>JAABUX010004088.1_pt1 | contig 18792 bp, 14 predicted proteins | sample 5561851 | NCBI WGS metagenome assembly JAABUX01 (sample SAMN10711883, study PRJNA513361) | rock metagenome | isolation source: Antarctica rocks | place: Antarctica: Victoria Land, Richard Nunatak red sandstone | collected 2016-01-03 | reverse complement strand
GCTGGCGATGGGATGTCTGTTTTCACTCATACTTCTATAGTAGTACACTTCACCCTTCACTCACCCCTTGACACACCACCCACCGAGCTTAAGTTGTAGGTAATACCATTAGCCATTAGCCGTTAACTATTACCCGCTGGCAATAGTCAGGCACATGCAACGCGACATCCGATGCAGACGCATATCTACGACGGCTGCATCATTGCGGCTAATGGCTAATGGCTAATAGCTGTTAGCCAGCGCCCTGATCGCAGCGCGCACCCGGCGTTCGTCCTCCGTCCGTCCGTCGTACGCGTGGAGCCTGGCCGCCTCCCGCAGATCCTCGATCGCCCCACGACGGTCGCCGAGCGCAAGGCGTGCCGTGGCCCGGTTGATATAAGAGCGCGTGTCCTCGGGGGCCAGGATCGCCACCTCATCGAAATCGGCGATACTCTCCGCGATCAGGCCCAGATTGTAGCGCGCGATACCACGGCTCAGATACGCATCGACATAGACGGGGTCGCGCTCGATCGCCGCGCTATAGTCGTCGACGGCCGCCGCCTCGTCGCCCAAAGCACTATGGGCCAGGGCGCGGTTGTAGTAGGCGCGGATGTTGTCGGCGTCGATGCGCAGAGCGACGGTATAGTCCTTGATCGCCCCCGCGTCGTCGCGCAGATACTGAGCGCGGACGTGGCCACGCTCGATGTAGGCCGCCGCGTCATGCGGATCGAGCAGGATGGCTTGCGTAAGGTCGTCGAGGCAACCCTCCGCGTCACCGGTCGACCACTGCACGAGCGCGCGCAGCACGTAGGCGCGGGCATAGCCCGGATCGCGCGCGATAACCGTGACGGCATCGGACAGGGCGCCCCCGGGATCGCCAGCGCGATAACTGGCCAGACCACGCCTGACGCGGGTGGCAACGTCACCCGGACGCAAGCGCAACGCCTCGGAATAGGCATCGACCGCGGCCGCGTCGTCGCCCAACTGGTCCAGCGCCAGCCCCATGCCCACGTGCGTCGCGGGATCATCGGGGTCAAGCTCGCGCGCCTGGAGATAGTCGGCCAATGCGCCGAGGGCATCGCCCTCGGCCTGACGTAGCTGGCCGCGCCCGTTGTAAGCGCCATCACAGTGCGGATTGGAGGCGATGACGCGGTCGTCGTCGTGGGCGTTACCGGCAAGGTCGCCGACGAGACCACGCGCCGCTCCACGAGCGACATGGGCGTCAGCGTCGGCCTTCCCAGGGTCGCGCGTCAGGTCGTCGATGGCGCCTTGTGGGTCGCCCCTATCCGGCAAAACCTGTCCGTACGGATCGTCGTCCCTAGCCCCCATCATCGCCCCAGCTTGCTCCCCCCCCAACGTAGCGCAATCTCTCTACCACCACCTCTTGCCGCGGGCTATGTCGACGTCGAGATGATTGCGGTGCATCATCAGGGACCATATACCTTCAGCATAACAGCAGCTCCTGGGCGTGAACGGGATGAGGTGCGTGAGAGGCGTGGGCAAGTTGTGTGAGGCCAATGGAACGGGGGTGTGAGCCACGTGGAGCCAATGTGTGAAATAGCGTGGATACTCATCTCTGGTGGACCCCTCTATCAGCCGTTATGCGGTCGTGCGCGCTAATCGCGCGTGGCGTCAGCACAGGGCTGAAAGGTCGTTGTCCTGCTTCCCTCACTGCGCTATGCTCCCCCATAGACAACAAGAGGAGTATAAAGAGCATGAGCGTAGAGATAAAGGACCTGGTGCGGGTCACGGACCAGACGTCGCGGACGGTCCAGACGAGCAATGCCGTCGACGTCGTGACCGGCGAACCGCTGTCCCCGGACGAAATCAAATTCCGCTTGCAGATCGACCAGGAGGCCGCCAACGGCTTCATCGCCGTGGACACGACCTATGCCTCGCTACGGCTGCAAATCCACCAGCCGATGGTCTCGGACGACGAACTGGTTCACGATGGCGAATCGCTAGCCTTACATCGTCCCAGCACAGGCCTCCAACTGCCGCTCAGCCTGGCCGAGTCGGGGCAGGAGAGCATCGTGGAGCTGATCCGGCATGTCGTGGGGGAGTTTCCCGCCAACGTGATGCACCACCTCTACGCCATCGCCAACGACCCTCCGTACTACCGGCGCAATACCTTTCGTGTTTCCATCTCCGAGCTGCTGGACCGCCTCGGCTACACGCGCGACCGGCGCGGCATCCACTACAGCACCAATCGCAAGCGCCTGACGCAAACCCTGTTTGCGCTGTACTTGACCAGCGTCGAGGTGACGCGGCGCACACGGAACGGGCGCGGGACCGCTGCCTTCACCGCGCGGCTGCTCTCCGGCGTGGGGTACCTCACCAATCAGGATGTCGGCGCTCTCAACGTGAGGGCCGTCTTCGAGCAAGGTCTGGCCGACGTGGTCGACGTGTCCATCGAGCCGATGTGGTACCGCGGTGTGCGCGGGGACGACGGACGGCCCGGCCGCGACTACCGCTTGCTGCCGTACCCGCAGGCGCCGCAGCCGGTGCGCGGCCGGCGCGGCCCCAAGCCTGGCGCGCCGCACCGAGGCCAGTCGCGCACGGTCGACCTGTTGCGCGCCTACGTGCAACGCTGCAAGGAAGGGGCGCAGGGGCAGCATATCGTCGTCACGCGCGACGCGCTACTGGAACGCGCCGGCATTAGAAACCGCAACATCTCCATGGCGGTCAATACGCTCAAGAAGTCTCTCGGCCGCCTGGTCGACGAGGGCACGCTGTCCGGGTTCCAGGTCAAGCCGAGCAAAGTAGACGAATTGATGGAGCTGACATGGACCAATTAAGGGGCTCCGACGCGACCGACGGAGAGACCCTATGTGTGCATCCCGTGGATAGGATGTGTGAAATAGCGTGGAGATCCGAAGGGTATCGCGGAATGGAACGATGCGACGATGACAATGTAGCAATGGCAAGAGACTAGCATAAAAAGCGGGAGGGGCAGGCCGTCACGCCTATCCCTCCCGGCATTGATGTAGGCCGCGCGACTCCAGCCGCCAAGCACGAGCGTCGCGAGGCCTGTACGAAGACCCAAACACCGACGGCGCGCGGGCGCGGCCGTGTGGGTTCGTCTGTCTCTATTAGAGCACGACCCACACGCTCTGTCAACGAACGGTTAGTCGTTAGTCGTTAGTCGTTAGTCGTTAGTCGTTAGTCGTTAGTCGTTAGTCGTTAGTCGTTAGTCGTTAGTCGTTAGTCGTTAGTCGTTAGTCGTTAGTCGTTAGTAGGGTAGAGCCCTACCAAGCACGAGCTTCTACCAGCCAACTACTACTAATGACTAATAACTAACGACTAATAACTTGAGTAGTGTGAGGAAGAGCAGGGCCGTGTACGAGGAACGGAGCGAGGTAGGCCAGTCATCCCGGACGACGGGCCGTGAGACGGCGTCCCAGCCCGGTCTATCGGGCGCCGCGCCACCGGGCCAGGACGAGCCAACCATCGTCATCGAGGACGAGGCGCTGCGCCTGGGCTTCACCCAACTCCCCAACTACCTGTTCCAGATTCGCGGACTCTCCCATGGCGCCAAGCTTACCTACGCCCTCATCCTGAGCTACGCCTGGCAGCACGAGTATTGCTTCCCCGGCCAGGACCTGCTGGCGCGCGACCTCGAAGTGTCGACCCGCTCGGTCATCGAGTATCTCAAAGAACTGGTCGCCCAGAACCTTATCCGCATCCAGCGGCGCGGGCTGGGGCGCACCAACATCTACCACGTGCTGCGCTATCCGCCAGCGCCAACATCGGTACCACCAACTCCTCCATCCCCTCCCACGCCCGTCACGTCCCGGACACAGTCCACACCCGCCACGTCCCGGACACAGCCCACAGCAGCCACGTCCCAGACGCAGCCCACACCCGTGAAAACACGTGCGCCACGCGGCTCTACCGGCGCTTCACATCAAGGAGTGAGGCTCAGTTCACGTCCAGAGATGAAGCCTACTTCACTTCAAGGAGTGACACCGGCGTCACGTCCAGAGCTGCAACCAGCTGCACGTCCAGAACTGCAGGATGTCGCAGCACCGCACGTGCAGCCTGCTTCACGGAAAGAAAACGTATCCAGAGCAAGACACATCAAAGAAGACCCAAGGCAACAAACACGCGTTCGGAAGGCGCCTGTTGCTGTTGTTGCTGCTGGTGTTTCAGAGTTGAACGATGAACCAGTGAGACGCCGACCGTCGAAGGACGTTCAGGATGCGCCACGGGCAACGTCGCAAACCCCGTTTGACGACAACGCTGTTCGTATGGCTCGGGCCGCGTTACAGGCCTACGGGGTGCGCGGCGAGCGCCTGCTGGCGGAATTGACCGCTAACTCCAACGAGGTGCTGGCGCAGGTTGAACGCCTGCAAGACGAACTGGAGCGCGACGCCGTCGCCAACCCCGCCGGCTGGCTTGTCCAGGCCATCCGCGACCGCTATCGCCTCTCCACTAACCCTACTATGCAAGGTACGCAGACGCCGCTGCCCTTTCCCAGCGACGATGGGCAAGATGTGCGATCACACGATGATCGTGCACAGAACACCGCTGGCACGGACGATACAGCCAACGCGGGAGGAGACGCAATGACACTTGAGGGAACAGCATGGGCCAGCATCTGCGCCGAGTTGCGCGTCGAGCTGACCCCCGAGAACTACGAGCGTTGGTTTGTCCCCACGATCGCGCTGTCCTACGTCGGGACCCGCCTCACCGTCGGCGTGCCCGACCCATTCCACCAGCAGTGGCTCGACCGCCGCCTGCGCGCCATCGTCGAGCGCGTCACCGCCCGCGTCCTGGGCGACACGGCCGTCGAGTTCGTCGTCGGCGATCATGCCAGTGCCTGATACTGGCGGTCTGTTCCACAACGACATCCGACATAGACGCGTGTCACACGCTCGAACTCCTCTTAACAATGGCGTATCATCAAGTGAGCCGCGGACTATCTTCCCCGCGACAGTGCCAATAGCTCCCTATCCCACGTCGATGACGTGTCACAACCTTTCCAGGGCCATGTAGTTGTCGACCACGTGAGCGATTCTGGGGGGGTAGGGGCGTCGTGCATACGCCCAGAGCGCGCCGCCACGGGGCGTATGCAATACGCCCCTACCCCGGTCCGGCTGTCCTGCCCCGAGAACTACATGGCCCTGCAACCTTTCGTTCGCGTAAGCTATACGAAAGGTTAACGTGATAAACTTTCGTATGGAGATGAGCAACGAGGGGAAGACAGGACGGCTGGTCCAGCGTCGATGGACTCCTGGCCTCCATGCGTTTGGCGGCCGGCGGTCGCGCCAGTTCTTCACCTACGAGGCCTATGTGCCCGACCCCATCGCCGACTCTAATCCCGTGCTGCCTGGCGACATTGCTCAGGTCGTCGTCGATGCGGAGCGGGATGTCCGCGCCCTCAACAGCTTGCCGGCCGCGGCCAGCCTGGAGGCGGTGGCTCGCCAGCTCTTGCGTCAAGAGAGCGTGGCTAGCTCACGGATCGAGGGGTTAAAGCTCTCGCAGCGGCGTCTGGCCGAGGCAATTTACTCGCCCGACCAGCGCGATGTGACGGCGCGGTCGGTCCTCAACAACATCTCGGCCATGGACGAAGCCATTGCGCTTGCCGGCGTCGTGCGCTCGTTTACGGTCGCGGACATCCAGCAAATCCATCGCACGCTGCTCACTACGTCGATCGACGCGCGTATCGCGGGCGTGTTGCGTCAGGAACAGAATTGGATAGGTGGCGGCAACACCCCGCGCGACGCCGCGTTCATTCCGCCCCCTGAGGACGAGGTACCAGGACTACTCGCAGACCTCTGTACCTTTATCGACCGCGATGACATCCCGGCGGTCGTCCAGGCAGCGATCGTGCATGCCCAGTTCGAGACCATCCACCCTTTCGCCGATGGCAATGGCCGTGTCGGGCGTTGCCTCATCCACGTGGTGTTGCGCCGGCGGGATGTAGCTGATCGCTACGTACCCCCTGTAAGCGTGATCCTGGCCACCAACGCCACCGCCTATATCCGCGGCCTAACCGAGTACCGGGCAGGTCTGGTCTCCGAGTGGTGCGGGCTGTTTGCCGCGGCGTTGAGGTCGGCGGCTCGGAGAGCCGAGGCTTTGACGAGAGAACTGCGGTTACTGGAAGACGCATGGCGTGAGCGCGCCGGCTATCCGCGGCGAGGCTCGGCAGCGGATACCCTGCTAGCCCAATTGCCGGCTTTCTCCATCGTGGACAGTGCAACGGTGCAGCACATCGCCGGTGTGTCCGCCGTAGCGGCGCGTAACGCGCTCAACGAGCTTGAGCAGGCAAAGGTGCTGCGGCAGATCACCGTTGGCAAGCGAAACCGGGCCTGGATGGCGCACGAGGTGTTCGAGGTTATCAACGCTTTCGAGTGGGACATCGCCACGCCCGAGGACCCAGACGAGACACGGCGGCCAGCGCCATTGCGTCGGCGTGCGTCAGCCCGACTTCGCCCATGAGCCAGACGTGTCCGCGGCGCAAAGGCGCCCATGGCTGAGGGTGCGCCCCAATCTCGGGGCGCACCCCATGGCTGATGCTGGCTTTGAGTATACTTCCCTAAGAAATAGGATAGAGGGGGTACGAGTGGCTGTCGGCGGCGACAGGCGCTGTCACGTAACTCATAGGTTGGCCACCCGTGGAAGCATAGGTTGACCGCTCTATGGGCGTGAATAGCAGCAGGCTCGCTACGGAGGTGGAACCATAGTATGGCCGCGCGTGCGGATTGGACGCATAGCTTGGCCGTAGGGCGACGGCGGTGTAGAGCTTTAGATGGGAGTGATACTGTGGATATATCTTTGCGGAACGCCGACATGCTTGGGGACCAGCCCATTGTCGTTGTGCAGGGCGAACATGTCGGGTTGGGGCCGATGCAGCGCGACCTCATCCCCCTCTACACCCGCTGGATCAATGATCCTGCCCTCGCGCGCACGACCGCCCTCATCCCGCCCATCACGATCGACCAGGAGACGGCCACCTACGAGCGTATCGTCACCTCCGAGCAGGTGGTCTACTTCACCATCTACGAGCGAAGCACAGCGCGCCCTGTCGGCTGGACCTCGCTCGATAGCATCGACACACGCCAGCGAACAGCGGAATTCAACATCGTAATCGCCGAGGGGGAGTGCCGCGGCAAAGGCTACGGCACGGAAGCGACGCGCCTGATGCTCGACTACGCCTTCACGGTCCTTGGCCTGCATAACGTCGAGCTCTTCGTATACGAATACAATCTGGCCGGGCAGCGCGCCTACGCCAAAGCTGGCTTCCGCGAGTATGGACGGCGACGCCAAGCACACTGGATGGGCGGGCGCGGGTGGGATGTCGTCTGCATGGATTGCCTGGCTGACGAGTTTAAGAGTCCCGTGCTCGGGTCGGTATTCATACCGGACCAAGCGGGTTTATAACATCGGAGGACAGCATGATTAGCCAAGAATGGAAGCATAGGTTGTCCATTGCGGCCAACCTATGGGTGGAGTGGCAGGCGCGTCCACGTGATCGCGTTGGTCAACCAGAAAGGTGGGGGCGGCAAGACGACGTGCCTCACTCAACGTCACCGGTCGGCATGGGCCGCGCTCGGCCGCGCAGGTGGCTGTGGAGCGGCGGCGCGTGGCGTGCGGCGTGGACTACGGGACGGGTGGCAGTCGCACACGATCAAGGCCGGCGCGCTACCTCGTATTAGGAGTAACCAGTGAGCGACGACGATCAGGCACAACTCCCCGCCTTGGCCGACGGCGGCGACGGCGGCGGCCAGTTCGTGGCCGACCTCCGGAGGATCATCGAGGCCGGCCGCGTCCGGGTTGCCACGACGGTCAACACGTCGATCGTCGCGACGTACCGGGAGATCGGCGAGCGCATCGTGCGCGAGGAGCAGGACGGGCCGGCTCGGGCCGGCTATGGCGACCATCTCCTCCGACGCCTTGGTCGGGTCTTGAGCCGGGTCTTCGGACGAGGCTTCGCTGAGCAGAGCTTGCGCGCCATGCGCCAGGTCTTCGTGATATACCCCATTCGCTCTGCACTGCGGAGCGAATTGACCTGGACCCACTACCGCACCCTGATGCGTCTCTCCGGAGCAGCGCGCCTTCTACGAGCGCCTGGTGGTGACGGGGCGGTGGAGTTCGCGCGAACTGGACAAGCAGATCAACCTGCTCGATAACGAGGACGCCTTGAAGCGGAGACTGGCGCAGCTCTCGGCCACCTACGATGAGGCACAGTTGACTGACGTCGACGGTGGCGGGAATCTCCCGTGACTCGTGCGGACAGCATCCGCATGAGTCACGGGAGCGCGGATAACGAAAGGTGCCCATAGCTGATGCTGGCTTTGAGTATACTTCTCTAAGAGTGGGATAGAGGGGGTACGAGTGGCTATCGGCGGCGATGGGCGCGTCCATGTGATCGCGTTGGTCAACCAGAAGGGTGGGAGCGGCAAGACGACGACGTGCCTCAACGTCGCCGGCGCCCTAGCTGAGCGCGAGCTGTCCGTGCTGGTCGTGGACCTCGATCCCCAGGCCTCCTTCACCGTGGCGCTGGATATGGAGCCGCCGCGTAGTGGCCGCCTCTCCGACGCGCTGTTGGGCGACGACACGGACCTCGCCTCGCTGATCCGCTCCACGACGATACCTGGCATCGACCTGATCCCCGGCGACCCCGAGTTGCGCCGTGTCGAGCTGGCCATGAGCGAGCTGGAGGGCCGCGAGATGCGCCTGCGCGGCGCGCTCCAGGCGTCGATGCGCACGCTACGCGGCCGCTACAGCTATATCCTGATTGACTGCCCTCCCGCGCTGGGCTACCTGACCGCCAACGCCAACAACGCCGCAAACGAGGTCATCTTGCCCATGAACCTCGATAAGATGGGCATGAACGCGCTGGGCACGACCATGCGCACCATCGACGTGGTGCGCGGCTCAACCAACCTGGCCCTGCAGGTCCTGGGCATCTTGCCCACTCAGGTCAACATGCGCACCAAGCTCGACCAGGCGCGCGACGAATACCTGCGCTCGCTCTACAACGGCCAGGTCTTCACTACCGTCATCCCCAGTTCCGTGCAGGTGAAAGAGGCCATCGAGATGTCCGTCCCCGTCACCGTCTACGCCAAGCGCGGCGCCATCGCCAAACGCTACCGTAAGCTCGTGGATGAGATCGTCGCCCGCGAGGCGCGCTATGCCTAAGAAGACGTTTACCTTCACCACGCCGCGCGAGAGCGCCGCGGACCTCGAGCCGTCGGCCGTCGACCTGCAGATCCTGCGCAAGACCGTCGACGATGGGGTGCGCCAGCTGGAGGGCGCGCGCGTCATCGCCATCGACCGCCTGCGCCCCGATCCTACCCAGCCGCGCCGCGATATGGATGGGCAGGCCCTGGAGCAACTAGCCGAGAGCATCCGCCAGGAGGGCGTGCTGCAGCCGTTGCTGGTGCGTTACCGCTACGAAGAGGATGACTTCATGATCATCGCGGGCGAGCGGCGCTACCGCGCGGCTCTGCTAGCCGGGGCGACCGAGATCCCGGCCGTGGTCAAGAACATCGACGGCACGCGGCGCTACGTGTTGCAACTGATGGAGAACCTGCAGCGCGAGGACCTCAACGCCGTCGACAAGGGTCGCGCCCTCGACCACCTCAAGACCATCATGCCCGGCAACTGGCAGCAGATGGCCGACCTCGTCGGCCTGACCCGTCGCCGCGTGGAGCAGTTGCGTGCCCTGCCGCGCCTGCCCGCGTCGCTGCAGGACGCCGTACGCGCCAACCGCATCACCGAGGACCACGCCCGCACCATCTCCCGTCTGCCCGAGCCCTACCAGGAGCCCGTGCTCGACGCCGTAGAGTCGGCCGGCTTCAGTACGCGTCGCACCAAAGCCCTGGTGCAGCGCGTGCAGGAGAGCCTCGGCACGGAGCAGCAACAGGTCGGCATCACTATAGACACCTCCAGGCAGGACAAGGACGATGACGCCACCGTCGAGGTCGGGATGGCGGAATCGAAGCTCGTCGGTTCCGCGATCTCGCTTGACCACGCTGGCATCGCACCGACTACGTCTGACCATGCTGGCACCGTACCGGCCGCGCCGGTCGGTCCGGCGGAGGTCGTGCGCGGCGTGACCGAGGCGTTGCTACGTAGCGAAGGAGCGCGCGGGCCGCGCAGTCGGCTGGCCGTCCCGGTCTACGAGCGCGCCCTGGAGTTCGAGCGCGTGCTGGACCGCATGCCTGTGCTGGAGTTCCAGGAAGACCGCACACTGCTCAACCAGATTTTCGCCCGTATCGAAGATAAGATCGGCCGCATCCGTGGCGAGGATCTATAGGGGGACGACTCTATGTCCAACGCGCCGCTCTCCGCCCTCCTGCCCGATCCGCCCGCCGGTGCGCGCGCTTTCGTGGACACCCCGGACGCGCTCGCCAGCGCCTCCGAGGCCATCGCCGGCGCGGCCGCCCTTGCGCTGGATGTGGAGGCCGGTAAGCCGCGCGACGCCCCCGCTCCCGTCGCCGCCCTGATCCAGATCGCCGCGCCTGGCCAGACATGGTTGATCGATCCGCTGAGGCTGTCCGGCCGCCTGGGTCCTCTGGACGCGGCACTGCGGACGTCGGTCCCCGTAGCTCTGTTCGACGCGCCGGGCGACGTGCGCTGGCTGGAGGGCGCGGGCGTACATGTGCGGGCCGCGACCGACCTGCTGCAGGTCACGCGCTCGGCCTACGGTGAGCAGGACAAGAGCCTGCGCGAGGCGCTGCGCCGCCACTTTCGGGTCAGCATCGATAAGTCGGGACAGCAGGCTGACTGGCTGATGCGTCCGATCTCCGGCCCGTTGCGCCATTATGCCGCGCGCGACGCCGAACTGACCCTGGCCCTGGCCGCCCGCTACGCCGCGCTGTTCCCCGCGCTGATGGACATCCACACCTATGCGGGCGGCCGCGCCGCGCTGCCCGACGGCCTGCCCACATGGCTCAGCCGGGCCCTCGGCGGCGACCGCGCGCCGGCCTATGGGCTGGCCGCCGAGGACGGCCTGCCCATCGACCTTGACGAGAGCATCCCTCCGCTGCTTGATGGGGCGACCCGTGGCCTGGACACGGTGCGCATCCCCTGGCAGCGGGCGCGGGTCTACCGCGCCATCGCCGGCCTCGACCTCGACGAGCTGGTCCCACGCGTGGCCGAAGGTCTGGGCTCGATCTGCGCTGTGGAGCGCGCCTCTGCCGCGCGCGCCCTCGGCGAGCTCCGCGCGGCCGACTTCGCGCCCGCGCTGACGGTGGCCACGAGCGACCCTATCCCCGACGTGGCCCGCGCCGCCGCCCGCGCCCTCTCCGCGCTCCGCGATGAGTGACGGTACTCCTATGATGGGACTACCATCAGGATCGGCGCTCGCACAACTCGCGATGCAATTCCACACGGCTATCGCGCTCACACAAGATGAACCACCTGTTCGCCCTACCATGGTAGAAGGCCGGTCAGATGTACGGAATGCCCGATTCGCCCTCGGCCAGAGTAGCCCTACCCACTGCCGTCTCCTTCTTGGTATAACTACGTAACAGCATGCTGCGGTACTTTATAGCCCCCAGTACGCGAGCTAGGCAGGCTAGAAAGGAGGAAGAGCCGCGATGCCGTACGCGAAACGGCGCTTGTAGACCGGCGTCACGGGTATCTATACCCACGGCGCGTCTTACCCACCACATCACTCATCCGATGGAGATGGCCATGAAGATTGTTCAGCCCAGGCACAGATCGACCGCGGCGCTCGGAGCGGCGATTATCGCGAGCGCGGGCATCATGACCGGCGCGGGCCCCCGACATAGCGCGCCATCCGTGCCCGCCATTCCCAATGGCGGCGCCGTCATCGCCGCCGAGGCCGAGATTCAGGGCACGCTCAATCCCTTGCAGAACCAGGCCCTGGCCACGGCCGACGTGGACAGCCCCGTGTTCGACCAGCTCGTCAAGTTTGATCCTAGCGGCAACCCCCAGCCCGACCTGGCCTCGAGCTACACGCACGACGCCAAGGGCCTGAACTGGGTCTTCAAGCTCAACCCCAAGGCCACCTGGCAGGACGGCGTGCCCCTCACCGCGGCCGACATCGTCTACACCACCAATCTGGTCAACAACCCCAAGTTCGGGGCAACCATCTCGCTGGGGTTCGACCACATCAAGACGATCAAAGCGGTTGGCAAGGACGAGGTTGACATCACGCTGACTTCGGTCTACGCGCCGTTCCTGCACACATTCGGCACCACGTTCATACTGCCGCAGCACGTGCTGGGCCGGATCGCACCGGAGAACATCAAGAACGACACCGCCTACAACAAGATGCCGTTGGGCAGCGGGCCGTTCCGCATCACGGAGTACGCCTCCGGCGACCACGTCACGGAGACGGCCTACAAGGGGTACTTCCTCGGCGCACCGCACCTGGACAAAATCATCTTCCGTATCGTGCCCAACAACAACACGGCGATCAACCAGATCCAGACCGGCGAGATCAGCCTGATCGGGTCAAGTTCCGACCTCTCGGCGCGCCAGTTCAACCTGCTCAAGCGATTCCCCACCGTGCAGACCTACAACACGCCGGGCTTCGACTGGGTGCATCTCGACCTGTTGCAGACCGGGTTCTTCACCGACCGCACGGTGCGGCAGGCCCTGGCCTACGCCACGCCCAAGCAACAGCTGATCGACCAGGTTGCGCTCGGCTACGGCGTCATCGCCGACGCCGACCAGCCGCCGATCAGCAAGTACTACAACCCGGCTATCAAGAACTCCTACCCCTACAACCCAGCTAAGGCAAAGAGCATGCTGCTGGCCGACGGCTTCAAGCCCGGCCCCAGCGGCATCTTGCAGAAGGGCGGCAAGCCGCTGAGCATCATCCTGGCTGGGGGCACCAACTCGAGCGACGTCAAGCTGAGGGTGCAGATCCTCAAGGACGCCTGGGCCAAGGTCGGCATCGGCACGACCTTCAACCTGCTCGACGTTTCGATCCTCTTCGCGGCGCACCAAGGACCACTGGAGGGCGACGACCGCCTCTCCAAGCCGACTACCACGGCCGTCGATTACTCGTGGTTTACCAGCGGTGAGCCCGACGATTCGTACTTCTGGGCCAGCAACCAGATCGAGAGCAAGACGGTCTCGGCGGGCGGCAACTTCGGCGGGTACCGCAACCCGGAGATCGACCGCCTCACCGCGCAGGGCGTGGCCACGCTCGATGAGGGCCAGCGCATCGCCATCTACAAGCGGATTCAAACCATCCTGGCTCAGGATCAGCCCGACCTGTTCCTGTACTGGACGCGCGTGCTCACGGCGGCGACGCCCAAGCTGCACGGCTACGCCCCGCAGCCGTACGACTTCCTCATCGCGTGGAACGCCAAGGATTGGTATCTGACGCAGTAAACCAGTTCTCTCGGCCCCCACTCCCTCATTTCACGATGAGATAGGGAGTGGGGGCCCGATGGGACTCTCTCGTTGGAGGTCGGCGCCTATGCTCTCGTTCCTGATACGTCGCGTCGTACAGGCCGTTCCGCTGCTGATCCTGGTCACGATCGTCTCGTTTATCGTGATGCAACTGACGCCCGGCGGCCCGCTCAGCGCCTACACGCACAACCCGCACGTCACGGCGGCGCAACTGGCCGCCATCAAGCATGAGTGGGGCCTTGACCAGCCGGCGCCCGTCCAGTACCTGCGCTGGTTCACCAGCATGTTGCACGGTGACTGGGGCTTCTCGCTCACCAATGGCGACACCGTGCTCAGCACCATCGGCGGCCGCATCGGCAACACGCTGATCCTGGTCGTCGCGGCCTTCGTCATCTCCATCGCGCTGGCCGTTCCATTGGGCATCTACTCGGCCACGCACAAGTACAGCTTCTTCGACTACCTTTCGACCTTCGGCTCGTTCGTGGCCTGGTCGGCTCCCGTCTTCTGGGTCGGGTTCATGGCGCAGCTGGTCTTCTCGGTCAACCTGCACCTGCTGCCGACGGCCGGCCTCTACACCGAGGGCGCTCCGTGGTCGCTCGGCGACTTCCTCAAGCACTTGCTGATGCCCGCGCTCGTGCTCGGGTTAGGCAGCATCGCGTCGTGGAGCCGCTACATCCGCGGGTCGATGCTGGAGATATTGGGGCAGGACTATATCCGCACTGCCAAAGCTAAAGGGTTGATGCGGCGCGTCGTGGTCAACCGGCATGCCGTGCGCAACGCGCTGATCCCGCTGGTCACGCTGATCGCCCTGGACGTGCCCGCCTTCTTCACCGGCGCCCTGCTCGTCGAGGTCGTCTTCTCGTGGCCGGGCATGGGCCGGCTGTTCTTCGACGCCCTCAACGCCCGCGACTACATCCTGCTGCAGGGCATCCTGCTGATCAGCGCTATTCTGATCTTCGCCGGGAATCTGGCCGCCGACCTTGTCTACGGCGTGCTCGACCCGCGCGTCAAGTTCTCATGAGCCGCTGAGCCGCGCGCGGACGGCGATCCGCTCCCCCTCGCCGCGCTCTCCGTCCCGATGCCAGCCGTCTCTTCGCCTAGTCAGAACCGGAGGCGCCACACATGATAGGATCGGCCGCAACCCAGGAAGGGATCGTCGAAGAGCAATCCGAGTCCGTCGCCGCGCGCCAGATGTCGCTGACCCGACTGGCGTTGCGGCGCTTTCTCCGGCACCGCCTGGCCGTGATCAGCCTGATCCTGCTGGCGCTCTTGATCCTCGCCGCCATCTTCGCCCCGCTGATCTCGCCGTACGATCCGCTGGCTCAGGACGCCAACAACACGCTGATCGGCCCCAGTTCGACCCACCTCCTGGGGACCGATGACCTCGGACGCGACATCCTCAGCCGCCTCATCTATGGCGGACGCGTCACGCTCACCATCGGATTCGGCGCGACCGCCGTGGTGCTGCTGCTCGGCATCGTCATTGGCGCCGTAGCCGGCTATGCCGGAGGCTGGGTCGATAACGTCCTGATGCGCTTCGTCGACCTTGTGCTCTCCTTCCCCGCCCTGTTCCTACTGCTGATCCTGGCCGCTGCCGCCGGCGTCAGCCTGCTCTCGATCATCCTGTTCATCGGCCTGTTCGGATGGATGTACCTGGCGCGCCTGGTGCGCGGCGAGTTCCTGGTGCTGCGCGAGATGGAGTACATCGAGGCCGCCCGCGCGGTCGGCGTGGGCGGCTGGCGGACTGTGTGGCGCCACATGCTACCCAACACGATCGCCTCGATCATCGTCAACGCGACGTTCTCCATCGCCGCCGCGATGTACATCGAGGCGGCGCTCGACTTCCTCGGCTTCGGCCTGTCGCCCGAGATCCCGACGTGGGGCAACATGCTGGCCGAGTCGGAGAGCTACATTGCCGTCAATCCGCTGCTCACGATCGCGCCCGGCGTCGTGCTGACGGTCGCTATCCTGGCCGTCAACTTCGTCGGCGACGGCCTGCGGGACGCCTTCGACCCACGCAGCAAGTAGGGCCGCGAGCCCTCGTCCAGCGTCAGCGCGGACCACGCGGCAGCTCCCATAACGGGAGCTACCGCGTGGCGCGTGAGAGAGGCGTGACGATGGCGCGGGGATTGCTACGCGGTGGCGCGCCACTCCGGCGTGCGCTCCTGGCGCGCTTCGGATAGCGCGTGCCGGACGCCGACGGCGTCGAGGTCCGTGCCATAGACCGGGGTGCCCGGCTGCTGTTGCCACGACTCATCCAGCCCGCCAGCGTCGACGCCGTCGAAGCCGAGCTCGTCGAGGAGCCGCAGCACCACGGCCTTGGCCGCCGCGTCGTCGCCCGCCACCGGCAGGGCAATGCGCCCCGGCGTCCCCGCCGGCTGGCCGCGCTCCAGTAGGTGTTGCGCGTAGATGTTATTGAAGGCCTTGACCACGGGCTGGCCCAGTTGCCGCGCCACCCAGCGGCTCTCCGTCGTCCCGGCCTCGATAGCGTCGATGCGGCCATCGCGCTGTTGCGGGTAGTAGTTGCCGGTGTCCACGACGACCACGCCCGCGGCCGCGCCGTCGAATACTGTAGGTGGGAGAGCGGGAACGTTCTTCTCGGGAATGGTGACGACGACGAGCTCCGCGCCTCGCGCCGCCTCGGTGACCGGGACCGCGCGCGCGCCTGTCTCGGCAGCGAGGTCGGTGAGCGTCTCGGGTCCGCGCGAGTTGGCGACCGAAACCTCATGCCCCAGCGCGGTGAAGCGCCGGGTGAGGGCGCCGCCGATGTGGCCCGCGCCGATGATGCCGATTTTCATGTGTATGTCTCCTCTATGAACTGCTACATCTTACAGGCCCGGTCGCCGAGACCTGGCAGGTCATATGCGGACCTACTACTGCTATCTTACCAGTTAGCACTATACTTTATCCTGCGGAAGTGGTCCGCGCGCGGAGCTGTTGCGCCGCGGCAACCATGCGCGTCAACGCCGGCGTCACCTCGTCCCACGTCCGCGTTTTGAGCCCGCAGTCGGGGTTGACCCACACACGCTCGGACGGTAGCACCGCAAGCGTCGCCGTGAGCATGGCCACGATCTCCTCCTCACTCGGGACGCGCGGCGAGTGGATGTCGTAGACGCCGGGACCGATCTCCTTGTCGTAGCCCGTGGCGCGGAAGACCCGCAGCAGCTCTCCCCCCGAGCGCGAGTTCTCGATCGAGAGCACGTCGGCGTCGAGCGCCGAGATGGCGTCGATGATGTCGTCGAAGGCGCTGTAGCACATGTGGGTGTGAATCTGCGTGGCCGGGCCGGCGCTCCCGGTCGCCAGCTGGAAGCAGGCCACGGCCCAGTCGAGGTAGGCCGCCCAGTCGGCGCGCCGCAACGGCAGACCTTCGCGCAGGGCAGGCTCGTCGACCTGGATTACCGCGAGGCCAGCCTGCTGCAGGTCCTCGACCTCATCGCGCAGGGCCAGGGCGATCTGGCGACAGGTCTCCTCGCGCGGCTGGTCGTCGCGCACAAAGGACCAGTTGAGGATGGTGACGGGGCCGGTCAGCATGCCCTTGACTGGCCTGTCGGTCAGCGATTGGGCGTACGCGCTCCAGCGCACCGTCATCGGCGTGGGACGCGCCACGTCCCCAAAGATAATGGGCGGACGCACGCAGCGCGAGCCGTAGCTTTGCACCCAGCCGTGGCGGGTAAAGGCGAAGCCTGACAGTTGCTCCCCGAAGTACTGCACCATGTCGTTGCGCTCGAACTCGCCGTGGACCAGCACGTCGAGCCCTAACTCCTCCTGACGCCGGATCGTCGCGGCGATCTCCCCTTCGACGAAGCGGTCGTAGCCGTCCGCGTCGAGCTCACCGGACTCGAAGCGGCGGCGCGCGCGGCGCACCTCGGCGGTCTGCGGGAATGAGCCAATGGTCGTGGTTGGCAAGGGGGGCAGACTCAGACGCGCGCGCTGTGCGTGCGTGCGCTCGGCGAAGGGCGCGCGGGCGGCTGGCGCGGTCTGACGCAGGCGGGCGCGCACCCCCTCGTCGTGCGTATGAGTGGAGGCCCTCCGGCTTTCGTACACGGCGACGCTAACCCGCAGCTGCTCCCGCACGGCCGCGCGTCCTTCATTGAGCGCGCGCGTCAACGTCGCCACCTCGGCCAACTTCTGCTCGGCAAAGGCCAGCCAGGATTGCACCTCGCCGTCCAGGTCCGTCTCGCGCGCGGCATCGTAGGGCACGTGCAAGAGCGAGCACGAGGTGGAGACGATCAGGCGCCCGGCCGGAACTGTCTCGGCGACGCTCTCCAGCGTGGCCAGCGCCTCCTCGAGATCGGCGGTCCAGACGTTGCGTCCGTCGACGACGCCGGCGGCAAGGCTCTTATCGGCTGGCAGCCCGTGGCGGCGCAGCAGATCAAGGTTCTCCCGTCCGCGCACCAGATCGAGCCCTATGGCGTCGACCGGCAGGGCGGCCAACGCGGCGTAGCTCTCGCCGACCGACCCGAAGTAGGTTTCCACCAGCAGCCGGGCCGGGCCCTTGCGCGTCGCGAGCGTCTCATAGGCGCGGCGCAGCGCGGCGATCTCGGCGGGCGAGCGGTCCTGCGCCAGGCAGGGCTCGTCGAGTTGGATCCACGCGGCGCCGGCCGCGGCCAATCGCTCGATAGTCTCGCCGTAGACCGCTACCACCCCGTCGAGCGTCTCGCCCAGCAGGTCCATCCCCTCGTCTTGCGTCTTGCCCAGCAGGACGAGGCTGAGCGGCCCGACCAGGACCGGCTTGGCCGGGATGCCCTGCGCTTGCGCCTCGGCCAGTTCGTCGAACGGCTTGGTCGAGGAGAGGCGGAACCGTTGCCCGGCGCGCCACTCGGGGACGATGTAGTGGTAGTTGGTGTCGAACCACTTGGTCATCTCCATCGCCGTGACGTCGAGTTCCGCGCGCTGCGAGCCGCGCGCCATGGCGAAGTAGGTGTCCAGGTCGACCGTCTCGCCGTCCCAGTGGTAGCGTACGGGCACGGCCCCGACCAGGGCGATGGCGTCGAGCACGTGGTCGTAGAAGGTGAAGTCGTTGGTCGGGATGAGGTCGATCCCGGCCGCGCGTTGCGTCTGCCAGTGGGCGCGCCGCAGCGCGACGCCGACGGCCCGCAGCTCGTCGCCGGAGAGCGAGCCCTTCCAGAACGACTCGCAGGCGCGCTTGAGCTCGCGGTCGCGCCCGATGCGCGGATAGCCAGGGATACTCGATAGGGTCATGGACATCTCCTGCAGGTTGTGATGGCGGCGTCGGGACGTCGCACGCGTGGAACGCGTCATCCGCGCCCAACCTCTATTATATAACGAACGTTCGATTTATAAACAAGGGGCGGTACACCTGGTATACCATGGACGGGGGGGAGAGCACGGCCTGTGAATTCTCGTCCTGGGAGCGCGGGCGTCTCGCCCATCCCAGCGGTGGACCGGGGGCGGGGGGGGCGCCCCCCCCCCCCAAAAAAAAAAACACCCCCCCCCACAAACCACACG
>JAABUX010004087.1_pt1 | contig 18793 bp, 16 predicted proteins | sample 5561851 | NCBI WGS metagenome assembly JAABUX01 (sample SAMN10711883, study PRJNA513361) | rock metagenome | isolation source: Antarctica rocks | place: Antarctica: Victoria Land, Richard Nunatak red sandstone | collected 2016-01-03 | reverse complement strand
GTCTCGGGTTTAAGTGCAGCGCTTTGGGCCGAGTCTCAGGATTAAGTGCAGCATCTCACATTAAGTGCAGGCGCAAGCGCTTGATTATGCTCGGAATTGAGTCTCACAATTAAGTGCAGCGTGACAGAGACTGGCGCGGTTGGTGCCGATCGCTGCACCTAATCATGAGACTCCGAGGAGGTCGAGTATCAGGTTTGCTGCAATACTGATACTGGGTTGAGGCTCGGCACGCTTGCCCAGAGCACGGCGATGGAGCGGCTAAGGTAGTGTGGCGCCTGGCTTTCGGGAAGGTTTGCCAGGTCATCGGCTGCCGACGATCCTTTGCCAAATGTATTGCGAGGTCATAACGTCTGCGTCCAACATTGTCGGGGTCGCGTCTCGGGTTTAAGTGCAGCGCTTTGGGCCGAGTCTCAGGATTAAGTGCAGCATCTCACATTAAGTGCAGGCGCAAGCGCTTGATTATGCTCGGAATTGAGTCTCACAATTAAGTGCAGCGTGACAACGGGTCTGGCGCTGCATGCCGGGCTGCTAAGTTGGATCGGCCACTACAACCGCGCATCAGAACACCCATTTGTCTATGTTGTTGAAGAGAATAGGCATTGTTGGCTGGGATGTGATCCCGTGGGGTATTTTGAGGTTTGCCGTGCCCGTTCGGTGATGGATCGAGCCGCTGGAACTGTGAGTGCGGCGCGAGCGAAGATCCAAGGGCCGTCGGGCAAGGGATGGATCGCCTCGATTTCACCGACCTCCGCCGCCAGTCTGAGCGTTTTAGGCGCGACATGCAGGAGGCGTGCGGCCTTGCTGAGATTGAGCCAAGGCTCGTTCCCATCGTCGGCCGGCTTGTGCACCGGGATGCGATGATGCGAGCGCAACGAGGTGACGCGCTCACGCGTCCAGCGATTGCCATGGCCCGTGACGAGGCCGTTCCGGTTGAGGATGCCAACGATGACGTCATCGTTGGCGATCAGCACGAGTTGGCGCACCGCGGCGATCACGTCGGCAGCGGTGCTGTTGCGCTGACCTCGGCGGCGTCTGGGCAGACGCATTTCGCTGTGGACGCCGCCGGTCCAATGGACCACGAGCATGATCTCGGCCGCTTCCGGGTCGATGTCGGCCACCACCTCCTGGATCACGGTGCGCACGATGCGCTTCTTCAGCCGCGCGTCGGTGGAGGGAGCAGCCCAAACGGCCTTGAGGTCTGACGCCAGCGTGGCGAGCGATGCCGGATCGGCGACCTCGGCGGGCACCGTCTTGTTATGAGCGGCAATCTTGCCCTCGATCTCCGAAACACGCGCGAGTGCCTGGTTCCAGCGTGCCTCCAGTTCGCCCGCTACCAGCCGGTTGGCCGGGTCGGCGGCATCATACTGCCGAAAGGCGCGGTCGACCGCATAGCGCGCCGCTTCAAGGTCACGCTTCAGGGCGTCGAGCACTTGGTCGCGCCGTTGGCCGGCCTCCTTTTCCGCGGCAACGGCGGCAGCGATGGCGCCCGGGCCGACAACGGTCAGAAGCGCGTCCTCGATGGCGTCGTCGACGCGCAAGCCGCCAAAGGCGATGCAGCGGCGCTCGCCATTGTCCATCCAACCACGGCTGCAGCTGTAGCGGGGGATGTGGTGCTTGGCGCCCGAGTAGCGCAGCGTCAGCTTGCGCCCGCAACGGCGGCAGCGGATGAGGCCTGCGAGCAGGGCGTCGCCATGCTTCGGCGCGCCATGGTGGCGGCTGGTGGGAACGTTGCTGCTGACCATCGTGCGGATCGCTTCGGCCTTCTCCCAGCTGACATAGCCGTCATGGGCATGAGGCATTAGCGCCAGCCACTCGGCGCGCGGCTTGCGCCTGATCCTCGCGCCGGCGCCGCCCGTGCCATTGCCCATGCCGACGGCCGTCTTACCATAGGCATAGGCACCGCCGTAAATGGGGTTCTCGATCATCCGGTGGATCGTGGCGTAGTTCGGACGCCGCCACGCCACATCGCCGCCGTTCCGCCTCACCGGCAGATCAAGGTCATGCTCAAGGAACCAGAGCAGCGCTTGCCTCGCGCTGCCAAGCTCCAGCACCTTGTCGAAGACCAGCGTGATCGCTGCTTGCACCCGGCGGTCCGGGTCCTTCTCGTAGCGGTCGCCCGCCTTGACGAAGCCCACGGGCGCGCTGACGACGAGTTCGCCGCGGCGCGCCTTCTCGTAGCGGGCTGAGAGCGAGCGCTGTCGTAGGAGGTCAAGCTCATACTCGTTGAGGCTTCCTTTGAGCCCAAGCAGCAGCCGGTCGTTGCCGTATCGCGGCGCGTAGACCGTTTCCTGGTCGATCAGGACCGTGTCGACCACGCGGCACATCTCGATCAGCTGCTGCCAATCCCGGCTGTTGCGGGCAAAGCGGGAGACCTCGCGCGCGCAGACGGCACCGACCTTGCCGAGGCACACCTCGGCGACCATCCGCTCGAAGCCGGCGCGCTGGACGCCGCCGGCGGCTGAACGGCCGAGATCGTCATCGATGACCTCGATCTCTGACCAGCCGAGCCCTGTCAGCCGGTCCCGCATGGCGTATTGCAGCATGCTGCTCTCACGGTTGTGCAAAACCTGATGAGCCGAGGACTGCCGCACGTAGAGCAGCGCCTTGCGCTCCAGGTGATGGGGATGGATCTTGTCAGAGTTCATGGCCGGCCCCCGTCACTGGGCCGGCTTGGCACGTTTCGGCATGGTCCAGGATCAGCCGTGCCATCAGGCTGGTCAGCACGGCCTGCGTGGCTGCCGGCAAGTCCTGCCACGCCGGAGTGTCTACCAGGGCGCTGGACCGTTCGTCGCCGAACAGCTCGGTCTGCTGCGTGGGTCTGCGCCGACCTTCTGTGCACGTCCTCCGGCGCTTGCTCGTGTTGGCTGAAGCCGTCGCTGCCATGGCCCTCTCTCCGAGTCTGCTCGTGAGAGGAGCTTGACGCGCCCCGATGCAGCGCATTCGATGATGTCGGCCGCAACAGCTCGGCCAAGGCCGAAAGTGCAATCAGGCCTACAGAAGGCTGGGCAGCCAGTCGGGCCTGATCGGGGCAGGTCGCTCGATCAAACATCCAGGCCGGAACCTCCAGCCAACGATCTCCGTCAGACCCGGTCAGCGTGCAGCGGAAAGCAATGCCATCTGCTCTCGTGATCGCCTCATGAACGGCGACCTGAAGCCCACACCAGGGATGCCACGAATACAACAGCTCCCGGAAAACGGTCCCGTGGGCGTTCTCAAACCCTGTTCTATAACACGAGGCGGCCACACTCCTCGCTGGCTGGTCGCACGCCGGACGAGGCCTATACCGGGATTGGCTCGGCGCCGTCGCCAGGACATGCCCCGGCGACGGCGTCGAGCCTAAAGATGGCGGCATAGTCGGAACCAGGGACTAGCTTATCTTCGCTGCCAACCTGTCCAGGCGATCGGGGCCACCTCACTGGCAGGCTACGCCGGCATCCTGCAAGCCGACGCATATGCCGGGTTCAACGACCTCTACCATCCCGGGCGCAAGCCGGGGCCGGTCACCGAGGCCGGCTGCTGGGCCCACACCATCCGAACGCAATCGAGGTTTGACCGGTGGAGGCGTCCCTGGTCCTGGCGTGGGGTCGCGCAACGGGATGACATGCTGGATCTCCAGGTGGTCGTCATGGACGGTGATGCGCTCGATCACCAGCTGCAAGATCGCCTGGCGGTCGGCGATGCTGGAGCTTTGCAACCGTGCGCCGATGCGTTCGCTGAACGCGGCCAGGCTGTCCAGCACGTCTTGGGCATGGACCTGCTGCTCGCGCAGGCGGCGGTGCTGCTCAAGCTGCTGCTCAGCAAGGCGGCGCTGCTCCGCCAGGCCTTGACGACGCTCGGCCAGCTCGGCCAGGCTGATCACCTCGGCCTGGTAGGCTTCCAGGAGGCGGCGGTCAGCACGGTCCATCCTGTCCAGTCGCGCGCGCAGCTGCTGGCTGGGCGCCTCCTCACGGGTTTGCGCAACGTCGGCTTCGGCGACGAACCGTTCGAACTGCGCCGATAGCTGGGACGGGCTGCCGAGCAGGACGGTGATGTGGTCCCATACCGCCTGCTCCAAGGCGCCAGCATCGATGCGAGCCCGCGGGCACCGCGCGTCCCGCCCCGTCGTGAGGGCGTCCGTGCCGGCACACTTGTAGTAGCGATGGCCCGACCTGCCGTTTGCTGCTGAGGAACAGAAGCCGTGGATGCCCAGCCCGCAGGTGCCGCACTTCAGCAGGCAGCGCAGCAGGTAGTCGTTCTTCTTGTTGCGGCGAAAGGACATCGCGGAGTTGCGGGCCAACTGGGCTTTGGCGCGATCCCAGGTCTGCTGGGCGATCAGCGCAGGCACCGGGATCGCGATCCACTGCTCGGGTGGGCGCGGGCGCCAGCAGGACCGCTCTCCGCTGCGGCGTGTCCGGAGACGGGGCTTCTTGGGCACCACGTACTCGTAGCGGTTGGAGTATGCGGTGCCGGTGTAGACCGGATCGGACAGGATGTGGTGGGCCACTGAGCACGACCATTTCGCCCGGCCTGACCGGGTGAGCCACGGTCCGGCATTCAGCCGCGCGATGCATCGGCGGATGGTTTCCCCGCCCACGAACCACCCGTAGACCTGGCGCACCATGTCGGCCTCTGCTTCGTCGATGACCAGCCGCGCGGGCACCGCGCCGCATCTCGCCTCGTACCGGTAGCCATAAGGGGCCTTGGCGCTGAGAACGTGCCCGTCGCGCGCCTTTTGCAGCTTGCCGCGGCGGAACCGCTCGGCCAGCACAGCACGCTCATACTCGGCGATGGCGCCCTGGATCTGCAGCAGCAACTGGTCGTTGGGATTGTCGGAGATGGGGTGGTGCAAGAACACCACCTCGCAGTCCGCGCGGCGGAACTCCTCCAGCAGCAGGACTTGGTAGGCATACTTGCGGGCCAGCCTGTCCGGGCTGAACACCACCACGACATCGACGGCGGCGTCGCGGACGGCATCCCTCAAGCCGTCGAGACCCGGCCTGTCCAGCCGCGAGCCGCTGTAGCCCTCGTCGCGGAACACATGGGCATCGGACAAAGCATGGCTCTGGGCCTGAACCCAGGCATGAAGGGCGGCAAGTTGGCTGTCGATGGTCTGCTGGCGCTCCTGGCGCACAGTCGAGACCCGGGCGTAGATGGCAACGCGCATGGTTCATCTCCTGGCATCGTGGACGCGGTTCGACGCAGCAGGCGCAGCAGCCGGCATATCCGGGCTGGCTGGCTGCTTGTCGGATGGGTCGGGGGTGAGCAGGCGGCGGTAGGCTTGATCGAGCCGCTCGGGTCCGTCGCGGGTGCGCAAGGCAACGGAACGGATCGTCCAAACTGGGGCCACCTCGAGGCGGCGACCAATGGCCATCGGGTAGGTCCTCCATCGGGAACCGCCCATACAAGTGCATCAGCCGGGTTCTCCGCCCTTTGCAGGCAATCGGGGTCGCCGCGGGGACACCGGAGGAGAGGCGAACAAAAGCCCGATCCGGAAACGCCATCCGTGGATTGCGTTCGGATGGTCCACGGAAGGCGCAAGCTGTTTGATCTCGCCAAGGCCGCGCGTGCGCCACTCGCTGCTGAAGCCGTGCGGCGGATCGACGCCATCTTTGACGCCGAGCGCAGCATCAACGGCCTGCCGGCTGAGCAGCGCCTCGCCCTGCGCCAGACGCACGTGGCACCGCTCGTGGCCGGGCTTGAGACCTGGATGCGCGCCGCACGCGGCAAGATGTCGCGCCATGCCGAGGTCGCCCGCGCGATGGACTACATGCTCCGGCGCTGGGACACGTTCAGCCGGTTCCTTGGTGACGGACGCATCTGCCTCAGCAACAACGCCGCGGAGCGCGCGCTGCGCGGCGTCGCCCTCGGAAGAAAGGCATGGTTGTTCGCCGGAAGCGACGAGCAGGCAGCATTATGCTGCTAGTAATCGCGAGCAGGCTGACTGGGTCAGGATCAGCCATATCGGCCATTCGGAGCGTGGCCAAGTCGTTCGAGTAAGACGGCGCGTTGTGCGCGAGGGTTGCACCTATCTGATTGTTGAATTGCCGGACGGCCGTCGAGAGCGGATGCCGCACTCTTGGACCGAGGACCTCATCGACGGAGGGTCGGCCGTGCCAGCCTTGTTGTTCTCGCCCAGCAGTTTACGGGCTTTGGTCCGATTGGTCCGCGAGCATGGCAAACCGCCGTCAGCGGAGACCCGTCATGTCATCTCCCGCGACCAGGATTTGGAAGCGACTGCCTGCCGAAACGCAAGCCGCAATGACGCAGCTTTGGGCCGAGCTGATGCTGCGACGAGCGACGCGCGACCAGGGGCACGGCAGGGTGCTGGGCCATGACGGCCAGCTCTCCCAAGGTGGAGGCTCGGCACCTGCGCCTGCATGCCGTCGTCTATGTCCGCCAGTCCACGCCGCAGCAGCTCCAGAACAACCAGGAGAGCACCCGTCGCCAGTATGACTTGGCCCTGCGCGCCCGGCAGATGGGCTGGCCGGAAACGGCGGTGCGCGTCATCGACGACGACCTTGGGATGTCCGGCGCGAGCAGCCAGCACCGTGCGGGTTTCCAGCGCTTGGTCGCTTCGATCGGCATGGGCGAGGTCGGCATCGTGTTGGTGACCGAGGTGTCGCGCCTGTCCCGCCTGAACAGCGACTGGCACAAGGTCATCGAGCTTTGCGCGGTGTTCCGGACCCTGATCGCAGACGAGGATGGGGTGTACGATGCCCAGAGCCCGAACGACCGGCTTTTGCTGGGCGTCAAGGGCACCCTGTTCGCCGCGGAGCTGCACATTCTCCAGGCCCGCATGCACGGTGCGCTGATCAACAAGGCCCAGCGGGGCGAGCTGGTTGTAGCGCTACCGGTTGGGTATCGCCGCCGGCCTGATGGCGCGGTCGTGCAGGACCCGGACGACGCCGTGCGGCTTGCGGTCGCGATGGTGTTTGAGCGGTTTGCAGCTCTTGGCAATGCCCGTGCAGTGCTGCGCCACTTCGCCGACAACGGTCTGGGGTTCCCACGCGTCGTTCAGGCTGGTCCCGAAACGGGCCAGTCCGTGTGGGTTCGTCCGGCCTATGGCATGGTCAATCGCATGCTCAACAGCCCGGTTTACGCCGGCGCATTCGTGTATGGGCGGAGCCGTCAGGAGGTAGCAGCGGGCAACCCGCCCACCCTGACCGAACGTCGTTTGCCGCCTGAGGAATGGGCCATTGTCGTCCAAGACATTTACCCCGCCTACATCGCCTATGACACGTTCCTGGCCAACCGCGCCAAGCTTGGGGCCAACCGCTACAATTTCGAAGCCAAGGGCCGCGGCGCCGCCCGTGCAGGGGCAGCACTGCTGCAAGGGCTGGTGCATTGCGGTCGGTGCGGCCGGCAAATGGGGGTCACCTACGGCCGTCAGCAGCCGCGTTACGAGTGCCGGTATGCCCAGACCCACCATGCCGAGGCCATGTGCCAGTCGTTTGTCGCCGGTGGCATCGAAAACGTGGTTGTCGGAGCGTTCCTTGAAGCGGTGCGCCCGGCTGGGCTGGAGGCTACGCTCGCTGCGTTGCGGCAACTGGAGCAGGAACGGCGGGGCGTGGATCGGCAATGGCAGCTCCGTCTCGAGCGGGCCCGCTACGAGGCGCGGCTGGCCCAGCGGCAATATGACGCGGTCGATCCTGACAATCGCCTGGTCGCCCGCGAGTTGGAGCGGCGCTGGAACGCGGCGCTGACCGAGGCCGAGCGGCTGCAGCAGGACTACGAGCGCCTGCTCCTCACCGAGCTGCGGCCGCTGGACGCCGTGGAAGCGGAGGACGTCCGCCGTCTTGCATCGGACCTGCCGGCATTGTGGGAGGCGGACACCACGACGCCGGTGGACCGCAAGCGCTTGCTCCGTTTGGTCATTGCCAGGGTTACTGTAACGGTAAAGGAAGGCCGGAGCGGGGCGGACATCCTGGTTCTCTGGAGCGGAGGTGCATGCACGACATACTGGACGGGAAGCCCCAGCTGTGCCTTGCGCTTGCGCACGGATGCCCGCGTGCTCGACGCGATCCGTGACTTGGCCACTCGAATGCCCGATCACCAGGTTGCAGCTGCGTTGACGAACCAAGGCCTGCTTAGCCGCCATGGCAAGCCCTGGACCCGCGGCCGGGTTGCGTCCATGCGACAACAGCACCGCATCCCCACGGCCTGTCCGATCCAGACCCGGGGTGTCATCGTGCGGGCCGACGGGTTCGTGCCGGCGAAAGTGGCGGCGCGGCAACTCGGCATCACGCTGGGAGCTCTCCGGGTCTGGGCTCACCGCGGCATCCTGACTTGCGACCAGAGCCGCGAGGCGGCCAAACTGTGGATCAGGCTTGATCCTGGCGACGTCGAGCGGCTCAATGGGCAGGCCGATACGGCTGGAATGGAACGGGTCCGCGATGTCGCGAGCCGGAACGCAAGCCCGGTTGCTTGGGTTTGGAAGCAGGTTCGCCACGGGAAGTTCTGCGCCTACCGAGTCCAGACAGGATCAAGGCATTGGGAATGGCGACTCTCACCACGCTCGTCGGATACCACCCTGCCACCAACCACAACTCAATCGTCCTCAGCCGCAAGGGTAGCAGCATAATGGAAGCGTCTCGGATCGCGGCGGCGACCGGGCCGCGGCCATGTATTCGCTCATCGTCACGGCCAAGCTGAACGACGCCGACCCGCGGGCCTGGCTCGCCGACGTGCTGCGACGGATCAACGACCACCCCGCGTCCCGGCTGCACGAGTTGCTGCCGTGGAACTGGACTCGGGAGCTGGGGCGCCGTAACCTGGCGGCATGACCGCCACAAGCATCGCCCGCCTGCATGTCACCCTCGACGACGTGAAACCCACGGTGCAGCGCCGGGTCGAGGTGCCGCTCACGATCCGGCTCGATCGCCTGCACCTCGTGCTGCAAGCGGCTATGGGGTGGACCAACAGCCACCTCTACGAGACCAAGGCTCGAGATGTCGGCTGGGGCCTGCCGGACCCCGACTTCGGTGACGGTCCGCTTGACGCCAAGAAAGCTTGCCTCGCCGGTGTGCTCGAGGACGTCGGCACGAAGACGATCAAGTATCTCTACGACTTCGGCGATGGCTGGGAGCACACGGTCAAGGTCGAGCGCATCACCGACGCGATACCCGGCCTCATCTACCCGGTTCTGATCGACGCCACCGGACGTTGTCCGCCCGAAGACGTTGGAGGCTCGTGGGGCTACGCCGATTTCCTGGACGCTCTCGCCAACCCAGCACACGAAAACCACGCCGAGATGAAGGACTAGATCGGCGAGGCCTTTGATCCCAACACCGTCGACGTCGAGGCACTTGCCAACGATGTCGCAATACTTGCCAAGGCTTGGACCCGCAAATCGACAGCCAAGCGGAAGCTATCCACCTGAGCCGCGGCCTTCACCGGATAGATACACCACCTCATCCATCCGCTCACCTCAATCGCCGCCTTAACCAGCGACTTAAGGCGGCCAGCGGTGAAGGCCTAGGCGGCAGTCCCCGGGCGGATACTTGCTCCATTGGGTGGTCGAGATTCAAACGGTCAGGAAGGACCTGACCGTTTCCGCGCACGCACGGGCTGCGTTTCAAAGACGGACGGACGGACGGATCTGCTTCGACTCCGTCAGCCAGCACCAAGCTCTGTTGGTTACAAGAAACTCGTTAGGCCTTTTTGAGTTCCGTCGCCTTGCGGTGCCTCGTTCCCTGTTCGTAGGCGTATGCGATAGCAAGCATGTCGGCTTCGCTCCACTGCCGTGCAACAATAACGAGGTTAAACGGAGCGCCGGAGGCGTAGAAGCCAGCCGGTATGGTCACCGCCGGCAGGCCTGCGATGTTTACCTCGCTGACTACCATCCCGTCGATGGTTTCGTCTCCGTGCAGCGAACCTAAAGGACCACGCATTTGCGGGTAGATGACCGCATCGAGCCCATGCTTGTCGAAAACTGCGTTGAAAGTATCAAGATAGGTTTCCCTCAGAGCGATGAACGACGTCATATCCGTGGGGGTGGCTGGGGACTTTGCCGATTCGACGAACGCGGGCACATGACTCATATAGCTCAACGTGCCCTCTGGTCCGAACGCGTCTTCTTTTTGCGTTGCCTTGGCAAATTCGGCGAACGTCTTTAGAGCGACATTCGAACCCATGCGCTGGAGATATTTCTGAATGTCATAGGCAATTGATTCCATGCCACGCGCGTCGAATTCGGCCCCTGGCAAGACCGCCTTGCGCAGTTCCATGAACCCGGAACCGGCGAAGGGATCCTCTACAAGGTCTGCTCCAAGTTTTCTCAGTTCTTCTTGGGCGCGCGTATAAAGGCCTGTCGTCTCTTCCGAAAATGTCGAGGCACGCCAGCCCGGCCCATAAAGACCAATGCGCTTGCCCTCCAGCGCATCCTTGTCTAGTTTTGACGTATAGCCGCCTTTTGGAAGTTTGCCCACGCTTGCGGCCGTCTTGGGATCCTCCATCGAGAACCCAGCCAGTGCGTCCAGCGTCAGAGCGGCGTCTCGCACGCACCGCGCAATGGGACCAACAACGTCACGAAGGCTGGAGAGCGGCATGACACCGGCGTTGGGAACGAGCGCGAAGGTCGGCTTTATGCCCACAAGGCCTTGCGCCGAGGCAGGGTTTTGGATCGAGCCAGCAGTTTCTTCCGCCAAACCGAGCACGCAGAAATTGGCGCCAACCGCAGTTGCAGTCCCGGCGCTGCTGCCTCCGGGAAGAAACTCTCGGCCAGCCGAATTGTAAGTAGAGCCAGCCCAGCTACCATTGGCATGCGAGCCAGTGTGGCTAAGCACCGGAATGTTGGTCTTGCCTAGGATCACAGTGTCCGCTTTGCGCATACGGGCCACGACGGGAGAATCGGTCTCGGGTAGCAGATCGACGCCGCCGGTCTTGCTGTAGAGAAGCGACCAGCCACCCGTGGTCGGAAAGCCCTTCATGTCCATGGCCTCCTTGACTACGACCGGAACGCCCGCGAGCGGCCCGAGTTTTTCGCCAGCGGCGCGGCGCGTGTCGATTGCGCGCGCTTCTTCAACCGCCTTCTCGTTGAAAAAGACGATCGCATTGTAGGAAAGGTTGAATTCCGCGATGCGCTCCAGATAAGCCTTGGTCAGCTTTTCCGAGGTGAAGGCGCCGCTGGCGAAACCCGCCTGAACCCGCTCGACAGTCAGTTCAGTCAGGTCGATGTCATCTGAATTTACTTTGGTCATTTTGGCTCCACTTAAGTTTGTATGGTTGATGGGGTGATGGCGATCTCAAACGGTCAGGAAAGACCTGACTTTTTCCTGATCGAGGCCGGCGCGCAACTCGTCGTGCACGATGCGCCCACGGTCGATGACCAGAAACCGGTCCGCCAGGTCGAGCGCGAAGCTCAGCACCTGCTCGGAAATGACGATGGCGAAGCCGCGCTCCGCGCGCAGCACGTTCAGCGTGCGGGCGAGCTCCTTGATGATCGAAGGCTGGATGCCTTCGGTGGGCTCGTCCAGGATCAGCACCTTGGGGTCGGAGATCAGCGCGCGCGCAATCGCAAGCATCTGTTGCTGGCCGCCCGAGAGGTTGCCGCCCTTGCGATGCTTCATCTCCTGTAGCACTGGGAAGAAGCGGTAGATATACTCCGGCACACTGCGGTGGCCTGAGTGTTCGGCGCCGGTCAGGATGTTTTGCTCGACAGTCAGCAAGGGGAATACCATGCGCCCCTGCGGCACGAACGCCAAGCCCTGCGCCACGCGCTTGTAGCTGGGCATGCCGGTGAGTTCGACACCGTTCAGCCTGATCTGCCCTGAGCGCGTCGGTAGCAGGCCGATCAGTGCCTTCAACAGCGTGGTCTTGCCCATGCCGTTGCGCCCCATCACGGCGACCGATTTGTTCGCACCGACCTGGAGCGAGATATTGTGGATCACGTGCGATTCGCCGTAGGCCACGTTGAGTTCAGCAACTTCGAACATGGTCTTCGTTCAGTGGCCGAGGTAGACGTCGATTACGCGGCGGTCGGCCTGCACCTCGGCCGCGCTGCCCTCGCTCAGCAGCTTGCCCTGGTGCAGCACCGTGACCTTGTGCGCGATGCGCTTGACGAAATCCATGTCGTGCTCGATCACGACGACCGACTTGCCTGCCGCGATGCGGCTCAGCAAATCGCCCGTCTGCTCGCGCTCGCGCGGGCTCATGCCGGCGACCGGCTCGTCCAGCAGCAGCAGCTCGGGCTCCTGCATCAGCAGCATGCCGATTTCCAACCACTGCTTCTGGCCGTGGCTGAGCTGGCCGGAGCGGCGGTCGAGCTGTTCGCGCAGGAAGACCTGACCGGCCATCGCCTCGATGCGTGCGCGCACCTGCGGCGTGCGGCGAAAGGTGAGCGACTGGAACAGGCCGTGCATGCTCGGCAGCGAGATCTCAAAGTTCTCGAGCACTGTCAGGTCTTCGTAGACCGAGGGCGTCTGGAACTTGCGGCCGACGCCGGCGCGCACGATCTGGTGCTCGCTCATGCGCGTGAGGTCGATGCCGTTGAACAGAACGCGGCCGGCGGTCGGCTTCGTCTTGCCGCAGATCATGTCGAGCAGCGTCGTTTTGCCTGCGCCGTTCGGGCCGATGATCACGCGCAGCTCGTTGCGGTGGACCGAGAGGCTCAGGTTGTCGACGGCTTTGAAACCGTCGAACGACACCGTCAGCTCCTCCACACGAAGAATCTGCTCACCGGCCTGTGCCATCGGTGCGACGTGGCCGCCGGACATCACAAGCGCGGCACTCATGGCGCTTCCCCTGCCCTGCGTTGCCACGGCATCCGCGTCATCAGCCCAGCCAGGCCGTTCGGCATCGCCCATACGACGAGGATGAATACGGCCCCCAGGAAATAGAGCCAGCCTTCCGGAAACGCCTCTGAAAGATAGGACTTGAGGAAACCGATCAGCAGCGCGCCAATTACTGCGCCCGGGATCGACATGCGGCCACCGACCGCCGCGTAGATCACCATCTCGACCGATGCGACCACGCCGATCACGCCCGGCGCAATCAGCCCGACCTGCAGGCTGTAGAACGCGCCGCCGATCGACGACAGCAGGGCAGCGACTGCGAACACGAACGCCTTCATGTGCGCGGTGTCGTAGCCGCTGAAGCGCACGCGGTCTTCTCGATCGCGGATCGCGATCAGGATCTTCCCGAAGCGGCTACGCACGATCACGAGCGACAGCACCATCGCCATCGCCACCGCGGCGACCTCGACGAAGTAGAGAACGCGCTTGCCCGAGTAGCTGACGATGTCCCAGCCAAGCAAGGTGCGGAAGTCGGTGATGCCATTGGCACCGCCGGTGTCGCCCTGCTGGCCGATCACCACCACCGTAAGCGTGAGCGCGAGTGCGAGGGTAACGATGGCGAAGTACACGCCGCTGACACGCCGGTGGAAGATTGCGTAGGAGAACAGCCAAGCCAGCACAGCCGGGATGACGAAGATGGCCAGGATCGTCCAACCCAGCGAGTGGAACGGCTGCCACCAGATCGGCAGCTTCTCGACGCTGCTCCACACCATGAAGTCTGGCAGCTCGGGCGCAGAAGCTTCGAGTTTCAGGAACATTGCCATCATGTAGCCGCCGAGGCCGAAGAACACGCCTTGGCCAAGACTAAGCACGCCACCATAGCCCCAAGTCAGTACGATGCCGATTGCGACAAAGCCGAACGCAAGGTACTTGCCGACCAAGTTCAGGCGGAACGGGTCGAGCACGGCGGGCAGCACCAGAGCCAGCAGCAGGATCACGAGGCCGACGGAAATCGCGTCGGAGCCACGCTGGGTGTCACGTTGCATTGCAGCCATCGTCAGCTCCGCGAGCGCGTGATGAATAGACCATTGGGCCGGAAATACAACACCGCGATCACCAACAACAGGATCGTGGCCTTGGCCATCGAGCCACTCATCAGGTACTCAAGCCAGGTCTGCGATTGCGCGATCGCGAAGGCCGAGAGCGCGGTGCCGATCAGGCTTTGCACGCCGCCGAAGACAACCACGATGAACGAGTCGACGATGTAAAGCTGACCCGTGCCTGGGTTGGTCGAGCCGATCATGGTGAAGACGCAGCCGGCGATGCCGGCCAAGCCCGAGCCGAGCGCGAAGGTGAGCGCATCCACGCGGTGCGTGTCGATGCCGACGGCGCCGGCGATTGGCCGGTTCTGCATCACGGCGCGCACTTTCAGGCCCCAGCGCGTGCGGTATAGCAGCACATAGACCCCGGTCGCGACCACTAACGTGAGCCCGACGATGAAGATACGCGTAAGCGGCAACTGGATGCCAGCGACCGGCTCCCACGCGCCGGCCAGCCACTGCGGAAGCGGGACGCTGACCTCCTGCGCGCCGAAGATAGTGCGGTAGGTCTGCTGCAGCATCAGGCTTAGGCCCCAGGTGGCGAGCAGGGTGTCGAGCGGACGGTTGTAGAAGAAGCGGATGAATCCGCGTTCGAGCAGATAGCCTGCCGCGAAGGTGACAAGGAACGCGAATGGAATCGCGGCGAACAAATACACGCCCATCCATCCGGGCGCGAAGTGCTCGAAGAACTTCGCGGCGAGATAGGTCATGTACGCCCCCAGCGCCATCAACTCGCCGTGGGCCATGTTGATCACGCCCATCAGGCCGAACACAATCGCCAAGCCGATCGACATCAGCAACAGGATGGTGAAGAGACTCACCCCGTTGAAGACCTGCATCACCGCAATATCGAAACTCATTCATCGCTCCAACAGAGGCGAGCTGACCGGGACACAGGGCGGGCCCCGTCGCTGCGTTTGCGCGCCTTAAAGCTTGGGGAACGGGTTCGGCTCGATCAACTGAGATTCCCAGACGATGTCGAACTGCCCGTCGGCGCGTGCGCGTCCAATGCGCACCTTCTTCCAGAGGTGATGATTAGTGGCGTGGACGCGCAAATGACCCTCGGGCGCATCCCATTCGATGCCTGCTGCGGCGGCAGTGACTTTGTCAACGTCGAAGGACTTGGCTTTCTCGGCCGCCATCTTCCACAGGTAGACGCTGTTGTAGGCGCACTCCATCGGATCGCCGATGACACGGTCAGCGCCGTACTTCACCTTGAAGGCCTTTACGAACTTGTCGTTCTCCGGCGACTCTATGCTCTGGAAGTAGCCCATGCAGGCGTAGTAGCCTGTTGCGTTGTCCTTTCCGATGCCTTCGATCTCGTTCTCCGAGACGACCGTGGAGAGCAGAACTTGCTTCGTGCCGTCGAGCCCAGCAGCGCGCAGTTGCTTGTAGAACGCGACGTTCGAGCCGCCGACGACGGTGCTGTAGATGCAGTCGGGTTTCGCCGCCTTGATCTTGTTGATGATTGACGAGAACTCGGTGTGGCCGAGCGGCGCGTATTCCTCACCCAGCACTTTGCCACCGGCCTTCATGATGGTCGGCTTCGCGATCTTGTTGCAGATGCGCGGGTAGATGTAGTCGGAGCCGACGAGAAAGAAGGTCTTGCCCTTCTCCTTTGCGAGCCATTCCACCGCGGCGATGACAGACTGGGTCGCCTCCTGCGAGGTGTAGAAGACGTGCTTGTCCTCCTCCTGACCTTCGTAGTAAGTCGGATAAAAGAGCAGGCCTTTATCCTGGTTGAGGATCGGCAGCACCGCCTTGCGTGATGCCGAGGTGTAGCAGCCGACGATGGCCGCGACCTTGTCGCGTTCGAGCAGCTTGCGGGCCTTCTCGGCGAAGGTCGAGTTGTCGCTCGCGCCGTCTTCGAGTACCGGTTCAATCTTGCGGCCGAACACGCCACCCGCCGCATTGATCTCGTCAATCGCCATTTTCTCGGCGTCGACCAGCGATGCCTCGGCAATCGCGATCGTGCCTGAGAGTGAATGAAGTAGACCGAGCTTAACGGTCTCCTGCGCAGTGGCGAGGCTAGTGGCGCCACCGGCTGCACCTAGCACGATGACGGAGCCACCTGTCTTCACGATCTGGCGGCGGTTGAACTGAGTCATTATCAAGCTCCTTGCGGTAGTGCGTTTGCTGAAGATTAGAGGTGGCCGGCTTCGTCGAGACACCGTTTCGGTTTCTATAAATGGAGCCTTTGCCGGTTGATGTGGTCTCCGTGGGTGCCGGGGCGTTGCGGAGGGAGGGCGTAGCCCGACCGCAGCGACGCCCCGGCACCCACACCGAATTCACGCTGCCGCGGATAGAGGCTCGTGGTTGAAGTAGGCGTCGTCCGGTGTTCTCGCGTCAAGGCTGGAATGGGGTCGTGTCCCTGGACGTGGTGTAGGAGGCGGCCACCGCGGTGAACCTGGGTAGGGTTGAGTTGCGACATGCAACACTGACCCAAGGACCCCACGATGACCGACCAAGAGACTGCCCTATGCGCGCTGCTGACGAAAGGGACCGACGCCAGCGTGCTCCGAGACATGATCGGCTTTGCCGCCGAGCGCCTGATGGAGCTCGAGGTCGGCAGCGTCACCGGTGCCGCCCATGGCGAGCGCAGCCCCGACCGCCTCGCCCAGCGGAACGGCTACCGGGACCGCGACTGGGAGACCCGCGCCGGCACCGTCGAGCTGCGCATTCCAAAACTGCGCAAGGGCACCTACTTCCCGGCCTTCCTCGAACCCCGCCGCACAGCCGAAAAGGCGCTCACCGCCGTCATCCAAGAGGCCTACATCCACGGCGTCTCCACCCGCTCCGTCGACGACCTGGTCCAGGCTATGGGCGCATCCGGCGTCAGCAAAAGCCAGGTCTCACGCCTGTGCGGCGAGATCGATGAGCGCGTGAACGCCTTCCTCGATCGGCCGATCGAGGGCGAGTGACCCTACCTGTGGCTCGACGCGACCTACGTCAAAGTGCGCCAGGCCGGACGTATCGTCTCGGTCGCCGCCACGATTGCCGTCGGCGTCAATACCGACGGACGCCGCGAGGTGCTCGGCATGGCCACCGGCGCCAGCGAGGCCGAGACGTTCTGGACCGACTTCCTGCGCAGTCTCGCCCGGCGCGGCCTGCGCGGGGTCAAACTCGTTATCTCGGACGCCCATGAGGGCCTCAAAGCCGCAACCCGGCGTGTGCTGCACGCCACCTGGCAGCGCTGCCGGGTGGGGCTGTTGAAAAAGCCGTCGCGCTCTGATTCGCTTGTGCCCGCAACGATTCGGCGTGGTGCGCGATGCTGGGAAGCAAACCTCGGGGCCAGTCTGAGCTGCTGATGGCGGGCTCGCTTCGGGACTTCGTTCCCGACAGCCATGTTCTCGCCCGGGTGGATAAGGTGCTCGACCTGAGTTGGCTCCGGGCTGAGGTGCGGGAGTGCTACGCCGCAAACGGCGCCGGACGACCTGGCATTGATCCCGAAGTGGCACTGCGGCTCATGTTGGCCGGGTTCCTGCTGGGCATCGTCCATGATCGCCGACTGATGCGCGAGGCGCAGGTCAACATCGCGATTCGTTGGTTCGCGGGGTTTGGCCTGGCCGACGTTCGACCGGATCATTCAAGCCTGACCCGCATCCGCCAACGGTGGGGAGCCGAGCGATTTCGCGCCATGTTCATCCGGATCGTGCAGGCGTGCATGGCCGCCAGGATCGCTCGTGGCGAGGTGGTGCACATCGATGCCACGTTGATCCGTGCCGATGTCTCGTGGGAGAGCCTCGGGGTCCGGCACGCCGATGCCGCGGTGGCTCAGGATGGCGATGACCCATCTGGCGAGCCGGGAGCAAAGGCCCAAACGGCCAAGGCACGCGCCGAACGCGACGGCAAGCAGAGCGGGCGCCACAAGAAGGTCTGCTTGACGGACCTGGACGCGACGATGGCGACCAGCGCCCGCAACCGCCGTCTCGAGCCCGCCTACAAGCAGCACACTGCGGTCGATGACGTTCGGGGCGTCATTCTCGACGTGGAGGTGACAACCGGCGAGGCGGACGAAGGCGGCGAGATCGAGCGGCAGGCGGACGGCGTCGCTGCCACGACGGGCACCGCGATTAAGACCATCACCGCCGGCCAGGGCTACGCCTACGGCAAGGTCTATGGCGCCTTGGAGCGGCGTGGGATCGACCCGGTGATCCCGGCGAAGAAGGAGCCGATCCGCAGCCGAGTGCCCCGGCGCCGGTTCCGCTATGATGCCCGGCACGACATCCTGAAGTGCCCCCAGGGGCGCATCTTGCGCCCGACCCGGCGCGTTGACCACGGACGGTTCTTCTACTCCAAGTCCAAGGACTGCCGGAGCTGCCCGATGCGAGGAAACTGCCTGTCGCTGGGTCGCGTGAACAAAGCGGTGGTGGTCAGCGACGACCATCCGGCATTGCTGCGGGCGCGCCGACGAAAGGAGAGGTGGTCCGAGGAGGACGCTAGGCTTTACCAGCGCCACCGCTGGCGGTCGGAGGGCAGGGGCTACGCATGAGATTTGTCTCGCCTGCCGCGCCCTGACGTATGATGACGCGCCCTCGCGATTGTGGGGGGCGGAGCGTGTCGATCGAGAAGCTGGGACAGTATCTTGTTACGGTCGAGGACCCGCGCTGCTCCGGCAAGGTCGAGCACCGTCTGGTTGAGGTGCTGGTGATCGCGGTCTGCGCGGTCGTTGCCTGCGCCGAGAGCTGGGATGACATCGCGCTGTATGGCCGCAGCAAGCTGGCTTGGCTCAGGACGTTCCTGGATTTGCCGAACGGCATCCCCTCGCACGATACCTTCCGGCGTGTGTTCATGCTGATCGACCCCGATGCGTTCGAGGCCGGGTTCACGGCCTGGGTTGGCTCGCTCGCGGACAGGTGTCACGTTGCACTTAACTACGAGACTGGCGCGGTTGGTGCCGATCGCTGCACCTAATCATGAGACTCCGAGGAGGTCGAGTATCAGGTTTGCTGCAATACTGATACTGGGTTGAGGCTCGGCACG
>JAABUX010004084.1_pt1 | contig 18802 bp, 18 predicted proteins | sample 5561851 | NCBI WGS metagenome assembly JAABUX01 (sample SAMN10711883, study PRJNA513361) | rock metagenome | isolation source: Antarctica rocks | place: Antarctica: Victoria Land, Richard Nunatak red sandstone | collected 2016-01-03 | reverse complement strand
CGCGCGCCGCAAGCCAAGCCTCTTTCGGTAGCACGGCGTGCGCGATGCACAGCCCCGTGGCCACGGCTCCCGGCGGATCGAGCGAAATGTAGAAGCCTGTCACCATGCGACTGAAGACGTCGATCGCCAGAGTGATCCATGGGCGCCCGATCGGCAAGCGCTGCTGTTCGTCGACGACGATGATATCGAGCTTCGTGTGATCGATTTGAATGAGATCGAGTGGTCTTTGAGCGCCATCGAAGGTGCCGGGGCGCGGAGCGAATCGATCGAGGGCGTCTTTGCGATGCGATCGCCGCGATAGACGCTCACGAATTGGAAGCGCAGCAACTCGAGCGCGAACTGTGTTCGCGTTCGGCACCGGGAGCTGCGCTTCACGGCACCGGCGCGCGACTTCAGCCGCCGTGGAGCGGATCGAATGCTGCTGACGCGTGAGGAAGTGCTGCTCGATGGTCTCCATAAGGATCTGCTCGACGGTCGGGGCTAGCCGGCTCTTGCCGCGGCCGCCTCCCGGTTTGTAGGGAAGCAGCGACGAGAGGCGCCCCGATGCGCGATACGCTCGTGCCCAACGGTAGAGGGTCGTCGCATCAACGCCGCCGGTCCGCGCGCGCTCCACAATGGCCGCGCGCGGTGGGCGGGCGCCATCAAGCAACGGGGCGATGAGATCTAGGCGCCGGCGAGCCTCGTCCCAGTCGCGGTCGTCGAGTTCAGAAAAGTCTGGCGTTGGCGCATCAAGTGCGGATGACCGAACCGGCCGCAGCTCGGCGATCGGTAGGCGCTCGACGTCATTCGTTTCGACGTCGCGAGCCACAACCGCGTCGAAACCGACGACCCGCAAGATGACGAAGCGGCGGTCGCGGTGCTCGACCTCGCTGCCTTCTTTGAGCGAGAGACCTGGACTCATGATGCGGGCAACGCAGCCGGCTCCTTGGGTGTGGTTTTCTAGATGTGTGGCGCCGACTTCCGAAAACCTGCGTTAGTGCTAAATTCTATTGGGTTTTAGTAGCAACTATTGGCTGAGAGCGACGTGAAAGCGAACGATGCGGTTGCGTGGACTTCTGAATCTCACACAAGAATTACCGACTCACGAGCAGAAGAAGAACCCGTGGAACGACGATCGGACAAGTTCGAGCTCACCCCGAAAGCTCAGAGGAGCCTCGGCGGGCTGGCCTTTGGGCCGCCCGCCACTAAAGATGACCTGGTAGCGGTCCTAACCGAGCTCGCCCGGGCGGTCGACCACGACCTCGCGACGCCGGATCACGCGCCGGCGACCGAACGGGCGTACGCCCACGACTGGGCGGACTTCGTCGCCTTTTGTGATTGGCACGAGCTCACCGCGCTGCCGACGGCGGCGCAGTCCTTGGCGCTCTACCTCAAAGCGCTCGAGACGCGCCGTAGCCGATCCCCGGCCGGGATTCGGGCTGGCGTCGCTGGCCTCGCGCTGCCGACGCTGCGCCGGCGGCTCGCCGCGATCGCGAGCCGCCACGCGACGGCCGGCCTCGAGTCGCCGACGGATCATCCGCTCGTGCGCAAGCTCTTGCGGCGCTACAGCCGAACCCGCGGGACGTCGGCAAAGAAGAAGGAGCCGCTCCTCATCGAGCGCCTTCCGGCGATTCTGATGGCGATGCCGGACGATCTGCCGGCGCTGCGCGATCGGGCGCTCTTACTTCTCGGGTACGCGGGTGCGTTTCGGCGGAGTGAACTCGTCGCGCTCGACGTGGAGCAGGTGAGGTTTTCGGAGAAAGGGCTGTACATCTGGATCGCGGCCGCCAAGAACGACCCGCGGAGGAAGGGGCGCGAGCTCTATGTGCCCCGGCTTCCGTCCGGATCGCCAAGCGGAACACTGTGCGCGGTCGCGGCGCTCGAAATCTGGCTTAAGGCCGTCGCTCCGGCCGGGCCGGTTTTCCGGACCTTCGACTTGCGCGGACGCTTTACGGAGACGCGGCTGGATCCCGGCGACGTCGCGCGAATCCTGCGTCGGCGCGCTTTTGCGGCGGGCGTCGAGGGCGACTTCGCCGGGCACTCGCTGCGCCGTGGGTTCATTACCAATGCGGCGAAGAAGAAGGTCCCGATCGAGAGCATCAAGCGGGTAACGGGGCAACGGTCGAGCGGGATCGTGCTGGATTACGTGGCGGCCGCGACTCTTGACGACGACCCGCCGTTGCTGGAGATCGTCGGCTGACGATGGGCTTGCAATCTGCTGTGCGATGCCGACCATCACGTTTCTAGGACCTCGTTGATTGGTGCGCACCCTCCGGGTGAATCACAATTGGAAATTTGCACGCGTCACGGCGAGCCGCACATAACGGACGTCGCATCACGGTCCAGAAGAGTTTTCGGGCACGCTGATGCTGGCGCCGAGCCACGCTTCGTACACAACCTCATCGTGAAGATCGGTAGAAATGCTCCTTGTCCGTGCGGCAGCGGCAAGAAATACAAGCGTTGTTGTTTCTCGTTACGAGAGGCAGCTTCGGCCGGGGCCGCACATCGCGGCGCCCGTTTTGAAGATGCCCGCACCATTGCGGACCGCATCATGCAGCAAGAGGCAGAGCGCATCGCAAAATTCGGGCAAGTCCGTGCGCCCGTTACAATCCAGCACAAAGGCCAGCAGTTCGTCGCCGTTGGTTCCCGCTTGCTTTTCGACGCGCGCTGGAAGACTTTCCACGATTTTCTGTTTACCTACATCGCGTCGGTCTTCGAGAAGGAGTGGTTCAGTGCCGAGATCAGCAAGCCGCTGGAGCAACAACATCCGCTTATCCAGTGGTATCACCTGCTACACGAGTTCGGGGCGGCGCGCAAACTCGAGCAAGGCAAGGTCGCAAAGATCGAGGCTCCGCCTGCGCAAATTTCGGCACTGTTGTCCTTCGCGTACGACCTCTACACCCTCGAAAACTACGGGTTGTTACCGCCCCGGCTGATCGATCGCCTGAAACGGAAAGATCAATTCCAAGGTGCTCGCTACGAAGCGTTCGTTGCGGCTGCATTAATCAGAGCGGGGTTCACGATTGCGCTCGAAGACGAGGGCGATCTGAGCACGACCCACTGCGAGTTTACCGCGACGCATCGAGCCACGGGGAAGAAGTACTCCGTCGAAGCGAAGAGTCGCGTCCGCACCGGTTTCGTCGGGCAAGCCGGCCCGCGCAAACCGCTTGGAGAAATTCAGGCCGACATCAACGGGTTACTCGTCGGAGCACTTCGCAAAGCAGCCGCGCACGAGCTCGTCGTCTTCGTCGACATCAATGTCCCGCCGAGCGAAACGCCTCTCCTCGAAGCCGATTGGTTCAACAAGATCGCCTCGCAATTTGAGCGACTGGCGAAAAACCAACAAGGCCCGCCACTTCCGCCGGCGTTCGTCTTTTTCACGAACTTCCCATACCACTTCGTCGAGGACGACGCCCCGCTGCGGGGTGCCGCTGTTCTCTTCACGGGCTTCAACATTCCGGAATTTCATGGGACCACAGCGGATACGGCCGCGGTTCAAACCAAATTCGCGCCGATCCTGGAGTTGCACACCTCGCTCCTAGAGCACACCGCCGTACCGCACGATCTGACATAGACGCCGCATGACGTGTGATGCGAATTCCGACCATCGGTAGCGGTGACGGTGTTCAGGGAGGAGCCTGAGGCATCTAATCACGGGGCCGTCGAAACTTCAGGGTGGAATCAGATCGGATGCCCTCCGACATCCAGCGCCTGTTAGAGAAAGTTATACCGTTCGTTGTTCCTGCTGCGGCTGGTGTTGAGGCGAGAACATCGGCATGGGGCGATCAGACGCTACGCCGGTCAGAACAAGCGGCCATTATTTTTGGATCGGGCAACATGACTATCGGTCAAGCCGGTATTGCTAACTTTGAAGCCGCCGTTGAGGCTTTGCTCCGGACCCAGTCCGTAAGGCGCCAGTGGGATGCAGTCGAGGTGTGGTCGATTATAGCTTCGCTCGCCGTTGCTTGTAGTTTTGCAGATGATAAAAAGGCAGCCGTTGCTGCAAGTCTCCGTCGCTTTCGCGATGGAGGAAGATCGCTGGTTGTGATTCCGATCAGTAACGTGACATGGTCAGGCGCCTCGGAAAGGCTCCCGAATAGCGTCGTCGGACCACTGACTGGCGACTTCACCAACGATGTCATTGCATCAGGTACTCCCTTGGAGTCGATTAATGAGCTGGCGCCACTATTAGTGCGCGAATGGCTCCCTAAGATGAAGTTGCGCTTCTCTCACGCGAAAATAGAGCCTATCTTCTACGCTTCTCTGGTGGACGCGTTCGGTTCGAAGTCGCACAGGGCGGCTTTCGAAAATGCTGACAACATGCTCAACCTTGCACTGCTTTTCACAAGCGCTCCTGAATCGCAAAATATTTTCGCATTTCGTGGGCCGGCAAACCGACCGGGCCCACGTGGGATAAGTTTGGACCGTGCAACTATTCAAGACCACTTAGGCTCGATCGCATCGACCGAATTGAACACCGAAATGCTTTACATCTCGCCGATTCGTGTCGGAACCGAAAATAGGTGGTACAGTGCAGATCCGTTTCCTTTGGCGAACGTTCTGCGAGATCCGGAGGTACGTTCGAGTGTTGAAGCCAACCTGATCGACATCGCGCCAGTACCGTCACGGATTCGCGTTGCGGCGAGGAGTTACAGTGACGCGTTCTGGGCGACGAGCCTAAACGACTCAGCGTTGCGCCTCGGGATGGCACTCGACGCATTGGTCGGGGCGACAAGCGGCCTTCCAACGCGAGCACTAGCGGAGCGGTTTGCTCTGCTGGATGGTGATCCGGCGATGCGGTCGACGCGATATGCCTCGTTTCAGGAATACTATGGCGTACGAAGTGCCATCGCTCACGGCGGGAAACCGTCCGACGTGAGTCACGCGTTTCTGACGCGAATACTAGATGATGTACGTTGGGTCGCGCGTCGAATGGAGCGCATGCAGAAGCTCTTCGCGCCGAAAAACGAGAGTGAGGTTACCGAGATCTTTGAGGGGCTGCGCTGGGGAACGCACAGTCTGGTTTAACGCACCAATGCGCGTCAGCTGGACGACTGGCGTCGCGTACAATCGCTTACGGGTACGTGCAATTTGAAGGAAAACTTCCTTACGGAAAGAGCTTAAGCGCCGCGGAGAAAGCCCGTACCAACATTCGCTTAAGTCGGCTTGATCGATCTCCGCTGCGACGATACGCAGATCTTAAGAAACCGACCGATCCTCAGGCTACGTACTCGCCGCCATCGTCGACGTCCAATATCTCGCGTCGGAGCGTTACTGCGCCTCTCCGCATGCCCTTGACTCGTCGCGTCAAAATCCGCATGTCTTCAACTATGCGAACGTGCTTCACGATCTCGATCTCTTCGGCGCGGAGAAGGACAATAAAAGAACCACCGTCACCACGGGGCATCTCTGTACCGTCTCCCGATTCATACGTCAACGGCATAAAGGCGATGTTGAGGCCATTTCGATTTGCGCTGTGCATGATGGCTGCCTCGTCGCGTGTGACGACGCCCGAAAGAGGTTGAAAAGACGCAGTCCCCAATTTAAAAGCGCGCTCGGGTGCGTACCCTCCTTGAAATGGAGCTGGCTCGATCGCGTGAGATTCTTGCGCGTCGCGCATCGGACACGGTATTCAAGTCCGCTGAGGGCCCGCGTGGATATCCCGCGCTCCGCGCCGTTTGAGGAGACTCTGTAGCGGCGGCCGCTCAGTCGGCGATTTCACGGGCATTGGCTACAGCTCGAGTTCATCACGAACGCAGCAAAGAATAACCTTTCGATCGAGAAGCGTGAACATGAGACGCGGCAAGCAGAAGGACCGTGCTCGAATACGTCGCGGCCGCGTGCCTCGACGGCGACCGGCCGCTCTTGGAGATAGTCAAGTCCCAAATCTGCTGTAAATTCCGATTCGTAGATCTCGTCAGTTAGGCTGCTCGTTTCGGCTGATCACCGACGACTGGCGCAGCCACCGTCGTCGCTTTCCACTCATGGTACTCGGTCATGTCGAAGTACGCTCGTTCTTGCCAGTCGTCGTTCTTTTCTGCTAGCAAAGCGCCGACCATGCGAATTGCCGCTGCGTCGTTTGGAAAGATTCGACTCACGCGTTCCCGCCGGCGAATCTCTTCGTTGAGTCGCTCTTGCATGTTCGTCGAACGGAGGCGCCGGCGATATTTTTCCGGGAGCGGCAGAATCGCCACCATATCTTCGAACGCCGCTTCGAGACATGCGCAAGCCTTCGGTGCAGTCTTTGCGAACCGAGCCTGAAAGTCGTTGTGCCGTCGCTGAGCCTCGTCTCGATCAACAGCGGCGAAGATAAGCTTCGCGGCTGCGGCAACATTGGCGCGCTCTTTCGATGGGCTGTGACCAAGCAAATTGCGCATCACGTGCACTTGGCAGCGCTGCCACGTCGCTCCAACGAAATTCTTACCGATCGCGTCGCGTAAGCCGTGGTGGTTATCGGAAATCACGAAATCAACGTCGCGCAAGCCGCGGGCTTTGAGACCTCGAAACATCTCATCCCAGGCAGCAAAACTTTCCGAATCGCCAATCGTGAGGCCCAAGATTTCGCGGTAACCGTCGGCTCGTACAGCGTTTGCGATCAAAAGCGCCTTGCCGACGACGCGCTTATCGGAGCGCACTTTCGTGAAGAGCGCATCGACGATTACGAACGGATAGATCGCATCGATGCGTCGGCTCAGAAACGCGCCTACCGGCTCATCGAGCCCTTTGGCTAAGCGGCTTACCGTCGACTTGGAGAACGTCGCTCCGCAAAGCGCCTCCGTGATGTTCGTGACTTTCCGCGTCGATACGCCGTTGATGACCATCTCCATCAGACCTAGCACGAAAGCTTGTTCGCTGCGGCGATATCGTTCGAAGATCTCCGTTGAAAAGCTGCCGTCGCGGGTTTGCGGGACACGAAGCACGAGCGGCCCCACTCGCGTAGAAAGCTGACGCTCTCGATATCCATTGCGGTAACCCTCCCGTTCTTCAGAACGCTCGTACCGATCGACACTAAGATGCTCGCGCATCTGCGCCTCAAGAACCGTATTGAGTATCGTTTCCACGAGCTTGCCGAGCGCTGCCGGCTGCTCGAGCAAAGCTGGAATTGCGTCGCGAGATAGGGTAAGATCTTAATCGGCCACCGTTTCGTTCTCCTCGCAAGTTGACGTGTCGCAACATCAATCTTACGAACCGGAACGGTGGCCACCTCGCCACGCGATTTACATCAATTATATGGACTCAATCTTGGAGATAGTCACCGGAATGTACAGATGACGCGGAACACAGCAAAGGTGAAGCACAAAGCTTCACGTGACGAGATGCTCCGGTTACTCGAGGATACTCTCAAGCTTCTTCCACCAAAACAGAGGGAAGGTAAGCGAGACGTCGCTCTTCGGCGCTGGGCAATAATGCTCGGAACGATGATGCTAAATGTCGGCCGTACTGTCTCACGACTGATTGACACGGACGACGTTGTCTCTGTTCTGATTCTAGGCCGCTCGATGTATGAATACCGGCTTAAAACGCAGTATTTCTTCAAAGATAAGGCGACACGTCGACTTGCGCACGATCAATATATGACGATCGTGACCGCTTATGTCCGCGGTCTACGCCGCCTCCCAAATTCGACGCCGACCTTAGATCAAAGACTTAACATCATGCATGAATCTTGGCTTGAAAGTGGTGGGAAGGCCGATCACTACAGTGGCCATCGTGCGGTAAAGACGATGGCACTCGACCTTGCGTCGCCGGTCGAGATCCACGAAGATCTTCATGGGGAAAAGTATACTGCCGCGCTTACTACTTCTTACCTCATCCCGTCTTGGTACGTACATGGGTCAGCTGCGCTGATCGCTGAGTTCACTCGCCAGTGGTACGACGACAACGACTGGAATGTCAGCGCGATTCCGTTGAATCATCCTGACGTGCTTCCAATGGTACGCGGAGTCGTCGCTGATCTATTCATCTATCTATGGACAGTTCGTAGCCACTACAAGATCGCGAGTTATGACCTCAAGTTGGCCGTTGAACGAAGCAGAGAGTTACTGCCGCTCGAGGTGCGAAGACGCTTTGAGGCGATGTCACGATAGCAGTAGCTGTCGTCCTTGAGCAGCCATACCGGCGACCTTCGGCGAGCATCGATGCGCTATCTTCCTTAGCTAGGTTCGTTTGCCGTGCAAGAACCGTATCAGAAGATCAGCAGAACGGTCCCTTGAAAGGTGGTACGTAATCCGATCGATTCTAAATCATGAAATGTCTATTCGATCATTCCAGCCGATAAGTCATTTCCACTAGATCGGTTCCATTCTCGGTCCTTTATCAGGTCACACCTCAGCGTTACCGAGCATGAATGTTTCGATCAGGGTAGCCAAATACACAGGCGTTTCTTGCATCGGGCAATGCCCGCAGTTGCGGATAACGACGAGTTCCGCGTTTGAGTGCCAGGCCATAAACGTCTCCTGCATCCTCGGCTCGAGAAACGACTCCTGATCCCATTCGCCCACGACCACGAGCAGCGGCACGCGCGGCGCAGCATGCTTGACTTCCTCAGAGAAGTCGCCGGCAGTCCACATTTCAAGGTAGTCTGGGACCGCGCGAGGATCGCGCGTCGTTCGCGCGAGCATCAACTTGTAGTCAAGCCATTTTTTCGACAGACGCCCGGCGCTGATTCTACCGACGAGCGCGCGGACCGCGTCGTCGTCTGTGATCGTATTGACAAAGAAGGCCTTCTCGGCCGGATCCATGGGAACGGCGGCGGCGCTCACCGGTCCAATCGCAATCTCGCTCTTGATGCGCTCGGGCCGATCGACGACCATCCGCTCGACGACCATGCCAGTCATCGAAAAGCCTACGATGTGCATTCGATTCCAGCCTAGCCGATCGGCGACGTCGAACGCGTCGTGAGCCGCTTCCCGTGCTGTATGTTTGCCCGCTACATCGCGCGAGCGGCCGTACCCGCGTAGATCGACGAACGCATACGTAAACCGGTCGGTGTCGAGATACGGGCGCATGGGCAGATAACTGCTGCAGTCGGCCAGCCAGTCGTTGAAGACGATGACGCCTTCAGGGCCCGATCCGAATGCCTCATAACTAACCGACATATGCGTTCCTCCGTGGAACGGCATCGTATGCGCGCAGTGCCGTGCTGGGTCGATTCGGCGCATGAGAACGCATAGATTCGCGAAAACCCAGTGACAACCACTGTATACGGGGCGTATACTGAGGATTGCCCCTGATCTCCTCGAGGCCGCATGCTGTCAACATCCGCCTACGAAACCCTAAAAGCCGAAATTTTAAGCAACGCCCTGGCCCCAAGGACGGCGTTGCAGGAAGAGGCAGTCGCAAAGCGGCTCGACGTAAGCCGCACCCCGGTGCGCGAAGCGTTGCGCAGGCTCGGGCATGAGGGCCTCGTGACGATGCTGCCGGGACGCGGCATGTTCGTCAGCGAGGTGTCCCATCGTGATCTTGTGGAGGTGTTTCAGATTCGGCAACTCCTCGAACCCGAGCTCGCGGCGCTCGCTGCCGGCCATTGCGCGCGCAGCGAACTCGATGCTCTGGAAACCCGATTTGCCGCCCTGTCAAAGACTGTCGTGAATCCCGATACCATCGCCGAGCAGAACATCGCGGATCGCGACTTGCATTCGTTGATCGTTGCAGCGGCCGGCAACAATCGCTTGGAGGCCATCATGGAGTCCCTTAACGACGTTGTATCCCGCGCCCGATCCGTCGGCACGCCGTATCGCTACCGTGCGAGCATCCGCGAGCACCGTAAAATCATCGCTGCGCTACAGAGCGGCAATCCGGCGCAGGCGAGAGAGGCCATGCGCAAACACCTCGCTGGAGCCCACCGGCGCATCTTGGCGGTTCTATGATCGTCGGCACGGCTGTGCCGCCGTTTACAGACTTAATTTCGCGCAACGTAGGCCTGCTCGAAGCGCGCATTGCGATCGTCTCAAACAACGCTGACATGATCTTTGATCGTAGATACTTCGTGGACCCCGTTATGGAATCGCTCGTTACCGATTACCGGCGAGTCGACGAACTGCCGCCCGAATCAGACTACGATGCGCGTATTCTCGTGCTCGATCAACCGCATCTGCAGCCGGGAATCGCGGCCGATGCCTGTGGCGTGACCGCCGTGGCGCCGTTTTCGAAGTGGGAAGCGGCGTCGCAAGATCGTAGGTTCACTCTGTTCGGCAATCAGGGCCTCCTGTACCGATTCGCACTCCGGGTGCTGGAGGAGCGCTGCCAGATATCGAGTTTTCATGCGAATGCCGTCTATTCGTCGGAGCGAAACGAACTTGTGATCGCGATGGGCGGCGGGAATAGCGGCAAGAGCCCTGTGTTGCTCGCCGCCGTGTCTAATGGGTACGAGGTATTTGCCACCGAGCTCGTGCACGTCCGCGTGCGCAAGGGAAATGTCGAATTCTTCAAGGGCTCCGTCGTCGACAACATCCGTGTCGGAAATGTGTTGTACGACTTTCCGGAGTTGAGAAGCACGATCCGAGTACCGGACGAAGCGCTCGACCCTTGGGAATTGAAAATCCCGGTTGACTTCACGGCCTGGGAAGCGAAGCCGGCTGTTCTTTCAAATGCTCGCTTCCGAATCATCGTTCCCAAAGTAGAGGCTGGGCGCGTGCCTTCCATCCGCATGCCAATACGCGGCGCGGGTCTCGCGAAGGTGCTCTTCGACAACGCCTCCGAGAAAATCGGTACGTCCTTTACGATGTACGAACGCCTCGCTTCGAGTGGATTTGATGACGCGCACCTGGCTGCCGCAAGGTACGTGCGCATGCAAGCACTAGCGGCAAGCGATGACCTCGTGAATGCCGAGAGCGTCATCGCAACAGCGCGCGCCTTCCTGGAGATCGTGGCGTGACACTGCAGGCTGCGGACGTCGATGCGCTCGTATCGTCGCTGACCCGCGTGAAGCGGGCGAGAAAGCCGCGACGATCTGGTCTGACGATGGTTCTCGACAAATCGGTTGGGACGTCAGGAGCGCGCGATCTCGTGGAAACCGCGGGCGACTTCGTTGACATCGTCAAACTGACGTCGGCCACTAGTGTCTTTACGCATCGTCGCGCCCTAGAGCAAAAGGTTGGTCTGTACCGGGATGCCGGCATTGCGGTCGGTCCCGGCGGCACGCTGGCGGAATCGGCGCTCTGGCGCGGTGCGTTCAAGCAATTCTTGCAGTTCGTCCGGCAGCTCGGCTGTTCGATGGTTGAGATCTCGGATGGAACCATCGACTTGTCGCGCGAGAAGCGCAACGCGGCGATCGCGCAAGCGCGTGCTACAGGCTTTGACGTCGTGACGGAAGTCGGAAGAAAGGAGTGGTCGCCGATAGCGACCACAGCCGTTTTAGCAAGCGATATCGCAAGCGACATAGCGGCTGGCGCAAAGTACGTCGTGATCGAGGCGATGGAATCCGGAGCCGGCGTGGGCGTTTTCGACGTTGAGGGCAATCCGCGGCTTGACGAGATCGAGCAGCTTCAAGGCGCGGCCGAGGGCGGGGCATTAATGTGGGAGGCGCCGCTGCGGCGGCAACAAGAATTTTTCGTCGACCGTTTCGGCTCGGATGTAAACCTTGGCAATATCCCGCCTGCGGAAGTACTCGTGCTCGAAGCGACTCGACATGCACTCACCGGCATTCCGTTTCGCACCGCGTACCTCGCCGAGCCGTTACAATGATCGTATCGAGCGGAAATACGGCGCCTCTCGACGAGCAGTCTTCGACGGATAACGTTCCGTCGCCGGGCTTTAATGCGCCGCCTCGTCGCCCCATCGGCAACGGTATTTTGCGCGTCCTGCGCCGCCTTTCAGGTATCGTCGCCCTCATCGCGCTTTGGCAGGTTGCGACCAATGCCGGGCTTATTGATCCACGTAAATTTCCCCCACCGTCGGCGGTCGTCAAGGCGCTGATCTCGCTTGCGCAATTAGGGCGGCTCTGGCCGGACGTCGCTGCCAGTTTGCAGCGCGTCATCGTCGGATTCGCGCTCGCCACGGTCGTCGGCGTCGGGACGGGTCTCCTGTTGGCGCGAAATCGCTTTCTCTCCGAGTATCTCTTGCCGATCGTCGAGGTGCTGCGGCCAATCTCAGTTCTCGCTTGGATTCCGCTTGCTATTATTTGGTTTGGAATCGGTGATCCGACCGCATGGTTCATCATTTTCTTGGGCGCATTTTTTCCGATCTTCAGCAACGCTTATCTTGGAGCGCGCTCGATCGATCCGACACACTACAACGCGTCGCGCTCGCTAGGAGCAAGCCGATGGCTTTTTATCACCGATGTGCTTTGGCCGACGTGTACGCCGTACATCCTAGCCGGGATGCGGATCGGACTCGGGGTTGGGTGGATGTGCGTGATCGCAGCGGAGCTTGTAGCAGCGCAATCGGGCCTGGGCTACATGATCCAACTGGCGCGAACACTGATCGATACAGAGGATGTCATGGCCGGCATGGTTGTCATCGGCATCCTCGGCTACCTGATGAATCTCACGATGACTATCTTGGAACGGCGGCTCACGCCTTGGAGGTCGCATGACCAGCGTGACTGAGCGGACGAGTGCGGAAATTCAAGGCGTGGCTCTCACAAAGGTGTTCGACGTTGGAACGTCCGAGCACCGCACGCTGGCGCTCGATAACGTCGATTTCCGCGTCGAGGCCAACGAATTCTTCTGCATTCTCGGACCGAGCGGCTGTGGCAAGAGCACGCTGCTGAACATGATCGCCGGATTCACGCCGGTGACGTCGGGCAGTCTACTGGTTCGCGGCAGCGCGGTGCGTGGACCGGGACGTGACCGGACAGTTGTCTTTCAAGAATACGGCTTATTCCCTTGGAAGACTTTGCGCGAAAACGTCGAGTTCGGCCTCAAGGCTAAGGGGCTCCCGCGAACTGAGCAGCGGGAAGTCGCGGAGCACTACATCGAGCTCGTGCGCCTTTTAGAGCACGCTGACAAATTTCCACACGAGGTGTCGGGCGGCATGAAGCAGCGCTGCGGCGTAGCCCGCGCACTTGCTCCCGATCCCGAAATAGTGTTGATGGACGAGCCATTCGGCGCGCTCGATTCCCAAACGCGCGAACGCCTGCAAGAAGAGATTCTCGATATATGGGATGAGGCTTCGCGCAAGACAATCGTCTTCATTACGCACAGTATCGAGGAAGCGTTGTTTTTAGGGGATCGGATCATGATCATGACTGCGCATCCGGGACGGATCAAAGAAGTGATCGATGTCGCGTTGCCCCGGCCGCGCCTGCCTGAGGTTCGGAACGACCGAACATTTCTTGCACTCAAGGAGCACATCTGGTCGACTTTACGGTCGGCGATACCCTCACAACACGGCTGACTACTCATCGCTACGGAGACACAACATGAGTGATTCCCAGCGGCAGTCCCCCGGCAAAGTACCGTCTACGCGCTCGCGCTTTCTTCGGGCGGCTGCAGGAGCGAGTACGGTCGCCGCCACCACTCCCGCGCTCTTCTTGCGTTCGACTGCGAGAGCACGCGCCGCAGAGTGGCAGGTGCGGATCGGATATCAAGCGCTGTGGGCAACTGCGGGAAACGTTTACGAAACGCTGCGGCATACGAATATTTTTGAACGGAATGGCATCTCGGCCGAATTCAAAACGTTTACGTACGGCGGCCCGCTCGGCGAGGCTGCGGTGGCAGGCTACATCGATAACGTCATCGCGGCTGACGTCCCGGTCATTCGCGCGGTCGAACGCGCGAAAGGGTGGAAGGTGACAAATCGACTGCAAGACTCGCGCTTTGCAGTCATGGTCGCGCCCGACTTCAAAGGGTCCTCCCTCAATGATCTGATCGGGAAGACGGTGGCAGCCCCCTTCGGCACGAACGTCTTCCCGGCGACCGTGCTGCATATGATCTCGATACACATCCCGAATCCGTTGCAGCAGATTCGCTTCATTAATCAAGATATTGCCGACCAAGCCGTCGCGCTGCAGGCGAAGCAGGTCGACGCGGTGATTAGTTGGGACCCGACGGAAGCGGAACTCGAGCGAAAGAACTTAGCCCGGATCCTCTGGCCAAGCGCTAATTTCGGCTGGCAGGGGTTTTCGCCGAAAGTGCTTGAGGACACGGGTCTGATGGTCGCGCTGATGAAGTCCTTTGCCGAAGCCGTTTGGTGGACATCTAACCACGTTCAGCAGGCGCGGGATTGGTTCGGCAAGACTTCGCGGATCGGGGCGTACGCACTTGAAAAATCGGACAGCGCGGACCGGTTTCAGAAGGCTCCGATCAAGGACCTTCGTGAAATAGACCTGGCGATACCGGAAGCAGAAATCCGCAAATCCCAATCGATTATGGACTTTTTGCTTGAGCGCGGGTTGCTTTCTGAAAAGGCGAACGTCGCCCAAGACGTCGACATGGCGTTTTGGAAGGAGGCGAAGGCACAGATCGACGCGCGCAAGCACTTAAAGCTTGCAGACATTAAGATCGTCACGCCTTGAGCGCAGAACGGGTGCTCGAAACCCTACTGTACGAACGCCGTGCTGGGGTAGGCGTGCTGACGCTAAACCGTCCGAGTCGAAAGAACGCGATCAACACGCGCATGCTCGCCGAGTTCGTAACCGTTCTCGACGAGATTGACGCGGATCCGGAGACGAGCGTTTTGGTCGTGACGGGGGCTGAAGGCAGCTTTTGTTCGGGGTTCGATCTGCAAGAGCAAATGGAACGCCGGCCCGTCGGCGTCGGCATATGGCGCGACATTCTGCGGAAAGACTTTGACGGTATCATGCGCTTCTGGTCGTTGACCAAGCCCGTCATCGCGGCGGTAGAGGGATATTGCCTGGCGGCGGGGTTTGAACTGGCGCTTGCATGCGACATCACCTTCGCAGCGTCGAATGCGGTCTTCGGCGAACCGGAGCTCAAGTTCGGAGCCGGTATCGTCGTCATGCTCCTGCCATGGATCGTCGGACCTAAACGAGCGAAAGAGATCATTCTGAGCGGAGCCGACGACATCGGCGCACATGCGGCCTTCGAGATGGGCATCGTCAACCGTGTCGTCGAGCCGGGAGAGGTACTGACGCGTTCAATGGAACTCGCGCGGCGCATCGCCGCCATCGACCCGGGCCTCTTGCGCCAAACGAAGCGCGCGCTGAACCGTACTTTCGAAATTATGGGTCTGGGTGAGGCACTCCAGGCCGCGCTCGATGTCGACCTGCATATCGAGGGCGAAGGCATTGCGGCTAAGCGCGAATTCATGGACATTGCACGTCGCGACGGAATGCGGGCGGCAATTGCGTGGCGTGACGCCCGGTTTCGGCCGGCCAGCGGCGAGTGAACCGGGACCTGAGCGAGATCGGCGTCGACGGCGAAGGCGCCGCGATAGCGCTGCGCGACCCGAGCGAGGCGCTGACGTTCGATGAAATGCGTGACCGAATTGCGGACGGCGCTCGAATGTTGCGCCAACATGGAGTGCGTCCGGGCGACGCAGTGTTGCTTGCAACGCGGAACTGCGTCAGTGACCTTATCGATCTGCTCGCTATCTTACGGATTCGAGGGGTGGCGGTTCCGCTACGTGACGCGGACGCGTCTTCCGCCGTGAGCGAATACGCGCGGCGGACGGGAGCGCGTTTTATGATGACGTGCGGGCAGGCGGCCGTTGTTGGCGAGCACGCGGAAGTCGGCTTGGACGAATTGAACGGAGCGGCGCTCGTGTTGTTCACGTCAGGCTCGACCGGCGAACCCAAAGGCGCGATTCTCGAATCGACCGTCTTCCACGGTAAGCTCGACGCGATCGCGTCGGTAGTGCCGTTCGACATCGGGATGCGAACGCTGGTTTCGCTGCGCATGAGCTTTGCGTTCGGTATATGGGTCGCACTCTTGACCTTGCGCTCGGGTGGGACGGTCGAGCTTGCGGATCTCTCGGTCGCGGATGCGTTGCAGACACTCTGCGCGAGACGAGTCGAACGGTGGGCGGTCGTGCCGACGATGCTGCGCGCTCTGCTGGCAAAACGCAGTACTGCGGCCATTTGTCCGCTCGTTAAACGGTTGCACCGCGAACGCTCCCTGCATGACATCGTCACCGGCGGTGAAGTGCTTGGACCCGCCGTCCACGAGGCGATTGCAGAGATCGTGCCCGGTGTGGGTATTTACGATGTTTTCGGATTAACCGAAACCTCGACGTCCGATTTCATCCTTGGACCTCACGCGCGGCAGGACGAAGTCGGGAGCGTCGGATATCCGACTCCCGGCGTGCGGTTCCGCCTAACGACTGTAGACGGTTCCGTCGTTGTTGACGGCGAGCCGGGTGAACTCGAGATTCTCACACCGTTTCGCATGCGCGGGTATCTCCGCCGCGCCGATCTGACGGAGGCGTCATTTAGCGAGGGATACTTTCGAACGGGCGATGTCGCACGGCGACGCGCGAACGGGGCACTCGAGATACTGGGGCGATCAAAAGAGATCATTGTGCGTGGCGGCGTGAAAATTTCTCCAGTTGAAGTAGAGCATGCCGTCACGGCGCATCCCTCGGTCTCAAACGCGCTTGCTGTCGGCGTGTCGGATCCGGTGCTCGGAGAATCCGTCTGGGTGGGTGTAGTGTACTGCCACGGGCAGCGTATTGAACCCGACGAGCTTCGTGCGTTTCTGCTTGCACGCGTCGAGCGTCACCTCGTGCCTGACCGGATAGTGGCCCTCGAGGAACTCCCCGCCGGTCCGACGGGGAAAAGCAGTCGCGCCCAACTGCGTAAACGCTTTGAACGTTATGTTCATGAACCCGCAGCGCAAGGGGCTTGTCCGGCGCGACTTTGGCATAGAAAGTTTGCCCATTGAAAAGCTGCACTCGACGGGCGTAGCGTCCGGACTTCGACACTGAAGTCAACAGGGCGACGGAACTGAGCCGATCGCGCTAAAGTGGGCTTGACTTTCGTCGAGGTCGCGCACGACATTTTGGTCTTCACCCTGAATTCTATCCCAGGGTAAACGTGAATTTTTCGGCGAATTGCACCCTCAATCGACGGGAGGTTCGCCATGAAGAAATCCCGCTTCAGCGACGAGCAAATCGCTCACGCTCTACGCCAAGCCGAGACCGGGACACCGGTCGCCGACATCGCGCGCAAGCTCGGCATTTCCCAAAATACGTTCTACTGGAAACAGAAATACGGGGGTTTAGGAACTCCGGAAATACGCGAGCTGCGGCAATTGCGCGAAGAGAATGGCAAGCTCAAGCAGCTCGTCGCGGACTTGAGTCTTGATCGCAAGATGCTCCAGGACGTACTTGCAAAAAAATGGTAGCGCCGATGCGCCGGCGCGAAGCCTTGCCCTATGTACGAAAGACGTACCAGATCAGCGAGCGACGCGCATGTCTTGTGCTGATCGTGAACCGCCGAACCCTGCGCTACCGCTCCGTGAAGATCGACGTCACCCCGCTACGTCATCGCATCAAGGAGATCGCGGCGACACGCGTGCGTTACGGGTACCGGCGCATCCACGTCTTGTTGCGGCGCGAAGGATGGCTGATGAATCACAAACGCGTGTGCCGCATCTATCGCGAAGAAGGCCTATCCATGCGGCATCGGCCGCCGAAGCGGCGTCGTGCTGCGATGATGCGACGCGAGCGTACGACTGCAACATGCGCAAACGAAACCTGGTCGATGGATTTTCTCGCTGACGAGTTACACGACGGCCGCAGAATTCGGCTCTTAGCGATAGTCGATAACTTCACGCGTGAATGCCTCGCTCTCGAGGCGGCTTTAGGCTTCAAAGCCGATCGCGTCGTATCGGCCTTGCAACGCATCGTACTGCGCCGTGGGAGACCGCAGCGCATCAGAGTCGATAACGGGCCGGAGTTTGTGTCAAAGCAACGCGATCAGTGGGCGTACTGGAACCACGTCGAGCTTGACTTCTCGCGACCAGGAAAGCCGACCGATAACGCGTTTGTCGAATCGTTCAACAACCGCGTCCGCCAGGAATTGCTCAACGTCAACTGGTTCGTTTCGCTCGACGAAACGCGCAGGCTTGCAACCCGTTGGCGAGCCGATTACAACGCGAACCATCCACACAGCGCGCTCGGTAATCTGTCGCCGCAAGCGTTCGCCAAGAAGGCGTCGAATGTAGCCAGTTAAGCCGCGAAATTCACGCTATCGGCGGAGTAAGTTCGGGGTGAGGACCAGAACGCTCAAAGTCACAATGCCCGCTGGCGTAACGACCGGGGCACCTCCATCGGCAGCCCGGTTGCGACGGATCTGGTAAGATCGCGCGAGGTCGAACTGGCTCTGTGCTCGCCAGCCCGCGGCGACAAACAACTCCAGTTCAACTTGCTCTTCGACGAGCCGCTCGCGGTTCTCGTGCCGCGGCGTCATCGTCTCGCAGAAGAGTCGAGGATCGCGCTCAGCGATCTTGCCTCCGAAAAGCTACTCGTGAGCGACGACGGTTGCGCCTACCGCGCATTGGTCGAATCGGCGCTCGAGGCCGGGCATCTCGACGTCGCTCTGGGTGCGAATTTCGGGAGCATCTCCACATTGCCGTACGGCGTCGCGGCCGGTCTTGGCGTTGCGATCATCCCGGCCGCGACGATGCATCGTCGGCTTGCGGGCACGTGCCTCGTACCACTTGATAAGCCCCGCCTCACGTTGCCTGTCGGTACGCTCGTTCGTTGCGAACCGCTTCCTTCACACGCAGCCCAATGCGTCTTGGATGCCTTCTCGGAATCGCTGTTGTCGAGAACCCGGAAGCGGGCCAAACGGAGCTCGTTTCAAATTCCGTTGAAACATGAAGGCGACGTAACGACGGACTAATTATCTCATGCGGCTTTCTTGGAATCAAGGTTGCGGCGTAACAGATTTCGGATCTCGCGATGACCGTCAATGCGT
>JAABUX010004083.1_pt1 | contig 18804 bp, 25 predicted proteins | sample 5561851 | NCBI WGS metagenome assembly JAABUX01 (sample SAMN10711883, study PRJNA513361) | rock metagenome | isolation source: Antarctica rocks | place: Antarctica: Victoria Land, Richard Nunatak red sandstone | collected 2016-01-03 | reverse complement strand
TGTGCTATCTTTCCTCGGTATTGACTACCGTACTTAGCTCTGATTGAGCCCGGCGTGGGAACATTCCCATACCCCCATGATTGAGGTCCCATTGTAGCATTCCTTCCCCCCATCCACCCTCCACCCAAAAACACCAATACCATCTTGCCCCAGTCTCAACCACCGTGCCTAGCTCCGATAAATTAATCAAACAATCACTGACCCAAGGCCCTCAATATCACCTCAACAACCTCGAGACCGGAACTCTAAAAAGGCGGAGGAGGTGCACGAGTAGAGCCTTCGCAAAATATCCTCCTAGCTTCATCATACAACAGACTCAAATAGTCTCTGTGGCACCAGTGACGAGTGTCGTAAGCATTGGCGCATAGACGTCGAGTCCTCTGGGGAGGTCATGCTGGCAGAGCCCCCTCTAGGCATCTGTTGCGAGACGCATCATGTAGTGGGAGACCGATGCCGTGCGCAGAGAGCATAAGATATCTGAAATGAAGGTGGTGTTACCTCGCTTGCGTGTGAACTTTCAACGCAGGATGCTTCTTGGCACACTAGCCGCAACCGACAAAGCTCCCAAACTAAGGTACCGCGCTCCCGCGGTACCTACCAATATCTCCGAAAGTTTTACCCACACCATGACCTCCTTGATGCGAGTGATCGTATATATCTACCAAGAGCCACAACAGTTACAGAAAGACGATTGACAGTTGACTTCCCTTTCATTCCCGTACCTGACAGCAACCCTATCTGAAAAAGGCGGACTATATACAGAATTGCCTTTGATCCTCGTATCGACACATATACCGCGCTCATCTCTCACAACTTTCCCTCCTTATCCGTTACATCATTCCCCCGTCCCCTTATCGCTATCCAAATCTAAACAGCACTACCCCCCTTCCCCCTCTTCTTCTCACTCGCCCCCTTGATGATATGCGACAGATCCCCGACGGGAAGACTGAGCGGGAAATCCAAACTCGCGAGCATGATGGCGAGGAAGATCCACCATCCGGCCATGGACGTGACGAAGCTGAAGGCGCCGCCAGCCTAGACGCGGACACAAATGTGTTAGCATACATATACTCGTCTCATCGTATATAATCCAGTCCAATGCCATCCCACGCAACGCAACATCACGTTGCCCATTCCTTTGCACCATCCCACTCAACCTTCATCACGAAGAGATAGGAAAGAGAAGAAAAAGGAGATACTCACAACAACAAGCTTCCCCGCCCTCATCTTCGCCGCCATATTGGTCTCATTCTCGAAGAACAGCGCAAGATTCCAATACGCAGCCGCCAAACACGAAAACGCAAACACAAGACTCAGAAAGATAACGAAGAAAACGATATTTGTCCGCAGCGAGCAGATGAGGAAGACGAGGCAGACGAGTCCTGCGTAATTCTAATAAGTATTTCTCTCTTGATTTGAGATAGGGGTGAAAGGAAGGGGACAGAGCGGACGGGGACAAACCCATGAAGACGAGAAAGAAGGCGAAACTGGCGTTGAAGCCAGGCGTTTGCAGTCCGGCCGGGTTCCCAGCGTTTCCCATTGAGGTTGCCGCGACTTTCGGGTCGGTGATGTAGGCGCCGTAGGAGTTGAAGGCGGGGACGAGGGTTCCACCGAAGGTGAGCCAGAAGGCGCCTGGGTGTATATCAGCACAATCCAATCGAATTTCCATCAATGGTGATTTTGATAAATGAGTTCGTGGCTGATGGCACTCGATTGAGGAGATTGGATTAACGTACCAAAGGTGCCGAAGACGACGAAGGGAAAGGTATTGCCGATGATCCATTCGCCAATGGCACCAAGGATCATGAGGACGCCACCGAAGAAGAAGTATGTAGCTTGTAAGGGGCAGGATTAGCTTATGGTAGCGAGTGTCGGGGCTGGGGGGAGACACCAGTATCAGAAGCTCCATTGCCGCCGGCACCGCGCCAGCCCATGAGATCGCATGATAAAGGGGTGAGACTCAAGAGGAAGCCTACAAGAGCTCTAGAGGCCGTCAGCACTTGCGTAAAAAAGCTACGACCTTGCCAGGGTGCCAAAGGGAAAGTTGGAGCTTACATGGGTGTTGGATTACCAAAAGTCTTCCGTAGATCACCGCTGACCTTGTTCTCTGGCGAAAGGTAGAGCTTTTCGAACAATTCAGGGGAGATGGAGATGCTTCCGGCCGTGCGGATGCGGTTGAGTGCGGCGCCCGTGTCGTGGGTTTCATCCAGATGCTGGTGACCGGACATGTTGCCATATCCATTCGAGAAGTCCTTCTCGTACGGGCCACCGTCACTGGTGGGTTGGAGAGGGCGGTCGTCGTTCATTGTTGTCATCTTGGTGGATGATTGGAGAAATCTGTCGTTTGAGAGGGAAACGGATGACGATGTAATTAATGATGGGTATAGTGTGATTGTAGGAAAATAGAATGTAGGAGAGATCAGGATCCAAACTGGATAGCCGTATATGTGAAAGGGAAAGAATACTACGACGACGAGATCAACATCTTCAGCTAACAGCAGCTGGGGTGCACGTTCATTTGTATGAATGATGGCATGGATCTGCACCGGCACTCGTCTGAATTAGGCTTTGCCCAAGCAGGAGGGGAAAGGTCCTAAGGGAAGCTCCAAGCTCGAAATGTGACACACCATGTCCCTGGGCGTTGCTCTTTTCGTGAAGGCCAGGATGTGCATGGCCTGCTTCGGTTGTTTGGCTTATCTCCTATCGGCAATTGCCCATTCGTTCAGGAAAGATGGAAGTTTCTGCGCCCCACTCTGGGAATTATCGTCGTGCCATGTCCAACACAGTGGTGCATTGAGACTCCACCGTATTGCGCAATATGCTGCAGCTGCTGCGACCTCCTTGCACCTTGCCAGATCTCTGGCCGTGCCGTTCGGATTAAAGGAGATAGGGGGTCCAAAGGGGGCCAATAAGGTTACCCCACACGCGCTACCGACTAGCGCAGCATAATTCCCGTTCTTGGTGTCTTGGTTGTTTGTTTGGCTCTCAACTTGAAGGCTGATTCGCCAATCAGGCCGGAGTCTCTTTCTTCACCAACCGGTACCAATGTCGCTGTCGCTATCCGACAGCCAGTCTTTAAACAGCGATGGCAGGCGGTCCTCTGCATACGCTTCACGATAAGCTTACCATCTCATGCGTATCTGACAGCCCCCCAGGGAAAGAACGACACGTTCCGTACCACTAGCGTGGTATTCCACCATTTGGAGCGTGCTGCATGCACGTTACATGCGCCCAATCAACGCGCTTCCTGCGGTGGGGAGATCCATCGCGCTGCAGAGACTGGGACGGCTACGGCAGCTAAGATGGTCGATAGTCGTGCATCTCGGCCAGCCAACCATCCGCTCCACCATCGACTTCGTCCAACTCATTGAGCAGAATGCGGGGAATTGAGATCTCATGACTCGTCATCTACTACTCGTCATACTGAGCTGAAGATGGGTCCTGGGCGTAGAAGAAAACGGTAACGGTATCATCGTGCGTTATTTCAGATCTCGTTGGTGGCTGGCTCAGCAAATGACTTGACGTGTGATAAGAGCCCTTGTGCATGATTCGATATGCTGTATATGCTGTTGATTAATTAGTGGCTGCCACACCTGTCGGGTCAGTAAGGTTTCGAAGACAGCCTCTGTTCATATCTTGGCGACGGCCATGCTTCAATATATGCCAGAATAGACTTTTGCAAACACAGATCTAAAGAATGAAATTTCTCCACGATCTTGAGGTGAAATCTTCGACAACTAAGTGCTCCATTTCGGGGTCATCTGTGCTTCTATACAAGTGTGGCTGCTGCCTCGGTACGTCTGCGATTACTATGCAGCCAGATCCCGGATATGCAACGTATTAGACTCGCTATCTTTCCGTCACATTCTATCGAGAAGTATGGCTGTAATATAAACGCACACAGCACCGCGGCTGTTCTCCGTAATCCTTCAGTACCTCAAATGTCAGTACTCACGATTCACGTAATGCTGCCAGGTGCCTCGCGCCTTCACACCTGGGCTAGGCGATAGCACTCATGTCGACAATCGTATGGCTCCAACACTCTCTAGTGTCATCGTAAGAGTCATAACAGGATCGCGATTGGTGTCAATCATGCCCTTAAAACATGGTCGTTCAACTGTATATCAGTAGCTAGTAGCCTCTGATATTGCATTCCCAGTCATGCCAATATAAAGTTTGTCACCAACGAGAAGTCGATATTAAAGTCAGGAGTAATAGACACTTGACAAGGTTCGCGCCCACCAAAGGAAAGAAACACGACTTGGCTGTCGTAACCAGTTCTCGAAAGCGCCTCAGCACGCAAAGTTTGAAGGACACAGAGTCTCAAGTTCGCACGTGAAGCAGTAGAGTGAAGGAACACATATCGTTGCTCACTTCAGATTCCGAACGAATGAGATCTTGAAACCAAAAAACCCCAGGGAAGCTTCGCGAACTTCGAGGCGTTCGGTGGGACTTGGAGCCTCATCCAACAGCCATCGTCGGGGCCATGAACCATTCCAATACTCCACTGTCATTGGTACTGAAGACAGTTATCGAGAATGCGCCATCTGCTCTGAGCGGAAAGGGACGTGAGTTTGTTCCAATTCAGATCAACACCACTGTACCGTGCCAAAGCTGAGTATGAACATAGGGCGTGCTTCCCAGCATCCGGGGCAAGCCTTGACTGCGGTCACGGTAACACGACTTGTCAAGCTTGTATGATCAGCTTCGTGATTCAGTTACTCGGAAGCCATGGGCAGTGGGACCGTATCTCATGCATCGAGTGCAAAATGCCTATGACCATAGCGAGGCTGTCGATGCTACTACTGGCCAAAGAGGTTGCGGAGTAAGAGCAGCACAACTCGTTGGAGCTAAGAGATGTGGACTGATGCGGTGATGCAGCATCGAATTGATAGCCTCTGGTATCGCCGTCGTAGGGCACCCGCGACATCGATACTGTCTGGCTGAGGGCTGCGAGCACGGCCAAATCCACCCACTAGATGATGATCCCTGCGTGCGGTGTGAAGCGTGTGGAGCAGAGTCCTGGCTTTCTCATGGTAATCCCTAGCATCCCGGCCATAGCTGCAGCTCATACGACGATATGCATCTCAACGCCGTATCACTACAGAAATCTGAGGAGTGGGTTCGAAAGGTGGCGAAGAAAGGTGCTAGGGCTGGATGTATATTCTTTGTGGAGAAGATCTCGGGTGCGACAGCATGGAGTGTAGCTGTTGTCAGCATATTTGGGACTGGAGTAATGTGGAGTTCGACGATAATGGGATGGAGGGTGTGGCGGCCATGAAGGAGCCGGAGTGAGGGATTTTGCGTAATGACGATGCCGCCATCATGGTATTTCTCGATGCCTGATTTCCATCTTTTATCCTACTCCCAGCCCATGTAGTATTATCACCTCTTCCATGCCCTCTCTAGTCTTTGTCCATCCCCTTCGTGGTCAGCTGAACTGGTCTTCCCAATCGGCGAGCCATCTGTTCCACAGTACGTCCACATTGACACGGCCACGCAACAGCAATCGAGGGTAGTACTCTTTAGCGGTGTTTAGCGGTCTTTAGTGATTGACACTGTAGCGGTCACCATGTTCTCATCTCAAGGAGCATTCAAGGCTCGATGCACCGCTGTAGCTCTGCATAATCGAGCAGCTACGACAGTTGTCCCGTCGCGGGACAGCTCGCAAGATTCAGCTGGGGCTTAACAACCGAGACAGCATATAAGGCGAGAAGGCTAGCGACAGCACCGAGAACAAGTCGATTGCTGCTGTTTCCCTACATAGTACTGTCAGTCAGAGTTCGTAATTTGCAGTGCGCGAGGAACGGCGCTAGCCAGAAGGGGATTAGAGCTGGATTTCGAGTTGGCGGCTTGGCGCTCATGATCATTTATCGGAAGATTCCGCAGTTTCAATAGCCCATCTCACCTCATCGCTGTGAATAGGAACGTAGGGCAAACTGATACTGACCTGTGCGACGAGACACTCACTGACATCTAAACTTTAGGATAGCCGTTGGTCGCCCTCGGGCACCTCCACCTTGAATCATGCTAGTCCTTGCAACAACGACGGTCAAACAGTACAGCAATCGGCTTCCAACGATATTATGCCAATAGCCGTGGACGGCTTAGTATTTGAGTGATGTATATAGAAGGGTGCCTCGCCACTCTGACAGAAGTCATCACGCCAAATCAGTCCTTTCATCTGCCTGCCGTACCACTGATGGTTCTGCATGCTTCGACTTGATCAGAAACATTGGCAGGTAAACAGACACGAGAAAGAGGGTGCTAGTGCGAGCAATCGTATATCCATACTCTGGAAGTATCTCATCGCCAAGAATGGCTGGTGTGGCTAGAATTACCCTATCAATATTTACTCCATCGTCCATGGCAATGGATGTCAATCGCCGACCACAGATCACAGCATCCTTGGAGTAGCTGATATTTCTTCGGCATCGACCTCTGCACCCACTGCATTTCATGCTGCATGCTGCATTCTTTCTTGGTGTTTGAACATCAAATTGGGTCTTTGTCAACGATTGTCGATGCCTCTTGTCAGGCACTTCAACGCTGCAACCAACATGTCTTCGGACCACATGCCTAGTTCGAAATCATGGATGACCGTGATTACAGGCCGTGGATCGAGAGCCCTATCTGAACAAAAGGTGTGCCCATCGAGGGCATGGTGGGTAGCCCGCCCTGGTATGCCTATCGAGCGCATCGCCGCATGGGCAAGAGCTTGCCACGGCGGGTCACCAATGCGTTCGCGGGTCGCATGTCACCTGCTACGCGTTCCGCCATGTATCTGAAGGCGTTCGAACTTATTATTACTGTGTGCTGAACGCAGCGGCAGACGTTGGTCATGCGAGCAGTACATCAACGAGGTCGTGAAGGGGAAGTGCCACACTGCTGAATCTGGAGCTACGGCCGCTGGAAGGACTATGGACTCGGAGAACACGCCCAAAGGAGTTTCGTTTGATGCCAGGAACGGTCGTTCTCGACCACCATCAAGAGGCCGCCATAGGTGCGGATAACGTATTGGGCCAAGATTCAGACCAGAGTCCAGATATCGAGGTACTTGTCCACATGTCCACGCCTATAAATACCACAAGCACCAGAGTTCGCGAACAAAGCTGTAGCGCTTACAGAGCCCGATAGATCTTCACGACCAAAAGCCTTGCTAGGTTCCGCCTGACAGCCAGTTTATAGGATTTGGTGACGAGATCCTACTTAGAGAGCTCCGATTGGCCCCCGCAGCCAGGAACAAACTCCGGGATGACAGCCCTATAAAAGGGGTCAGCCATTTTGGCGTCAATTCACTCTCAACACGCATACACAAGTCTACTTGATGAGTCGCAACTCTCAGCATTCTCAAACATAAAAATCAACCCACTGGCTTCCGAATTTGCTGGTTGCCGACAAATTGAGAAACGACTCGACAAAAGGTGTAAAGTAAACTGCAAGATGAAGATCGTCCACCTGGCGCTTGCGGCATTCCTGCCGGTTGCCCTTGCATCCTCCGCGCCTACATCCCCCGCGCGTCACCTCCGCCTGCCAGTGGTCAACCAGACTTCAGCAATCAATGCTCCTGCTCCAGAATATACCTTCGACGAACTCTTCCAGCTGCAGAAGAAGTTCCTCGATGAGTTCATCTATCCGGAAAATGGAGTGCAGGTACGTTCTATCTTGTATCTGACCCCTCCTTCCTCCCACCGATATTGCGCCCGCAAGCAGAGAGACTGACAATTGGCGACCACATCAGGCGAAATCAATCAATGCCTCCATCCTCGCTCCCAACATTCAAGGCCGCGTGGATATTACACGGACCTTTGACGGCGCAGAACTGAACACAGAATACCTTTTCGGCCTCTTCGCGAACCTCGCCGCAACCCCACAAGCATTCACCCTTCTCGGTATCCCCACAGGTTACGAGATCACTCACTTCGCCGCCTCTCAAAACATCGCCTCAGCATCGACCCGGTACCTCACCCCTTCCTCGCCACCTTCCCCACAAGAACCATCCGCTAACCCCTCCCCAGCTTCAACTTCACCTTTCCCCTCCTTTCTGGCCTCACTCTCCCCATCCAAATCGACACCTGGAACGCCTTCAACAATGCGGGCCAGATCTCCCAGTACGATGCCACCTTCAAATGGTGGCAACGGACCGTCGACGACCTCCTCACGACCGCCGCCGCTGCCAATAACGTGACCCTCCCGCAAATCACAGTCTATGCGGCCCAGAAACTCGCAGGCAGTATCTGTGAAACTGCAATGACATATTGCAATAGCAGCAATGTCCCGGAGGAAAAAGATCTTTATACCAGCTCGAAGGAGTGTAAGAAGGTATTGACGACGGAGGTGCGGTTTGGGGAGGCTTATGAGCTAGGTGCGCCCTTTGAAATCCCATCTGCCCATCCTTTTCAAGATGATCTGGGACATGTATACTGATCTCTGATCTGGGATTGCAGGTCGCAACACCCTTCTCTGCCGCATGGTACATCAGAACATGGTCCCCATGCGCCCCGAGGTGCATTGTCCACACATCGGCCCCACAGGCGGCGGATTTTGCGATGATAAGGAGACGTATGCACAGACGGTCACTGAAAAATATTTCACCAATTATCCATTTGCGTATGGAGGCAATGAGACAGGGGGAATATGAGATGAATATAATCATGACATGCATTTTCTGGAGCGATGTCGCTGGATTGGAAACAGCGAGGATATGATACCCAGATGTGATTTACGTGCTTGGACCGATGGCTGATTATAGATGGAATTACGAGAATTTGGTTGAAGTGGTGTTACAGATCACCTAGGGAGTGATTTGTACAAAGGAGTTTATAGATAGGTTCATTGGCAATACGGTTTGCGTATCGAATAGATAGGAAATCCAATGTTAAATCCGTTATTAAATTTGCGGCAGCATAGATTTCGTCGTCTCGTAGAGTTCTGTAGCGAATTTTTGCATCATAGTTGACTTGATTGGTATGGTTAGTCGTATCATCATGCGCCGCTAGTGTATGATTGTATTGAAATAGGCACCAAAAACGAATCCAATGTCCAATCTTCACCAGACGTGCAAGAAAGCCACTCCACATACATGGTGGGTGTATCCCAGCTTGTCGCTGGCATTGATCAAGACTCCTGTGTTCAGTAATCTTCTGCGATGAGTTAAACAGCACTCATGCGCCGCCTGTTAGAACGACGCCGAAAGCCCAAGGCTAAGGCTGTGAGAGAGTCTGGCTTCCACAATGTGGGCCAGTCTTCGGAGCGAGAGAGTCTTTCTGCACTCCCAATGGAGGTACGGTAGCCCGCTTCTTGAATTCTCGAGCATGTTACTGCATTAGTAGATTGGACTGTAGCCTAGGTGATCAAGCTCCGCTTCCCTTTCCTCCAATGCTGAGCACGAGAATGTGACAATAGTAGGAATTGTTACCTTTATTCTTGCTCTCTCTGACCGGAGCCTCTCATCTCCTCACGATAGTCAGATACGCCTCATGATCTTTCTTTATCTGACTTCTAGTGAGTGACGTTAGGGTCCGTCGGAGTCTCCAAGCCAGGATCTATGGGACCGAGCCTACAAGCTCCTACAGGAAGATAAAGACAGCCGGAAAGTCATCGAGACTTATGAGAAAGTTCTATTGTCATTGCTCAACGATGAGGATGACTCGCCGACAGGATCTATCGCTGTGCTCGACAAGGAAAAACAGCTATCAGAGCTCATCGTGAAGAGGCTTCAAATAGTAGAAGACGCTCGGTGGAAATTCGAGATCGGGAATCAAACCATCGAAGTCAAGGCACAGGTTGATCGAATCGTCAAAACGGTCATATTTGCCAAAGACTTTGTTTCTTCGGCAGTGAGCTCGGATCCGCATGCAGCACTCGCTTGGGCGGGCGTGTGTGTGTTGATGCCTGTGAGTGTTACAAACTTTTTCTCTGCGTTGCCTTGGTCTAGGTTACCTTTATCAGGCTCCGGACAAGAAACATTCCATGTACACTCCAGCTTCATCTATGGGACTAAGACTGTTCTACTTTCTCGACTCAAGATTGCCTAAGTCTCGATGAAGTTTTTGTGGCCAAAAGGTGTCCTTCCAGGCTTCTGATACAAGGAACTCTGATGTTTAATGAGGTTCTATTTGGCCGAAGTTTCTTCTTACCCGGTCTCGATATTGAGACAGTTCAGAGAAGACCGCTCTGACAAATCATGAATCGAATCAGTTTCTTTTAAACCCTACAGCACAACAGCAAGCCTTAATCAAAGGTCTCGATATCATCTCCGACATTATTTGTCGATATAGAGTGGTCGAAGTGACTCACCGCCAGCAAAAGGCCGAGACCCTTGCAACTCAAGCAGCCTTGACGCCATTAGACGAAGCGAGCAAGTCCCTGGATGCTCAGGTGACGAAGGTTTATTCGCAAATTTTGCGGTACCAAGCTCAAGTTGTGTGTCAGCTCCTGCGACCGGCGATGATTCAATACGCACGGGATGTCTTCAAGGCCGACGGCTGGGCAGCGCTGCTTGCTGAGATTGTCGACGCAGACTCTGCTTGCCAAAAGTTGATTTCAGTGATCGACTCCGGACGCCTCAAGAACGGATTCAAGGAGCAAGCTTGGAGAATGGACAATCTAGAAAACGCACTACGGCTCGAGCTGATAAGGCTGAATCAAGACAACGTTGCATTCGCGAGAGACATTCAAAATGACAGGCTGCAAAGACAGGACTGGCATCAAAGTGACGAAGAGTCCAAATGCCTCCAGACTCTATATCATTGTGATTATAAGGCGCAAAAGGCACGGATACCTGATCGGGTAACAGGCACTTGTCAATGGCTACTGAGGAATGAGATTTTTCAACATTGGTTTGAAAGTACGTTGTCAGACTTGGTACGTCATTCGACCTCTTCGTGGCTGTGATTATTATTTCGTACTTCTTTAGCCCGTAGTGTGCTATTCTTCGTTAGTAGCAATTCGTGTTCGTCTCACGCACGTACCTACCTATCGCATCCGAATGTCCCATTTCCAGCACTCTCGGGTAACTTGGCAGAAATCGATTCCTACATAATTATTGTCCCAAGCCTCATTTCATGTCACAATCTAGAAGTTCCTGAGAACGAAAACTAATGCTGGATACACTGCCAGCTTTGGGTAACTGCAGATCCAGGCTGTGGCAAATCAGTATTGTCAAAGTCACTCATCGACAACGAGCTCCGCGGCACGGTCTCGAGAGTGACGGCTTACTTCTTCTTCAGAGATGATAACCATGATCAGAGGAGAGCCACCACGGCTCTTTGCGCCCTTCTGCATCAGATATTAGTTCATTTGGGTCCGAAGTCGATGCGAAAGGCAGTGGATGTCTTCAAAAGCCACGGTCCCCAATTGACAGAGTCCTTTACTGTCTTATGGGATCTCCTTCTAGAAGTGTGCGAGGAGACAGAAGCTTGTCAGGTTGTCTGCGTTATAGACGCTTTGGATGAATGTGAAGGTGTCGGACGAGAGTTGCTCATAGACTGTTTGAACGCGTTCAGCACTTCTGCGAGACCTTGCACTGCTGAGAGCAACACTGGCTGCTTGAAATTTTTCGTGACTAGTCGCCCCTACCATGACATTCAACATCGTTTCGACCGCCGAATCGTACGACTCGCTGGCGAAGAAGAAACGGAATTAGTCAGACAAGAAATCGATCTTGTAATCAGATATCGAGTACCCAAAGTTGCGTCGCAGCTAAATCTTGACGCCAACACCCAGTGTATTCTTCAGCAACGACTGTTGGATGCGGACAACCGTACCTACCTTTGGCTGCACTTGATACTCGAAGACATATTGAAGAGGAGTGTCAGAGTGCAAACGCCAAAGAAATTGGAGCGCTTTATGAACGAGTTACCCACATCAATCTACGAGGCCTACGATCATATGCTGCAGCGGAGTCCAGATCCTGAGGCTGCAAGGAAGCTACTCCACATAGTTCTCGCTGCTGTCCGGCCTCTCACCCTCCGAGAGATGAATATGGCCCTGAACATTGAAGATGGTCAAGAATCACGTGAGGACGTTGATCTGGATCCGGAAGATGATTTCGCCGCGCATCTGAGGAATATCTGCGGTCTCTTCGTATTCATAAGCGGTGTGGACTCTAAGATCTATCTGATCCACCAAACAGCGAAAGAATTTCTTGTCGATGCCAGAACCACTGACCAAGATTCCAACTCTGATAGTCCGGCTTCCGGCATGTGGAAGCATACCATGGATCCAGGGGTCTCACATCGTACCCTTGCTCAAGTCTGTATCAATTACCTCTCATTTTCCACATTCGAAACGGAACCCTTTCGAAGCGAATCGGAGAAGGAGGACGGCCACCTATATCGGAGCATCCCACTTGGCCCCAGGTACACTCGATATATGAAGACTCACGAGTTTCTGGATTACGCTGCGAAGTACTGGGCTTTTCATTTTCGCCATGCGAGGATCAGTAATGGTCTCATTACCGGCTGGGCCCTTATATGCAAACCATCAACTGCAAGATTCGACACTTGGTTCCAGATCCACTATTTCCACCTACTGCTCAGCAATGTATACAATCGCGTGCCTTATGATCCGCAGCTCCCGTCCCTAGTCCTCGCATCGATGTTGGGACACCCCGTGATCGTCGAAGAAGAAGCGAGTAAATTGGGGCCTGAGACGAGAGAGATACATGGTCGAAAATCTCTATGGTGGGCCGCAATGAACTGTCACGAATCTGTCGTAAGGAAACTTTTGGAGAAAGGCCTCGGCAGTGCTTCAGCTCTACAGATTGCGTTGCATGAGCATGGCGAGAGTATACATCCACTCATTGAATATGGCGCTCGGGCTGATCCTGCGGATCGCGAGGGGCCGACCCGGCTGCTCGGCGGTGTACGGCGTCCCCTGGCGGAGAGCAAGCCCATATTGAATTTACTGACTGCTCATGGCGCAAAGATCGATCGAATTACAGAATTGCTAGCATCGTAGCAGATAACTATGGAAATGCCACGCTTGGCATTGCCAAGGCAGTCCATGTAGCCCTGGAAATGTAGATCGTCGAAGCACAAAGTCCTCAAAAATCCGAGTCTTATGTCGGCTCAGTGGGGTGTATTTTGTGAACAATCAAGAAGATAGCAACCTCAACATCCGCTATCGATGGGCTTTAATAGCCTGAACTACGGGTCTAGAGGAATTAAAATTTGGGATATCAATTGGGAGCGAGTCTAAAAAATCACTGCACTAAAAATACGGTAGGGGTGGAGATACGCAGCCCTTAGGATATCCTCCGCTTGCGCCCAGCACTGCTATCACTTCTCCATTCTCATGTACCGAGAAAACCCAACCGCCTTGCCTGCGTACCGAGGATCTTATGAAGAAATGTCTCCTGAAGAGGAACCGCCTTAACTCTAGAATACTGCGGTTAGTAATGGGGATCCCACCGAGTGCTCACCTAAGTGACATGTAATGGGCTTGACAATGCTATATTTATCCCTCCCAATGGTTATTGGGAATGTATCTGGTATCGCTTGTAATTATGAAATAACCGACTCCCCATATAAATCTATAATTCTTCCTCCCAGTAACAGTCCCTTTCCCCCGTCCCCACGCGGACACCAAAGCCTAATCTCCACGCCTCTAAAGCCGTTACAGTAATCTGCGTTCACACTCCATCCCCATCCATCAAACCCAACACTATAACGCCATAACAAAAATATACATAGATACGCTCACGCCCTAGTTCTACCACCAAGCACCACAGCCTCGGCACTTCCATTAGACTCCTCTATGCCATGTATAGCGGAAATGATCAACGCAAGATACATACACATACGGCCCGCTGTCGTGATCTTGCTCTTCTTATCCAGGGCTCTGGAGGCGAAAAGTGACACTTGTAGACACTGTTGGTGTGGGGGGATGAGATACTTCCAACCTAGTTGAAGTTCGAAGTTCGGATATGGATAGAGATGTATGCACGACACAGCAGCAGACGACAATAATCCCATCTTTGTCAGAGGAAATGGTAGAGGTGTAGGTGTTGTGATGGTGATAGGGTATGGTATCGGAGTTGAAGGTTTGATAGGCGATGTTGCTGTGCGAGAGGTGAGGAGGGTTTGGGCAGGGGTTGGGGCGGGGGTTGGGAGATTAGTACGTCTGGTTGATGTGATGGTAGAAAGAGAGATCTCATGGCTTGCGGGCGTGATAATTTGGTGCGGAGGGTTTGTATAGAGAGGAGTGCAATGGTATATCTGTCTTGGCGTGAGTATTTGAATGCGAGTTGGGATCGGAGGCTGCTTTTGTATTCGTTCGTCTGTCCTTTCGCACATATATACCCTGATTTTTCCGAGATTAGGTAGGTACCTGCGATCTTGAAATTCTCAGTACACCGATCACAGTCAATTGAACCCACGCCTTCGCAATCATGATCGTCGATGCGGTCCTAACGGAACGCTCGCATCAAGAGACAACTAAAGTTTCGTGTATCATTATACTTTACATGGTCGAGCAGTGCCGCTGTGTATTCGAAGAAGATGTTCTGCATCGTTGTCAATGTCACCTCTAGGGATGGTGATGAGGATATGACGGCATCCAATGTTCACATATATCAATCGTCGCAGGTCCCGTGCTAGCTCTGCTATTCGTGTATCTTATACCCATCGGCTCGTCGAAGAACCCCCGAGACAGGCATGAACTAGCAAATGTTCCAAGACTGTCTCTCCATCGAGTTTTCATACCACACAATTATCTTCTCGCAGCACGGAGGAAACATCTTCAGAAGTCTCCCTCAAATCAGAACCCTCCAGATCCACCAAGCCAATAATGGAGCCCACACCACCGCCCCAAAGCCGAGTGCATTCATACAACTCCGACGAATTCCAGAATTCCGTATCCGGACATGATTTCTCACGATTTCTTCCTTATCATTGATCCTCGGGAACGCGCTCTCAGGCCTCTCAACATCTAGGAACTCACACAGCCCATCCCACCCCTCGGACACCTCCCATTCCAACAGCCGCTCCTTAGGTACCCTTTTCCTAACATGCTCATAATGCTCCCGGTACCGTCGTAAGCACTTCTCCCGATTGTTGATCTCGTTATCGCAGAATACATCCCAAGTCAGATGATTATGAGCAGTAATCGCCCCCACGAACGAAGGGTCCGTGTAGTGTAGCAACTTCCAGCACGGCCATTGATGGATCTTGAAGATGGAATCGTTCATGCTCGCCAGCCATTTCTCGGGATCACGGTAGTTGAGGACGATTTTGGCATCTGGGTATGCCTTGATCAGATCGTCGGCGAGGAAGCAGCAGGGGGTGTCGAGAATGCACTACACAACTTGTCAGGGTCTGCGAGTCGCAATATGCGGAAAGCAGGTAGATGAAGCGTACATCAAAGTCTTTGGTGACATGATCGAATTCTCCGCGGCCCCATGATTTACCGTTGCGGTGGAATTTGGCTCGTAAAGCTGTATCCCATAAGGATTGGTGGCCGAGGGTGAGCCTGTCGCTCCAGTCGTAGGGTTTGAACCCGAGTTGGATAAGTGCTGCTGCAAGCGCTTTCGGACTCAGCGTTGGTTAGCTCTTGTTGATGGCGGCCGGCTGTTAAATTTTCGATGGAGATACTGACATGTTGTTCCTGTACGACCCATTCCTAAAATCAGGATTTTCATTGGGCGGTTCCTCGTTGTATCACCTGGCGGCAGTGACGCCGCTTGAAATACTGACATCTGGAGAGATAATCCGAAAATCCGGGGAATGTTATAAGTTTGAGCGTTGGGAGGGTTCTGTATCTAGACACAAGGTTTACATAGTGTTAAGCATGAATGACGATATGCTGAGATGTTGATGTATAAGATATACGCACGTAAGATACCGGAAATTGCAAGATTGCGTATGGTTGCACAAGCGGAATTTGATATGACGGCAGTCACGTCTGCACAAAGTATGATTGGTCCCACTGCCGAACAGCCAGGCTACTAGCTGAGCTTGTGACAAGTATATGAATGCAGCAAGTGTTGATGATACACAATTGGTGTAGAGGGATGCCTTCATGATAAATTCCAATCTTTTTGACTGACGCGAATCGGCGCAAGGAGATGACTACTTGCCATTCTCCTACCATACTAGACAAACTGGTTGAGTAGCATAGTCAGCATCCTGAGTTGTCATCGGGCTGCATTGCCAATCGAGAGAAACTTCGATTCCCATCACAAAGGCCGGAGACGAGGAGTAGTGAAGCCAGTCCTGGTTCAAACTCTGAATCTGTGGCACTCATTTGCATACTCTTCGGCCTCAATTCAAGTCTATTCCTGTCCACTAATACCAGAATACCATCCATCAATGCTGGACCAGCGCCCTCAAGTAAAACTGCTTTGGTACTATTTGAGCCATCGAATACGACTGGCAAAGATCCAACGAACAAGATCATCGGCTTCGACTGCAACTTGGAGCCCATAGGTCGGGGCTGCCATGATGACGAGTATGTGTTGTTCTCTAAGAGAGGAGAAAATTCTGGTGTACCAGATGTCCTGACGGCCTAGGCCCCATTAGGCAACAGGTCTAAAATAATCTAATCTCTTGGCATCGAATCGTCTTACCCACTTGTGTTGTCGTCGTCAGCACGAGAACGCGACAGCGATGCATATGCGTCGTAAGAGGTGCCACTCCTCTCCAGACCTCTGTCTGTGCTCCCTGCCTTGCTCGCTCTATCTCCAACCCTCTCCCATCTGTTGAGGTCCCTGGCTCCTACGCTTCAACAGCATCTCAAATAATGGGCAACCCCACATCTACCCACGGATGGACTGCTGTTCCCCGCGACACTTCCATCCTCCTCAATGGCAAGAAGAACGTGAGAGATCCTCAGCCAGTAGCAGTATACAGCTTACCACTGCCCGAGACAGCGCTTGCGATGAAAGTGCTGGAGTATGCGCAAAAGGAGCTGAGCAAGGAGACGTTCAACCATTCGATGAGGGTCTATTGTTATGGTACGCATGGCTCAGAACTGCCCGCTGTGATAGGTTTGCACGCTAGCTGTCAGAAAAAGTGGCGTATATTATGGGACCGTCTGGAAAGACGAACGTGGTGATTGCTTGCGGACCAGCTCCCACACAGTCTCGACAATACTCTGGCACCTAAAAGCTACCCCAAATCAGGAGAAGTCTGGCGTTCTAGCACAAGCCTTTTTTACCTTCCCACCGATCTCGTGGCAAGTTTGGTGGCCGCATGTCGTCGCAGGCGGCTTGCTGGGAACACGTCTTCGAGAACTCAAACTAACGTCTATCGAATACTTACAGGTCAAGCAATTCGCAGCCAGCAGTTCCCAGACTGGCAGCTCAGCGATGAGACATACCTCCTCACTTGCCTCCTCCACGACATCGGCACCACAGACAAGAACATGACCGCCACGCTGATGAGCTTCGAATTCTATGGCGGGTATCTAGCGCTCGATCTATTGAAGAGGGAATTGCACGCAGAGATACAACAGGCGGAGGCGGTTGCGGAGGCCATCATCCGGCATCAGGATATAGGCGATAGTGGGAAGATCACAACTTTGGGGCAGTTGATACAGCTAGCGACGATCTTCGACAACATGGGTGGCCATGCTGATCTGGTGCACAAAGAGACCATTGAAGATGTGGTGCGGCATTATCCGCGGAAAAAGTGGAGTAGCTGCTTCGCGGCTACGATAAGGAAGGAGAACGGGTTGAAGCCGTGGGCGCATACGACTGCTTTGGGGGAAGAGGATTTTCCGGGTGGAGTTGAGAATAACAAGCTGATGGAGCCGTATGATGGGTAGGCCGAGGGCTTGACCTTCCGGATTTGGTTCCCCCAGCCGACGTCGAAAGTTCTTACAGACTTACTAAGTCGCAGATTCCCATTGGTAAATCATATCAATGCTCACTCTCCAATGAACCAATCTTTTCCTTTTATCCGTTCCAATGCAGAATCAACACTACCACACCAATTCCACTCCAGTTTCAATTTCGCCTTTTCCCTTCCTGTCTCCTCAGACCTAGTTCTCTTAGAGAACGTTCATACTGTACGTACCATGTTTTCTCGAATCAACCTCTACAGCGAATCTCTGCACTGTAATCTCCCATTGATACGGTAGCAGCGCCACCATCGCCTCAACCATATGCCTATTATCGTAACACGAGCGGGTGAGCGTATACTCGATCTCGTCTATCTTGTTTAGCTGAAGCCATACTTTGCCAATCAAGTTGCCGACATCATGTCGCGGGAAATATGACTTGGACGGAGACACATCAACCTCGAAGGCTAGGACGCCATTGATGGTAGAGGCAAACAACTCGTTGAGGTAATCTTTCATCGTCTAGGGTTTATACGCGTCATCCAGGCGCTGTTCGTGGGCTGCTTAGCTCATCATAACATACTAATAACGGGCAGAGATTCATGCCAATATATGTTTGCGTCTGCATCGGTGCATATGTCATCAAAGTCATCAAGTTCATTTCCCGTTATACACGGAGCGTAAGTCAATACTGTCTATAACGTGATAGGTTGAAATTTGTTTCGTCCATTCATCTGGTAGTTGGTATGTTGTGATCTGCTGTTCTCAAGAATTCCAAACGAAAGACTCTGAACGATGCCACATGCGGGAGAAATATGAGCCACCAGCTGCCGGCGCTTTCGACAGTTTCCATCGGTTCAGTCATGCCTTCTAAACCCCAGCATGAATTCCTTAACCTCATCAGCAGACGCTCGCTGAACCAACTTCACACGCCAATTTCAACTTCCTCAGCTATCATTTCTCCCACCTCCCACCTCCTCCCCACTCCCCACTCCCATACCACCCCACCAATCCCCTCAT
>JAABUX010004080.1_pt1 | contig 18809 bp, 5 predicted proteins | sample 5561851 | NCBI WGS metagenome assembly JAABUX01 (sample SAMN10711883, study PRJNA513361) | rock metagenome | isolation source: Antarctica rocks | place: Antarctica: Victoria Land, Richard Nunatak red sandstone | collected 2016-01-03 | reverse complement strand
CTTAAAGATCTCTTATACCTATCTACCTTATAGATTTATAGAGAAGTCCTACTACTTTCCTTTATTAGGTTTAGCTTCCTTTTTTAAAGAATATTAAAGTCCTAATATTATTTATATTTAATCTAATGATATATTAAAACTTCTTATAATATTCTAACTAATTAAAGTTATTTACTATCTTTTAAGGAACTTAATACTATTAAAATTATTTAAAATAATATTATAATTTAGAAGATACACTATTATAAATAGATTAGCCTATTAAGATTCAAGTAGTTTTCTCTACTTATAGCTTTATTAATACCTATTATAAAATTCTTTATTCTTACTAACTTATTATAAATATCTATTTAAACCCTTAATTAATATCCTTACCTTACTCTACCTATCTTTATAATATTTAGTCTTATCCTAATTATATTAAGACTAGCTTATCCGCCTCCTTAATACTGTTATTAACCTAGTAGATACCCCTTTCTACCCTTAACCTAAATATTACTACAAAGATGATAAGAGTATTAATATAAGATTAACTAGCTACCTTAAGAGGATAATTATAGACTTCTATACTATTAATAGAGATAATCCTTAATATATTAAGAGTTATACCTATTATTACGTTTTAGTATAATAACTTGTTATAAGACTCCTTTTAATATATCTCTTATAATAAGTATTCTAATAGCTTAGTATCTAGTCCCCCTATTAATATAACTATTTAAGTAGTTATTCCTCTAATTATTAAATACGCCCTTAAATTACTAGCCCTTATTAACTTACTCCCCTACTACGCCCTAAGTATAACTAACGTACCCGTATCTAGTATACTTAGTAGGACGCTAATATAAAGGATAATACTAAGTACTAACCTCCCGTCTAATAAGGCCCCTGCTAACGGTGGAACTATATATATTAGGGGTTAACGCTAGGTTAGGGATATTAGGTATATAAAGATTTAGAGATAGTAATAAATAAGGGCCTTTTCTAGGTTAATAAATTATTTAATATTATTAGTAATATATACCTATATTATAATATACTATTATAGGAAAATAAATATAGTAGTATAAGGGATAGTTAATAGTTATATTATAATAGTAGGAAGAATAACTAGCTATCCTCTAATGAATTATATAACCTAGCTAATATTAACTTATTACTTAAAGGGCTAAAAAGGAGGTAGAGATTAAGGTATAACTAATTAATAAATTACTAAGCGACGTAGATAATATTATTATTAATAGATAGTTTATAAGAAGGAGGGTTACATATAGTAAAGAACCTTCAGATAATATTATTAATTAGTAAGAGTATTATTAGTATTAATACTTATATTAATTAAACTACCTTTTAGATCTAGATTTATATACTAGATAATATATAGGAGTAACTATATCTTTACTACTAATATTTTAATAATTTATATTAGAATACCTTTACTTCTACTTAGTATACCCTTTAGTTTATTAACTTATGTATCTAGGGGTTTGAATCCTATTATAACTACGTTAAGGAGGATAAACCCTAATATCCTATTAATATAATAAGTATCTATATTTAATAGCTAAATCCTAAATAATAGGATAAGGGTACTTCTAATTACCCTACCTTTATAGAAGTTACTTATATTATAATAACTCCTAATAATATTACAAGAGGCCGGATTAAGTAGGATATTTATATTAAAATAATAAAAGGTGGCTTTATATTAATCCCTTATTAATATTTTTTTTATATAACCTTCTAATATCCGCTCCTATTTTTATTTAGTGAATATTTATAGTATAACTACCTCATATTAGCTAATTATTAGTATACCTTAATTAGTAGTAATAATAAACTAGAGTAGGAAGAGGGTAGCGACCCTAAGTAAGAATAAGACTAGAATATTACTAATAAATATATACCTTAGGGTTATAATAGGTCTTAATAAGTAATAAGATATTAATTTTATATAAAATAGATATAAGTAAGACTATTTAATATATTTTCCTAGCTATTTTCTAGATATAAATCCGCTTAGTTATAAATAGTTCTTAATAATTTAGATAATGCTTAGGGGATAGTTTAAATAATTCTAATCATTAGTTAATTAATATCTAGATCTAGCCTAATTTCTTTAACTATATTATTAATAGTAGATATTTATTTAGCTACTAGGCTACTAATATTTAGACGTTAATAGAGTTTAATAACCTAAATTAGTATTATTAGAATTAATAGACTATTTAAGTAGACTATTACTCTAGCCTTATAGATAGGCTTAGTAATAATCTAGATATCTTACTTAAGAATATTAATAGTACTCTCCTATTAATAATACTAGGAAGCCTACGTATTATAAAAGTAAGGATATAAGATATTATAATAATAATTTAAAAAAAGAGTAAACTTAAACTTTCTATTACTTTTATATATAATCTTAAGTAGCTTAATATTTAGATCTTACTAGAATCTAATTAGATATTAGAGTACTATTATAACTTAATTACCCGTATCTTTAATTATAAGCTCTAGGAGTTAATAAAAGACCTCTTTAAGTAATATATATCCTTAATATTTATATAACCTATTATAATATTATTAAGTTTTACAAATAGGCGTTTAAGGTATAACCGATTATTTAGTAATACCGTCTTCGGACTCGCTATTAGGATCGAGGTAGGATGGTAAGATTATAGAGTTCCCTGCGCTTTCTATTCCTCTAGTAGTTGATCGTGTTAAGTAAGGGAATAAAACTGGTAGCGTGGGAGTAGTTAATATAGAGGCTTAGTAGGTTACGTCGATTAAGGACCTGCGGTTGATCGATAGTTAGAATATAATACTGGAAATATAAGTAACTAATCGACTGGGTAATAAGGCTAAATCTAACTATAAGGAGAGAAAGTATTATATATATAATCGCTAAAGGTAAATAAATATATAGCGCCAAGGCGCTTACGATTTATATCCGCTATCCCCGGATGGCGCGTATGACAAATACGCTATTATAATTTAAAGAAAATAATAGGCGGATTCTTACCCCCTTTATTTATAAGTAGTACTTTATCTAACTAGTATTTATTATAATTATTAATAAATTATAAGGCTAACTAATAAAGTATATAAGTATTAACTTATAAACTAGGCCTACTTTTAATTATAATTAGTTATATATAGCTCTATTATAAGTAATAAGAAATATTATATATAAGTAGGTACTATTAAATAATAAATAGACTAGGAATATAACTCCTAATATATTAATTATAATAAATTGTTAACGCCTAGATCCTATTAATAGCTACTTAGTAGCCTATTAGAATGTTAATTAGGATATTAGAAGTATAAAAATAGCCTATTATTATACTTAGTTATATAGTTATATCTTAATATCAGATTATAATATTAGACTTTCTAATAATAAAAATAGGTTAGTAGTATGAAAGTTATTAATAGAATAATACTAAATATCCTATAATTAGTTAGGTATCTAGTAAATAGTATTTATCTTTTAATACTTCTTCCTTAATAATAATAATATCTTTTCTTAATAATAATAAACTATCTAATAAGAATATATTTAGTTATACCCTATTAATCCTAAATAGTATAGAGTTATAATATAAGTAGGCCTAATAACTATTTATTAATATATTAATACTAGGTAACTATTATAGATAATCTCTTAGGTTTAAAATTAATATTTTTAGTAATATTTACCTTATAACCCTTATAATACTTAATAAGGGTCTTAGTATTTAAAAAAATTTATATCTATTATATTTAAACTTAAAATTAACTTATTAATACTACTACTTACTAAGAAATAAAAGAATTATACTTTTAAGTAGTAGAAACCTGGATTTTTATTAGTATTTTCTAGTACTTTTTATATGTTAATAGTAGGTATTAATTAGGATAATAGAAATAGGAATTAAAAATAGATATAATAATAGAGATAGAGATAGAGATAGTAATTAGGAATAATAAAGAAGAGATAGAAAAGGTAATTATTAGTAGAGAAGAGATAGAGGTAATTATAAAGAATTATATTTTAGAGTTTTAATAATTATAATAGGTATATATTTAAATAAGTATATACTTAATTAGAGGCGAATAATATATATATGAATTAAATATTATAATTCAAATTTAAATTTAATAGGAGGATTTTACCTCTCCTCTTTAATGTTACGACCCGTGTCTCCCAAGGGTCGACGGGGTCGGTGGTAGATCTCGTAGAGAGGAGTGTTAAGGACTAGGCAAGTAGGCGCTTTACTAAACTGGTCTGATACAGATGTCGTATTATATTCAGTGTCTAGGAGATATACTAAGTTGGTAACATGAGTTAAGCACGAAGCTTCTATGTACTGGAAAGCACGCTGTCTATATAGTCATAGGAGATTCGTGTCTCGTACTGCTCGTAGTGAGCTGGGCGAGCCATTCTCACCAGGCTCCCTGCGAGCTATGCTCCTTCTCGCTCTGCTCACCGTGAGACAGACGAGAAGCTCGCCAGACCTTCCATGGTTGTAACATTATCCCCCTCTCCTACAGGCTTGTCCCCAAGCGCTCTAGTATACTTACAAACTTTAAAAGGAGATCTTCCTTGGTCGCATTCCATCATGAACTTAATGTCTCGTGCATAAAAGAACCGTCTTCGTATTACTTCAGAGATCTCTCAGTACGGTACCCGCACCCTGACTCCCTGTAACCGTTGTTTCTCCCTTGGTCGTGACTGTATCGCAATGGAAGGGTCCGCTCGCTTAAAATGCTCCGAGTGTGTTCGTTCAGGTCGTCCATGCACAAACTTGTCGTGGGAAGCGCTGGACCATACCCGTGAAGAATATCGTCAGAAAGTAAAGGAGGGTGAACAAGAACTAGCGAGGGTGATTTCACGGTTATTACGTGATAAGGCAATTCTTCAACAAGCGGATGAAAAGGCAAAGAAGAAAGCACTTCATCTGCTCGATGAAATGGATCGTACTGGGGATCTTGAATCCTCTGAGGATTGTCCTGCGGCCGATGCCTTAGTTGGACTGTCTCCTTCAGTCTGGGGGTCGATGGACCTGATCAACTCGCACTTCAACTTTGGCGACTTGTCTGATGCTGTCCCTGATGGAACTGTCGCAGAAGGTCCTGGCAGTTCGCAAGGTGTTTGACCGGTTCCCAGGTATTCTCTGAGTCCTCGTATCCTTTCCATTTCACTAGGTAACTCTGACCTTTCTGTGACAGAATCTTTTCGGCTTCGAATTCATTCTCTTCTTCTATATGGAAGTAGAAGGTTTCTTGCAAAGGTGTATTGGGGTCCGATGGTTCTAACATGGAGACGTGAAACACTGGGTGTATTTTGGCGTCGGGTGGAAGCTGTAACTCATAGTTGACAGGTCCTTTTTTCCTGACAATTAAAAATGGTCCGACTTTGACGTGGTCCAGTTTCCTACTTGGTCTCATACCTTTCAAATTTTTTGTGAGGAGGTACACTTTATCCCCCTTCTTCAGCTGAGGTCCATTTTTTCTTTTCTTGTTTACTGACTTCTCCGTAGAAGCGTTCACCTCGCTGATTTTGTGCTGCATGTCCCTATGCAGGCTTTTCATATCAGATGTTAGTACCAAGGCTTTTTCGGCATCAGGTCCTCGTCTAGGATCCAAGAATAGATTCGCATGTCGTCCGTAATTCGCAAAGAACGGTGACAGCCTTGTGGTATCTGATCTCTTATCGTTGTATGCTAATTGTGCCATTAGGAGTAGCGCAACCCAATTATTTTGCTTTTTGTTAACGTAGTGCCTTAAGTACACTTCCATTATCTGGTTTGTGCGTTCGGTTTGTCCATCTGTCTGTGGATGATACGCTGTTGACATTCGTAGTTTGGTTCCAATTGACGCAATCAAAGTCTTCCAATAGTTTGATGTGAAGAGTTTGTCTCTGTCCGAAGTGATTGACTCGGGTATGCCATGATCTCTGATAAGTTTATCCAACAAAATGAATCCAAGCTGACTAGCGTTGTAGGTTTCTTTGTATGGAATCATGATCGCATACTTGGTAAGTTTGTCCACAATGACCATTATTGAATCGTATTTGTCGTTGGTTACCGGGTCAACTGACCGAGGTAGTTTCACGACAAAGTCCATTGTGACATCTTTCCAAGGTGTGTCCGGAACTTTAGTAAACTGAATTTGTCCGTATTTGGCATGTCTTGCAGACTTGTTCTGCTGGCAACATATATATTCCTTGATGTATTGTTTAACTGACGTTCGCAGGTTCGGTGCGGCGTACACTCTTTGAATGAGTTCCAACGTCTTGGACACTCCTGGATGTCCTAGTAAAGGATCATCGTGGTGATCTCTGATCACTTCCTTAACCGACCTTGGTGGTAAGTATACTTTGCTTTTGTATAGCAATAGGTCTCGGTTAGGTTGTTCTTTCCTAAGCTTACTGGCCAAGGTGTCGTTGTCATATGCTTCCTTCAAGTTAGGAACCGCATGTGTCGTAACTCGCATGGTCGTGGCCAGGTTTCTTGTTGGTACTAACGATCCATCGGTTTCTTGTTTCAAGATGGGTTGATTTGTGATGTCTTTTGTCTGCATATGGTCAGAACGTCTACTTAAAGCGTCTGCTCGTCCATTGTCTTTCCCTGGGGTGTACTGAATTTTGAACTTGTACTGTCCGAGAAGCTCAGCCCATCTAACTTGTCGTCGATTCAATTCCTTCGTGGTAGTGAAACCGACTAAGTTCTTGTAATCTGTGAAGATGGTGAGTTCGGAGCAACTTTCGGCATAGACTCTCCAATGCTGCAAGGAACAGACGACTGCTAGAAGCTCTTTGTCGTGTATATCGTAGTTCTGTTCTGCTGCTGTCATTTTGCGTGAGTAGTATGCTACCGGATGCCACTTGCCGTCAGTCTGCTGACACAAGCAGGCTCCAATTGCAAGGTCCGAGGCGTCTGTCTCAATTCGCGCTGGCTCTCCATTGCGAAACGTATAGAGGACTGGTGGATCCATGCAAGCTTTCTTTAGTTCATCAAAAGCTTCCTTTTGATTAGTATCCCATCGAAATCCCGTTTCCTTCTTGGTGATTTCTGTCAGTGGCAAAGCCTTCTTGGAATAGCCTTCTATGAAACGTCTGTTGAAGTTGGCGAATCCCAAGAATCCTTGTACTGATTTGACATCGTGTGGCGTAGGCCAGTCCTGTATAGCCTGAATCTTCTCAGGACTCATACGAACTCCTTTGGTTGTTACCACAAACCCTAAGAACTCCACTGAGGTCTTATGAAACTCGCACTTCTCTGGTTTCAAGAGGAGTCCTGCTTGTGATAGACATGTTAATACACTCTGCACATGTAGGATGTGTTCCTCAAGAGTTTCCGAGTAGACCAATATGTTATCGAGGTACGCGATCGCCTCCCGATCCAAGTGCGCTCGTATAACATTGTTGACTAGTGCTTGGCAGGTTGCTGGTGCGTTGGTGAGACCAAACGGCATGACTAGGTACTCGTAATATCCATACCGAGTCCTGAATGCTGTTTTCCATTCGTCACCTTCTTTCATTCGAATTAAGTTGTATGCTCCTCTGAGATCTAACTTTGTGAAGATCTTTGCCTTGGCTAGCCGATCCTGCAGCTCGCCAATGTTAGGTAGCGGGTAACGATTCTTGATCGTCACATCGTTCAACTTCCGATAGTCTACGCACAGCCGTAGTGATCCGTCTTTCTTCTTCGCAAAGAGAATTGGATATCCTGCTGGTGATTTGGATTCTCGAATAAATCCCTTTTTTAGGTTCTCATCTAAGTACCCGCGTAGTACTGTGAGTTCCTTTTCGGATAACGCATAAATAGGTCCAAATGTTGGTGCCTTCCCTGGTTCGAGTTCGATCTCATGATCCCAAGGTTGGTGTTTAGGCAGAGCTTTTGCTGTTGTCTCTTCTATAAAGAGGCGCTTCCATCTTTAATACTCTTGTGGGATATCAGGAGTACTGTCAGTTACTCCAAGAACTCTAACTTGTTGACCCAGCGGACCGTTGCTGGTGTCTGTTAAGCCGGATCCTTGTTTTTTAAGGCCATCCTTATTCGAAATTGAGGTAACACATGCCTCGACCGTTTCTTGGTCCGATTTCTCATCCACCGTCGTCCGCCGTCGACGTGTAGGTTGGAATCTGGTGACATCGCCAGTTCGCTCAAACTTAAGTACTTTTCTTTTCCAGTTGATTGCTGGGTTATGCTTTTCCAACCAAGGCATGCCTAAAATGATGTGATGAGTGGCCATCCCAACAACATCGAAGGACATCTCCTCATGGTGTCGTTGAATTGCAAATGGTAGCGAGGCTGTCTCCTCGTCTATGCTTCCTGTCGATAGTTTTAACCCGTCGGCCATCTGTAAGTCATATGGCAACTTCTTCCTTCGCGTTGGTAGGCCTACTGACCGTACTAGTGCTTCGGAAATGAAGTTTCCAGATGCTCCAGAATCTATCATTGCCATGGTTCTCTGACCATCTACTCTGACCGGTATGTTCACGTGTGTTGCATACTCCGTTGAGCATAACTGTCGTGTTTTAGGGATTAGGACATTGATCTCCTTGTGCTTCCCCTTAGCACAAGGGATTACTCTTTTCCCGATTCGGGGAGAAATCCGGTAATTTTCTTCTGTCGCATGTGTTTCTCGCAATTGTCATGGAAACATGCGTACCATTCCGTTAGGTGACACTCAGTAGTATGCCTGTCATACTTGAGGTGTCCATGGAGACTACTATGCCATCTCTGGTCATGGTTTGGAAACCACTTGTATTGTCTTTTCGTTGCTAAGTGCCAGTTGCAGCTTAGATCATGACAACTTGTCCAAACTTTTCCGTTACACGTGCGTATCCTGACCATTTTTCCTAAGTTCTCTTTTGCTTGATAGTGAACTGGGCATGTCTCGTCGGCGCAGGCTGTCTAATGCATCACTCCATGCTGTGGATGCTGTGAATCGTTCCTGAATTCTTTCTGCAGGAGCCCGTCCGATACCTTCTCTTGGTAAAATTCCGTTCTTTTCTCGAGTCGTGTCTGTGGATCTTTTGACGTGGAGGTACAAGATTCTGCTCGTTCCGTCCGAAGGCGCGTTGCCTTGCCCTTCTTGGATTTTGCACTAAGGTCTTCCCAGTCCGAGTCTTCATTTTCTTGTCCTTGCTCAGGTATTTCCTTCTGAGCCTAACCATCGTCGCTATTATCATCAGAGCCTAGCTCCTTTAGCTGTTCGTGAATGTCCGCGAGTCTTTGTTCGATGCGTTCGATGTTCCTTTGCTTCTTTGCAACTTCTTCGCGTAACTCTTCTTGTCTGGCTATAAGCTCTTTGATGTTTTCGTCTAGTGGTGCATCGACAACTGCTAGCAAATCACTCATGATTGCGTCTAGCTCTTCGTCATCGTACTCTGCTTCTGGTTGATCCCTTGGAGGTCCAGTCGTCTTGATTGGTATTCTCTCCAATATGTTCAACTGTGGTCGTTTCACCATGTTTTTTGACCTACAGTCTTTGGCGATGTGGCCCGGTTTGCCACAGCCATAGCATTTCATTGCTTTTCTGTCCCCTTGCTGCTTCTTACCCCTGAATTTTCCTTTCTTCTGGGTGAAGTCCAATTCCATGGGCATGGGTCCGTAAGGATCGTGTTGAACACTCTTCTTATGATGTCCTCCGGAATAGATCCCTGCTCGTCCGAGTCCCGCTACGCCACCATCATGGCGCAATTCCATCGCAAGCTCGTGGAGATTATCGTCAATTCTTGTTGCGTTCCTGATGAGTACTTCCAAGCTATCGTTGGCTACTCCATCTCGCATGAGTTCCTTCTTGACGTTGTCCTTCAGTCCTCTTCGATACATTACCATTAGTGCGTTGTCATCCCAACTGGTTCGTGATGCGTATTATTGAAACTGAGTCGAATACTCTGACGCTGATTTCTTCTGAGCCAGGTGCTGGATTACTCGAGTTGCCACACTTTCTTCGTTGGAAGGTCCAAACATTCGCCTTATCTTAACACGGAAGCGAGCAAAGCTCTCCATCTATAGTTTGATGCTTGCGTTGCTCTCGTCATTTGGATCCTCCATGTATCTTTTAAGAAATGGGGCGGACCACCTCTGGGCCCGTCCTCTCATATAAGTCATTGCAAATAGCGGTTGCTTACCTTGTCTAATAGCGTCCCGGTTGAAAGAGAAGTATAGCTGCATCTGCACTAACCACTCTTCAAGCTTGTCCCGGTCGCCATAGTACAAGTCTGGTTTGGCAATCTTGATGCCGTCCTTAGCTTCAGCTGTTGTTGACTGTCGTGAACCGCGTTCACTTGGGGTGGGGTCCCTTTGTCCTGAGGTACTCATCTTGAGGGTGCTTAAAGTGTTACGACCCGTGTCTCCCAAGGGTCGACGGGGTCGGTGGTAGATCTCGTAGAGAGGAGTGTTAAGGACTGGGCAAGCAGGCGCTTTACTAAACTGGTCTGATACAGATGTCGTATTGTATTCAGTGTCTAGGAGATATACTAAGTTGGTAACATGAGTTGAGCACGAAGCTTCTATGTACTGGAAAGCACGCTGTCTATATAGTCATAGGAGATTCGTGTCTCGCACTACTCGTAGTGAGCTGGGCGAGCTATTCTCACCAGGCTCCCTGCGAGCTATGCTCCTTCTCGCTCTGCTCACCGTGAGACAGACGAGAAGCTCGCCAGACCTTCCATGGTTGTAACATTTAAGTACTTTCCTCCTCCTTCTTTCTTAACCTACTTAATATATATAATATAATACTTTTAATAACTAATCCTTTATAAGCTAACTGCTTTTATATTATTTAATATCTTAAGATATAATATTTATAATATAAGGTTAAGCTTAGGCTAATTAAAGTCCTTGATACTATTATTAAATATAAAAAGAGCTAAGGTCTATTATAAGAAAGCTTATATAATAATACCCTATTTATTTATCTTAGCCTAGATAATTAGATAGTAATAAAGTTACTAGTTTAAAAATTAATCCTATATTTAAATTCCTTATAAAGAAAATTAGTATTATTAAATATTATTATATAAAATATTTATAACTTATAAAAAGGCTATATTTAAGAGATAGAATATTATTATTATAGCTATTTATAAACGCTAGCTTTTTATACTATTATATTCCTATCCTTTATAAAAAGGTAATATTCTTCTCTTAATATACTTATAAAGGGATAATTAAACCTTAACTAACCTAGTTATAGAGGCTAACTACGCTGATTTTTTATAAAAGATCTTAATAAGTAATTTATTACTAGTAACTTTTTATATATCTTATTATCTAAGATTTTAAGTTATAATTTATTTTACTTAGCTTCAATCTATTTAAATGTTAGTAAAAGTATATTAAGAAGATTAATATATTATTTATAGATTTATTATAAGTTATATTATTAAATTTATATTACTTCTTTTAAATAAATTAAAAAGTATAAAATAAATAATTAAATAAATAACTTCCTTTATTAATAGTACCCTTATTACCTTATTAAAATTTAAGATATCTACTTTAAAGCCTTAATACTTATCTTTATTAATATAAACTAGTATAAGTATTTAATCTTAATATAAAAGTATAATATATAATAGCCTTCTTTAAAATCCTACTACTAATTAAAAAGAGTATATAAGTATATTAGAATCTACTTAGTTAGTATATTATAATATATTATCTTTATAACAAGTACTAACTTTATACTCTTTATCTAGATTATCTTAAAAAATATTTAATAAAATAGGGAGCTCTCCTCTTTTAAACTCTAATATTAATATAAAATTTCTATATTAATAAGATTATAAAAATACCTTTTTAATAATATAAAGATATATTATTAAACTCTCTTATATATAATATTAAATAATAGAATTAATAGTATCTAAGTTTAAGCTTAAATAAATTATAACTATTATAACCTTTAAAAAGAAGGGTTAGATATATTATAATTATAACTAAATTAATTATTTATTTATTTAATACACTTATTCTAGTATTATTTATATTAATAGGCCAGTAACGAGATCAACCTGTACGTGGTGCTGGCTACGAACCTTCTATCTTGATATGGGAGAGCCAATCGATCTCAAACTAACGCGACTGGAAAAGCTCTATTACGGACGCGTTAGTAACGCACACACAGGGTTAAATGTGTGGCGTTAATCCAGGTCCAAACGCGCTCTCACGACAAACACAGCCTACAGCCTACGAATAGGCATACACGACATCTACCCACAATCTACATCGACACAACTGCGGCATCGAGTGACAGTCGGCACAACGCCCCGCCAGTAAGGAGCATCGCCATCACCCATATGGCCCCGCCGGTACACCCGAAAAAATCCAATATTCCAGACGGCAGCCGTGTCCTCATGCCGTTCTATGCCGCCAACCTACACCTAGGTCCAGTCGATTATCTACCCTCCGACAAGACACTTAATTTTCCAACCGGTCCCACCAAATCAGCGTCGATTCATTGTCAGTTGAATCACAACATTACAGAAGGCCTCGGCTGATGGCTCCGGCCACTTACAAGAGAAAGAGAAGGGGACACGGGGAACACACGTACAGCACACATTGTTAATGGCAGCCAGTAGTGGCACATACATGAGAAGAAAGACGTGGAGGAAGATGGGTTCAAGAGAGATGTCAGTCAATCTACCGTATCGAACAAACAGTCACAGGCATACAAACATTGATTGAAGAGCAACGTTATGGATGAGAGATCCTGGTGGTATCGAACAACCTGAGCACTCAAAAAGGGCCAGGTGAAGAACATGAAGACAAAATAGTATTGATAAGCGGGAGTTTTCGTCCAGGAGTCAGTGGCTCCAAGGTTTCTTCTGCGACGATGGCGACGTAGTATGGCCAGCCATACTCGCTGTTATGTAAAGTATAGACCTCCCTAATTAGCACGAATAGATGCTAGAATAGGTGTATAAATCAATCAATCAATCAATTAATAAAGGTATAATTTAAAATTTAAAATAGTTATTTTAATTTATAAAGGGTCTAAAGTAGTTAATATACTCCCTTCTTATTTTTATAATATATTAATTATTAAATAATTTAAATAATAATAGAATAAGATTTATTAGATTTATTATATCTTTAAGTATAACTTTCTAAGATATAATATAGCCCTTAATAAGGTTATAAAATAATATAAATATAAATAATTTAATTATAATAACTAATTATAATTATATACTTTAAATCTTTTCTAATAGTTCCTTATCTTTAAGTAACTCTACTTAAAAGTTATTCCTTAAATCCCTTAATAGTAATAATATCTTTAATACTACTATTAACTTAAAATTACTTAATTTAAATTAACCCTTTAAAGCCTACGCTTAACCTTATAAGAAATAATATCAAAAGAGAGTAAAATTATTATTAGTAAGAATAATAGACTTCTACTTTATATTAAGAAGCTAGAAGGTCTTAAAGGTCTTTAAATATAAGCTTAAAAGATATATAAATACTTAATAACTACTTATCTTTTTAAATATTATAAGGTTAATTAAACTACTACTCCTATTATTTATATTTTACTAGATACTCTTATTAATAATAATATTAAAGCTAATACCTCTACTACTCTACTACTTATAAAAGACGAACTTAGATATAAACTAGTTATTAATATTATTAAAATTTACCTCGGTAATAATCTCTTTATAAATAATAAGGATATTAAGAATATTTATACTCTATAAGAGGTACTAAGGTTAATAATAAACCCGCTAGCTTTAATACCCTTAATAATCTATATTACTAGCTACTTAAACTAGACCTTAATTAATATAAAGATATTATAAACTTTACTACTTAACTTAAGTTAATTTATAATAAACTTATAATTATATCTATTTATTTAAGGCTTAAAATAAATTTCTTTATCTTCCTTTTTTATATAAGTTTAAGTAAAACTTATAAAGCCTATTTTATATATTATATTTAAACTTGTAAAACCGGCTTACTCTTTTAAATATATTATAAAATATTTTATTTAAATAATAATTAACCTCTTAACTAGCCGCGAAGAATTAAACTCTATTATAATAACTACTTATACTAGGCCTAATACCTAGCTTATTTAAAAGTTAATTAAATATTATACTTACTATTATATATATTATTATAATTAAAAGAAGTACTTTTAAACTAGGTAATAATAAACCTGTTAATAAGAATATTAGTAGTAATAAGGAAAAGTATAATAAGGGTAGAGGTAAGGGAGATAAACGCTCCTCTAAGAATAATAAGAATAAAGATAATAATAATAATAAAGTTAATAAGAAATATTATTATAATAATAATAACTTTAAGCTTAAAAGCTATATAGCTTTGAAGATAATATTAAGATAACTGTTATTATTAATATAGAGTTATAACCTAAGAAATAGGTACTTAATATAATATATTTAACTTATTTAACCCTTTCTTATATAAGCTTTATAAAATACTACCTCCTTAATTCCTTAATAGATAATATCCGCCTTATTTAAGGGTATTAATAATACTTATTACCCCCTTAACACTAATAAGGTTTATATTCTTATAATAATTAATATATACCTTAATATTCACTACTTCTTAATAGAGTTTCTTTTAAACTAATTCCCTCTTAAAAGATAATAAAACTATTATAATTAAGAGCCTTTATTATATTTTTAAAAATCTATAGCCTACTTAGGGTACTCGGAGTATCCCTAAGTAGGCCTAGTAGGAATATCCTATAAATAACTCGAGGTAACCCTAGGTGACTCGAAAAGACACGGATTAACAAGAAATTTACCTATACTTTAATTAAATTAATTATAGTACCTAGGCTCTATTAGGCTATATAAATATATTATACTAGTCTACTTTTAGCGTAGATTCCGAGTCCGTAATCTATTCTAAATCACGTTAAGTATTTAGCGAGCTAAAGAGTTTACGGCTTCTATACTAAGGAGTAGCTCGGCCCGGGCCTAAGTTTTAAAAAACTTAAAATAGAAAGCGACGAATTAATACTATTTAAAGAGATCTTTTAAGGTAAAATATTTATCTTTAATTAAAGAGAAGTCGCGTAGTACTTTTTATAAGAGTTAAATAAGCTTTAACTCTTATATTTCATAATACTTCTTAATAATATATTTTATATAAATAGCTTAATTAGGTTATAATATTTAATTAGCTTAATCTTAATTTATAATTATACTTAAGTAGTAATAATATAAACTTAAATTAAGAGTATCTTTAATATATTAAATACTAGGCTTTAAGGGACTAGTAATAAAGTTATTATTTATATAAAAAGTAATAATTAGATTAAAGGTAATATTGATATATATATTGAAATTAATATCAATAGCTTTAAGATTAAGTTCTTTTATATACCTAATAGAGTAGTTATATTAAATACTTTTTCAAGGTATTTAAAATTATATTTAATAGGTTATTCTATATGAATCTCTTTATTAACATAATAAAGAAGGTAGTTTTAATAGTTATTTATTTAAGGTCTCAATCTTTTATTATAATTAGAGTAAAATTATCTTAATAATTACCTCCTTAAATATGTTAAGTTTATAAAAAAAATTATGAATAGCTTTTAAAATTATAATATTATAGAAATAAATAGTAAGTAAAAGATTTTAAGTGATAAGATAAAGGTAATTTAATTATTTAATATTAACTTATATAATTTAATTAAGTTTTAAATAAAAGAGTTATTATAAGAGTTTTAAATATATAAATAAGGTATTCTCTTTATCTCACCTAACTCTTACTTAAATTAAGGGATATAAATAAGGGAGGAAAAGGTAAAAGTAAGAGTATTATATTAAACTTATATTATAATTATAATATATTAAATTAAGCCTTCTTTTAAGATATCTCTTTTCATTAATATATAATATTATCTTATAAGAAAGAGTAAAGGTAACTAACTCTATTAAATTAAAGGTTAAAGATCTTTTATAAAATAAATATAGATATCAATAGAAAATAAGTTTAAGACTTTATAAATAAGGGACTTATTATAAAGGCTATTTTACTTAAAGGTAAAAATAAAAATTAATCTATTATAAGTATTAATTATTATAATAATTATGTCTTATTTATAATATTACCTTATCCCTCCCTTATATATAATTTTAATATAAAATTTTAAAGGTAGTTTAAGAGGGATTTAATATTATTTAAATGTAATTATTACCTACTTTAATCTTAAGTATAAGTATAATAAATAAGTTAATTACCTTTATAGTTCTTAAGTTAAGGCTAGTAGGATTAAGTAATAAATGTAAAATATCTTATACTAAATAATAGTATAATATTTATAAAAGTACTATATCTTATATAATTTTATTAATATTAAATATTAAAGATTATTTAATCTTTCTATTATATATATATAAATATATCCTTAACATCTAAATAATATACCTTTATAAGAGGTATTAAAAAAGGGATTAAATATAATAAATATTTTAAGCCTTATGAAGGTAGACACCCTTTCTTCTTAAAATATAAGAGGATATTTTAATTATTAGAGTTTATATACTTAAAGTTATTAAGTCCCTTAATATTAAGTTAATAATTAAGAGATATAATTAAGAGATATAATTATAATAATTATATAAATTTATTAATAGGATTAAACTTTACAATTATGTTCTCTTCTACTATTAATATAATTCAAGTTAAGGGATTAATTATAATATTTAATATAAGTTATTATAAAAAAATCTTATATAACCTTTAATAATTTAATAATTTAATAATTTAATAATTTAATAATTTAATAATTTAATATTAATATCTTATGAATATAATTATCTTTGAACTTAATAAGGGTATTAAATTTAACCTAATTTAATTTATAACCTTAATTAATAATTAGCTTATAATAATTAATATAACTTTTTATCTTAATTTATTTAATATAAGATAAGTATAAGTAATAGCTAGTATAAGCTTTATATTAGATAAGTTTTGATTTATAATAAGGCCCTTATTATATAAGTAACTAATAGCTAGGATAAATATTAATCGAAAACTTAAATTAAGGCTAATATCTTATAAGATAATACTTATTATAATATAAATCATTTAACTTAGATACTTAATAGCCTAAGATATTAAAATTAACTTATTTAAAAAGGTAATAAATTATCTACTTTTAATATAACCTTTAAGGATATAAGGGCTTAGAATATTATTATAAATTAAGTTAAGAAATTATTTATTAGGTTGAATACAAGCTTTTTAAGGGGTTAATTTAACCTTTTAGATAATATATAACGTATCTAAATCTTTATTAATAATATCTTTTATAAGGTTAATTTCTTTAAAAAGGTAAGTAAGCTTTTTAATTTTTTAAGCTATAATAGGAGGAGGAAGGTCTTAATCTTTATTAATTACTTATATATCCTTAAACTATTAATTAATATAATCTCTTAAGCTTATTTTTAATATATATCTTTCCCTTTATAAATTATTTAAGATAAGATTAAGATGAATAAATAAGGTATTATTACTTAACTATAGGATAATAACCTCTATTACTTACCTTAGGAGGCCTCTCCTAGCTTTAAATAAGATATTAATTTCTAGGTATAAGTCTATTAGTGTTAGTTATTTACGGGCTAGTATATAATATTATCTTAATAGGCTATTTAAATAATATTAAATAACGAAAATTATTAATTTTAATCTTATATTTAAAGATTAATAGCTTCTTATTAATAGCTTACCTATTAATAGTTAAAAGCCTTTAATATAATACTATTAACCCGCTTTTATATTATTCTATATTATATATTTATAGTAGTAAGACTTTATCTCTTAAATACTAAGCTATTATATTAAGGCCCTTATTACTATTATTAAATACTATATCTAATAATTATAGGTTATCTTCTAATATTTATATAATTATATAATTAATAGTAAAGTATTAATTATAGTACCTATAGTAAGGAAGTATATTAAATTATTAAATGAATTATAAAAGTAGAAGTTATTGATTGATTGATTATTTATACGCCTATTCTAGTATTATTTATACTAATAAGGGTGGTCTTTTACGCTAAGGTATCCCTCCCTAGTAGGAAAGGTAGCGGAGCTACTATGTCCTACTATAGAGGGGCGTAGGAGAAACCTTTCATGGCCAAAAACTCCTACTTATCATCACCCTCCCCTGTAATATTCTACTTCCTAGGTAGCCTAGCAAGTCCTTTCCACTAGGATCACGTCATCTACCGTGTCTGGTTAGCAGCATTCGCGTAGCTCTTTAGCTACCTTCTTCCTTTTCCGCTTTATTTTCGGTGCCTTTATTGATTTCGGCGGTAGAACCGCCTCTCGAGGGAGTTTTGTCCGCTCCAGCTAGAGCTAAAGTAGAAGTTATAATAACTACCTTATAAATATATTAAATATTATAAATAAGTATTAATATGTTATATACCTAATATAAAGCTAGTAAAGCTAAGTCCTAGTCCTTTCTATTAGCGCCGTTACTTAATTAAAGAGAGCTCTAATATTCTTTATATTATAAATTATAATAATAGTATAATTTATCTATAAATTAACGCCTTATACTTAAAGGAGGACTCTTATTATTACCATTATAAAATATATAACCTTTATTATTATTTAGTAGAGTAATAGGTTTATACTACTAGGCTACTCTCCTTTAAATTATTAAACTCGGTTAACTTACTTATCTTATAAAATCAATATAAGAGTATCTTATATTAATATAATAGATTATAAGGTAAAGAAGGATTATTATTATAAAATACTAGCTTATATTAGGTGTAAAGTTAGTAAAAA
>JAABUX010004079.1_pt1 | contig 18811 bp, 18 predicted proteins | sample 5561851 | NCBI WGS metagenome assembly JAABUX01 (sample SAMN10711883, study PRJNA513361) | rock metagenome | isolation source: Antarctica rocks | place: Antarctica: Victoria Land, Richard Nunatak red sandstone | collected 2016-01-03 | reverse complement strand
TTGGCGTAGGCCGTCAGGGCGTCGAAGAACTCATGGTTGAACACCTGCAGCGTCGAGTCGTCGTCCAGCATGTAGTTCTTGGTCATCATCTTCTTGAACGCCTGGTTCATGTCGCTGTGCCCCATGTGGCGGGACCCGTAGATGAACACCTCGGCGTAGTCGGTCTTGAAGCCGTCCTTCAGGCCGCTGTACTTGGGCGTGAAGTCGATCCACTGGCTGATGACCGACTCCCACTTCGCGGCGCCCTCGCCGGGCAGGACCTGCACGCCGGGATGGGTCAGCTTGGCCACGTCGAACAGCGTCCAGTTGCGCGACTTGGCGCTGACGGTCTCGTGCGGCGCGCCGGTCAGGCCGGAGGGGCGCAAGGCCCGGAACAGGTCGCGGCCGTTGTCGACGACCACGAAGCGCATGAACGAGTCGGCGACGAAGCGGTTGGTCACCATCTCCTTGAAGTGTTGCCGAACTTCCTTCTCGCCCGTGGTCGTGTAGGCGGTCAGGCGCTGCCAGCTTTGCTCCGGGTTCACCACGAAGAAGCCGCCGGTGAACGGACTGCGGTACAGGTCGCCCCACACCGCCGTCACCCCGGCGTTCTTGTCGTCGTCGAGCATGCAGTCGAGGTCGTTCAGCGTCGTGTAGAGCGTGGGATTGTTGCGGTAGGTGTCGGGATCACCGGAGTGCGGCAGCTGGCCGACGCCGATCACCGGGATGCGCCGTCCGAACTTCACGTTCGACAAATGCCGGGCGAGGTCCACGACCATGCCGCTGCCGGTGCCGCCGGCCAGGCTGAAGCACACCGTCACCATCGACGGCAGGCCGGCCTTGTCCACGTGGTCGACGAACTTGCGGAGTGCCGCGTCCATCGGACGCTCGCCGGCGTAGTAGGCGTTCGCGTAGATGCCCTTGGCCACCGCGCGCGGGAAGTGCTCGCCGGGCTTGGGCATCTCGTACTTCTTCGGGACGTAGGACTCGAAGTTCGGATTCCAGTAGTACCGCGGATACTCGATCTTGAGGAACTCGCGGGTACGGTTCATGCCCTCGAAGAAGTCCTCCTTCGACGGCACCGGCAGCGCGATCGACTGGAACAGGAACCGGTCGCTCGGGATGCCGCGCGATTCCAGGCGCTTGATGAACGACGCCGCATAGTCCTGCGCGAGGCCCATGTCCTGGTCGCCGATATCCACCACCAAGGCGGCGAAGGTGGCGCGCGGGTCGGCCAAATGGTCCTCGATCTCGCCGGTGCGGAGCAGCGCCTCGACGTAGGCGGCGCCGGTTCGCCCGATGCCCACGACGTGCATGCAGTGCGGAGCCTGGACTCCGGTCGCGCTGTGATACAGGGATGCAGACATATTCGATTTCCTATCGTTTTGCGGTTTTAAAAGCCGGGTTTCAGCATCTGATGGAGAACGTCTCGGTTTGGTCGAGAAAACCGAGATCCCTTAGGATGTGAGCCACCGAGGTTGCGCGCTGGTTAGCAACGTAAAGCATATAATCTTCGACGAACAAACCAGGATCACGGGAAATCACCCCTTCTTCGATCAGATTGACGCCTTTCTCAAGATTGTCTCGATCCAGCGTAGCGCTCCATATCGGTGATTCGATGTAGATTGCTGTCTCATCGGCGCGGGCAACATGCAGAAACTTCCCGCCGACTACGGTTGGAACCTTCGCACCTTCGCCATACTTCTTCATGACTTGCGACCAATCAAGTGGCATGATGCGCTTTCATGTTGGTTGAAGTCTCGCCGCGCAGGTCGGCCAGCTTCACTGCAACCCAGCTATCGCCGCCCTGGAGACTCGCCCCGGCCATGCCCTCCAGCCGCGTCGAGGGCTCCGACAGCAGCACGCCCTGGTCGAGCAGCAACGAGTGGTTCAGCAGCCGCTCGTCGAAGTCTGCCAAGTCGTAGGCAGCCCGCGACGCGTGGAACAGCGACGTGTCGGACTTGCTGATGCTCGGCAGGATAAACTGGACCGAGCCGCCGTTGCCTCCCCCGACGACCTGCGCCACCTCCGGCGAGAACGCCTGCTCCAGCCTAGCGACGAGCTCAGCGTGATCGGCGTCGTCCGCTACCCGCATCTCCACGAACTCGGGCGCGTAGCCCGGCCGCAGGCCGAACTGCCTCGGCAAGTCCGGCCCGAGCATGACGCGCTGGCCGGCCGCGTCGGCGTAGCCCAGCATGTGTATCCACTTCGGCCCCCACGGGGTCCGCGCGGCGGAATGCTGGGTCGAAGGCGCCGCGACCCAGTTCAGCAGCCGCAGCAGCTCCCAAATTTTGGCCCCGCTGCGATCGATCAGCAGCGACGCGATTTCCTGGTCGGCGCGCCGGTGCGTCTCGGCGAGGTCGTGCGTCGCCTCCCACACGTGCTGCTGCGGGACCATGATGAACCCGGCCGTGAACGGGTTGCGGAACAGCTCCCCGCACGACATGACGACGCCACGGTTCTTATCCTCGTCGCCAAGGCAGTCGAGTTCATTGAGTGCGGCAAATAAATTCCCGCCCCGGCGCTCGGGCGGGTCACCATCGCAGGGTGCGATGCCGATGCCGGCGACGAGCACGCGACGGCCGAAGATGCGGTTCGAGAGATGCCGGGCAAGGTCGACCGCGATGCCGCTGCCGGTGCCGCCGCCGATCCCGAATACGACCGCAATGACAGAATGCGATTTTTCCGCGTCCACGCCGGCGGCGAAGGCGCGCAGCGTCCGCTCCAGGGCGCGCGGCTCGTTATAGGCGGCATAGCCATAGATCGCCTTGGCGACAGCGCGCTTGAAATAGCTGCCCGCTCCCGGCAGGTCGGCGTTCTGCGGCAGCCACGGCTCGAAGTGCGGGTTCCAATGGGTGCGAGGGTACTCCAGCCGCAGGAACTCGGGATACCGCCGGAGCAATGCGAACAGCTCCTCGCGCCGCGGCACGTCGAGGGCGACCGTCGTCACCTCGGCGCGGTCGGGCGGGAAGTCCGCGGCGAGCGAGCGCAACGGCGCCAAATCCTGGTCGCCGATGTCGACGGCCAACGCGGTGAATTTGGGCGCGCCGGGCGTCAGCCGGCGCAGCATTTCGACGATGGCGCCCGCCCCGGCCTTGCCGATGCCAACGACGTGGGTCGCGACCGGAAGCGCCTCGCCGCCGGTGGCCCGGTGCACGCCGCGCTTGAGGGCGTCGAGCTTGCGACGCTTCAGCCGTTGCTCCATCGAAGCGCTCATCGTGCGGCCGGCCCTCGCGTTCATGCGCCGCAGCGGACAGCCCAAGCAACGGACATCTGCCGCGTACGCATCGAAACTGGTGAGGGGGCGACAATGCCCCGTAAGATTGCGAGCAACCGGACCAGCATCGTTGGCGATCCGGCGCGCATTCACGAGATATCACTCTCGAAGGGTGAAATCCTGGGAGCGCCTGCCGCCATGAGTCAAGAGATTTATTCAGGATCGGATGGCTGCCTCCTTCTGCCGCCAGAATATTAACCTGGTGAAGTTTCGCCTTGCCTGCTGTATTCGGGTCCGCAGAACGTGCGGGACGGCATAGCTGGAATGACGATCCAGGCGAACGATCGACCGACGCGGACGGATTAGTCCTGCCCTACGCATTCAACCTGGCGCTCGATCCCGAGACCGCGAACGAGATCGAACGCATATACGCAAGGCTTGCCGCGCTCCAGGTTCCGGATCGCGACTTGATCACCCAATATGGGCCGTGCGTCACCCTCCTGGTCGTTGCCGATGGCGTTTCCGCGGAGATCGTCACGAAGGTGCTGGCCTGGAAACTTCCCGCATTGGGCGCGCTTCCCGTGACCTTCACCGAACCGTGCATCATCCCTGGCGCACCGCCGGCGCTCAGTCTTCGGGCCAGCCCAACCGACGGGCTGCTTGCCTTGCACGACGCGATCTACACCGAGCTGCCAGAGGCGGAAGTGCATCTTCACTACCGCCCGGCCTATTGGCAGCCCCATCTCAAGCTGGCGAACGTTCCCGGCGACCAAGCTGTGGCTGCAGGGCTGATTGCGGCGCTCGCGGCGGAATGGCGGCCGCTGAGCGGCAGGCTCGACCGCCTGGAAGTGATGCACTACCCGCCTGTCCAACCAATCTGGCAGGCACCGCTCAGAGATGGCCTGCGTGACGTCGAGTAGCTTCGGCCAATGGCTTCGACGCTGCAGGGCGGGCCGAAGTCGTCGATGCCTCGCTCAATGCGAAGCGTCCGGCATTCAGGGGGCGCTGGTGGCTTGGGGCCCGGGTGCGTGCCAGCGGAAGTCGCAACACTCGGCGCCTGACGCAATCGTGCCGGTTCGTTCCAAATGGCCGCCCCATGCCTCCGCCAACGGGAAATCGAGGCGGCACATCGTCTGCACGCAGAGTTCCGATGCGTCGTGGCTGCCGAGGAACGCGGCAACCGGGCACTTGACGCAGTCGAATGCGACGACGCCGTCCGGACTTGAAATTTCACGCCAACCGTAGCCCGGGGCGCCGAACGGGAAGCCGCGGAAGATGTCCGTGGCGAGCCTGAGCCGCTTGCGGGGATCGCGCGTGAAGGCGCTGGCGACAAGCAACGGCGGCTCGCCCATCTGCCGGTAGATGCCCCATCCGATATCGTGGATCAGCCGGTACGATTCCGCGACGGCAACGCCATGCCCGAGCAGCGTTTCGTGCGTGGCGAGGATCAGGGCGGCTGCATGGGTGGTGAACACCGCGCCCAAGGTTGGCTGGTCCGGGATCGAAGGCTCGAGTTGATCATAGCGCTCCCAGGCGCGCCGCAGAATTTCGTCGACCAATGCGGCAAGCGGCGTCGCGCCCATCACCGCCCTCGCATGCCGTTTGACGAGCGCCCGCCATACTTCCCCGCTGTCGAGCGCATGCCGGACTACGCCCTCCATTTGGTCGCGCATATCGCCGAATACCTCGGCGGTCGCGTCCCAATCCCAGGTCTCGTCGAGCGACTCCGGCGGCGGCATCTCCCCGAGCAGCAGGAGTTCGGGAAGCAGTTGGGACCCGCGCCGCTTGAGAAGGTCGAGCGACCCGGCCCGGGCGGCATACTCGCGGGCGATGAACGGGCGGGACAGCTGCTCGAACCGCGCGTCAGGGGCGAGCGTGAAGATCAGCGCCTCCGCCGTCGTGAGCGCCTTGGCGTGCAGCATCAACTCGCTCGGGAATACGAACCCGTATGCGTAGCCCGCCCGCATCATGTCGAGATAGACCCGGGCGAAGCTCATCTCGCTCAGGCGCGACGTGTGGAACGTCTCGGCCAGCGCGGCGAAACGCGCGAAGAACGCCGCCTCGTCGGCGCCTGGCAACACGCGGGTCTGGGCCTTGAAATGGTGGAACGCGCGCCGGGTCTGCTGCTGGACCACCGCGAACCAGTAAAGGACGAAGCGGTTCCTTTGCCGCGGCGTCAGCTCGCCATACATGCCGAAATCGAGCAAGGTGAAGGTGCCATCGGGGTGGAAAAAGATGTTCCCCGGATGCAGGTCGGCGTGGAACAGCCCGTCGGAAACGAACATCTGCAGCAAGACATCGACGAGAAGCGTCACCAGTCGCTGCTTGCTCGCAAGGTCGAGCGAGATGGCGGCGTCCTGGAGATGCAGCCCTTCCACCCAGCCCAACGTCAATACGGCGCGGCTCGTGAGAGTCCAGTGGACGGTGGGGAACTTGACGTCGATGCGGTCGCGGAAGTTGGCGCGCATGCGGTCGATGGTCCGTCCCTCGTGGGAGAAGTCCAGTTCCTGGAGCGTGTACCGGCGGAACTCGGCGAAGAACTCGCGCAGCCCGGTCCGTTGCAGGTGACGTGGAAACAGGCGATCCAGCCAGCCCAGCCCGGCTGCCACAGCGTCCAGGTCGCGGCGAACCAGCCGGTCGAGATTGGGCCGTTGGACCTTCACGGCGACGGCGGTGCCGTCCGGCAGCGTCGCCCGGTGGACCTGCGAGAGCGACGCGGCGGCGGCGGGCTCGGCTTCAAACGCGGCAAACAGCTGCTGGGCCGGCTTGCCGAGCTGGCTGTGGATTGTGGCAAGGATTGTGTCGAGGGGAACGGGCGGAGCATGGTCCTGAAGGCGCGACAGCGCGTCGATGTAGGCCTGAGGCATTACGTCCGGCCGAGTGCTGAGGACCTGGCCGAATTTGACGAAGGCCGGGCCGAGTGCCACGAGCCGCCCGGCGAACCGCGCCGGCGCTCGAACATCTCCCCTCCCGCGGGCAAATTGGCGCAGCGCACGATATTCCGGCAGCAACGTCCGTAGAATATACAGCAGGCGGAACAAGTTTCGCATGGCAGTAACCAAGTCCGCAGCGCGCCTCTCGAACAGCGGCAACCAGCACTGGTGCACAACTCGGATACTAGGCATAGAGCGCCAAATCAAAGCATTTTCAGCAGATACGCTGGCGACGGAGGCAATCCGCTTAAATCAGGCTTACCGGCTCCAGGGCGTCGGTTGGGGCCAGCACCGTCCCGATAATTGCGGCCTGGGCGTAGCCCTCGGCGTGAAGCGCGCGCACGCAACCTTCGGCTTCCGCAGCGGGCACGCCGGCCAGCAGGCCACCTGCCGTCTGCGGGTCGAACAGCAGCGGATACAACGGCAGGCGCTGCGCCGCGTCCAGGCCGCGGATCGCCCGGCGCAGCCGCACGTTGGCCGGCTGCAGCGACGAGAATACCCCGGCCGCCACCGTCTCGCGCGCTCCCTCCAGCACCGGGATGCTGGCCAGGTCCAGCCGCACGTCGACGCCGCTCGCCTTGGTCATCTCCACCAAATGGCCCAGCAGGCCGAACCCGGTCACGTCGGTGGCGGCGTGGACGCCGTGCCGGGCCAGGACGGCGGCGGCGGCGCGGTTGCTGACGGTCATGTGCGCCACCGCGGCCAGTATCCAGCGCGCCTTCGCCTGGCCGCGCATGTCGGCCGCCAGCAGCGTGCCGGTGCCGATCGGCTTCGTCAGCACCAGCGCGTCGCCGGGCCGCAGGCCGCCTTTGCGCAGGAACGCGCCGCGGTCGGCCAGGCCGTTCACCGCGAAGCCTAGCGACAACTCCGCGCCCTCGCTCGTGTGGCCGCCCACCAGCGCGCAGCCGGCGTCGCGCAGCACCTCGTTGGCGCCCTGCATCATGTCCGATAGGTCCGCCTCCACCTTGGCCTCCAGCCCGTAGGGCACGGTGGCGATGGCGAGCGTGGTCTGCGGTTCCGCCCCCATGGCGTAGATGTCGCCCAGCGCGTGGTTGGCCGCGATCATGCCGAAGCGGTAAGGGTCGTCGATGATGGCGCGGAAATAGTCCACCGTATGGACCGACAGCTTCGGCCCGCCGCTGTCCACCACGGCCGCGTCGTCCGGCGCGTCCAGCCCGACCACCACGTCGGCGCGCGCGGCGGGTTCGATGCGGCCGAGCGCGCGGCTGAGCACGGTCGCCCCCACCTTTGCCCCGCACCCGCCGCAGCGCATGGCGATGGCCGAGATGTCCCGCAGCGCCGCCTTGTCCGCGAGCGGCGAGGCGGGGCCGGCGTCTGGGTCGGGCATCGCCGGCAATTCGTTGAAGCGGGCCATGAACCGGCGGTCGATCCGGTCCTTCAGCTGCCATGCCCAGCGTCCTTCCAGCACCATCCCGTTGCGGGTCAGGATGGCGTGGTCGCCGCCGGTCGAGACGATGGCGAGCGCGTTCGCCTGCGGGCGGTAGCGGCGCAGCCGGCCGCCGGTGAGCGTAGCACGGATGTTGTCCGCCAGCACCGGCCCGGCGCGCACCGCGTACACGCCCGAGCGCGGAATGCCGCCGGGCCGGAACGCGATCATGTCCCCGGCGGCGAACACGCCCTCGGCCGCGCGCAGGGTCGCATCCACGCTCAGGAAGCCCTCGGTGTCCAGCGGCAGACCGGTATCCGCCAGCCACCCGGCGGGCGCAGCCTCGGTGGTCCACAGCACCTCGTCCGCCACGAGCCGCGCGCCGCTGGCCAGCAGCACCGCGCCGGATTCGACCGCCGCCACCCGCACGCCTGCCTGCACCGCGATGCCCCGCCGCGCCAGCACGGCGCGGAACCGGGCGCGGAACGCGGGCGGGAAGTGCCGCAGGATGTCGCTCGACCCGGTGACCAGGGTGAAGCGCATGTCGGCCGCCTCCTGCCGGAGCCGGCGCTCGACCGACAGCAGCAGCTCCACCCCGCCGGCCCCGCCGCCGACCAGCAGGACGTGGCGCGACCGCCCCGCCCGCACCCGCTCCCGCACGCCCTCGAACCGCGCCAGGAAACCGTCGATCGGCTTGATCGGGATCGCGTGCGCCGTGGCGCCCGGCACGCTGCCGGTGTTGGGACGGGAGCCGATGTCGAGCGACACCAGGTCGAACGCGACCGGCGGCCGGGTGCGGCACAGCACCCGGCGCGCGGCCAAGTCTATGCCCGCCGCCTCGTCCTGGTACAGGCGCGCCCCGGCGAAGCGGGCGAGCCGGCCGGTGTCGATATGCGCGTCGTCGAAGCCGTAATGCCCGGCCACGACGCCGGGCAGCATGCCGGAATACGGCGTGTCCACCTCGCGGGTCAGCAAGGTCAGCCGCACGCCGGGCAGCGGGCGCATGCCGAAGCGGCGCAGCACCGCGACGTGCGCGTGCCCCGCGCCGACCAGCAGCACGTCCTTCACGACCGGTCCTACGCGCATGTTGCCTGCACCCTCGGGATGGTTTCAGTAGCGGAAAGGCGGACCGGACGGTCGTCAATGCGCAGCCGCCGCCGTAGCGCCCGCGACAAGGCGTCGATCGCGATGGACAGCGCGCCGGTGGCGGCGATCAGCACCACGGCGACGTCCAGCCGCAACTCGGAGATGGCGCCGTCCACGTAGAAGCCAAGCGTCGGCACGCCGAGGATGCCGAAGATGGCGCTCTCGCGAACGATGATCTCCCAGCGGTAGAGAACGTAGGCGAGGAACTGCCCGTACAGCCGGGGCAGGGTCTCGTAGCAATACAGGTTCAGGCCGCGCGGCGCGTCGAGCCGGTAGGCCAGCTCGTCCGCGTGGCCGCCCATCAGGTAGCCGACGATGCCGGCGTTGTGCAGCGATAGCGCGATGATCGCCGGCAGCATGGACGGCCCGAGCACCTGCAGCAGCACGTAGGCGACCATGTATTCGGGCGTCGAGCGGATGACGATGAGCAACGTGCGCGCGGCTGGCCGCGCCAGCCGTCCGGCGAAACGCTGGGTGACGAGCGGGAACAGCGCCAATGCCAGCGCCGCCATGGCGACGAGCGCGATCTGCGACAGCACCAGCGTGTCCCACACGCCGGGCACGATCTGGTGGCGCAGGATCGGCCAGAACCAGCCGCCCAGCGCGTCCCACCCGCCGCCGCCCGGCCGCAGCGGGCGCGGGACGATGTCGTGGCCGAGGAAGCGCGCCAGGCTCGTCCAGACGGATTGGCCCGGCAGCGGGGTCGTCAGCAGGGCCAGGGCCGCCACGCTGCCGGCGACCAGGAACGGCAGCGTGGCGGCGCGCACCCACAGGCGCCTCGTGGCGATGAGGACGTAGAACACGCCGACGAAGGCCGCGGCCTGGGCGTAGTGGCCCTGGCGGAAATAGCTCTCCAGCTCGAACCCCATGGTCGGCAGGCCGATGAAGCCGAGCACGAGGGTCGAGCGCAGGCCGCATTCCAGGCGATACAGCAGGTAGTTGCGGAACGGCCCCGCCAGCTCCGGCAGGCGGCCATAAACGAAGCGCGACACGGCGGACGTGCCCGGCGGCAGCACGCGCTCGGCCGCGAGGTCGGCCTCCTCGATCAGCTCGGCGAACACCTTGGCGAAGATTCCGGCATAAGGGATGGCGATGGCCAGCAGCCCGTGCCGGGGGAGAGGCCGGTGACCTGGATGAGCAGCAGCGCCCAGAACAGCTCGTGGACCGAGCGGATGGCGGCGCAGAACACCCGGACCGCGGCGGAACGGGCGAACACCAGCGCCAGCGCGAACCCGGCCGACGCGCCGGCGCCCACGCCCAGCACGGCGAAGGCGACGGTGAGCACGACGCTGCTCGCGTGCAGCGCCAGCACGTCCGGGTGGACGATGCCGTGCAGCAGGCGCGCCAGTTCGGCCCACGGGTGCAGCGTCGCGACGCCGAGGTCGGCCACTGCCAGGCTGAGCAAGGCGGCGGCCAGGAAGGCGTAGCTGGCGCTGGCGTAGCCGAGGCGCACCGGGCGCGCGGTCATGTCAGACATAAAACCGCATGAGGTCGGGCGCGCAGGCCGGTCGCCGGGGCGTCGAGCACCAGCCGCCCGGCGTCCAGCACGATGATCCTGTCCGCGAAGGCGAGCGCCAGGGCCACGTCGTGCATCGCGAGCACCAGCGTTTCGTGCCGCTCGCCCAGCAGCCGCAGGATGCCGGCCGCTTGCACCGGGTCCAGCGCCGAAACGGGCTCGTCGCCGATCACGATCCGGCGGCCGTTATACAGCGCGCGGGCGACCGAGGCGCGCTGCTGCTGCCCGCCCGACAGGGTGCCCGCGCGGGCGAACAGCTTGTCCGCCAGGCCGACGGAGGCGAGGGTCGCCGCCACCGCCGCCACCTCCGCCCGCGCCGGCCAGGCCAGCATGCGCAGGTTGTGCCACGTGGAGTGCCGGTCCAGGCGGCCCATGTAGACGTTGTGGAACACGCTGAGCGTGCGGACCAGCGCCGCGGCTTGGGGCACCAGCGCCGCGTGCCCGGCAAGGCGGGCGTAGAGCAGGCCGAGCAGGGTGGACTTGCCGCTGCCCGACCGGCCGAGCACGGCGACGCGCTCGCCGGTCCGCAACGACAGGGTGATGCCGCGCAGGACCGGGCGGCCGGCATAGCCCGCGCCGGCGTCCCGAAGCTCCAGCAGCGGGGCCAATCAGTCGAGCAATTCGGTGGCCCTCGCGACCGCTTCGACCGGGTCGTAGTCGGCGTTGTTCGCGGCGATGAACCCGGAGCGGCCGAACGGGGCGAGGATCGCCGGGTCGCGGATGGCGAGCAGCGCCGCGCGCACGCGCTCGGTGAACCCGGCGCCGAAGCCCTGGTTCACGTCGCCGCGGAGGGACCAGTTGTAGTCGGGGAAGGGCGGCGTCTGCCAGATGACGGACACCTGCGCCGGGTCGACCCGGCCGGCCTTCTGCTCCAGGCCGAACACGGAGAAATCCATCGCGCCCAGCTCGAACGCGCCGGACTGCACGAGCTGGAGGGTGCGGGTGTGGTCGCCGGAGAACCCGACGCGGGAGAACAGGTCGGCGGGCGCGCGCCCGAACTGCTTGCGGAGGTAATATTCCGGCATGACCCGGCCGGAGGTGGAGGCGCGGGCGCCGAAGGTGAAGCTGCGGCCGGCCACCTCGGCGGGCAGCGTGTCGGCGCGCCGTAGGCCGGTGGCGGCGTTGGCGATGAAATAGCTGGTGAAGGCGGTGTCCTCGACACCTTGGGCAATCGCCTGGGACCCGGGCGACCCACGCCGCGCCTGCACTCCGGTGAAGCCGCCGAACCAGGCGAGCTGCACCTGGCCGTTGATGAAGGCCGTCACCGCCGCCGGGTAGCTTTTGACCGGTACGTAGCCGACCGGCACGCCGAGCGCCGCTTCGAGGTAGGTGGCGACGCGGCCGAAACGTTCCACCAGACGGGTCTCGTCCTGGTCCGGGATGGCGGTGAAGGCCAGGCGCCGCGCCGGCTGGGCAGCGACGCGGCGGGAGGCTGCGGTCCCGGCGAGGGCGGCGAGCAGGGTGCGGCGGTTCATCTTCTGGTTGGTCCGGCTGCAAATGGGGCAAGCTTCGTTGCTAGGACCATGCCTACGTCCGGACGGCAAGCGTCACGTGGGCCACGGCCCCCAGGCGCACCTCGCCCGGCCCTGGTCCGCGGCCAGCCGGTCGGCGAAATTTCGCAGCACCGCCGGGCGGTCCGCGCCAAGGGCGTCCAGCATCGCCGCCATGCCGGGCGCGAAAGCGAGCGAGGCCGCCAGCGCCGGGGCGGACGGGGCGAGCAGGTCGGCCTCCAGGCGCTCGACTCGCACCTCGGTGAAACCGGCCCCAGCCACCAACGCGCGCAGGCGCTCCGGCTCGACGAAGCGCAGTTGCGCCGGCAGCTCGCCCGGCGAGACTGCGCCGCACACCGCGATGGTCGCGTCGCGCAGGCGGGCGGCGAGCGCGTAGCGGTGCAGCTCGGTCCAGGTGACGATGGCGACCCGGCCACCGGGGCGCAGCACGCGGCGCAGCTCGGCCATCCCGGCTGCCGGGTCGGGGAACAGCACGATCCCGAAGCAGGAGAGGCCGATGTCGAACCCGGCATCCGGCAGGGCGAGAGCGACGCCGTCCATCGTGTGTGCGTCGATGCCGGGCGCGCGGGCGGCGATGCGGCGCACCATGCAAGCGGAGCCGTCCACCGCCGTCACCCGCGCGCCGCGCCGCAGCGCCTCCAGCGCGGCCCCGCCCGCGCCGGCCGCCACGTCCAGCAGGTCGCAGCCGGCCAGGGGTTCCAGCCGGTCCAATGCCTGGCGCGCAAACCCGACGGTCAACGGCTCGAACACGCGCGCATAAGCATCCGCATGCGCGTCCCAACGTGATGGGTCCTGGTCGGGCTGTAGCGGGGCGGCTATGGACATGCAGCGATTTAGCAATTCGAGGCGCGCGCTGCCATGACCGTCGACCCGCCGCTCGCCGATGCGCGTTTTTCGCTGGGCCTCGGCTTGACCAACGAGTGCAACCTGGCGTGCTCGTTCTGCTACCGCGACCCCACCCGCACCGACCGCCTGAGCCTTGCCACCGTGCGGGGCGTGCTGGCGGCGCTGCCGGTGCGGTCGGTGAACCTCGGCACCGGCGAGAACGGCATGCATCCGGAGTTCCACGCCATGCTGGTGCTGCTGCGGGCGCAGCCGGCCACGCTGACCATCACCTCCAACGGCCACTCCATCGCGGTGCTTGACGATCGGGACGTAGCGAGCTTCGCGGAGGTGGAGTTCTCGCTCGACTACCCCAACCGCGAGGAGCAGGACGCGCAGCGCGGCGCCGGCAACTGGGACCTGGTGCATGAGCAGGCGGCTCGCTGCCGCCGGCTGGGCGTGAAGGTCACGATCATCGCCGTGATGATGCGGACCAACTACGACCGGCTGGCCGACATCGCCACCGTCGCCCGCGCGCTCGACGCGCCGCTGCGGCTGAACGTGTACCAATCGGTCCGCAGCGACAGCTTCGCGCTGACTTACGAGGAATATTGGGCGGGGTTCGCCGCGCTGTTCGCCCGGACCGACGTGATCGCCATCGGCGAGCCGCTGGTGCGCGCGATGGCCGGCCTGCCGCCGCGCCGGGGCGGCTGCGGGGCGGGGACGGTGCGGGTAACGCCGCGGGGCACGGTGCAGCCCTGCGTTTACTGGCCGGGGGACGGCGCGGCCCTGGACGTGCTGCTGCAGGCCGGGCCGGCCATCGCCGACACCGAGCCGTTCGTCGCCACCCGGTCGCTGCCGCCGGCCTGCCAGGGCTGCGCGCATCAGGCCGCGTGCCATGGCGGCTGCGCCGGACGACGCCGGCTGATGGACGCGCTGGCCGAGCTGGACCCGTATTGCCCGGTGCTGCGCGGCGAGGACCGGCGGATGGTCGTGCGCATGGCCCCGCAGCGCGACATGGCCAAGCTCGAAAGCGCCTGCACCACCATCGTCATCGCGCGGGATTGAGCCGCCGCCATCGCCACGGCAGCGCGTCCAGCCCCAGGCATTCGCCGGCTCGGTCCAGGACGAAGAAGCCGTGGACGAAGATGAGGAAGATGTAGTTCCACGGCCACTCGTCGCCGCGATGGTAGAGGCCGACCCAAAGGTTGAGGGTGAACGCGATGCCGACCAGCCCGGCCACGCGCACCCCGGCGCCCAGCATGAGCGAGGCGGCGAGCAGCGTCTCGGTCAGCCAGACCAGCGGGTCGAGGATGGCGATGTTGGGCAGCAGCACGTCGCGCACCAGGGCGGCATGGATGGGCAGCCAGGAGTGCTCGACGAGCTGGCTGGTCCAGTATTGGAAGCCGCCGGCGACGGGCAGCGGCAGCTTCCACAGCGAGCCCTGGAACCACATCGAGCCGATTAGGGTGCGAAACAGCCAGATAATAAGGTTGCGGCTGGTGCGCTGCGCCGGGTCACGAGACCAGGCGCGGGCGGCTACGACGATGCTGCCGACGAGCAGCGCGGCGTAAAGCGCCATCAGAAGGTATTTCGCAAGCCCCAGCGCATCGTGGTCGGGGGTCTGGCCGAGCAGGAACAACCAGGTGTCGTAGAACGGGTTGGTGCGCATTGAGGGGTCCTGGACGGTTTTCGCGAACCATGGCGATCGTCGCGTTCTGCAATCGTAGCTGCTGTCGTAATCTTTTCCGTCTGCTTGGCTCGATCCAAGCACGCAAACCGGCGAGCAGCCGATGTTAACAGTAGTCTATCTAGGCAACCAAATCCGGTCGGACTGTATAGCAGCCTGCCGGCACACCGTATTTGAGGGGCTGCAACGGGACCTGTCCATTGCTTGCTGAGACTTGAATCCATGCCGTACAGGAATTTCCAACTTCAGCATCGTAGTTGCAGGATGAGCCGGGCCGCACCTCAGTGCCCGTCCGAGGATAGCTGGTTTGCATGGTTTTGCCTGACGGCGCGGCCCAAATGGGTTGGATGTGGAGCAAAGGGCATTGTGAGCGGCAGGTGGCTTTTGAGCATCGGCGTTATCCGACGGACCTGACGGATGAGGAATGGGCACGGGTCGGGTTGTTTCTGCCTGCCCGGGTCAAGCGAGGCAGGCCGCCCAGCACGGATTTGCGCGAGCTGCTGAACGCGATCCGCTGTCTGATGCGTGCGGCCGCCTAGCGGGACTTCGTGGTCGAGATCGGGCGGCGGTGCGACACTGCCCAGGGCTTCCAGGTGCTGCCACGCCGATGGGTTGTGGAGCGCACGTTCGGCGGGATGACCCATTGGCGACGCTCGGTGCGCGACTACCAACGCCGCCGGTCCACCTGTTTGATCGCGTGCTTGATTACTCGGCCCCGCGCCAAAGCGAGCCCGTGGCCGATTGCATGAACCGCCAGGGAGGCTGTCTCGATAACGCCCAAGGTGGCATTGGCCAAGGACAGGACGCGCTTGGCATGCAGATCCCTCTCGAACAGGCCAGCGAGGAAACGGTCCACCTCCGTGGAAGCAAAGCGTCTGGGCTTGTGTCATCTCTCGCCTGGGTATCGTGGGCGCAGGCGGCGAGATCCTTGATGCACTGGCCCAGGGCAACGGCATGCTGACGCACAACAGGGCCCACATCGAGACAGGACAGGCTCAACTCTGGCTCGAACCGCCTCAGCCCGACACAGGGCTGCTTTGTTGCTTTAAACGCTCAGAAAATGAGGGAAGCCCTGAGGTGCAGGACCGCTCCCTGGTCCACCAAGAGGTCATTCCTGCAGCAGTATTTGGTCCCTTGATTTCCCGCAAAATAGTTCCTGCAAGATTCTTATATTTGTGTCAATACTGATACCGTATCGATAAGGTGCCTGTGGCAGCACGATGGAGCCGGTATGCAGCGGAGGTTACGGAGAAGTTGGGGCGTCTTGATGCCAAGTCTTGTTGTTCTCTCTTTGGTGGATTTCAGAGCCGCCGCGGCGCAGGAGAGCGGGCGACTGCTCGCCACGTCGGGCGTCTCCCAGCTAGAGGGCGCGGGCGGCGGCGGACTGGCGCCGTGGGCGCTGATCACTGGCTACAGCACGCACGATGCCGTGGGAGCCAACGTGCACTACACCGGCGCCTACCTGTCCGACTTCACGCTCCACTCGGTAGGCGCCGCGGTCGGGCTGTACGATCGGATCGAGCTGTCGTACGCTCACGGAACCTTCCTGACCGGCGACGCTGGCAAGCGGCTGGGGCTCGGCAAAGGATACCAGTTCAACCTCGATGTCGCCGGCATCAAGGTTCGTGTGCTCGGCGACGCGGTATACGACCAGGATAGCTGGTTGCCGCAGATCGCTGTGGGCGCCCAGTTCAAGACCGCCGACAGCCACAGCATCCTGCGTGCGATCGGCGCCCGTAGCCCGAGCGGCGTGGATTTCTACATCGCCGCAACGAAACTGTTCCTGGCTCAAAGCATACTGGTGATCGCGACCCTGCGCGAGACGGAAGCCAACCAGTTCGGCCTGCTCGGCTTCGGCGGCGACCGCAACCACGGTTACAGCACGGAATTCGAGGGCTCGGTCGCGCTGTTGCTGCGCCGTGACGTCGCTATCGGAGCTGAGGTCCGCACCAAGCCGGACAACCTTAGCTTTGCCAAGGAAGGCACGGCTTTCGACATTTTCGCCGCCTACTTCATCACAAAAAACCTATCCACGACGTTGGCCTTCGTCAGTCTGGGACCCATCGCCCGTCAGGGCAACCAGAACGGCGCTTACCTTTCCCTGCAAGCTGGCTTCTGAAGAGGGCCTCGCCGCATGCGCAAGCTCTGCTTCCTGCTGTCGAGCCTGCTGCTCGGCCTGGCACTCGGCCTGCCGGCACGGGCAGACGACACGCTCTATGCCAGACTCGGCGAGCGCCCCGGGATCGAGCGTATCGTCAACAACCTCACCGTGCTCTGGTTGAGCGACGTGCGCGTGAAGAATGAATTTGACAACATCAACATGGATTACCTGAAACCGCGGCTGATCGATGAACTGTGCCAGGTGGCGGACGGTCCTTGCCGCTACAAAGGGCGGTCGATGGCGGCGGTGCACAAGGGACTGAAGCTAAACCGAGCCAAGTTCAATGCCGTCGCCGAGGATCTGCAAACGGCGATGGAGCAGGCGGGCGTGCCCTACTGGACGCAGAACCGCCTCATTGCTCGGCTCGCGCCCATGCAGCGCGACATCGTTACCCGATAGGCTGGGGAGCCGAGATGCGTCGTCACATCCGCCTCCTACGCGCAGCGCTGATGCCGTTCCTCGCATCCAGCACTGCCACCAGCGTGCTCGCCACGGCGGCACTCGCGGCGGCCACGGTGACTATCTCGCAGCAGAACCGTGCTTTCACCAGCCGCAACGTGCAGATCGCACGCGGCGACACTGTCCAATTCACCAACGAGGATGAGTTCACCCACCAGATTTACGTAAACTCACCCTCGACAAATTTCGACTCGGACGAACAAAACCCCGGTGAAACGGTGAGCATCCGTTTCCCCGCGTCAGGCACGTTCGAAGTGCACTGCCACATCCATCCGAAGATGCTGCTGACCGTATCTGTCCGTTGACTGCGCAAGCGGCCTCGGCCGAGGTTCCCACTGTCCATTCGTAAAAAGATCCTTGCCGGCTGCCTTGCCCTAACGGCGCTCACGGTGCTGCTAGGCAGCTTCGCCCAATATGCTGAGCACGAGCTGGGGTCGCTGGCGCTGCGCATCTACGACGACGGATTGATGAGCGTCAGTTACCTGCGTTCGGCGCAGATCGGTTTCGTAGCCTTGACCTCGGAGACGGACGACCTGCCGACCAACGAAAAGGTGGCGGACGTCATCGACGACCTGGGCGTGGCGCGCGACCGCGCGACCTCACGCCTCGCCCGGACCCAGGCGGAAGCGTTGCTGACCAAGGTCGCCGCGGCGCTTGCCGTTGCGGACTCTCGGCCGCAAGGCAAGTTGCGCAAGCAGCAGATCGCCGCAGTTCGGCACGATTTCGAGCAACTGGTCGAGACCTTTGCGGCCGACGGGTTTCGCTACCGCCGCAACGTCGGAGAGATGGTGGAGGCAGAGCTCCACCGGACAGCACTTGCCGTCGCCGCCTCGGTGCTTGCCGCACTCGCCATCACCGCTTTGCTGAACCATCTCATCACACCTCCAATCCGACGCGCCCTGGGAATCGCGGAGGCAATCGCCTGCGGTCGGCTCGACAACGACATCCCGCTGCGCGGCCGAGGCGAGACCGCGCAGCTTCTGCGCGGTCTGCACACCATGCAGGCGAGCATCGCAGGCGCCATGGCGCGCATCCACCAGCTGATGGCCGAACAGGCCACCAGCCATGCCGGGCAGCTTGCGACGCAGCATGCGCGCATGGAAGCCGCGTTGGACAACATGACCCAGGGCCTGTGATTGTTCGGAGCCGATGGCCGGCTGGGCGTCGCCAACCGCCGCTTCGCCGAGATGTTCGGCGAGCCGAAGGAAGACGCTTTGCCGGATCAGGTGTTGAGCGGTGAAGGAAGCGAGCGGCTGCTCGAGGCGACTTCGGGCCGCGGACCGGAAAGCGCCACCTGTGATTTGCCCGACGGGCGCGTGATTGCCGTCTCGTGGCGCAGGATCCGGGATGGCGGCTGGGTTGCAACCTACGAGGACGTCACCGAACGCCGAGCTTCCGAGGCGCGGCTTGTCCATATGGCGCGGCACGACGTCCTGACCGGCTTGCCCAATCGCCTGCTACTGGGCGAGTACATGCCGCAGGCCCTCGCGCGCTCGCGGCGGAACGGCGGCCTTGCCGTGCTCTGCCTCAACCTCGACCGCTTCAAAGTCATCAATGACACGCTTGGACACGCCGCCGGCGATACGCTGTTGCGCGCTTTGTCGCAGCGGCTGAAGGACTGCACCCGCGAGATGGATCTCCTCGTTCGCTTGGGCGGTGACGAGTTTGCCATCGTGCAGGAGGCCGTGGAGCAGCCCAGCGAGGCGACGGCTTTGGCGCGCCGTTTGGTGAAGGAAATGGCCCGGCCATTCGACATCGCGGGCACGGAGGTCGTCATCGGCACCAGTGTGGGCATTGCGCTGGCGCAAGACGGCCTGACAACGCCAGAAGCGTTGCTGAAATGCGCCGACCTGGCGCTGTGCCGTGCCAAGGAGGACGGCCGCGGCGGATTCTGTTGCTTCGAGCCGGAGATGGACATCCGCGTGCAGGCCCGGCGCATGCTGGAACTCGACCTGCGCAGCGCGCTGGCGTTCGGACAGTTCGAGGTGTT
>JAABUX010004076.1_pt1 | contig 18820 bp, 19 predicted proteins | sample 5561851 | NCBI WGS metagenome assembly JAABUX01 (sample SAMN10711883, study PRJNA513361) | rock metagenome | isolation source: Antarctica rocks | place: Antarctica: Victoria Land, Richard Nunatak red sandstone | collected 2016-01-03 | reverse complement strand
TACCTGGTCTTTCCAGACTGGGCCACCCTCATGCAAACCCTGATCGACTCAAGACCACCGCCCAACATCGCAGCCCAGATCACCAAGTGACACCCGCGCCAGAGGCCCACTTAGAATTGCTGCGCCGTGAACCCAGCGGTTGACGAGCTGGAGTTGATGGCGACCGTCTCGCGCTGGCCGGTCTGCATCCCAACGATCTCGACCGCACCGCTGGCGCCTCCAGGGGCGAGCGTGATGTCGGAGTCGCCGATCAGCGAGAGGTAGCCTGAGGCGAGCCGCCGCGCGAGCCGGCTGCCGATCTCACTCGATCCGGCGAGCCGCAACAGCACCGTCTTCGTCGGCTGCACGGCTGCAGCTTGGCTGGACGCGGGGATTGCTGGCGGCGGTGCTGCCGAAGGCGCTCGCGGCGCCGGCGCCGCGACCGGCGGAGGAGCCGGAGGCTGGGCCGCCGGCTGTTGCAACGCGACAGGCTGCGGCAACGCCTGGGGCGTCTGCACAGGCACGGCGGGCATGGGGCGGTTGGCCGCAAGCACCGGCATTTGGGCTGCGCCGGGCATTACCGCGGCCACCGCGGGCGGGTCGGATGCAGGGTCGCTGCCCGACCCCTCCAGCACCTTGTAGGTGACCACGCCGGCGCCTAGCAGGGCCAAGCCGATCTGCAGCACAAGCCCCGTGCGGCTCAACCCTCCTGCCCTGGCGGCGTCGGGCGACTGCAACGGCTCGCCGCACCTTGGGCAAACGAACTTCGAGCCTTCCGGCAGCGTCATGACACGCTGCGACACTGCAACGGGGCAGAATTCTAAGTTCGTGCAACGACCGCGTAGATCAACCATCATGCACACCATTCAGCCGGTTGCGGGATGCCCGGCGCGAGGGAGGGAAAGGAACAGCCAGGCGGGCATCCCTGCCGCCCAGCCGCTGGTCGGGCTGCCGCCCCAGGCTGGTCTTAAGCAACGGGAACGCTCCGCGCCGCTGCGGCTGTTCCGGGCGTGACGCCCATGCCGCGCAATGCCGCCGACGACAGGCCGGACGCTTCCACCCGCAAGGCGGACTTGCTCGTCGCAGCCATGCAGATCAGCACGCCAACCAACGCCTTCGACATGATGTCAGCGGCGGCATAGCCAGCCTCGGTCGCGATGAACATCGTCGAGCCCGTGAAGCCAAGCAGCGGGAGCACGAACAGGACGGGATAGACCGACCATGTGGACACGGTGACAAGCCTGGCCGCCTTGGCAAGCGTCCGCGCCTCCATCGGCTCGGCGTTCAGCGTTTTGGCGAGGCCGACGTAAAGCTGGTAGAAGATGATAAAGAACGGCATCATGGCCGCCCCCCACCAGAGCCAGCGCGTCTCGATGTTCGACGCGATCTGGCCGGGGTATCCCAGGGCGAGCATCTCGACGGACAGCATGACGAGCACGCCGCTCCGGAGCCGGGCCTGGCGGGCTGATAAGTCCAGCACGAACACGAATGCCGTCAGCAGCAGCGGAACGGTCAGCAACCAATCGGCGTAGCGGAAGATGTCGGTGTACGGGACGCCGGTGGACCTCACGACCCCGTTCACGATCACGAACGAGGCTTGCCAGGTCTCATACAGGCGGTAGTAGTTGTAGGCTGAGATCAGGCCGACCAGGCTCAGGAGCGTCAGGCTAAGCCGGTATCGGGGCAGGACTTCCGAGCGCTGCGCGAAGAAGAAGACCGCCGCGACGCCCATCGCGCCGACCGCAAGCGACAGTATTGTGACGATCAGGTTGTATTGGTTAAGGCTAAGCTCATACATAGAAATTACCCTCGTGCAGCCGAAGTTTTGGCCGCTCGTTTGAACCTGCTGGCCCGACAAGCCTTGCTTCGGCTTGAAAGCCAGCAAGCAGTTGGACCTGAACGGGTCTTTCGATATCTTGGCTATCCTGGGATGCTTGCACTGTCGAGTTAGAGTTTGTTGCCGGAAGCTGGGCTTTTCCCCCGGTCACGCGGCGGCATCAGCCCGCAGACGCTGCCGCTCGCCACAGCCCCGTCCCGAAAAGCGTGCGGCATTGCGGGAAGACCACGCGCGAATGGCAAGGCAGTGCCGCAAGCAGCGCCAGCACGCGCGGCTGGGGAATACAAAAATCTACTTTAGTTCAACCTACCTATTGCGGCACTGACTTAGATATCGGCATCGCTTTGAAAAAATCTCGATGCCGCCGGCAAACATCACCCGCCGCTGCCTGATGGCCGCCGCTGCCGCCGCGCCTGGCCTGGCGCGGGCGCAGCCAGCAGTCCCGTCACCCGTGCGGTTCGTTGTCGGAGCCGGCCTCGCCGGCGGCGTCTATCACCCCCTTGGCATCGAGGTCGCCAAAATCCTGAGCCGCGATCTGCCCGGCACCTCCGCCACGATGCAGGCCACCGATGGCGGGGTCAGCAACATCGAGATGCTGGCCGACGGCCGGGCCGGCCTGGGCTTCAGCCAGGTGGAACTCGGCTATGACCGCGTTTGAGGGCGACGAGCGCTTCAAGGGCAAGCCGGTCGCCGTACGGGCGCTCGCGGTCCTGTATCCCAACCGGATGCAGGTCGTTACCACTCGTGGCGCCAACATCCGCATCTTGACGGACCTTGGCGGCAAGCGCGTCAGCACGGGTGCGCCCGGCTCGGCGACGGAAAACATGGCCTTCCGGCTGCTGATGGCCGCCGGGCTGGACCGCAACAAGGATTTCCGCAGCCGCGAGCGCCTGAGTCTCCTGGACAGCAACATAGCTCTAAAGGACGGCAAGATCGATGCCTACTTCTTCTGCAGCGGCATCCTCAACAGCGCTATCCACGACCTGGGCGCCAGCCCCGGCGTCGAGCTGGCCCTCGTGGACCACGCCGACCTGGCGGAGCGCGTCGTAGCCCGGCATGGGCCAGTTTACTTCCCTGATACGATCCCAGCAGATACCTACCCCGGCCAGCAAATCGAGAATAAGCAGGTTTCGGTCGCCAACGTGCTACTGGTCATGGACACCATGCCAAGCGCACAGGCAGCCGCGATCCTGGGGGCGCTGTGGACCGCAAGGGCCGATCTGGTGCAGGCGCATGCGGAAGCCCGCAACTTTGTCCTGGGCGGGCAGCGGTCCGCTGCCGCTGGCATCCCTTGGCATTCTGCCGCCGAGGCGTTCTGGCAGGCGCAAGGCGCGCAACTCGCGTAGATGATTGACTCTCAATAGCCGGCAAACCGCAGTTTGTGGGCTAGTCAAGAGTCGCACCAACCAACCCAGCGAGTTCGCCATGTTCTCCGGACCTTTATTCCGACTTCGGAGGCCAGCCAACCCCTTGGAACGGCGGTGGTGGAGCTGAGGGGAATCGAACCCCTGACCTCCTCATTGCGAACGAGGCGCTCTCCCAACTGAGCTACAGCCCCGCCGTCCCGGGTGCAGCCTATGCCCAGCACGCCCCCGCAAGTCAAGCCGCGTAGTTGCGCCGTGCCCGGCGCGCCGTTAGGGTCCGGCCGCTTCCAACCCGCCGCATCCAAACCAGGGGCTGACCGACGTGATCTCCGCGCTGTTCCAGTTGTGCTTCTACGTCATCAGGCTCTACATCTGGGCGTTCATCATCAGCGCCGTGTTCAGCACGCTGGCGTCGTTCAACATCATCGACACCCGCAACCGCCTGGTCTACAGCATTGGCGACTTCTTGTACCGCGTGACGGAGCCGGCCCTGCGCCCGATCCGCCGGGTGCTGCCCAGCTTTGGCAACATCGACCTCAGCCCGCTGGTGGCGATCCTGCTGCTGCAGTACGTCGCCACCCCGGCGTTGGTCACGCTGTACAGCGGTATCGTCTATGGCAGTTGGACGCTGATCTAGACGCCCAACCCATGGCTGCCCGGATCATCGACGGCAAGGCCACGGCCGCAGCACTTCGGGCCGAGGTCACCGCACGCACCGCCCGCCTGCCCTACCGGCCCGGCCTGGCCGTCGTGCTGGTGGGCGAGAACCCGGCCAGCGCCGTCTATGTCCGCAACAAGGACCGCGCCGCCCAGGACGCCGGCCTCGCCGTGCAGACCATTCGCCTGCCCGCCGACGTCGCAGCGGCGGACCTCATGGCGGTCATCGGGCGGCTGAACCGGGACGATGCGGTGGACGGCATCCTGGTGCAGCTCCCGTTGCCCGCCGCCATCCCGCCCCGCCCGGTGCTGGAGGCCATCGACCCCGCAAAGGACGTGGACGGCTTCCATCCCATAAACGTCGGCCGCCTGCAGGACGGGCTGCCGGTGCTGGCGCCCTGCACGCCGTCCGGGGTGATGCGGCTGCTGCAGGCGTATGGCATCCCCTTGCAGGGCGCCCGCGCGGTGGTACTGGGCCGCAGCAGCATCGTGGGCAAGCCGCTGGCGCTGCTACTGCTGGCCGCCGACGCCACCGTCACCATCGCCCACTCCCGCACCCAGGACCTGCCCGGCGAGTGCCGCCGCGCCGACGTGCTGGTCGCCGCCGTGGGCCGGGCGGAGCTGGTGCGCGGCGACTGGATCAAGCCCGGCGCCACCCTGATCGATGTCGGCATCAACCGGCTTCCGGACGGCCGCCTGGTGGGGGACGCCGCCTATGCCGAGTGCGCCGCGGTGGCCAGCGCCATCACCCCGGTGCCCGGCGGCGTCGGCCCGATGACGATCGCCTGCCTGCTGGACAACACCGTCACCGCGGCGGAGAGTCGTCGCGCCTGATATCCGGCGCGACGCGGCGCCCGCGGCCGTGTCAAGCCCTGAGGCACAAAGCCCGTTGCCATCGCCGGACCGCAGGCGCAAGTCTCCCGGATGGGCCGGCGATGCGCCCGGGGTCGGGGGGCGGACGGAGCGATGATGGCGGGGTCGCATGTGGCGCTCGGGGCGGCGGCCTGGCTGGTGGCCGCGCCTCACCTGGGATTGCCCGTGCTGTCGCCGGCGTGCCTGGGCCTGGCGCTAGCCGGGTCGCTGCTGCCGGACATCGATCATCCCGGGTCCTGGCTAGGCCAGCGGCTGCGTCCCCTGTCGCGGATGGTGGGCGCGGTGTTCGGGCATCGCGGGATCACGCACTCGGCGCTGGCGTTGGGCGCGTGTGCATGGGGGCTGCTGCACGACGGGGCGCCGCGCTGGGCGGTGGCGCCGCTGGCGGTGGGCGTGCTGTCGCACCTGGCGGCGGACCTGCTGACGCCGGCGGGGCTGCGGCTGGCGTGGCCGCTGCGGCGCACCTGGTCGCTGCCGGTCTGCAGCGTGGGGTCACCGATGGAACCGGTGGTGGTGGCGGTGCTGCTGACCTGGGCCGGATGGGGCGGGCAGGTGCCGCCTGCGCTGCGGCAGGCGTGGGACGGGTCTGTCCTGGCGCATGTGGCGTCGCTGGGGTGCGACGGGACGGCAGGGCGGGGCGTATCCTGCGGCTCCGCGGCCCCGATGGGACGCGAGGGCCGGGCAGCCCGCTCCCGCCGTTGAACCTGCACCGACGCAGCAGGAAGGGCGGCGGATGAGGACCTCCTCGCAGTTTCCCCGCTTCACCCCTGCTCGCTTTGCCTGTGCCGGGTTGGTCCTGGGCGCCCTTTACCTCATGGCGATTGCCGCAGCCGGCCTGTCCGCCCGCCCCGCACCGGCCGACCTGATCGTCGTGCTCGGGAACGAGGTCTTGGCCGATGGGCGTCCCTCTCCCCGTCTGCAGGCGCGGCTGGACGCGGCGCTGGCGGCCTATCGGGCCGGGCTGGCACCGCGTGTGCTGGTCAGCGGCGGCATCGAGCCGGGCGGCCAGGATGAGGCTGCGGTCATGGCAGCCGACCTGGCCGCGCACGGCGTGCCGCGATCCGCCATCCTGCAGGACCCGCAGGGGGCGGACACGTTCGCCACGGCGCGCAACGTGTCAGCGTTGCTGCACGGCCCCGGGTTCGGCCAGGGACGGGTCTTGGCGGTGACGCAATGGTTCCATGTGCCGCGCACGCTGCTGGCATTGCGGCGCTTTGGGATCGGTGGAGCTTCGGCGGCCTGGCCACGCTTCACGGAGCCGCGGGACGCCATGGCCCTGCTGCGGGAAGCAGCGGCGTTGCCGTACTACGCGGCCCGTGAGGTTCCGGGGCGCTGACGGCCCATTCTTGGCCTGCCCGGATCACGAGCCGCCTGAACATCGGCGTCGCGCCAGCGCTTCCATCATGCCCAGCGCTTCCGTCGCCCACGGCACAGGGACGCCGGGACGGCATGCTACTGCCGGGTGAACACCGCGTCGCAGGGCCGGGCCTCCACCCGCGTGCTGACGCCATGCGCGCCGGCAAACCGGGTCCGTATCTGGTAGGCATATGGCGTGCCCGGCGTGAGGCGCCCGATCGTCGTGTTCGGGTTTCCCGTCATCCCGCGGGCGGACAGCAGCCCGGTGCCGTCCGGCTGGATCGCGCCGTCGAGGGACATGCGGCCTGGCCCTGCACGCCGGTCTCTCCATGCAGCACCCCATCCCGCACGGCGGCGTAGAAGCACAACGTGTAGCCGCCCGCACCGTCGCGGGCCGCGGGACAGGTGATGACGACCGACCGGATCCCGTCGAACCCGCGTGGTTGGGAATTAGCTGGGCCATGGGCCGAACCGGCCAATACACAGGCCAGCATCGCGCAATGCAGACGCCGGGCTGCAAGGCTTCTCACCGCTGCCAGCATCCTGCAGCCCTCCCCACCCCCGTCCGGGCAGGGCCGCCTACCAGGCGCGACGCGCCAATGCCGGCCTTGTCCGGCTGCCTGCAGGGCCGGTCAGCCGAGTCCTGCACAGCCTTGGCTTCGGGACGCGCTAGGCCGTACGCCGTTCCTCGATGACGATCGTCTCCTCGATGGAGGAGTCGGCGAACAGCGCCTTCGCCACCACGCCCGCGATCATGGCGCCGGCAATCGGCGCCACCCAGAACAGCCACAACTGCCCGATGGCCTCGCCGCCCGCGAACAGCGCCGGCGCGGTGCTGCGGGCCGGGTTGACGCTGGTGTTGGTGATCGGGATCGAGATCAGGTGGATCAGCACCAGCGCAAAGCCGATCGGGATGCCCGCGAACCCGCTAGCCGCGCCCTTGGAGGTCGTGCCGATGATGATCATCAGGAAGAAGAACGTCAGCAGCAGCTCGGTCACGAAGCACGCGCCCAGGCCATACTTGCCCGGGCTGAGATCGCCATAGCCGTTGCTGGCAAAGCCGGCCGGCACCCACCCCGGCTTGCCCGAAGCGATGAAATACAGCATGGCGGACGCGCACACCGCGGCCACGACCTGGACGACGATGTAGGGCAGCACATGCTTGTTGGCGCAGCGCCCGGCCGACCACAGGCCGAGCGTCACGGCGGGGTTGAAGTGCCCGCCGCTGATGTGCCCGACCGCATAGGCCATCGTCAGTACCGTCAGGCCGAAGGCGAACGACACGCCCACGAAGCCGATGCCAAGCTGCGGGTATGCGGCAGCGACGACCGCGCTGCCGCAGCCGCCGAACACCAGCCAGAAGGTGCCGAAGAACTCGGCCACAAGCCGCCGCTGCATGTCACTGCGCATGGCCATCTCCCCTCGATCCCGGAACGATGGACAAACAAAACCTAACATCACGACAAGATGCAAGCTTATAGTAACGGCGCCCGCCCGGAGCCAGCGACATGCAAGGGGAGACCGTCGTCAACGATCCCCTGCCAGCGGTGGACCTGGGCGGCCCCGAGCTTATACCATCATGGCTGTCGCCGGTGGCGGCAAGCGCTGGCCCTACCGGGTATGGCAGCGCACCAACGGGTTGGGGAAGTCGGCGCAGCCGGGAAAGACGATCTCGTTCTCACCCCGGCGCTGCACATGCAGCACGTTCGGATCCTCGCATCCGAACCCAATCTGCGGGCCGGCCCCACCGCCCAGCAGGCCGCCGCCGCCGGCTGCAACGGCAAAGCGGAACTCGGTACCCTGCGGGTTGGCCCGTGCCGTCTCGATCTCGCGCTGGGTCAGCATCTGGTCGGTCAGGGTGGCGCGCAGCACCAAGTCCCGGGTGAAGATCACCACGGGCTGCGACAGGCAGGCCTGGGGAGTCAGGTTGGCCGGAGTGGGGAAGATGCCGCCGGTCCAGGTGCCGAACAGGTAGGAGTGCGGCGGCTGGGCCGCGCCTTGGGCCTGCACGGCCGTGCTGGCCGGGACCAGGACCGCGCCGGACAGCACGGCAACGGCGGCAAGGAGTTGGGGAGCGCGGCGCATCGGCAAGTTCCAGTGCAGGCAAGGGGGACGCAACACCTACGGTAGCAGCCGCGCGCCAAACATTGAACCCGGCCCAAACATCAGGCCCAACTTCCAACCTCGACCCGAACTTCACACCCGCCCCCAGCATTGCAGCCCCCAGCATGGTAGCCAACGTTGAACCGCGGCGCGGCGCATGCCATGGGACGGCGTCATCATAAGGAACCGCCGCCATGCTCCGCCGCCTGTACGACCGCGTGCTGCTGCTGGCGGCCAGCCCGCGGGCGCCGCTGTGGCTGGCGCTGGTCAGCTTTGCCGAGAGCAGCTTCTTCCCGGTCCCACCCGATGCGCTGCTGGTGCCGATGGCATTGGCCCGACCGGACCGCGCCTGGCGCCTGGCCGCCATCTGCACCATCAGCAGCGTGGTGGGCGGGATGCTGGGCTACCTGATTGGCTATGCGCTGTACGCCGAGGTGGCGCTGCCGCTGGTCCAGTTCTACCACATGCAGGAGCGGATGGACGCATTCGTGCAGGGGTTCAACCGGTGGGGGGTGCTGATCATCTTGGTGAAGGGGCTGACGCCGATCCCCTACAAGATCGTCACCATCACCTCGGGCCTGGCCGGCTTCAGCTTCCCGCTGTTCGTGGCGGCCAGCGTGGTGACACGCGGCGCGAGGTTCTTCCTGCTGGCGGCGCTGCTGCGGCGGTTCGGGGCGCCGGTGCGGGCGTTCATCGAGCAGCGGCTGATGCTAGTCACGTCGCTGACCGCGGCGGGGATCGTCGGCGGGGTGCTGCTGCTGCGGCTGGTGTAGCGGCCTTTCCTAAAAAGCTGGCGGGACCCTGCGGAGCTTGGGCTGACTGCAGGCCGCAGCGCATCTGGCGGGTTCTGCCATCGCGCCCCAATCCGCATTGACCCGAATAGAGGCCCTAAACCGTCGCACCCTCCCCGACCACCGCCACCACCGCATCGGTCACCGCCGCGGCAATCTCCAATGCCACCCCGGCGTCCTCCACCGCCCGCGCCATCGTCGCACCGCCGGCCAACAGCGCCAGCATGGCCCAAGCACGCTGCCGGGCTGGCGCCTTGACGCCAGACTCACCATCCGGCGGCAGGTTGGCAACCAGGGTCTGGACCAAACGCAGCAGCTCCGCCTCATAGCAGGACCGCGTCTGCGCATCGGCGCGCGCCACCTCGGACGCAAGACTTGGCAGGGCGCAGCCGCCCTGTTGCCCCTGGCGGAACGGAGGGGCCAGGTAAGCCTGCATGAATGGCCGCACCCAGCCGGGGCCAGGACGGACATGAGAGTCCTCAATGCCGCGGCGCAGGCGCAACAGCCCGGCGCTGACCGCGGCGCGGAACACCTCCGCCTTCGAGCGGAAATGGCCATAGAACGCGCCAGAGGTGATGCCCGCCTGCTCGGCCAAGCCATCCACGCCGACACCGTTGAAACCGTGGGTGCCAAAGGCGCGCTCGGCCGCCTCAAGGATGCGCTCCCGCGTCTCCGCCTTGTGGCCCGGCCCGTAGCGCATGGCTCATCCGCCTCCCTTGCAACGGTCACGGCATAGTTGGCGGAAACCCGGCTTCGGCGCAACCGCAACGGGATGGTCATCCAGCCGTAACATCACGAACGTAATACTAAGGCTTGATAGGCGAACGAGCGTTATCTAACTGGCCGGTCAGCCGGTGCGACCAGCAGCGGCCGGGGCGTCATCAGGACGCCTCCTGACAAGGATGCAGGCCATGAAGACCACCCTGTTCGTAACCGCATTGACCTTGCTTGCCGCCCCGGCAATGGCCGGCGAGGGCAATGGCGAGCCGTTCCCGCTGATCCTGCCGCCGATCGCCACGACGATGACTGCGGGGACCGTTGGATCCAGCCAGAACCCGTTCCCCTACTATGCCGCTCCCACTACGTCGAAGATGACGATGGGCACGGTTGGGACGGCGCAGAATCCGTTCCCGTATGCGGTTGCCGGCGTCAGCCGCGCCTACAACCCGGCGACCGCCACGCCGGACCAGTCCGCCGCCGCCGCCGCGAAGGAGCGCACCCGGGTCAGCACGCGCTAATCCGCGTCCACTGCGACATCAGTCAGGGGGTGTGCTCCGGCATGCCCCCTTATTGATTCCAGCAGCCGCGCTGCGCCCGGGTAGTCCACCTTGCCGGACCCCAGCAGCGGGATGGCGTCCACGCCGAGCACCACTCGCGGCACAGCCAGTTCCGGCATTGCAGCAGCCCGCGCATGGGCCAGCAGGGCGCGGGCGTCGGCGCCGGGCTGGGTGGTCAGCAGGATGAGCTGCTCGCCCTTGCGCGCGTCCGGCTGGGCCAGGACGGCGTGCTTCGCATCGGGCCACAAGCTGGTGGCGAGCGCCTCGGCCGCGGCCATCGACACCATTTCCCCGGCGACCTTCGCGAACCGCTTGGCGCGGCCCAGGATGGTCACGTAGCGGTCCTGCACATCCACGATGTCGCCCGTGTCGTACCAGCCGTCCCCCAGGGTTTCCAGCACGCCCGGCGCGGTGGTGCGCAAGTATCCCAGCATGACGTTGGGGCCGCGCACCCACAGGCGCCCGCCGCGGTCGATGCCGGGCACCGAGTCCAGGCGGTACTCCAGGCCGGGCAGCAGGCGGCCGACGGTGCCGGGGCGGTTGTGCATGGGGGTGTTCAGCGCCAGCACCGGCGCGGTCTCGGTGGCGCCGTAGCCTTCCAGGACGCGGACGCCGAAGCGGTCGGCGTAGGTGCGGCGGGTCTCCTCCCGCACCCGCTCGGCGCCAGCGATGACGAAGCGCATGGTGCGGAAGTCGTACGGGTTGGCAAAGCGCGCCCAGCCCGCGAGGAAGCTGTCGGTGCCGAAGGTGATGGTGGCGTCGGTGCCGTAGGCGACCTCCGGCACGATCCGATAGTGCAGGGGCGACGGATACAGGAAGGTGCGGACCCCGGCCAGGATCGGTAGCAGGGTGCCGCCGGTCAGGCCGAAGCTGTGGAACATCGGCATGGCGTTCAGCACCCGGTCGGCCGGGCTGAAGTCAATCACCGCGCCGACTTGCGCCAGGTTGGCCATCAGGTTGCGGTGCGACAGCACGACCCCCTTCGGTGCGCCTTCGGATCCGCTGGTGAACAGGATGACGGCGGGCAGGTTGGGGTCCAGCCACGCGCCGGGCATCCGGCGGGGGCGGCGGGCGTCCCACCAGGCCCGCAGCTTGGCCCGGCGGCCGATCCCCGCACGCAGGTCGTCCAGCCACACGAACCGGACGCTATGCTCCCCTGGGGCCTCCATGGCTGCGACGACTTTTTGTAGCTTGCCCTTCTCGACGAACACGCGGGAGCACAGCACGGTCCGCACCCCTGCCGCCGTGCAGGCGGCCAGCATGGCGGCGGCGCCAGCGGAGTAGTTCAGCATCGCCGGCACCCGCCCCTGCGCCTGCAACGCGAAGAACGTGACCGCCGTGCCGGAAGCGTTGGGCAGTAGCAGGCCTACAGCCTCGCCGGGGCGGGACAGCGCGGCCAGCGGCCGGCCCAGCGCAGCGACGCCCAGCAACAGACGGCGGAAGCTGAGCGGGGAGAAGGCGATGTCGTCCACGATGGGCGTCGCCAGGCCATGCGTATCGGCGGCGTCCAGCAGGGCGGCGAACAGCGGGCGGTCGATGGCCCGGGTGGCGAACTCGGCCCCCACCAGCACGTCGCCCAGTGCGGCGCCCAGGGCACGGCGACGGACGCGGCCCTGCAGCGCGGGATCGACCTGCAGCCGCACCGGGGGCAGCACCGTCAGGCGCACGGGGGGGAACCAGCGCAGCCGCAGCTTGCCGGCCATGCAGGACGTCCGGCTGTATTGCAGGCCGTCGATGCGGACCGGCACCACCACGGCGTCCGCCTTGTCGGCCACCATGCCAGCGCCGTCATACATCTTCATCAGCCCGCCGGTGCGAGTGATGCGGCCCTCGGGGAAGATTACCAGGCGCGCGCCGTTCCGCACGGCGTGCACCATCTCGCGTGCTGCATACGGGTTGGTGGGATCGACCAGCATCACCTCGACCGGCGCCAGGAACGGGCGGACCCACCAGGTGCGGGCGATGAAGGTGTCCACGGCGAAGGTCGGCCGCCCCGGCAGGAACGCCGCAAGCAGCATCCCGTCCAGCAGGCTCGTGTGGTTGGCGACCACGACGGCGCGCTGGTCCATGGGCGGGACGTTCTCCAGGCCCAGAACGGTGATCCCATGCAGCCGGCGGAAGTACGCCTGGAACAGGGCGCGCAACACGTCCGCCGGCAGCAGCCGCACGATCCAGCCGGCCACCAGCAGGTTCAGCGCCCCCGCCACGGCCAGGATCGTCGTCGGCCGCATCCCGACCGCCGCCAGCCCCGCGATCACCCCGGCGCCGATCACCATGAACACGGCATTCATGATGTTGTTGCCCGCGATCATCCGCGCCCGCTGCGCCGGTGCCGACCGCTCCTGGATGATGGCATACAGCGGCACCGAGAACACGCCGCCGCATGCCGCTGCCCCCAGCAGGCAGCCCACCGCCCCGAGCCCGACCAACGATTGCAGCATGACCCAAGGCGTCGCCCATCCCGCCGCGCTCGGCTGGCTGGCGAGGATGGCAAAGCCCCAGGTGAACAGGCTCAGCAGCAGTCCCGCGAACGGCACGTGCCGGGCCGAGACCTCGCCATGCAGCAGCCGCCCCGCCAGGATGGACCCGGCGCCGACGCCGACCGCGAACCCGGTCAGCAGCAGCGTGATGACGCCGGTGCTGCCGCCGAAGCTCTGCCGGGCCATGACGGGGAACTCGGCCAGGAAGGTGGCGCCGATGGCCCAGAACCAGGACAGGCCGAGGATGCTCAGCCATACCGGCCGGTTGGCACGGGCGGTGCGGAGCAGGGCCAGCGTCTCCCGTGGCACGTTCCAGCCAATCCGCAGCGCGGGGGCGGCCGGGGCGGAGCGCGGCACCAGCAGCGCGGCGGCCAAGCCCAGAACAGCGACGGCCAGCCCGGCGGCGGAAACGATGGCGGGGCCGTCCCGCAGCCCGATCAGCACGCCCCCGGCGATGGTGCCGGCGAGGATGGCGCCGAAGGTTCCGGCCTCGATCAGGGCGTTGCCGGACAGCAGCTCGGTTTCGCGCAACTGCTCGGGCAGGATGCCATACTTGAGGGGGCCGAAGAACGCCGCCTGCACGCCCAGGCCGAACAGCACCGCCAGCAGCGCCGGCACGTTGCCGGACAGGAAGCCCCAGGCGGCGAGCGCCATGATAGCGGCCTCGAACCCCTTGGTGAGCTGGATCAGCCGCGACTTGTCCAGCTTGTCGGCCAACTGGCCCGCCATGGCGGAGAACAGGGCATAGGGCAGGATGAACAGCCCGCCGGCTGCGGCCACCAGCGCCGGGGCGCCATCGGTGCTGCGGAACACCACCAGCACCACAAGGGCGTTCTTGAACAGGTTGTCGTTCAGCGCGCCCAGCGCCTGGGTCAGGAACAGGGGCAGGAAGCGGCGGGTCCGCAGGAGGGAGGTGCTCATGGCGGCAGCTTAGCGCGCGAGTCGAACATCGCTGCAAGCGTCACTTTCTGCTCCCGGTGGGAGAGGCAGAAGACATCGTGCTCCCGTGATCGGCGGCGCGCGAAACCTGCCGGGCTTTCCTGCGCTGCCCACCCAACCCGGAGGTCCAATGAGGGTGATGGATAGCGGGCTGACGATGCATTGGGGCGGCGCATAGCCGGTCCTGAAGAGGGCGCCGCAGGCAGCGCGGCAGGATGTGGTCCGGCCCGCTAATGCCGGAAGTGCCGCATCCCCGTCAGCACCATCGCCACCCCGGCCGCATCGGCGGCGGCGGTCACCTCGATATCCCGCACCGATCCGCCGGGCTGGATGACGGCGGTGGCGCCAGCGGCGATGGCGGCCTCCAACCCATCGGCGAACGGGAAGAAGGCATCCGACGCCACCACGCTCCCCATCGTCAGCGGCGCGGACAGCCCGGCGGCCTTGGCAGCCTCCGCGCCCTTCCAGGCGGCGATGCGGGCGCTGTCCACCCGGCTCATCTGCCCGGCGCCGATGCCGGTGGTGGCGCCGTCCCGGGCATAGACGATGGCGTTGGACTTCACGTGCTTGCAGACGCGAAAGGCAAACAGCAGGTCGGACAGCTCGCGCGCAGTGGGCGCCCGCTGCGTCACGGTCCGCAGGTCGGCCGCCCCGATGCGCCCGGCGTCGCGGGACTGCGCCAGGAAGCCGCCTGACACGCCCCGGATGGTGACGCCGGGCGCGGCCGGATCGGGCAGGCTACCCGTCAGCAGCAAGCGCAGGTTCCGCTTGCGCGCCAGCAGCGTCCGGGCCTCGGCGTCGGCGTCGGGCGCGATGATGACCTCGGTGAAGATCGCGGCGATGCGCTCGGCGGTGGCGCCGTCCAGCGGGCGGTTCAGGGCGACGATGCCGCCGAACGCGCTCACGGGATCGCAGCGCAACGCGAGGTCCCAGGCTTCCGCCAAGGTCTCCGCCGTCGCAACGCCGCAGGGGTTGGCGTGCTTGATAATGGCGACGGCGGGTCCGTCGAACTCGGCCACGCACTCGAATGCGGCGTCGGTGTCGTTCAGGTTGTTGTAAGACAGCTCCTTGCCCTGCACCTGCGTGGCGGTGGCGATGCCGGGGCGAGCGCCGTTGACGTAGAAGGCGGCCTGCTGGTGCGGGTTCTCGCCATAGCGCAGGGTCTGCCGCAGGGTGCCCGAAACGGTCATGCGTGCGGGGAACGCTGTGTCGCGTGCGAACCAAGCGGCGATAGAAGCGTCGTAGGCAGCGGTGCGGGCATAGGCCTCCCCGGCCAGGCGCAGGCGCAGGGCATGGCTGGTGCCGCCGTAGGGCAGCTCGGCCAGCAGGTCGGCATACTGGGCCGGGTCGGTCAGGACGGCCACGCCGTCGAAGTTCTTGGCGGCGGCGCGGATCAGGGCGGGGCCACCGATGTCGATGTTCTCCACGCACTCGTCTGGCGGTGCGCCGGCGGCGACGGTGGCCTCGAACGGGTACAGGTTGACGCAGACCAGGTCGATCGGGGCGATGCCGTGCTGCTGCATCTGCGCCAGGTGCTCCGGCAGGTCACGCCGGCCGAGGATGCCACCGTGGATCTGCGGCACCAGGGTCTTCACCCGGCCGTCCAGGATTTCCGGGAAGCCGGTGTGGTCCGCCACCTCCCGCACCGGCACCCCGGCGTCCCGCAAGGCCCGGGCGGACCCGCCGGTGGACAGCAGCTCGGCGCCGTGCGCCGCCAAGGCCTGCGCCAAGGGGACCAGCCCGGCCTTGTCGGACACCGAGATCAGGGCGCGGCGGATCGGCAGGTGCGTCATTCCGGCCCGCATAGCGCCTCGGGGGCCAGGGTCCAAGCAGTTATGCCGGGACCCTGGCCCGCGGTCAGCAGCTACCCGCGGCGGCCGAACGAGATCACATAGGACCGCACCCGCGCATCAATGAGCGGATCGTCCGACAGCTCGATGCCCGGCGTCAAGTGGTTAGGCAGGAAGCGCAGGTCGTGCTGCGCCTTCGTTTCGTCCGCCACCGCGCCCGTCAGCGTCAGGGTGCCCAGGTTGACCATCCGGCGGTCATCGGGCCAGGGCTGGGTCGGGTCCTTCGTGGGGTCGCCGGGGTTGGCGAGCTGCGCCATCACGCGATACTCGGCCTTCGAAGTCTTCAGGCGGGCCGGCAACTCGTCCAGCAGGAAGTCAGGGGGCAGCTTCGCCGCATCCTCCTTGCTCACATAATCGCCGCCCGCGACGGGCTGGAACTGGAAGCGGAACGGCTGCCGCTGGCCCTGGGCGTTGACGAAGATGAACGCGTCGATGCCATTATAGGTCTCGCGCACGAAGCTGCTCGGCGTCCGGACCCCCGCGCCGGCCTTGGCGGCGGCGGGATGGGCGGCGACGAACTGCTCGACCTTGGTGGGCTTTGGCGCGTCCGGCCCGCTTTCGGAGGCGGCCGTCAGCAGTTGCAGGAACTCCTCCCCCGTGGCGACGGGAAAGTACGGCAGCGAGTTCAGCACCACGTCCACGTAGGTGCCCCCCTCGGGCTGGAAGCGGATTGCCATGCCATGCGGGTTGGCGGCATCGGCGCCATCCGACAGGTTCGGCAGCCCCGTGGCGTCGGAGAAGCGCACCGTGACCGGCACCGGCTTGCCGGTGAAGATGCTGGCCGTGCTGAGCCCGGCGGCCTCCGGCGTGGGGGTGAAGCTGCCCACCACTACGACGCCGCGGGCATGGTTGGCGCGCAGGTCGGGATGACGGCCCCACAGCTTGTTCATGACATCGATGGTCGCGGTCGCGGTGGTAGGGGCCGGGGCCGTGCTTGGTGGGGTGCTTGGGGCCGGCTGTGCCCAGGCAACCGGGGCGCCAAGGACAAGAGCGCCGAGGCTGAGGGCGCTCAGGGCGATGGCGGTGGTCTTGCGGCTCGACATGCCATTCTCCGTAAGTAAGTTGCTGCTGGGTCATATGGCAGGCGGAGCAGCAAGGCCAGCCCGCACGCTCACGCCGTGCGCTGGTCCCACCGAAGCTGCATCTCATGTGCGAGGCCGGCCGGGTCGGTCTGCATCTGGCGGCGAACGCCATGGGCGCGGTCGTCGGCCAGGACGCGGTCCAAGCCGGCACGGACGCCATCCAAGGCACGCTTGGCAACCTGGGCGTGGCTGGTTTTCGGCCCCTGGATGTGCGCGGCCATGTCGGTCTCGATGAAGCCGGCATAGACGCCCATGACCTGCGTGCCCTGGCTCCGAAGCTGGATGCGCAGCGCGTCGGACACCGCCAGCGCCGCGTGCTTGGACGCGCAGTAGGTCGCGCTGAACGGGTTGGTGAACCAACTGGCCACCGACAGCATGTTCACCACCGCACCGCCGCCGTTGCCGGCGAGGACCGGGGCGAAGGCCCGGGCCATCCGCAGCAGGCCGAACACGTTCACCTCCATCTCGTCCCGCAGTGCCGCCTCGGCGCCGTCGGCCAGGATGGGGCTGTTCAGCAGGATGCCGGCGTTGTTAACCAGTAGGGTAGCATCCCCGCAGGCCGCCACCGCCGCCGCCACGTCGCGGTCCGACGTGACATCCAGCCGGATCGGGGTCAGCCGGGGGTCCGCAACGGCCGCAGGGTCGCGGGCGCCGGCATAGACCTTGGCGGCGCCGGCCTGGAGGAGCGCCTCCGTGAACGCCCTGCCGAGACCGCGGTTGGCGCCCGTGACCAGCGCCGTCGAACCCCTGATGTCCATGAATGGCAGCCTCCGTGCCCTCGCCTACCGGCGGGAGGCTCGCCTCAAAGCCCCAACAGGTCCAGCGTCCGCGCCAGCACCGCGCGCTCGTCGTACAGCGCCACGGCGCGTTCACGCCCGGCAGCGCCCATGACGGCGCGCAGGGCCGGGTCGGACGCCAGGCGGCGCAGCGCAGCAGCCAGGGGAGCGGCCTGCATCGGGGGGACCAGCAGGCCAGTCTCGCCGTCCGCCACCTGCTCGCGCGGGCCGCGTATGCGGGTGGCGACGACGGGCAGGCCGGTCAGCATGGCCTCGATGACGGACATGGGCAGGCCCTCGAAGTGGCTCGCCAGGGCGAAGATGTCGGCCGCCGCCAGCACGGCAGGGATGTCGGTGCGGTAGCCCAGCAGGCGCACGGTGCCGGGCGGCGCACCCGCGAACAGCGCGGTGGGGTCTGGGCCGTGGTCGCTGGCCAGGCGGTTCCCCACGATCCATAGCTCGGCGCCGGGCACGTCGCGCATGGCTTGCAGCAGTTCCTGGTGGCCCTTGTGGCGTACGAGCCGGGAGACGATCACCACCACCACTTGGTCCTCCGGCACGCCCAGCGCGGCGCGGATGCGGGCGCGGGCGGCCGGGTCGGGGCGAAAGCGCGCGGGGTCCCGGCCGTTGCCGACCGCGATGGCCCGGCGCGCGATCCACAGGCGGCGGGCGTCGGCGGCCTCCTCGGTGGAGACGGTCAGGGTGATGTCGGTCATGCGCCCGCCTAGCCACTCCATCGCTAGGCCCAAGGCGCGGCGCGGCCAAGGGCCGGGCTGGTTGAACAGGAAGCCGTGGCAGGTGTAGGCGACGCGCGGCACCCCGGCGATGCGTGCCGCCAGCCGGGTGACGAAGCCGCTGATCGGCATGTGGGCGTGCACCAAGTCCGGCCGCTCCGCCCGCAGCAGCCGCACCATGGCCCGCAGCGCCCGCCACTGCGCCAGGGGCGACAGGCTGCGCGCCATCGGCACCGCGACCACACGCAGCCCGGCCGCCCGCGCGTCGTCCAGCAGCGGCCCGTCGGCGGACACGCCGAGCACGTCATGGCCCCGCGCCTGGGCGGCCAGCATCAGCGGCTGCAGGAAGTGCCGCAGCGAGAAATCGACGTTGGTGACCTCGATGACCTTCTTTCTTCCCCCTCTCCCTCCGAGCTTGGGCCGCAGCGCGGACCAAGGCCAGGGTGAGGGAGTCGTCAAGCGCGATCCCCGGCCCTGAACAGCCCTGGTCCAGCAAAACCTGCAGTCGCCCGCTCCGCAAGCAAGACCCCCTCACCCCGGCCTTGGTCCGCTTCACGGCCCAAGCCCGGTGGGAGAGGGAGAAGCGTCATCCGACCGCCACCACCACGCGCCCGCGCACCTGCCCGGCGATGATCTGCCGCCCGGCCTCCTGCACGTCCTCCAGCCCGATGGTCGTCGTCATCGCGTCCAGCTTCGCCAGGTCCAGCTCCTGCGCCAGCCGC
>JAABUX010004075.1_pt1 | contig 18829 bp, 17 predicted proteins | sample 5561851 | NCBI WGS metagenome assembly JAABUX01 (sample SAMN10711883, study PRJNA513361) | rock metagenome | isolation source: Antarctica rocks | place: Antarctica: Victoria Land, Richard Nunatak red sandstone | collected 2016-01-03 | reverse complement strand
CTCGACGAGCAGTTCGGGCGCGGCGTCCGGGATGGTCTTGAGGTGGATGTAACCGCGGAAGCCATGCTCCTCGCGCAGCAACCGGGCCACGCGGACGACCTGCTCCATCGTGTAGTCGGGGCTGCGAATGATGCCGGAGCTGAGGAACAGGCCCTCGATGCAATTGCGGCGATAGAAGCCGAGCGTCAGCGTGACGACCTCTTCCGGCGTGAATCGGGCCCGCTGAACGTTCGAGGAGCGCCGGTTGATGCAATACAGGCAGTCGTAGACGCAGAAATTGGTGAGCAGGATCTTGAGCAGCGAGATGCAGCGGCCGTCCGGCGCATAGGCGTGGCAGATGCCCATTCCCTCGGTCGACCCGACGCCGTTCTTCTCGCCCAGGGAGCTCCGCTTGGCCGTGCCGGAGGACGCGCAGGAGGCGTCGTATTTGGCCGCGTCGGCCAGGATCTCGAGCTTCTTCAGCAGGTCCATCGGAACAGATGTTCTCCTCGTTTCGAGGTGCGCCCGCAACCGCGATTTTCAACCGCGATTTTCAAGCGGCATCCACAAGTGCTTAACGTGCCGCCATGCCGCTCGATCCGTCGCCGCCCCGCACCATCCCTCGCCATGTCGCGCTATGGAACAACGGTCCGGTTCTGCTCGGGTTGTGCATGCTGTTCTGGGCGGCGAGCGTCGTCGTCGGCCGGGCGGCGGCCAACGCGATCCCGCCCTCGCTGTTCACCGTGCTGCGCTGGGCCGGGGCGCTGGTGATCGCGCTGCCGCTCGCCTGGCCCTATCTGCGGCAGGACATGCCGGCGTTGCTGCGGAGCTGGACGGTGATCGCGGTGCTCGCCTTCCTCGGCGTCGGTGCCTACAACAACCTGGTCTATCACGGGCTGCACAGCACGACCGCGATCAACGCGCTGCTGCTGCAATCGGCGACGCCGCTGTTCGTGCTGATCGCCGCCTTCGTCATGTATCGCGAGCGGCCGTCCTGGCGGCAGGTGGTCGCGATCCTGATCTCGGTCGCCGGCGTGGTGACCATCGCCGCCCGCGGCTCGCTGTCGGAGCTGGCGGCGCTGAAGTTCAATCCGGGCGATCTGCTGGTGACGCTCGCGGTCGCGCTCTATGCGATCTATTCGGCGCTGCTGCGATCGCGTCCGCGCGTGCACAGTCTGAGCCTGCTCGCGTCGTGCATCGCGCTGGGGGTGGTGTTCATGGCGCCGTTCGCGATCGCCGAATACGCGGGTGGCGCGCGCTTGCAGCCGACGCCGTTAGCTTTGTTTTCGTTGATTTATTCGGCGATCCTGCCCGCGTTCCTGTGCTACCTGCTGTTCAATCGCGGCGTCGAGCTGATCGGCTCGGCGCGGGCGGGGCAGTATCTGCATCTGATGCCGGTGTTCGGCGTGCTGCTGGCGACGGTGGCGCTGGGGGAAGCGCTGTCGCCGTATCATGGCGTGGGAATCGGACTGATCGCGATCGGGCTATGGCTGGCGCGATGATCGTGATCGGGCTCACGGGCGGGATCGGGATGGGGAAGTCCAACGCGGCCTCGGTGTTCCGGCGCGCGCGGGTGCCGGTGTTCGACGCCGACGCGTCGGTGCACCGGCTGCAGGCGCGCGGCGGGCGGGCGGTGCGGCCGATCGGCCTGGCTTTTCCCGATGCCGTCGTGGACGGCGCGGTCGATCGGGTGGCGCTGCGCTGCGCCGTCCTCGCCGACCCGGCTGCGCTGCGCCGGCTCGAAGCCATCGTGCATCCGCTCGTGCGTCACGAGGAGCGCGCCTTTCTCGCCCGCGCGCGCCGGGCGGGGCGCCGGGTCGCGGTGCTGGACATCCCGCTGCTGTTCGAGACCGGCGGCGCGGACCGGGCCGATGTCGTGGTGGTGGTCAGCGCGCCGGCGGACATCCAGCGCCATCGCGTGCGAGACCGCCGAAAGATGTTGCCCGAGCAGATCGAGGCCGTGATCGCCCGTCAGATGCCGGACCGCGACAAGCGCCGGCGCGCGGACGCGGTCGTGCGCACCGGGCTCTCGCGGCATCACACCCAGCGCCGGATCCGCCGGCTTTTGACGAGCCTGCTATGACCGAGGCGCTTGGCTTCATCGGCTCGGTCGACCTGTGCGGCCTGCTGCGCGGCAAGTCGGTGCCCTCGGCGGCGCTCGAGCGGCGGCTTGGGCGCGGCGTCGGGATCGCGCCGTCACTGCTCCTCGCGCCGCCATTCGGGCCCGGCCGGGAGCGCTTCGGCCTCGGCGACCTCGTGCTGATCCCCGACCCGGCCGCGCGCGCGCTGATCCCCGTCCGCGACGCGCCCGATATCGTGCTGCTGCTCGGCGACGTGCTCGAACTGGACGGATCGCCGTGGGAGTGCTGCCCGCGCTACTTCCTGCGCCGCGGCCTGGCCGCCCTGCACGCGGAGTTCGGGCTGACGGTGCGGGCCGGGTTCGCGCAGGAGCTGATCTATACCGGCGCGGGCGGGCGCGGCGGTTCGGGTCTGGAGGCGTTGCGGCGGCAGGGCGGCTTCGGCGGCCGATTGCTGGCGGCCGCGCGGGCGAACGGGATCGAGCCGGAGCGTTTCCAGCCCGCGTCCGGACCGGGCCGCTACGAGATTGGCGTCGCCCCGGCGTCGGGCGTCGAGGCGGCGGACCAGGCGGTGATCGTGCGCGAGCTGGCCCGCGCGGTGGCGGCCGGGTCGGGGCATCGGGCGATCCTGGCGCCCGACGAGTTCGGCAGCGCAACCTCGATCCATTGGAGCCTGCGCGACGAGTTCGGCCAACCCGCCACCCATGACGAGGGCGGCGTGCGGGGCCTCTCGATCGAGGCCGAGCACATGGCCGCGGGGATGCTGCACCATCTGGCGGCGATCGTGGCGGTGACGAAGCCGTCGCCCGCGTCGTATGGGCTCGCGGCGCCGCTGTGGCCCGAACTCGGCGGCGGCGACCGGGGTGCGCCGTTGCGGCTGTCCCCGGCGTCGGCGACGTCGGACGAGCCGGCGGCGGCGCAGATCCATCTCGAGTTCCGCGCCGGCGACGCGACCGCGAACCCCTATCTGGCGCTGGGCGCGCTGGTCTGGGCCGGGCTCGACGGGCTGCAACGGCGCCGGCGTCTGGCCGAGGTCGCGCGGGTCGCCGCACCGGCCACGCTGGAGGCGGCGCTCGAGGCGTTCGAGGAGAGCGTCGCGGCCGCGGAGTGGTTCGGTCCGGTGCTGCGCGAGGCGTATGGGCGCGTCAAGCGCGACGAGATCGCCGCCGCCGCCGGGCTCGACGGGGCGGCGCTCGGCGCGCGCTACGCCGCCCTCTACTAAGGCGCTTTTAGGCCGCCGAGGTCAGCACGTGGATGGTCCGCGAGGCGAGCAGGTCGCGCACCTTGGCGCCGTATTCCTTCATGTGCGCCGAGGCGGCGTGCGCCTTCAGATGGTCCATGCTCTCCCATTGCTCGATCACGGCGAACGAGTCCGGGCCGAGCGGGGTCTGGATCGGCCCCGCCGCCGCCACGTCGATCACCGGCTCGTAATGGTGGCAGCCGGCTTCGGCGTGCACGGCCGGCATGTTGGCGCGAAAGGCGGCGAGTACGGCGTCGCGCTGATCGGGATGGGCGGTGACGATGGCCAGGACGTGGATCATGCGGCGTTTCCCTCTGCGGCGATTTCGCTAAGCTCACCATCCTTGGCGTCTGGGAGCAAACAGGGTGGCGGTGAACGAGGCGGTGTGCGGCCAGGTCGGGCTGTCGGCGGCGAGGCTGCGGCGGATCGACGCGTGGATGCGGCGCTGGGTCGATGACGGGCGGCTGGCGGGCATGTCGGCGCTGATCAGCCGGCGCGGGCAGATCGCCTACGAACACACGTACGGGCTGGCCGATCGGGAGCGCGGCCTGACGATGGCGCCGGAGACGATCGTCCGGATCTACTCGATGACCAAGCCACTCACGAGCGTCGCGCTGATGATGCTCTACGAGGAGGGCCGGTTCCAGCTCGATGACCCGATCGCGGCCGTGCTGCCCTCGTTCCGGACCATGCACGTCTACGCCGGCGAGGGCTGCGACCCGGTGCCGGCCGAGCGCCCGATCAGCTATCGCGACCTGCTGACGCACACGTCGGGGCTGACCTACGGGTTCATGATGGCGACACCGGTCGATGCGATGTATCGCGAGCAGGGGGTCGATTTCCAGCTTTCGGAGCTGTCGTTGGGCGAGGTGGTGGACAAGGCGGCGGCGCTGCCGTTGCTGGCGCAGCCGGGTCGGGCGTGGAACTACAGCATCGCGACCGACGTGATCGGGCATCTGGTCGCCGAGCTGTCGGGCATGGAGTTCGAGCGTTTCCTACAGGAGCGCGTGCTCGGCCCGCTCGGGATGAGCGACACGGCATTCATGGTGGCCGAGGCCAACCGGCCCCGGTTTGCGGCCAACTACAGCAAGGGCGAGGACGGCCACGCCCGCCTGCTCGACGACCCGGCCACCAGCCTATTCATCCGAGAGCGCCGGGTCGCCTCGGGCGGCGGCGGGCTGACCGGGACGGCGCGGGACTACATGCGGTTCTGCCGCATGATGCTCAACCAGGGCACGTTCGACGGCGAGCGCCTGCTCGGCCGCAAGACGGTCGAGCTGATGACCAGCAACCATCTCGGCGGCGACATGGCCAGCATGGGCATGCCGCGGTTCAGCGAGAGCAAATACGACGGGGTCGGCTTCGGCCTCGGCTTTTCCGTCATGCTCGACCCGGCCCGCGCCGAGATCCTCGGCAGCGCGGGCGAATACGCCTGGGGCGGGGCGGCCAGCACCGCGTTCTGGATCGACCCGAAGGAGGACCTCGCGGTCGTCTTCCTCACCCAGCTCACCCCCTCCAGCACCTACCCGATCCGGCGCGAACTGCGCGTGCTGACCTATGCGTCGATCGTGGATTGACCCATGGTGGCGACCGGGGAGGACCACGAATTGAGCGATGAATTGCTGTGGCAGGCGGCCGACGGGATCGGGCGCATCACGTTCAACCGGCCGGCGCAGCGCAATGCGCTGACCTGGGCGATGTACGACGGGCTGGTCGCGGCGATCGAGCGGGCGGACCGGAACGAGAGCCTGCGCGTGGTGGTCATCACCGGCGCCGGCGGCAAGGCATTCGCGGCCGGGACCGATATCGGGCAGTTCCGCGGCTTCGATGGCCCGCAGGACGCGATCGGCTACGAGCAGCGGATCGAGCGCGTGCTGTCCACGCTCGAAGCGTGCCGCCACCCGACGATCGCGGCGATCGAGGGCGCCTGCACCGGGGGTGGGGCTGCCATCGCCGCCTGCTGCGACCTGCGCATCGCGGCGTCGGGCGCGCGGTTCGGCTTCCCGATCGGCAAGACGCTCGGCAACTGTCTGTCGATGAACAATCTGGCCCGGCTCTCGGCGTTGATCGGCGCGGCGAAGGTCAAGGAGATTATCTTCACCGCGCGGCTGCTCGGGGCCGAGGAGGCGCGGGCGGCCGGGTTCGTGACCGAGGTGGTCGCCGACGACGCCGAGGGTGGGTTCGCCGTCCGGGTCGAGGCGCTCGCGCAGAGCGTGGCCGGGATGGCGCCGCTCACGCTGCGTTCGACCAAGATGGCGCTGCTGAAGCTTCGCCCGGCCATCATCGAGGACGAGGCGTTGATCCTGATGGCCTATGAGAGCGCGGATTTCCGCGAGGGCATGGAGGCGTTCCTCGCCAAACGGCCGCCGCAATGGCGGGGCGCCTGATGGGCAAGCTGGTCCTGCAGGGGCTCGGCAAGCGCTACGGCGGCGCGCTGTACGCGGTGCGGGACGTGACGCTGGCGCTCGCCGAGGGGGAGTTCGTCTCGCTGCTCGGCCCCTCGGGCTGCGGCAAGACGACGACGCTGCGCATGATCGCCGGCTTCATGGCGCCGACGGACGGGACGATCACGATGAACGGCCAGGTGCTGTCGTCGCCCGCCGACATGGTGCCGCCCGAGCGGCGCGGGATGTCGATGATCTTCCAGAGCTACGCGATCTGGCCGAACATGACGGTGCGGCAGAACGTCGCTTTCGGGCTCAACCTGCGCAAGATCTCGCGCGCCGACGTCGCCACGCGGACCGATCGGATGCTCGACATCGTCAAGCTCAAGCATCTGGCCGACCGCTACCCGTCGGAGCTGTCGGGCGGCCAGCAACAGCGGGTCGCCCTCGCGCGGGCGATCGTGATCGAGCCGGAGGTGCTGCTGCTGGACGAGCCGCTGTCCAACCTCGACGCCAATCTGCGCGAGGAGATGCGGGCCGAAATCCGCCGCCTGCACGACGAATTCCGTATCACGACGGTCTACGTGACGCACGACCAGTCGGAGGCGATGGTCACGTCGGACCGGATCGTGGTGATGAACGCCGGCCGCATCGAGCAGGTGGCCGACCCGGTGGGTCTGTATACGCGGCCGCAGACGCGGTTCGTGGCCGGGTTCATCGGGCGGACCAATTTTCTGGATGGCGAGGTCGAGGGGGGGCAGATCCGGTTTCCCGGGTTCGACGTGCCGGCCGGTCTCGCGCCGGGCGTGGTCGAGCGCCGCGCCAGCTTCTCGGTGCGCCCGCAGAGCATTGGCATGCAGAGCCATGCGCCGGCGGAGACGGGAAGCCGCTGGTGGGTCCGGGGAAAAATTGCCGAGCGGACCTATCTCGGCGAGCACTGGGATTATCTGGTGGACCCGGGAGAGGGCGGGCTGAAGCTCCGCGTCAGCACGCCGCCAGCCCGGCGGCACGAGGTCGGCGAGCCGGTGTGGCTCGACATCGACCCCGCGCTGGCGGCGCCAATTCCGCCGCCCTGATCATTTTTTGTCGGCTTCGCCGCCCTGACAAGCCTTCAGTCGGCGGCTTTGGCTTCCTTCTTGGCCGCGCGTGCGGCTTCGGCCTTCTCGTCCTCAGCCTTCGTCGCGGCGAGGCCGTCGTCGTGGGCACGGACGGCGTCGGCGGCCTGGTTGGCGTGCAGGTTGGCGGCGGTATCGGCTTCGGCGGCCGAGACGGCCAGCGTCTGCGCCTTCGGGAAATTGCCGGAGGCGACCTGCTTGGCGGCGTCGTGATGCAGCTTGGCGGCGACTTCGAGCGCCTTGGCCGCCTCTTCGTGGTGCTTGGCGGCCTCTTCTTTGTTTTGATCCATGTTAATCTCCTGATGGAAAAATTGAACGGCCGAGCCCGCGTGCCGGTTTCCCGCTACAGCCCTTCGCGAAGCACTTGGCGGGTGAAGTAGCTCAGGATCAGGTCGGCCCCGGCGCGCTTGAAGGCGCCCAGCGTCTCGCGCACCACACGGTCTTCCTCGAGCGCCCCGGCGGCGGCGGCGAACTTGATCATCGCGTATTCGCCGCTCACTTGGTAGACGCCGAGCGGCAACTCGGTCCGTGCCCGGATCTGGGTCAGCACGTCGAGATAGGGCAGGCCGGGCTTGACCATCAGCATGTCGGCGCCCTCGGCCTCGTCGAGCGCGGACTCGCGCAACGCCTCGCGCCCGTTCATCGGGTCGGCCTGGTAGGTCTTGCGGTCGCCGACCAGGTCGCAGCCGGACGCGGCGCGGAACGGGCCGTAGAAGGCGGAGGCGAACTTGCTCGAATAGGACATGATCGGCAGGTGGTCGAAGCCCGCCGCGTCCAACGCCGCACGCATGGCCGCGATCTGCCCGTCCATCATGGCCGAGGGCGCCACCATGTCGGCCCCGGCCTCAGCCGCCACCACCGCCTGGCGCGCGAGGTTGGCGACGGTCTGGTCGTTATGGATGTGGCCGTCGTCCATCAGCACGCCGCAATGGCCGTGATCGGTGTATTCGCAGAAGCAGTTGTCGGTGATGACGACCAGGTCGGGTGCTGCCGCCTTGGCCGCCTGCGTCATCCGCGCCATCAGCCCGGTGGCCGCCAGCGTGTCGCTGCCGACCGCGTCCTTCTCGGCCGGGATGCCGAACAGCATCAGCGCCCGCACCCCGTCGCGCGCGATCGCCTCGACCTCGTGCGCGACACGCTTGAGCGGGATGCGCGAGACGCCGGGCATGGAGGCGATCGGCACCGGTTCGTCGGCGGCCTCGTCGACGAACACCGGCAGGATCAGATCGGTGGCATGGAGGTGGTTCTCGCGCACCAGATTGCGCAGCGCTTCGGTCCGGCGCAGGCGTCGCAGCCGGGTCGGCGCCTCGCGCGCGGTCTCGAGCGGCATCGCGCGGCCTAACTCGACTTGCCTCATTGCCCCGGTCCTTATTCTGACACTTCCTCGATATAGTCGATCCCGGCGGTCGCGTTAAGCGCCCGCCCGGCGGTCGCGTTAAGCGCCCCGGCTTGCCGCGGCCCGGCCGAGACGGCAGTCTGCGGCGATGCAGAACAAGCCCGATACGGACGCGTTCCTGGCCGATTTGCACGCGCTACGCCAGATTGGCGCGTTCCGCACCGGCGTGCACCGGCCGACCTATTCGCCCGAGGACATGGAAGCCCGGCGCTGGCTCATGACCCGCATGCAGTACGCCGGCCTGGCGCCCGAGATCGACGGCATCGGCAACGTGCTCGGCCGCCATCCCGGCGATGGCCGCAAGCTGCTCGTCGGCAGCCATCTCGAGACCCAGAACGAGGCCGGCTGGCTCGACGGCGCCCTCGGTGTCGTGGCCGGGGTGCATCTTGCGCGCAACGGCCTGCCGGTGGACGCCGTCGCGTTCGCCGACGAGGAGGGGCATTACGGCTCCTTCATCGGCTCGCGCTCGTTCACTGGCCTGCTCGACGAAAGCGAGATCGATGCGTTGCGCAACCGCTATCACGGCAAGGCGCTGCGCACCGCGCTCGACGAGGCGGGCCTGGCCGGCAAGCCTCGGCTGCAGATCGAGGAGGCGCGCTACGCCGGGTTCCTCGAGATGCATATCGAGCAGGGCACCGGGCTCGAGCGGGCCGACCACCAGGTCGGCATCGTCACCGGCATCGTCGCGATCTGGCAATACCGAATTCTGATCGACGGCCAGCAGGACCACGCCGGCGGCACGACGATGACCGAGCGGCGCGACGCGGGCCTCGCCGCGGTGCGGCTGCTGGCCTGGCTCGACGCCGAGTTGCCCAAGCATGTCGGGCCGCGCACGACCTGGACCTGCGGCCGGATCACGCTCTCGCCAGGGGGTGCGAGCATCATTCCCGGCCAGGCGGAGGTGCTGTTTCAGTTCCGCGACATCTCGATGGACGTGCTGACCCGGCTCGACGGCGTGCTGCAGCGCGGCGTGCAGGAGAGCAACCGGCGCGAGCGCTGCACCGCGACGCTCGAGGTGATGAGCCAGTCCAAGCCCGCGATCTGCGACGAAGGCCTGCAGCAGGACCTGGCCGCCGCGGCCGAGCTGCTGGCGCCGGGCGGCTGGCAGTTCCTGCCGAGCGGGGCCGGGCACGATGCCCAGATCGTCGCGCGGCAAGTGCCCGCGGCGATGCTGTTCGTGCCGAGCATCGGCGGCATCAGCCATCACTGGTCCGAAGACACCAGCGACGAGGACCTTGCGATGGGGCTGCGGGTGCTGCACGAGGCGGCCAGGCGAGCGCTTGCGCGCTGACACCGCGAAACCCACGAGGAAACGCAGCATGAAAGTTGGATTTATCGGTCTCGGCATCATGGGCCGCCCCATGGCCGAGCACCTCGCCGCCGCCGGCCACACGTTATTCCTGCACAGCCGCAGCGGCGTGCCGGATGGGATGGCCGGCACCGCCTGCGACACTCCGCGCGCGGTCGCCGAGCAGGCCGAGATCGTCATCCTGATGGTCCCCGACACGCCCGACGTGGAGAAGGTGCTGTTCGGGCCGGACGGCGTGGCCGAGGCGCTGGGGGCGGGCAAGACCCCCAGAACGATTGTCGTCGACATGAGCTCGATCTCGCCGATCGCGACCAAGGAGTTCGCCGCCAAGGTGAACCAGAAAGGCGCCGACTACCTTGATGCGCCGGTCTCCGGCGGCGAGGTCGGCGCCAAGCAGGCAACGCTCACGATCATGGTGGGCGGGCCGCAGGCGGTGTTCGACCGGGTGCGGCCGTTGTTCGAGGCGATGGGCAAGAATATCACCCTGGTCGGCGAGAACGGCGCCGGCCAGACCACCAAGGTGGCCAACCAGATCATCGTCGCGCTGACCATCGAGGCGGTGGCCGAAGGCCTGCTGTTCGCCAGCAAGGCCGGCGCCGACCCGGCGAAAGTGCGCCAGGCGCTGATGGGCGGCCTGGCCACCTCGCGCATCCTCGAACTGCACGGCAACCGCATGATCGAGCGCACCTTCGATCCCGGCTTCCGCATCGAGCTGCACCAAAAGGACCTCAACCTGGCCCTCCAGGGCGCGCGGGCGCTGGGCATCAGCCTGCCGAACACAGCCACGGCGCAGGAGCTTTTCAACGCGTGCGTGGCAAAGGGCGGCAGGGCCTGGGACCATTCGGGAATGGTGAAGGCGCTCGAGGCGATGGCCTGCCACGAGATCGGGTCCAAGCCCGGCTGATACCAAGGCTCGCTGATCGCGACCCTCGGTATCAGAGTCTTTGTTTCGCGCGCCGCCGCCCGCCAACCCGGCGCGCATACCAAGACTTGCCGACCGCAAGAGTCGCGGTCAGCAAGCCCTGGTATGAGACCTCATCTGAGGCGCGTGGATCTCGCCGCAAGAACCGGATAGCGCCAAAGGGTGTCAGTTGGTTTGCTGGCTAAGTTCTCCAGGAGATATCCATGGCCTTCCGCATCACCGGCCTGCCGGCCGAGCCGTTTCGGCATTTGTTCGGGCTCAGCGACGACGAACTCGGCAAACACGGGGCCAGGCGGTACGTGGCCGACGCGAAGCCGGGCTTCCCCGACCGGATCGAGATGCGCGACGCCGAGCCCGGTGAAACGTTGCTGCTGCTCAACCATACGTGTCAGCCCGCCGACACGCCCTATCACGCGAGGCACGCGATCTTCGTTCGGGAGGGCGCGGTCGAGACCTTCGATCGGATCGGCGTCGTGCCCGACGTGATGCGGCTGCGCCTGTTGTCGCTCCGCGCCTACGATGCGGCGGGCATGATGCTCGAGGCAGACGTAGTCGAGGGCACCCGTGTCGAAAAGGTCATCGAGCGCTTCTTCGCGATCCCCGAAGTGAGCTACATCCACGTCCACAACGCCAAGCAGGGCTGCTACTCTGGACGGATCGACCGGGTGGACTGACGGGGCCGACTAGAGCACTTCCCGAGCCGATTTGGCTCCGGAGTAGTGCTCTAGCTCATTGAGAGAGCATTATTCCGGTCAGGTGATTCTACCTGATCGGAAAATGCTCTAGAGGGGCGCTACAGCGCGATCTGGCGGGTGATCTCGACGAAGCGGTCGGGCGGCAGGTCGAACCGGTCCGGCGTGCGGACGGCATTGCGGAACAGGATCGTGAACACGACCCGGCGCCAGCCGACCAGCCGCGGCCGGGTCTCGTTGCGCACGACCGCGTCGCGGCCGGCGAAGTAGACCGCGTCGTCGAGTTGCAGCGGGCAGCCCTGGTCCTGCGCGCTGGCCAGGGCGGCCGGCAGGTTCGGCACCTCCATGAAGCCGAACCGCACCATCACGTGCCACAGCCCGTCGCCGATCTCGCGGATTTGCGCGCGCTGCGAGGCGACGATGCGCGGGATTTCCTCGAACACGACGGTCAGATTGACCACCGTCTCCTGCAGCGCCTTGAACTGTTCGACGTGGCGGACCAGGACGGTGGGGATCTTCTCCTGGCTGCGGCTGAGGAAGACGGCGGTGCCCTTGACGCGCGTCACCGGGTCGGCGGCGAGCGTGGTGAGCCAGTCGCCGGGTTTGCTCGCGGTTTTCTCGAGGCGCCCGTGCACCGCGTCGGTCCCAGCCCGCCAGGTCGTCATCAGAGCGTAGATCGCCAGGCCGAGCACGAGCGGGATCCAGCCGCCTTCGAGCAGCTTCAGCAGGTTGGCGCTGAAGAACGCGAGATCGACGACCAGCAGCACGGCCCCAATCGCGACCGACGGCCAGAGCGGCCAGCGCCATAGCGTGCGCATCGCGTTGTAGAGCAGCGCCGTGGTCAGCAGCATCGTCGTCGACACGGCCGTGCCATAGGCGCCGGCGAGCTTGTCCGAGCTGCCGAAGCCGGCGGCGAGTGCGACCGTGCCGATCATCATCAGCCAGTTCACGACCGGCACGTAGATCTGGCCGTATTCGGTGTCCGACGTCTGCCGGATGCGCATGCCGGGGAACCAGCCGAGTTGCATGGCCTGGCGCGTGAGCGAGAACGCGCCGGTGATGATGGCTTGGCTCGCGATGATGGTGGCCAACGTCGCCAGCACGACGAGCGGGACCAGCGCCCAGCCCGGTGCCAGGCGGAAGAACGGGTTGCCCTCGAGCCCGGGATTGTGGATCAGCAGCGCCGTCTGGCCGGCATAGCTCAGCAGTAGCGCCGGCAGGACCAGGAAATACCAGGCCGATCGGATCGGGTTGCGCCCGATATGGCCCATGTCGGCGTAGAGCGCCTCGCCGCCGGTGACCGCGAGGAACACGCCGCCGAGCACGATGAAGCTCTGCCAGCCGTGATGGAACAGGAAGCCGAGTGCCGCCAGCGGGTTGATCGCGCCCAGCACGCGCGGCTCGTTGACGACTCCGCTGACGCCGAGGACGGCAATGACGACGAACCAGGCCAGCATCACCGGGCCGAACACGCGCCCGATCTTGGCGGTGCCGAACGGCTGCACGGCGAACAGGCCGATGAGGATCGCGATCGCGGCCGGCAATACGTAGGGCTTGAACGCGTCGGTCGCCACGTTGATGCCCTCGAGCGCGCTGAGCACCGAAATGGCCGGCGTGATCGCGCCGTCGCCATAGATCAGCGCCGCCCCGAACAGGCCCATCGCCGTCAGCACCGTGCCGGCCAGCGTCCCGCGCGAGCCACGGGTGACGAGCGACATCAGGGCGAGGATGCCGCCTTCGCCGTGGTTGTCGGCGCGCATGACGAGCAGGCAGTATTTCACCGAGATCGTGAGCAGCAGCGCCCACACCACGAGGGAGAGCAGCCCGATCGCCTCGTCGGCCGAGGGATGGCCGCCCGCGGCGCCAATCAGCGCCTGGTAGGTATAGAGCGGGCTGGTCCCGAGATCGCCGAACACGATGCCGAGGGCGGCCAGCATTGCGGTCGCGCTGCTCTTGCGGTCCGAACCCGGCGACTGATCCGCAAGCAAGCTGCTCGGTCCGGTCCCATCCATGCGCCATCGTTCCCTTCAGAGTCGGATTCGACCCTAGCCTACCGTGCCGGACGGGGCGAGGCGGGTTGGGGCGACGCGGGGGGGCGAGGCGGGGGGGCGAGGCGGGGGACCTGGGCTTTCGGGAAGGGGCACGATGGACTATCGGTTCGCCTCATCCCTCCGTCGGCAAAGGCGATCCGTCGAGCCATGTTCCCGATCACCCGCACCCAGAAGCCCCGGCCGCATCCCGCCGACGACACCCTGCAATTCGGCCGCGTATTCACCGACCACATGTTCATGATGGAGTACGACGAGGCGCAGGGCTGGCATGGCGGCCGGGTCGTGCCGTATGGGCCGATCGCGATGGACCCGGCGTGCTGCGTGCTGCACTACGCGCAGGCGGTGTTCGACGGGTTGAAGGCGTTCCGCGGCGCCGACGACCGCGTGCGCCTGTTCCGCGTCGACCAGCATGCGGCGCGGCTCAACCGCTCCTGCGAACAGCTTTGCATCCCGCCGCTCGACCAGGCGACCGTCGAGCGATCGATCGCGGCCATCGTCCAGGCCGACCGCGACTGGGTGCCCCGCAAGCGCGGCACCTCGCTCTACATCCGCCCGACCGTGATCGCGACCGAAACATTCCTCGGCGTGCATCCCTCGCACACCTACCTGTACTACGTGATCCTGAGCCCGGTCGGCGCCTACTACAGCGAGGGGGTCAAGCCGGTCCGCATCCTCGTCTCCGAGGACCACGTCCGCGCCGTCCCTGGCGGGCTCGGCAGCGCCAAGACCGCCGGCAATTATGCCGCCAGCCTATCGGCCGCACGCGACGCCGAGCGCGCGGGGTTCACCCAGGTGCTGTATCTCGACGGCCGCTCGCGCGAGTATCTCGACGAGGTCGGCACGATGAACATCATGCTGCGGATCGGCGATACCGTCATCACCCCGCCCCTCTCGAGCGGCTCGATCCTGGCCGGCGTCACGCGAGACTCCGCGCTCAACCTGCTGGCCGATTGGGGGATCGCGACCGAGGAGCGGCCGGTCTCCATCCATGAGGTCGTCGCCGCCCACCGCGCCGGCACGCTCAAGGAAATGTGGGGCACCGGGACCGCCGCCGTGATCTCCCCGGTCGGCGAGCTCGGCTATGGCGGCGAGCGGCTCGAGATCAACGGCGGCCAGATTGGCGAGCTGACGCAGCGCCTTTACGACACCGTAACTGCCATCCAATACGGCGAGACCAACGACACCCACGGCTGGACGCGCCCGGTCGAGTGACCGGCGGCGCGCCCGAACTGCTGGCTACGACATCCGCCACTTAACCAGCGCGCGCCGGTTCTCCGGAGACAGCGGCTGGTTGGTGTTGGCCAGCTCGGACTCGCCGAACGACTGGATCAGCAGCCGATCGGCCGGGATCCCGCGCGAGACCAGCGCCTGCTTGACCGCCCGCGCCCGGCGCCCGGCCAGGACCAAGTTGTCGAACTCGTCGCCGTTGGCGTCGGAATAGCCGATCGCGAACATCACCACCGGGCGCACGTCGCGGAACAGGCGGGCGGCCGTATCGAGCTGGCGGGCTGCATCGGGCGAGATCTGGTCGCTGCCGGACGCGAACAGCACGACGAGGTTGTCCTGCTTGACCGCGGCCAGCTCTTCCGCCGAGAGGGGGGGCGTTGACGCGGAGGCCGCGGCGACAACAGGCGCCGGCTCGGTAGGTCCCGCGACCGCCATCGGGCCTCCATGGCTCGAGCAGCCCGCAAGCAGCAACCCAGTCCCCAGCCACGCTCCGATGCGGACCTTGGCGACGCTTCGTTCTGTTAACATCGGTGCTCTCCGTACAAGATGATGGTCAGATGGCGGTCGAGGATGAGGAACAGATGCGATTTTGGCAACGACGACGTCTTGCCGCAGGCCGCTTGGGGCCGGTGATCGTCGTCGCCACTTGTTTGCTCGGCTTCTTGCCGGCGGCACAGGCGCGGGCGGACGCCGCCTCCGGGTTGAACGATTTCCGCTCCGGCCGGTTTTCGGAGGCGTATCAATCGTGGCGCGACGCCGCCGACCAGGGCGACGCCGTTGCCGCCCTCTACCTCGGCGTATTGTACGACACGGGGTTTGGCGTGGCGACGGATTATCGCCAGGCACTCGACTGGTATCGCCGGGCCGCGAGCGCAGGCAATGCGACGGCCATGTTCAACACCGGGGTCATGTTCGACGCCGGCCGCGGCACCGCGTCCGACCCGGCGCAGGCCGCGACGTGGTATCGCCGCGCCGCCGCTCGACGCTACGGCCGGGCCGAGTACGACCTGGCCATGATGTATGAAGCCGGCAGCGGCGTCGGCCGCAACCGCGCCGAGGCCATCCGCCTCTTTCGCGACGCGGCGCAGGACGGGATCGCCGCCGCGCGCGGCCACCTCGCCCAGCTCGGCGAGCGTGCGGCCGTCAAGCTCGGCACCGCCACCGTCGACCCGGCCAGCGCCAACTTCGCCGACGCCCAGCGCCTGCTGCTGACCCGCGGCGCCGACGAGATGTCTCGCGCGGTCATCCTGTTCCGCCGATCGGCCGAGCAGGGCAACCCGCTCGCCGCCTACAACCTGGCCTATTGCTACGAGCACGGCATGGGCGTCGGGGCCGACCAGGCCCAAGCCCTCGCCTGGTATCGCCGCAGCGCCGCCGGCGCTGGCAACACGCCGGTCAAGGACATCGCCGAGGCCGGCATCCGGATGATCACGGCCAGCAGCAAGACGCCCTGACCGGGCTCACGGCGCCGAACGCCATCCGTCCGGCGGGGTGGGGAAAATCAGCATCGTCCCCGCCCGCACCGGCCGCGGGTTGGCGGCCAGCACCGCCGCGAAAGGCGGCGGCCGCGTGCCGCGATAGATCTGCGCATACAGCCCGGCCAGCGTGTCGCCGGCTCGCGCCACGAACACCAGCCCCGGCGCACCAACCACCTGGACCGGCGCCGGCTGCGTGCGCGGAGCTTCGGCGGGTGGCACGGGCGAGGATAGCTCAGGCGCCATGATCGGGGTTGCCGCGGTGGCGATGCGCGGCATGATGGTCGTCGCTGCCTCCGGCGCGCCAGCCGCAACCGATTCGGGCGTCAGCGCGCTCCCGGGGTCGGGCATGAGTGCGCTTTCGCCGCTAGGCGCTGGGGCCGTCGCGATGCTCGGCGCGAGCGACGGCGCCGTCTCGGGCGCCAAAGTCGTCGCAGGGCTCGGCGTCAGGGATGTCGCCGCGTCCGGAGCCGTGGGCGCCGTGGCGAGGGGCGTTATCGATGCTATGACGACGGGCGTCCGCGACGCCGTAACGACGGGCGTCAGCGACGCCGTAACGACGGGCGTCAGCGACGCCGTGGCGCTCGGTGCGGCGGAGGTGCTTGCGTCGGGTAACATCGTTCCGGCCGCGGAGGGCAGCGCCGTCGTCGCCGGTTCCGACGCCATCAGCGGCGCACCCGTGCCGGCGGCCGACGGGGTAGGAGCGGTCCAGGCCGGCAGCTTGCGCGCGCCCATCCAGCCCGCGACGACGACCGCGGCCAGCGCCGTCGACCCGGCCGCGATCCGCCAGCGAAACGGGGCCGCCCTGGTCGCGACCAGCAGCCCGGCCGGCGCCAGGATCGGCATGTCAGCCGCCTGCTCCTCGATCGCTGCGGACGGCGAGGCGTCGATCGGCTGGCCCGCCGGGTTGAGATTGAGCGCGCCCAGCTTCAGGGCCGCCGCATCGTCGATGTCGACGCCGGTGATCTGCGTCCGCCCAGCCGAGCCCGCCAGCGCCAGCGCGGCCCGCGTCAACTGGACGATCAATCGTGGCGTGCCCGCCGAATGCACGACCAGCCGAGCGACCGCGTTGTCCGTGATCGCGACCGGGCTCGGATTGACCGAGGCCCATTCGGCCACGAAGCTCGGCACTTCCTCGGGATCGATCGTCGGCAGCGTGATCGTCGCGGGCGGCCGCGAGAGCGCGTCGAGCCGGGCGGAGAAGGCCGGCACGTCGGCCAGGATCACCAAGCCGCGCTGCTGGTTGGCCATCTGCTCGAGCGAGGCGCGATCCAGCCGCGATGCTTCATCGACGAGCAGGATGCCGCCCAACGGGAATTGCGGCGTTACCTCGCCCCGCTGCTCGAGCCGGACCAGCCGGCCGCGCTCGCGCAGCTCCGGCACCAACCGGTTCAGGAGCCATGTTTTCCCGGTGCCCGCCGCGCCGAGCAGCGCCAACGTGCGTGGCCCGCCCGCGGCCGCGGCCAGGAGCATGGTTTGAGCCTCGCGCCATGCCCGATGGGCTACGACGCTGGCGGAATTCTGACCGACCGTCGACATGGCCGTGAACGTGGCGATTGTCGGTGGATACATCGAGCCTCATACAAGAATAAGACGTGCCGATGTATACGCAGCCGCTTGCGACGACGGTGGCAAAGTTGTCGGTCATGGCCGCGCAGAATCTCGTGAGCTGGGCCGAACGCTAGTTGCCGCCGCCTTTCGCCGGGTCGGTCTTGGCGGCGAGCGCCGGATCGATCCACCAATCGTCGAGCACGAAGCCGTCGCGGATCTTGGCGTCGGGGCGGCCGAAGCGGTTCCAGGTGGCGACGTCGAAGCTCGAGTTGTGCCAGTTCGGGACCATGTACCAGCCGTAGAGCAACAGCCGATCGAGCGCGCGGCCGGCGGTCGCCAGCGCCGGGCGGTCCGGGGCGGCGATGGCGGCGGCGACCATGGCGTCGATCGCCGGGTCGCAGATCCCGGCGAGGTTGGCGCCGCCCTGGATCTTGCTCGATTGGCAGGAGTATTCGTCGCGCAACTCTGTCCCGGGCAGGTCCGAGCCCGGGTAGATCAGCGTCGTCACGTCGAAATCGTAGTCGTCGGTCAGCCGCTCGTATTGTGCGCTGTCGACCGTGCGCACGCTGACCTCGATGCCGAGCCGCTGCATCCATTGCTGGTAGGGCAGCGCGATCCGCTCCAGCGTCGGGTCGTTCAACAGGATCTGGAACGACATCTGCTTGCCGGAAGCATCGACGAGCTTGCGCTCCTTGACCTTCCAGCCCGCCTGCTCGAGCAGCGTGAGCGCCCGCCGCAGCCCGTCGCGGTTGTTGCCGGAGCCGTCGGTGACCGGCAGGCTGAACGGCGTCGTCAGCACCTCGGGGACGATCGCGGCCTTGAACGGGGCGAGCAGCGCCTGCTCGTCCGGCCCGGGGACGCCGGTCGCTTCCTGCGCGGTGTTGCCGAAATAGCTCGTCGTCCGCTGATAGGTGCCAAAGAACAGATTTCGGTTCATCCACTCGAAGTCGAACACCTGCCCCAACGCCTCGCGCACGCGCCGATCGGCGAATTGCGGCCGGCGGGTGTTGAACAGCCAGCCCTGGATACCGAGCGGAAGCTTGTGCGCGATCTCCTCCTTGCGGACCAAGCCGGTGCCGAGCGCCGGGAAATCGTATCCCGTCGCCCATTGCTTGCTGATGTTCTCTTGGCGGTAGTCGATCTGGCCGGCCTTGAAGGCCTGGAACGCCACCGTCGGGTCGCGGAAATACTCCATCCGCACCCGGTCGAAATTGTGGAACCCGCGCCCGGTCGGCAGGTCGCGCGCCCACCAGGTCGGGTCGCGCACGTAGGTCACGCTGCGTCCGAGTTCGAACGCGCCCACCTTGTAGGGGCCCGAGCCCAGCGGCGCTTCGGTCAGCGGCTTGGTGAAATCGCGCGTCGACCACCACTGGCGCGGCAGCACCGGCAGCCCGCCCACCAGCAGCGGCA
>JAABUX010004074.1_pt1 | contig 18833 bp, 10 predicted proteins | sample 5561851 | NCBI WGS metagenome assembly JAABUX01 (sample SAMN10711883, study PRJNA513361) | rock metagenome | isolation source: Antarctica rocks | place: Antarctica: Victoria Land, Richard Nunatak red sandstone | collected 2016-01-03 | reverse complement strand
TTTCTCTTCTTTGAGAAGTTCCTGCACGACTTTGGCCTTGAAAGCTGCTGTATACTGTTTCCTCATCATGCTTTGAGTATATCTTCGTTCAGCCCTCTTTTGTGTTCAGATTTCTAGGGCCATTATAATGTCGTTGTTGTGGAGTAGTTAATACTTTACAAGCACACCATATTTTGCCAGTAGCATTATTCCCTGATCGTTCGCTAGATATAGATAATGGAGTTGCACTTTGCGGACATCATCATACTGAACTTCATAGAGCTAAATTGGATATTACACTTTTACCAACGCTCTATGCGTCCTTAACGTTTACCTCTTTATTATATGAAGTTCTATGCCTTCAACTAGAGTTTCAAGCACTCAAATTCATTTCTATACGACCATTCGACAAAATGGAACTGCTACGTGTGATACCCAAAAATTATCCAAGAGAAATACTGAAAATCCATCCAGAGTTTGCTAGTGAAGTGCTAGGTTTCAAGCAATAAAATCACATCTATGTTGCCCTAATTAGGACATGAATTAACCGCTTTTTGTAGTACACTAAGAGAAAACATAACAAGGAGAAAAACACTCATGACTCAACACTCTCTCTCACTTGCTCCCTTTTACAAAGGCTGGGATGTGTATCAACAACACCTCATAACAGCTATCGCCCCGCTTTCAGCAGAACAACTTGCATTACGTGCCGCGCCGCATATGTGGTCTGTCGGCATGATTGCCACACATATTGTAGCGACGCGTGTTGGATGGTTCCAACAGTGGATGGGCGAAGGAAACGAGAAGCTTGCCCCTCTTGCTATATGGGACGAACAAGAGGATGTAATACGTACTGCCCCCGAACTTGTTACTGGTCTTGAAGACACATGGCAGATGATCCAAACATCTCTTGCTCGTTGGACGCCAGATGATCTTGAGCAAGTATTCCAGAGATCGTTTCCGTCGGATGAGGCTGGTCAAGAACACAACGTCAGGCGGCATTCGCGGCAATGGATTATCTGGCATCTGCTTGAACACGACCTGCATCACGGGGGAGAACTTTCTCTGGTATTGGGAATGTATGGTCTGCCCGCTCTTGATCTATAGCATCGGTGCCTTCTCGCTTGCCGCGAAACAGTGCCCACCATAGCGCGATCATAACAACCGTGAGTGCAATCGTGTAAGGTAGCAGCGACCAGATACCGATGTGCTGCGAAAGAATGCCCGCGATCCAGGGAAACAGGGCCAGCCCGATAATGCTTGTACTGACAAGAAAACCAATTGCGCTTGCTGCAATGCGTGAGGGCACAAGTTTTGGTGTAAGCGCGACCATGAGAGGATAGATTGGGCCGAGGCTGAATCCTACGAGACAGAAGCCAACCGCCGCAACAATCCCTAGCGGAACGAGCCAGATCAATGCTATTCCAACTATGATGCTTGTCATGCAGCCGTAAATTAGCATCGTATTGCTTATTCCGAAACGTTGCGAGAGGCTTTGTAGTACAAACCGTCCCATTGTCAGGCCGAACCAGTAACCACTCACAATCCAGCCGCTCAAAAGCGCGTTCTGATGCCGACCTTCGAGCAGGTAGGTGTAGCTCCAGTTGCCCAAACTTACCTCAACACCAACGTAAAAGAGCAAGAACAGTGCCGCCAACCAGATCACACCTACCTTGAGCGTAGTGCCGAGTGTATTCCCTGTTCCCTTTTGCTCCTCTTTAGTAACGTTCGACACGCGTTTGAACAGGAGCCAGAAGCCTATGAACAAGGGCAGATTCAAAAAGCCTAGTACGATATACATACTATTCCAACCAAGCTTCAGTACGAGAACCGTGCTTGCAATAATTGGTCCAATCAACGCGCCCACTCCATAGAACGCGTGGAGGTAGTTCAGCAGCGTAGCACTACGTGGCATTGCCGACATATAGATATTCAAGCCTGTTTCGATGATGCCTATACCAAGACCAATGGCGAGTTCAGTCAGCAATACCAGCACAAAAGGTGGCTTCAGGCTAAAGGCAAGAGCACCAATCAAAAATAAACTGGCCCCTGAAAGCAAAAAAACGCGCATCCCCAAACGCTCTACCAGTATGCCACTCGCGAAAGCTGATAGAAAATAGCCAATGGATGCCATCAGAAACAACAGGCCAATAACGGATTTATCGACGTTATAGTAGTTGCCCAGGCTTGGTAGTAACACACCGCTTGCTCCACTACTGATACCGATAAGCACAAAGCCGAAAAAGGCGAGTAATACGGGTAGAGAGAATAATGATGGGGCGGTTTGCTGTTCTGTGTTGAGCGGCGTTTTCATGAGTGTCCTTGTCTATTTCTCACAATTTATGTTAAGTGTATCACTTACGCCGTTATATAAGAAGAGATATAATGCATGCTAAGCTGATATTATATTGTTCCATCCTTCCGGCAGATAGTGCGTAAGTCACAGGTTGTGCAGATTTTTACTCTTGGCGTTGGGGCGAATGCGCGTTGGTCAATGTTCGCCACAATGGTATCAAAATGCTGACCTACCAGCATCGTCTCTTCGGGTTGATAGGTAATTTCCATGAGTGCATCTTGCTTGTATGCTTCGCCTGTCCAGTAGATGAAAAGTCGCGCTGGCACCTCTTCGCCTCGCTTTTCGATGATATGAGCATAGGTACATAGCTGTCGTTCGTAGACCTCTAGTTGTTCAGGCGAACAAAATTGTTTCTGCCCAGTTTTGAAGTCCAACATATGTAACTCGCCATCTACACGTCTGAGCAGGTCTATTTTCCCTGTCAGGATGTATCCGTCCTTCTCTATGGATAGAGGTATCTCAGCCTTTTCAACGGAGAGTAGCTCTACCTGATTATGCTGGAAATAGTTCAACACTTGCTCAAAAGCTTTCTTTTTGTCAGCAAGCTTGAATGCTCTGCTCTTTTGTTCCAGGCATGCAGCGACCTTTTCAAAGATACTAGCAATCGTATCAGGGTTCAGGGTAGCGTGTTGCCCTGCACAAACTTTACGATGAATATTCTCGATTGTTTGATGGACAAGCTGGCCGACAAAGTGTTCTTCAGTATATGAAGGCTGAAAATTATGTTCGTGGAAATATTCGTAGCGTCTTGGACAGGTTTCATAGGTTCTAATCGCTTGTGTAAAGCTATAACGTTGTTTCGGTTGTTGATGTGTTGTCTTTTCTGTCGGTGTGAATTTCAGCAATGCTTCGCGTTTAGACGAATAGTCTGGGAGTGCATTGAAAAGAGGCGCGATATATTTATTTGGTTGCTTTACGGCAGTCAGCACTAAGATTTGTTCAACTCGTGAGAAGGCTACATAGTAGTTACGCGCCATGTCAAGACGCGGAATGCGGTCCTCTGGCTCAAAAGGGGGCTGTCTATGATAGAAGCGTTTCAATTCCTTATCCGCGTTTTCTGAGCGTGGCGGTTGTTTGTCTAAGCGGCCAAATACCACAACAGGAAATTATAGCCCTTTTGCTTGATGGACGGTCATAATTTGTACGTGACCTGTTGGTATGGATTGTTGAGGATTTTCGCGTTGGTTTACGCCGTCACTGTAGCGTAAACGAAAAAAGGTGTAAAAAAACTTGTGTTGCATCTGCAACGGTGTGAGCGCGTTGGAGCTACGATAACACTGTTGAAATGTGCCTAACATCTGTGAAAACTCGATCAACGCGTCTCGTTTGAGTTGGTCTTGCATCGCTGTCCGAAATGGTTCAATAGCGAGTAGGCGGTAAAAACAATCTATTGCAATTTTCTCTTCATTCGTCTGATGAGAGATATGTTCATCAATGATTGCCAATTCCTGAGTCAACGGAGGTAGTGCAAGGCGTGCTTCCTCAAGTTGTTTCTGACAAGCTTGCATATACGCTGAAATTGTTTCATCGCCTACAGCTTCGTCGTTTTCCTCTTCGGTATAGTCAAAAAGGTATGCAAAACAGCCCATCATCAGTCGTACTTCATTTTGCTCAAAATACATTCGAGAGCGTGGGCAGAAAGCCAGAATATTCTTCTGCTGTAAGGCGTCGATATATGGCTTGCTCAAGTATGGTTTTACACTATGGAGCAGTAAGGCAACCTCGTTGTAATCGCTAATTATGCCTCGCTCTTTCAAAAACGAAACAAGTTCTGCAAAGCGTGCGGCCTCAAGGTCAACGTTCTCTTCATGAATCGCGAGTACGGCTGGATAGGCTTTATAGACTGGGTTCAAATAGTGCTTATTAACAAAAGGTCTTATCGTTTTATGGGTGCGAAACGGTGTACCATGTGGATTATGCCAGTTGGTCGAAGCCATCCATTGGTTACAGTGTTCAATAATCTTGGGGTGGGAGCGATAATTTGTAGTGAGTCGAACGGTCTTGCACGGCGAAAATTGTTTGTGAGCGGCACACGTTTTGGTAAACTCAAGAATGTTTTGTACCGTTGCACCCCGAAAGCGATAGAGGGCCTGATCTTCATCGCCGACAACACAGAGATTGCCGGTAGCGGAGGCAAGTTTTATGAGTATCTGTTCTTGTATATAATTTGTATCCTGATATTCGTCAACAAGCACATAACGTATGCCATTTGTGATTTGTGGTGCTTGAATAGGGTCTACAAGCAGGTTATAGGCGATCTTTTGCAAATGTGCGAAGTCGGTACGGGATGTGTTAGCTAACATTTTCTGGTAAGCGATGTGGGTACGAACAAGACAGCGTAGAAATATGCTCTCCTCCTCTGAATACTGCCCGTTTGTAAATGGATAGGCATTTCTGAGGTTATCGGTAATAAGTTCACCAGTGATTCTGTCAAAGCAGAATTGTAACCCCTTGGCAATTTTCCAACGGGTCCCCCAACGCTCTTGAAACACTGCTAATGTGGTAGCATTACAAAACTCTTCGAGATGTTCGTAGATGAGTAATTGCTGCGGAAATTGGTCGAGCGTATCATAGCTATTGCCAAGTGGGGTATCTTGTACATGTTCCGCAATGATACTGGTGCATATCCCATGAATAGTGTCAATACGCATCTGTGAAAGGTCTTGCCGGAGGCGCACCTCATGTGCAATACGAGTGAGACGGTCGCGAATTTCAAAAGCTGATTTCTCGGTATATGTACAAAGAATGAGTTCGGAGGGGGTTGCACAACGCTTGAGAAGCAGATTCATTGCCAGGAGTGTCAGACTGTGTGTTTTGCCGGAGCCGGGACCCGCAATGACGAGTAGCGGTCCATGCTCGTGCGATACAATGTCTTTTTGCTCTTCTGTCATGTCATAACGAAATAACTCTTCATGTATTGCCACAGTATTTCTTCCCTTTCCACATATTAAAGTCCATTTAGCATAAAGGGAAGAGAAAATAGAGTCAATATTTATGTACTTTTGTATATTTACAAGAAAGAACAAACGAAAAAGACGAAGGTATACCTTTGTCTTTTTCGTTTGTTCTTTTATCTTGCTACGTTATCGCACGCCCAGGATAATCTCAATTGTCAATTGATCCAGTTTTTCGTAACCATAGCCACGCTGTGCTAGTTTCTCGACATCGAACGTCGTGTTGCGTAATTTGTTAAGCGTTTCGGCACTATAGCCGCTGAGTAGGCCACCGTAGCTCTGATCGCCACTGTTAATCTCGGCGAGCAGGGCCTGAATTTCGGAATCGGCATGGAAACACCGCACCTTCTCTTTGAGCATATTATAGGTACGCATACAGCCCAGCGCGAAATCCCACACTCCTGCCTCGTCCTCGGTACGATAAGAGTGGGCGTCGTAGTGGCGCGGCCCGTCGTAGTGTTGGTCTTCGAGCAGCTTCACCAGGAAGAAGGCACTCTTGATATTTTCGCTACCAAAGCGGAAATCCTGGTCGAAGCGCGGTCCCTTCTGATCGTTCAGGTCGATATGGAACAGTTTTCCTGCTTCGAGTGCCTGTGCCACGCCATGCACGAAATTGAGTCCTGCCATATGCTCATGCGCCACCTCTGGATTGACTCCCACCATCTCAGGATGCTCAAGTGTATAGATGAAGGCGAGCATATGCCCGATTGTTGGCAGGTAGGTATCCGAGCGTGGTTCGTTGGGTTTTGGCTCAAGGGCGAGGCGCATCTTGTAGCCTTTGTCGATGACGTATTGCGACACAAAGTTAATAGCATCACGCATGCGTTTAAGTGCAGTAACGGGGTCTTTGCTAGCCTCGGCATCGACGCCCTCGCGTCCACCCCAGAAGACATAAGTCGAGACCCCAAACTCAGCCCCCAGGTCAATCGCGTTCAACGTTTTTTGGAGCGCGAAGGCACGAACCGCTGGATCAACCGAGGTGAAGGCACCATCTTTGAAAATAGGGTGGAAGAAAAGATTAGTTGTCGCCATCGGCACAACCATGTTGTTGTCGGATAGTGCTTGCTTGAACTCGCGCACAATACGGTCACGTTCGGTTGGCGTTGCATCAAATGGTACAAGATCGTTATCGTGGAAGTTGATGCCCCATGCTCCAAGTTCCGCCAACTTCTTCACACTATACACGGGGTCGAGAGCAGGGCGTACAAACTCACCGAAGGGGTCACGGCCACGATTGCCAATGGTCCACAGACCAAAACTAAACTTATCTGCCTTCGTTGGTTTATATTGGTCACTTGTGCTTTGCTGCGTTGTTGATGATGGTAAGGAAGTCATGTTGTCGCCTTTCTAAGTTAAAGGGTAGATAACTGTAATGTATCACATTCGTAGGGACCGCTTATGCTCTTTAAATGTTTCATTTAGTAAACGGACGACCACAAGGGTCGCACCCTACTATACGGCGTGTATAGTAGGGTGCGACCCTTGTGGTCGCCCGTTAGTTTCTTAAAACAGCATTATCGCGTCCTCTTGTGGCAATTGCTCATAGAGAGGACGCGATGAATTGGTCCCTATAGGGATTTGCGCAGCATTGCACGCACAAGACGGATTTCATCGAACGAGTAGTCATCGCCCAGGAAATCTTTGAGGGGTCGCAATGCCTCATCGCCAAGCTGCTCTATCGCATCTACAATATTTTGATGGTGTCCTTCCGGTATCAGAGGCGTAATGTCTATGGCCTCGCCCATCTCGATCAACTCGCCAAGGTGGTTCGCAATGGTACTCTGTGCCAAACCGCGCTCAGTGGCGATCTCCTCAAGATTTTTTCCCTGTTCATAGAGTGTTAACGTCTGCATGCGAGAATGTGGTCCGGCGGTGGGAGCAAGTTTATTGGCTATACTTTTTTTTCGTACAACGGAAGGTGCAAGCTCCATTGGAATGTTGTGTAGTTCGCAATAGCTGGCGATTTCGTCGGTGAAGATAGTATAGTATGCCTCTAGCTTACTGCTGCCAACGCCTGAAATGTTTGCGAAGTGTTCGCGTGTCTGTGGTCGCTGTTGCGCCATTTCACGCAAGGCAGCATCTGAAAAAACAACGTAGGGCGGCACACCCTGTTCGTCGGCGATATGTTTTCGCAGGTTGCGGAGATGATAAAACAGGCGTGCGCTCTGTGGATCGAGTACCTCCTGCTCGGCTTTGACCTTCTCCTCTTTTTTCTCAACGGGCATGGCAAAATCACACTGTTTACGAAGAATTTCGCGAGAGCGTGCATTCAGACGGAGGATAGAATAGCCATCAGGAGTCATATCCAGAAAGCCCTGCTTCATGAGCGCATAGCCGAGCCGTTTCCACTCTTCGACGTTGTAATCCTTGCCGATACCATAGGTGGAGAGTTGGTCGTGATTGAAATCGCGTATCTTCTTGGTATTCGCGCCGCGCAATACGTCGATGACATGGGTCATACCAAAGCGTTGCTCAGTACGCCCAACACACGAAAGAAACTTTTGCGCGTCAATCGTGCGGTCTTCCATCTCCACTGGTTCGAGCGCACGTTGGCAGTTATCGCAGTTGCCACAGTTCTCTTGCTGCCAATCTTCGCCAAAATAGCCCAGTAGGATGCGGCGGCGGCAATCGCGACTGTCACAATAGGCCATGACTTGGTTCAGTTGTTGCCGTGCGATAAGCTGCTCTTGCTCGCCCTGTTTCTGGTCAATAATAAACTCAACTTTGATGCGGTCGCCATAGTTGAAATAGAGAATACATTGCGCTGGTTGCCCATCACGTCCGGCGCGGCCCGACTCCTGGTAGTATCCTTCAAGGCTACGTGGCAGGTCATAGTGAATGACGGCGCGTACATCTGGTTTGCCGATGCCCATGCCAAAGGCAATTGTGGCGACAAGGACCGCAACATCGTCACGAATGAAACGAGACTGATTCTCTGCGCGTTGCTCATTGGTCATGCCAGCATGATAGGATAGAGCATGAATACCGTCATGGCGTAGCATTTCGCTTAATGCATCAACACCTTTGCGGCTCTGACAATAAATAATCACAGACGCATCGGGCATGCTTCTTAGTAGCTCAACAAGCTCACCATAAGACGCCTTGCTTTTCTGACGCACCTCGTAGGTGAGGTTAGGACGATTGAAACTGGCGATATGAACATGTGGGTCGCGCAAGCGAAGCTGGGCAAGGATGTCCTCACGTACTCGCTCCGTTGCGGTTGCCGTCAATGCCTGCATTGGCACACCTGGGAAGTGGTCGCGCACACGTCCTAGCTGTCGATACTCTGGCCGAAAATCATGTCCCCATTCGCTCACACAGTGCGCCTCATCGACCGCCATCAATGAAATGCCGATGGTCTCATGCGTATGCTCTAGCAGTGTTAGGAAGTCAGCACTTAGCAAGCGTTCAGGGGCGACATAGACCAGCTTGAGTTGTCCATTGAGTAATGCACGTTCGCGCTGTGACCGCTCAACTGCGCCGAGCGTGCTATTGATAAAGGTTGCCGCGATACCATTGGCCTGTAAGCGGTCAACCTGATCCTGCATGAGCGCAATAAGGGGAGAGATGACGATGGTGACTCCAGGTAGCATAAGGGCGGGTAGCTGATACGTGAGCGATTTGCCACCGCCCGTTGGCATAAGTATCAAGGCATCGCGTCCAGCTAACATATGCTCGACGATATCCTGCTGCCCCGGCAGAAATGCATCATGCCCAAAATATTGTTTTAGTGTTTGTTCTGTGGTATTCAACTTTCAACGTATCCTCATTTATAAATAAATATGACTATACCACAAACTATTGTAGCGTATCTGGTGTGGGAGGGCAATAAGAAAAACCCTCAATTCCTCCCAACATTGGTCAATGGAAACGAGGGCGTTATGAATGTATTGGAAACAATTCCCTTGCAGTCCCCCCTACATGTGAGCGATGACATTATGCAAAAATTATGCTAGACTTTGTACCATGCTTCTGTTATACTACACACCAGAAGCAGAATGTATAAAAAGCGATGATGGGAAGAGTACGCGGAGAGAGACCGAACAGGGAGAAGAGGCCACCGACTGCAAGCCTTTTTGCGGAAGCCTTCGCCGAAGTTCATCCCAGAGCAGGCCATTGAAAGAGCAATGTAGATAGCCTCGGTAGTCCCCGTTACAGGACGGACCAAGCGGAATTTGTTCGCACATATCCATATCAATCGCGTGTGACAGATTCAATATGGGTGGTACCACGGAGTTTTCGACCGACACTTCGTCCCTGTTGACGATGCGTCGGTTTTTGATTTTTGGGAGAAATACATGTTGGGACAACTAGATGCCTTGCTGGGGCAACTCGACGAACTCCGCCAACGCGCACTCGCGGAATTGGCGTCGATAGATACTTCGGCGGCACTCGATGAATGGGATACCCGTTATCTGGGACGCAACAAGGGCGAACTCAAGAACCTTTCAGCCGTGATGCCGAAACTGACAAAAGAAGAGCGACCCGTTGTCGGACAAAAGATTAACGCCGTCAAAGCCGAACTGGAACAGCAGTTGCTCGCCAGACGCGAATCGCTCAAGCAGCGCGAACTCATGCGAGCGTTAGAGCAGGAACGTATCGACGTGACGCTACCAGGGCGTGAACTGCCTGTTGGTCACATGCATCCCCTGTCACAGGTCATACGAGACGTATCGCGCATCTTCGTGAATATGGGCTTCCAGGTAGTGCAGGGGCCAGAGGTCGAGACTGATTACTATAACTTCCAGGCTCTCAACCTGCCCGCCGACCACCCGGCTCGCGACATGCAAGATACCTTCTGGGTCGTTCCAGGCGAATTACTGCTACGTACCCAAACCTCACCAATGCAGATTCGTACAATGGAGCAGATGCGCCCACCTGTACGTGTGCTTGTTCCCGGTAAGGTCTATCGCTATGAGGCGGTCGATGCCTCACATGAGGCCGTCTTCCACCAGATTGAGGGTTTGCTTGTCGATGAACATTGCACTATGGCCGACTTGAAGGGTTGTCTGGAACGTTTTGCCCGCGAGATGTTCGGCGAGAAGCGACAGGTACGTTTTCGTGGTAGCTACTTCCCATTCACCGAGCCAAGTGCTGAGGTCGATATCGACTGCCCCTTCTGCGATGGCGTGGGTTGTCGCACCTGCAAATATACCGGCTGGCTAGAAATTCTTGGCTCTGGTATGGTCGATCCACGCGTCCTGCGTCAGGTCGGGTATGACCCGACAAAATATCGCGGCTTTGCCTTCGGAATGGGCGTCGAGCGTATCGCCATGCTCAAATATGGCGTCAACGAAATACGCCTCTTCTCCGCTAACGATCTGCGCTTCTTGCGTCAATTCTAATAAATACCCTACGAAAACCTATGAAATATAAAGGGAGAAACTTTATGAGAGTACCGCTGAGTTGGCTCAAAGAGTACGTAACTATAAAGCAAACACCAGAAGAGCTAGCTTATACGCTGACGATGGCGGGGCTAGAGGTCGATGCCATCGACTATATTGGTGCGAGCTGGGGCGATAAGATTATCACAGCGCAAATTACCTACCTGGAAAAAGTCGAAAAATCCGACCATTTGAATTATACACATGTTGATACGGGATATAGTGAACTGAGTGTCGTGTGCGGTGCCCCGAATATTAAACTGGGTGACAAAGTGCCGCTGGCTTTGGTCGGGGCACAGGTTGGCGATATCACCATTGGCGAGAGTAAGAAGATGGGCTATGTCTCGCAAGGCATGCTGTGCTCACCACGCGAATTAGCCTTGGGCAACGATCACTCCGGCATTTATATCCTCGATGCCGATACACCGCTTGGTGTGCCGCTTGTGGATATCCTTGGTGAGACGGTACTGGATTTCTCAATCAAGGCGCATCGTGGCGACCTGTCTTCGATTATCGGTATTGCGCGTGAGGTGGCGGCACTGACGAAACAGGAGTTACGTATTCCGCAGCCAATTATTCACGAACAGGGAATGTCCGCACCAGAGATGGCGCAGGTGACGATTGAGGCACCAGACCTGTGTTCACGTTTTTCTGCCCGTATCATTAGCGACATCAAGCTAGGCCAGTCACCGAGTTGGATGGGACGTAGATTGCTCGCGGCAGGAATGCGTCCCATCAGCAATGTCGTCGATATCACCAACTATGTGATGTTGGAGTTCGGGCAACCTCTGCACGGTTACGACTATGATCTGGTGCGCCAACATTCCTTGATTGTACGCCGCGCCCATGAAGGAGAGATGCTAACAACGCTCGACAACGTGAAGCGAAAACTGACGCCGGATATGCTGCTGATTGCCGATCCAGAAGGACCGACGGGCATTGCGGGAGTCATGGGCGGAGCAGTTAGCGAAGTGAACGATAAAACGACGACGGTCTTGTTGGAGGCGGCGAACTTCAATGCTGTGAGCATACGTCGCACCTCTACTGTTCTTGGATTGCGTTCCGATGCTTCGAGCCGATTTGAGAAGGGACTGGACCCAGAATTGACGCTTGCAGGAGCAAATCGTGCCGTTCAATTGATGGTAGAACTTGCGGGCGGTGTAGTTAATCCAGGCATTATTGATGTCTATCCTACTTCGGTGAAGCCGCGTACCATCGTCTTTTCCGCGTATGAGGTTGAGTGGCTTACAGGTATGAAGGTAACACAAAATGAAGTGATTGACGCACTGCAAGCGTTACATTTTGAGGTGGTAGCTGACCCTGATGAACTGGGCGCAAAGATGCTGGTTACGGTGCCAACGTACCGCTCTGACATCGAAGAGGGGGCCGATCTTGTGGAAGAGGTGCTACGCATGATTGGCTACGACACCATCGTTGGCACTATTCCAACAGGACCCTTGCCAGAGCCGCAGGGAGAATCATGGTTCGACCGCGAACAGGAGATACGCACGCGATTGGTCGGCGCGGGATTGAACGAGATTATCACCTATGCGATAACGAGCCGTGCGCGTATGGTGAATCTCTTAGCGCAGGCCGACGCATCCTCGGTGCGTTTTCTGTTGGGTTCGGGAATTGCCTTCTCGAACGGTAAACAAGAACATGCGATTGCTACGCAAGCGAGAAATGGCAAGACGATTGCACCATTCGAGGCACAGAACATTCGTGCCGTTGTGCTGGCTAATCCTTTGACAAGTGATCTTGAGGCAATGCGTTTGACCCTCATGAGCGGTTTGTTAGAGACGGTGCAAGAAAACAGTAAACGCAACAAAGCTAGCCTGCGTTTCTTCGAGATTGGACGCCGCTACATTCCCTCTGATGACATGCACAAACAGCCAGACGAGCGGCGTAGTGTGGGTATCGCGCTGTGTGGTCCAGCACAGATTTCGTGGATACCAGAATTAGGGCGTCTCGCTGATTTCTATGATCTGAAAGGCATTGTAGAGGGATTGCTTGATGGTCTGCATATTATGTCATATCGTTTCACGCCGACGCAGCATCCCACGTTTCATCCTGGACGCTGTGCGTTGCTAGAGATACCACGTCTCGCTGGCACTGGTGAAGAGGTTTTCAGCCCAATTGGTGTACTGGGCGAGGTGCATCCACTCGTGCAGCAACGCTATGATCTGCCACACCGTGCGTATCTCTGTGAGCTAGACCTGGAAATGCTTTATGCCGCTGTACCATCGCGCTTGACCTATCATGCGATCTCGCGTCACCAGGAACTCACACGTGACCTTGCGATTGTTGTTGAGCAACAACTTTCAGCCCAAGAGGTGCGTGATGTAATCGTTGCCAGTGGTGGTGAATTATTGCGCTCGGTCACGCTCTTCGACGTTTACACTGGTGAGCCTATACCAGAGGGCAAGAAAAACCTCACGTATTCTCTGGTTTATCAAGCGCAGGATCGTACCTTGACGGATGCGGAGGCTAACGCTCTACAAGAAAAAATTGTGCAGGCACTACATGACACTTATAGTGCAACATTGCGCTAATGTGTAGGGACCAACGTAGCACGGCCTGGCCGCAACGAATGGCGACCACGACGTGCTACGTTGGTCCCTATAGATAAGGAATAAGTCCTATTCCACTACCTATCCGAGTGACAAATACTGTATATGGCACGTTCTATAAAACAGATATTAATTAAAGTCTCTGAATAATTATTCATAAAGGATATGGGACGTAAGGAAGCAAAGTTTTTTATTATTTATTGTTATTCAGACAGCCAACGAACTTTGTTCTCATCTTAGACATTCTGTAACGACGCTTCGCGTCTAGGCTTCGCCTTAACAGAATGCAAGGAGTGCGCTTCGCTCAGGCTGTCTGTAATGAATAGATTGCTACTGCGTCACCTGCCCCTAAGTAGTTTATATAAGGGTTGGACATGCGGGTAGAAAGTTTGGACGACCAGCAAAAACGAGACATGAGCCGATGTCTCCATTGCAGTGAGCCATGTGAGGCAACTGCTTTATTTTGTGATTCGTGTCAGGCGCAGCTCTATCAATTAGAAGCAGCATCGACGGTGCCTGGAGCATATATTGATATTGCAGACGCTTCAACTGCGTCACATCCCATTGTTGCAGCGACTGCAGAAGCATATAAACCTGAACTAGTTCGACAAGACAAAAATACACCTTTGCCTCTGCGATCTACAGTAGACGAAATTCCTCTTTCTTTAGAAGCATCACAAGAAGCATCACAGAAGTCACCAGTTTCATCTCATGGGATGTATGTAAACATGGTGGAGCACGCCATCCATCGTTTGAATGATGCGGCACAGCGTATTGCATCTGTGGATCAGAGCGATAAACGTCAACCGCATGCATCACGTCTTTCACCAATCCGTGACATCTCTGCCGATATACAGCGTCATAGTACGCCGTTACCCAAAGCTATTGCACAGGCAAATGACATGCAGCAAAACCGCCCTGAAGCCTCTGCTAACGATATGCCCGACTTATGGCCCTGGCTGCATGACGCCGATGATATCGAGAACAATACCTTTGAGAACTACACTGATCCACTGCTTGCGCGTCGTTTCCCAAGTAGCTCTGAAGCCGCGCGTATCGAAGCCGAAGACGAACGCAGAGCTAAAGCAGAGGGTGTACTAAAAAACCGTTCTGCGCGTAAAAATGTACGTCATACACAATTTAGAATCGCGTTTGTGAGTCTGGCGATTTTAGCAATTCTCGCACTTACGATTGATACTGTGCTTGTTTCAGTGGCTTTCTTGCATCCACATCATACGGTAGCACCTGTTAGTGGTCCTCCGACGCTGATGATTACTGTGCAAGGTAGCAACGATAATAAAGTGAGTAGTGGGCAAAATATTATTTTTCATCTCATGCATTTTAATCCATCTACTAATGTGTATATCACGCATGATGTTGGTGTGCCAATTATACTAAGTACAAACTTTCCAATCGTGCGTGTCAATAATAATGGTGCCGCCACTGCCTATTCGGTTATTTCATCCGGCTGGGGACCAGGCTTCCATAATATCGAAGCTGAGGATATGACAACTCACTATACTGCTAATGCAACACTGCAAATTATCAATGCTGGTCCATCGAAACCTTCACATTTAATAATTAAAGATCTTTCTCTTGATGCAGGTTCAGGGTATCAAGGCTCAAATACTATTAAATCTCTGACACTCTATAATGATGAGAATGCTAGTGGAGCTATCACATGGGCCGCGAGCAGCAATAGTCCCTGGTTACTGCTGACTCCAAATCAAGGCACATTCAGTGATAGTCAAACACTATCTATTGGTGTGGAACGCGGACTGCTGACTCCTGGTTCTTACAATGGCACGATTACCTTTTCGTCGAACGTAGGTGCGCCGCTAGTTGTGAAAGTAACAATGGTGGTAACGCCGCTTCCACCAGACGCTGGGGCGGTAATGGTGGTGACTCCTGTGGTACTGTCATTTACGGCAGTGGATGGTGTTGCCAGTTCAACTAGCCAAATATTGACGCTGAGCAATCCAGGACGAAAAACACTTTCATGGTCTCTGACGAACAACCAGTCTTCCGTCGCGCAGACGCCTCAAGGCTCGTTTCCGGGTATGGGTGGCACCGTAGCGAATTGGTTGAACACCGATGTAACGTCGGGTACCGTTCCTCCAGGTGCTACAGAGAGCATCAATGTGACGGTGAATAGCCAGGGTTTCCTGCCAGGGGCGTATACTGACCCACTTGTGTTTAACTCCCCTGACAAGACGACTATTAACCAGACACAAAATGTAAGCGTCTCGCTTACAGTGCAGCCGCATTGTAGTTTGATACTTGGCACAGGTGGGATGACATTTAATGCTGTTGCTGGTAGCAGTAATACTAGTAATCAGGCATTGAGCGTAACCCCAGCACCCAGTTGTAGCTCTGCCGTCGCCTGGACTGCAAACTCATCCGCAGGATGGTTGTCGGTGACGCCTGCCAGTGGTTCGGCAAAGACGGGGGCAAATTCGGTTATCACCGTTGGTGTGAATACAACAGGTATGACACAGGGAACGTATCCAGGTACGATTACCGTTGTATGTGGACAAGGTATGAATGGGAGTACGCAAACTGTATCGGTGACGCTGACGGTGCAACCACCGCCGCCCCCAGGCTCACCGATTATGGCGGCGGCTCCGCTTATAATGAGCTTTAGCACGGTTCAGGGGCAGCCGATAACTTCTGGACAGACAGTAGTGATTACCAATTCTGGACAGAATGCTATGCAATGGCGTGCCTCCGTAGGTTTATTAGCAACAGTATGGCTTGGTGTTTCACCAACGGGTGGCACAATTAACCCTGGACAAACGGCGACCTTGACAGTGGTAGCAGGGTCGAGTGGGTTGACTCCTAATACTTATAATGGACAAATAACATTGAATGGCTATGATGCCAAAACGGGGGCAGTAGCTGCTGGTGGTAGCCCCCAAGTTGTATCGGTGCAGTTACAGGTCAATCCACCTTGTGCGCTGGTCCAGCCTTCATCGAGTGCCCTTGCATTTTCTTCGATACAGGGTGGAAGTGATCCTGTATCGCAAGCGGTGACGCTGACCGCATCAGGCAATTGTGCGTGGCCTTTAGGCTGGACTGCGGATGTGAGTTCTGGTGCTCCCTGGCTGAAACTCTCTTCTCATGGCGGCAAGTTTGGGCAGGGTAGTCTCTCTACAACGCTCAATATCAACCCTACCAGTGCTGGACTTTCAGTGGGAACATATACGGCGTCGGTCGCAATCACTACCACAGACAACTCAGGAGTGGTGGCGCAGGGAAGTCCCCAGGTCTTTTCTATCACATTGACCGTTTTGCCTCCATGTCAACTGCTGGTCTCTCCGGGAAATCTCGCTTACAATGTGGTGCAGGGTCAGGCATCTTCTCCTCACACGCTCTCTATCAGTGAGACTGGAGCTTGCACACGCCCTGTCACCTGGACTGCTACGAGTGATTCTACGTGGCTTACGCTTACTTCTACAACAGGGTCCGATATGGGTAGTGGTAGCTCGGTGGGCGTGAGCGTGAATGCTTCTGGACTGGTTCCGCGCACATATACAGGAAATGTAACTGTAACTGCCAATGGTGGTACAGCGTCAAATATGCTTACTCAAACCATTCCTGTTTCTGTCACCGTGACGGGTTTTGCGGTGAGTGGTACCGTGAATGCATGTGCTGATGCCATGTGTGCTACACCTATATCTCTTCCCGGTGCAGCAGTCACGTTAACTGGCCCTGGTGGTGTGTCGATGAGTACTACGGCGGACCTGAACGGCAACTATTCATTCTCGAATGTGCCGCTTGGTGCCTGCACGATCACCGCCAGTGGTCTCAATGCTGCCAGCATTCATTATACAGGTAGTACTCCTGTGACAGTCACAGGCAATATGCCAGGGGTAAATGTGCCTTTACAGGTAGGGTCATAAAAGGAAGATAGCAGATGGCAAGCACCTTTTGCTTGCCATCTGCTATCTTTTCTTCCCCTTATGCTTTCTCACCCCAAGCTGTTAGTAAGATGGATAAGCCGCAGAAATCCTCAGCTTGTATTTCTTCCAGCACCTGTGCATGAAGGCCCGCGAATTCAGCAGGGGTAAGTGTACCCGTTTTGAAGAGCAGAGGTTGCACCAGTTCAAGTGCGAATTGAATATCTTGTATTCCGCCTTCATGAGCCTCCGTACCAAAGGAGTAGTCAATGGTGTGCGCCTTGCTTTGAATGTTTTGCATACCAACCTGCTTCAGCAAAGAGCATAACATCGTAATCATACCCGCATTATGTCCGGTAGGGGAAAAGCTTCGCCCTGCACGTTGCTGTGCCTGGTTAAGTTTAGCAAAAAACGTTTCGTAGCCAGGTTTGTTTGTAAAGCCAAACTCTCCTTCAGTGAGACGAAGTGTGCCACCAGATCGTAAGACACGTTTGCACTCCGTCAAAAAAGCAGGCCATTGCTGAGGCGGTACGAAGCCGACGACGGTACGCATATTTACAATGTCGAACGATTCATCATCAAATTCAAGAGGTTTGAGGGCATTCATTACCGCAAAGTGTGCATTGTCCAGTTTACGTACCTGCGTGTGTGCCTTCGCGTAGTTAATGGCGTTTTTACTAATATCAATACCAGTAACATCTATATGAGGGTACTGTTGTGCCATTTCATGCACCCAGCCCCCCGGCCCACAGCCAACATCCAGAATACGTGTCACGTTTTGCAGATCAGCATCCTCTCGTTCTGAAAAAACGCCCCCCATTCCTCTGGTAAGCAATTTATCTTGATCGAGGAGACGTGCCATCTCCAATGCGCTTTCAGCGTCCAGTAGATAGGTGTTCTCTGTCTGAGCTTGTGAATTGTGTTCCTGGGTCATATGTCGCTCCTCTTTTCTGTCCAGGGGATGGAAAGTAGTTCTTCCTCCAGGTCCTGTAAAACCTTGAGTTCGGCCTTTATTCTTGAAATAGGTTGTGTTTCTTGTTCTTGCATAGTTTGCAACTGCTGTGCTACGCGTTGCTGAAAATGACGTGTATAGCCTTGCTGCACATCGTATGAAGGCATGATGCCTAACGCGATCTGTCCCAACTTGTAAAAGTTAGGTTGCTCAAAGCTGAGGATAAGCAAGTTGGTATAGCTCTTAATCAGGTCTTGTAGCGACTGCAAAAAATATCCTTGCTGCGTACTCGAAATATAGAGGCAACCTGCTACACGGTCCGACAGGAGTAGAGGGCAAGCGATTGCCCTCTCCTCCCATTCGACAATATGGCCGGGATAGCGCATTCTCTTTTCTTCATGACTTTGTATGACCACTGGATGACCCTTTGTTACCGCCTCGCCTTGAGGTGACTCGATACCCAGGAAGCCTAAACGGTTCTTGAGGTGACTATGCCAGGGGAGAATGCCACGGCCTATATCTTCGCGTAAACTACGTACATCGCCATCGCCGCACGGAGGTAGACACACGCTGATACTCACAGCAATACCTTTTGACATCGGGTCGAGATGACCTAGTGCATTCTCAAGAGAGGTGATCCGGGATGTGGTATACTCACCCCCATGAGACCACGCATTTTTGTCCGAGACCTGTCCGAAAAGGAACAGCAGTCGCTCGCCGCCGGACTGCGTTCCTCGGA
>JAABUX010004072.1_pt1 | contig 18838 bp, 14 predicted proteins | sample 5561851 | NCBI WGS metagenome assembly JAABUX01 (sample SAMN10711883, study PRJNA513361) | rock metagenome | isolation source: Antarctica rocks | place: Antarctica: Victoria Land, Richard Nunatak red sandstone | collected 2016-01-03 | reverse complement strand
CGAAGGTGTACGGCACCTCTTCTTCATCGACCCACACGTTCGCGTCATAGCCGTTGGATTGGAACACGTGCTCGAGGCGCCCGGGTGGCTTGAAGCCGCGAAAAGGCAGATCGCAGGCCGCTTTGCGCTGCGCCTGGCGCCCCACATCCACCACCGGCCCGGCATTCAGCATGAGGCATCGAATGCCCTTCTGCGTGAGGATCTTGGCGGCCATACCGCCCGCGTGCCCGGAGCCAATGATCAGTACATCTACAGGTTCCTGCGCCATCGTAGTTCCCCCAAACCTTTATTGCGGATACGACGGTGAAGGGTGCGCGCTCTTCGGTGCATCGACCGTGGGCGAAGGCCGCACATGAACGCTGTTGAAGCTCTCGGCGTAGATGTCCGGATCGATGGGCGACCAGTAAAGCCCCAAGGTCGCCATGTCGCCCCCTGCATGCCCGGCGGGACCCGCTTGGGCCCGGTTCCATACCTCGGAGTTCATCGTGGCCGTGCGAATGTCCGCATGCGCAATGTTCAGAACATCCACGTGCGCATCCACGGCTTTACCAGGGCATCGGCCTGCGCCGTTTCAACCTGTGCGAATGGCTTGCTGTACTGCTTTTGCGACTGCCCATCGAGCCAGTCTAGACCGCCCGCATACAGGGTGCGGCGCGTCTGCGGCGAGCTACCGATGAGGAAGTCGAGGAACGCGGGTGTCTCCGCCGCCAGAGCACCCGGCTTGCCTTCCAGCGGAGGCACCAGCAAATCGCTGAGCCGCCCCAGGGTCGCCATCTGCGCCGGCGAGAAAAAGGTGAGGTCCGCCTCGGCAATCGCGTCTTCCACGACTGTCTGCGGCAGGGGCGTCTTGGGGTTCAGACCCAGCGTCCACGGCACCGGAGCGGGTGGCGGAGGTGCGGGGTTTGCCGCCTGCTGCGCCAGCAGAAGCCTGGGCGCGAGCCCCGCCGCCACCATCGCACGAACAAAATCGCGTCGCTGCATGAGGATCGCCTCCGCGGGCGCGCGGCCACCTACATGGCTTCGCGCACACCCGTTTTATGGAAGTGGGCTCTCCTGTGTCAACTCCTTCGCGAGCTCGGCGGTCAGGGTTGCGGGTTTACGCGACGACGAGCCTTCAGCAACACATCGGCCGCCTCGGGCCGATCGTCCCAGAAGTCCAGCCGCACACGCCCATCCGGCAGCGTCGAAGCCGTCGCAGGAATCGCACTCTCCGTGCAGTACCAGCCCGCCGGCAGAACCACCGCGTTACGCGGCCGCCCCAGGCTGCGATCGAAGACCAGATCATCGCCCTCCAGCCTGTAACTCAACGGCGCCGTGTACGTTTCCGAGATGCGCAGCCGCAGGCTGTGCCCCTTCACCACGGGCGGAAATGGAATGACCACCGCCGTCGCCTTGGCGTCCACGGGCTCACCAGCATCGATCTTCGCCGCGGCAATCTCCGCGCCGCTCATGATGCGGGTAGACAGCTTCTCGCCGGTATCGAGGACGTAGGCCGAAGGCTTGTCCACCTGGCTGCCCTCACGCACCACGTTGACGTAGCTGTTCACGCCCGGTCGTGTCTCCGTGTAGTCGTGATACAGGCTGAAGGCATGTGTCTCCGGCGCCTGCAGGAAATACACGATGTCACGGTCGCCATGCGCCCGCTCCGCGAGTCTTTCCGACTCTGGCAGACCTGCAAAGGGTGACTCCCATGAACGCTTCTCGCTCACGGCTCGCGGCAGAGAAGCAGTCCCTGTCTGCGCATCTTTCTTTGCATGCAAAACCAGCGGCGCAGAACCTTCGCCAGCGTGCAGAAAGCTCACCGTAATGCGCCCATCCGGCTCGGTCAGGATCTGCGATGGCACTGTGAGGCTCGTCACTTCATACCCTGCGGGAAGCACGATCTTGTTGCGCTGAATCCCCAGCGGCCGATCGAACACAATCCCGCTGCCATCCGCGTGGTAACTCTTGGGGTCCTTGTAGGTCTTCAGGATGACCACGCGGCCCTGCCCATGTTCCGGGACAGGCCGCGCCAGCGTCACCCTGATGTAGTCAATGCTCGTGTCCGCATCGGCGAGCAGCGGATCGCGTTTCGCCTCGGCCCACTCACCACCTGGAACTGCAGGGGCGCGCCGCTCATCGCGTCGTACACGCTCTCGTCAGAGGCCACACTGCCCTTGCGGATCGGGTTGTAGAAGACCTTCGCCCCGGCCGTGGTTGCCGTGACCTCGTAATAGATCTTGAAGCTCGCCGTCGCGGGATCAAGTAACTCGTAGCGCGTGTACTCGTCGGTTTCGGTTTGTACGTTGTGCGCTTCCGGCAGGGTGATGCTGTTCTGCGCGACGCCCTGCGCGGCACAGCAGACACAAGCGGCCAGCAGGGCTGCGCGAAGCTGGGTTGAAGTCATCACCTCAGACTAAACCTGGGTAGCACCGCAACCGTAGCGCTGCGCGTTGGTGGAACGCTCCTGTTTGAAAGCCCAGAGAAATCTACCTCTCTGAAGGCCTGGCCATGTTCCGGGCTTGACGGCGAGGGTGGGATGGCCGCATCCTTGATCTATCCAATTTTTTAGAACTTTTGCATGCAGTCAACTCGTCTCAGGTTGGCTTCACGCAGAGGCGTAGCTCCGTCCGACCCAGGAGAAATCTGCGTGATTGCCAAGAGCAAATCTCACTTTCCCTCTGGAGCAGCTGCTTTCTCGTCAGCTCTCTCTCCCTGGTCGCAAGGGCCCAGACCGCTGCAACCGGCACCATTGCCGGCACGGTGACAGACACGTCCGGCGCGATTGTTCCGAACACGCCGGTCGTGATCACGGACACGGACACAGGGGCCGTACGCAATCTCACCACCAACGGCGGCGGCTCCTACAATGTCACGTTCCTGCAGCCGGGCCACTATGAAGTGGTGCTCGGCGGCGGCAGCTTCGGCAAGATCGACCGCAAGAACCTGAACCTCACCGTCGGCCAGATCCTCACCGTCGACGCGTCACTTGCCGCAGCCGGTGTCACCAGTGAAGTGACGGTGGATACCACGCCGCCGCTGCTCGATACCGAGAAGACCGAAGTCGCGCAGACCGTGGGCGCGCAACTGATCAGCAACCTGCCCGTGAACGCGCGCAACTGGGACACGTTTGTGCTGCTCGGGCCGAATGTCGTTCCCGATGGCGGCTCCGGTCTGGTGTCCTTCCACGGCGTCTCCGGTCTGTACAACCAGAACTACGTCGACGGCGCGAACAACAACCAGATGCTGTTCTCCGAGGCTCGTGGCCGCGCCTCGGGCGCACCGTACGTGTACTCGCTCGACTCCATCAAGGAGTTTCAGTCCGACATCTCTGACTACTCCGCCGAGTTTGGCCAGGCCTCCGGTGGTGTCGTCAATGCGATCACCAAGAGCGGCACCAATCAGATCGGCGGGCGGAATCATGCCGCGCAGCGGATGCATCCACCGCACCAGTGCCTCTAATCCGACGACCTCGCCACTGACGAGCTCCAGCTGCGGCTGGTAGTGGAGTAAAAATTCTTCTCTGCGCAAAGCTTTGCGAAACTCCTGCACATTGAGCAGCAGCTCCGGTCGAGCTGCCGGCTGCAGGGCCCGAGGGGGAACGTGCCCCCCGCCCAGCATGTTCTCGAGAGTCTCGAGCCGAAGTGGCTTCTGCAGATGGCCCGCAATCGTCAGTCCCAATGACTCGGCGAGGTGCTGAGCCGACTCCAGCACGCGCTTGCCGGTCCCGCTGATCAGCACGATGGGCGGCTTGTGCTCCCCCTGGCTCAGCAGGCGCAGAAGCTCAATGCCGTCCAGCCCTGGCATCAGCAGATCCAGGATGACCAGCGTGGTGCCCGAGCTCAAGCTCGCAAGAAAGCTCTGGGCGTTATCAGTGACTTTGCAGCGAACGCCCATCTGTTGCGCCACGAAGGACACCAGTTCGCCCAGCTCAAGATCGTCATCCACAAGGAGGATATTCTGCTCAGTCATCGCAGGTGTCCTTCCAGAATTGAGTTTGGATCGGGGTTGTCATGGGTCGCTTCTCCCCTCAAGCAGACAACTTGCCCATCGTACGGCGAACCATGGATACCAGCTCATGACGGTCGTAGGGCTTGCGTAGGAATGGACCGTCCAGCGGCGCGGTACGTTCCACCAGCGCATCGGCCGGAAAACCTGAACAGTAAATCACCTTCAACTTCGGGAAGTGGTCTCGTACGTCGAGGGCCAGTTCCGCCCCATTCACGCCGCCGGGCATGATGATATCGGTGACCATCAGCTCGATCTCGGGGTGTTGCCCCAACATCGCCCTGGCTGATTTGCTGTCGCGGGCCTGCAGGACCTTGTAGCCGGCTTCATCCAGGTAAACCTGCGCGATCTCCAGGAGCTCGGGCTCATCGTCCACCAGCAGCACGACGGATCCGTCACCATCTCGGGCCAACGCGTGATGTCCATCCTCCGTGTGCACTTCAGGCCCTGCAGCCAGCGGCAGGTACAACGACACAGTAGTTCCGTATCCAGGCTCGCTGTAGAGGCGAACCGTTCCATGCGACTGTTTGGCGAAGCCGTACACCATGGCAAGCCCCAGCCCGGTTCCTTTGCCTCGCTCCTTGGTCGTGAAGAAAGGTTCGAAGGCCCGTTCCAGCACCTCGCGAGACATCCCGCTCCCAGTGTCGGAAATGGACAGAAAGGCATAGCTTCCCGGCTTCAGGTCGCCGCCGTAGGCCGCGGCTTCGCGTGTGGCTACAGTGGCAGTCTGCGTCGTGATGCTGATCACGCCCCCGCGCGGCATGGCGTCGCGTGCGTTCACGATGATGTTCAGCAACGCACTTTCCAGACCTGCGACATCTGCGAAGACAGGTGGCACCGTTTCATCGAGTTTTGCGCGAATCTCGATCTCCGGGCCGAGCGCCCGCGTCGCCAGCTCGATGGTGTTCTGGATCGGCTGCTCCAGCCGGATCGCCGCCGGGCGCAGCTCCCCTGCACTTGAAAAGGCCAGCAGCCGGCGGGTCAGATCGGCTCCGCGTGCCGATGCCTTCAAAGCGGTACGCACCCGGTTCTCCGCAAGCTCGTTGCCCGCGACAAGCCGTGAGAGCAGATCAAGGTTGCCGATCACTACCCCGAGCAGATTGTTGAAATCGTGTGCGATGCCACCCGTCAATTGTCCGATCGCATCCATCTTCTGCGCCTGGTAAAGCTGGCCCTCCAGCTCCTTGCGATCGGAGATGTTGCGCGCAATCTTGGAGGCTCCCACCACCTTGCCACGGGCGTCGTAGATAGGGGAGATGGTCAGCGAGACGTGGATGAACTTGCCGTTCTTCTTGCGGCGCACCGTCTCGATGTGATCGACGGTCTCGCCGGCGCCGATCCGTGCGAGGATTTCATCTTCCTCGTGCAGGTGATCCGGCGGAAGCAGTATCTTGATGGATTGCCCTACCATCTCGGCGGCCGTGTAGCCGAAGATCTTCTCCGCGCCGCCATTCCAGCTCGTGACGATGCTCTGCAGATCCTTGCTGACGATCGCATCTTCGGAGCTTTCCACAATCGCCGCCAGCCAGTTCCGTGCCGCATCCAGCTGCTTCGGCCGGGTCACGTCGTTGTACGTGATCACGACCTCCTGCGTGCGCCCCCTGCGATCGCGCGTCACAGCGGTAGAGATCTCTGTGAAAACCTCACTATCAGTGTCTTTCCGCCGGATGCGATACTCCGCATTGAACAGAAACTGTCCGCGGAAGGCAAGAGCCGACGGCCACGATTCGAGGGGGACCACCTCTCCGCCTGAGGTGTAGAGCTCAAAGGTGCTCTCCAGACCCTTGTAGTCCATCAGGTCTCGCATCCCAAGCAGCCGGCTGGCTGCGGCATTCATACGAATGATGCCGCGCTTGCGCCCGATCACGGTGACGCCTTCCGAGAGGCTGTCGATCGTTGCCTGGTATTGGTTGCGGAGTTCCGCCAATCTCCTGTGCAACATCACGCACAACAAAAAGAGGACGACTGCCGCGACGGCCGCCATCACCAAAAGCATGCATGAATTCTCAACCAGCGTAGTACTCAAGAGGGGTTGCCAGCCTTCCAAGATCCAAACTAAGCCCAACCACAAGGGTCTTCCAGTGAAGTGCGCTCCTGCATAGAAAACAGCGTGAAGGAAAACTACCACGGCCTGGTGCAGCCAACACCCCGAAAATGGGACTAACGCTGCGAGATCAAAACCGTTTTTGTACCATGAACGATGTTCGGCGTCGCTTGGTGACTCCAGGCCCATGGGCCGTAGCCATCCTAAGACCCACCGAAGGAAGTGCGGTCAAAGACCGGCCTTGGTTACGTGACGAAGGTGGGAGGAAAACTCCGTTAAACAGGGGGATCTTACAACTTAGGAACGATAGCCCCCTTACCTCTGGATCGTTACCCTAGGTACCGAAGAGCCAGAAGGCGGGGAGGGTTGAGCTGAAGGATGCCACTGCGCACAAAGATGCAAGTTGTGCTCACGTGGCTGGTGGCGGCGTTTACCTTGGGCCTTGCCGCCGCCGTGCCCTCACGTGGGTGGATCGCCTTCGGCCTTCTTCTCGTCATCTCCGTACTGAGCTCGGACCTGCTCGTAAAGCTGCCAAGCAGTGACGGTTCCATGTCGGCGAATTTCCCGTTTCTGCTGCTCGGACTGACCTTGCTTTCCCCGCTGCAGGCCCTGCTCGTGGCCGCGGCAGCCATCGCGAAGACCGCGAAAATTGCTCTTCGCTCGCGCACGCCGATGGCCGTCCTTCAGTTCAGCTTCAACGTCGCCAACACCATCCTTGCAACCGGCTGCGCCTACGGGACCTACACGATCGCTCACCGCCATATGACGTCGGGGCTTTCCCTGGCCTTGGCGTCCGTGAGCTATTTTCTTTGGAACACGGGGAGCTTCGCCGCGGTCATAGCCCCCTCGCGCGGCGAGAAGATACACAAGCTCTGGCTGGCCGAATTCCCCTGGTATCTGCCGTTCTATCTGCTCGGAGCCACACTCGCCGCGCTCACCAGGTGGCTTGGAATCCATTTTGGGTGGCCAACGGCAGCCATGCTCGTCCCCGCTGTCTACGCTCTTTACCATTCATGGGCGAAACAACGCGAGCGTCTGCTGGAGCGTGAGCTGCAACTGGCGGAGATCGAAGCCCTGCACCTGCGCATGATCGAAGGCCTCGCGATGGCGATCGAAGCCAAGGACCAGAACACCCACGATCATCTCTTCCGCGTGCGCGATCTGGTGCAGGCCGTCGGCACCACCATAAAGCTGAATGATCTGGAGATGAAGGCCCTGGAGATCGCCGCTTTTCTGCACGATATCGGCAAGCTGGCCGTGCCGGAACACATCATCAACAAGCCCGGCAAGCTGACCCAGGAGGAGTTCAGCAGGATGACGATCCACCCCGCGGTCGGTGCGGAGATCCTTGAAAGGGTCCGGTTTCCTTACCCTGTCGTGCCGATCGTTCGCTCGCACCACGAGTGGTGGAACGGGGCTGGCTATCCAGACGGCCTGCAGGGCAAGGCAATCCCCATCGGCGCGCGCATTCTCATCGTCATCGACTGCTACGATGCGCTCGTCTCCGACCGCCCGTATCGCAAGGGCATGGCCGAAGCGCAGGCGCTCGACATCCTGAAGAGTTTATCCGGCAAGCAGTTCGACCCGGAGGTGGTGAGTGCCTTCGAGGCGAGCCTCAACACCTCTCTTCGCCCGCCGGAAGTCATGTTGCAGGGCGCGTTCACTCCTCTGGATGCGGCACCCGAGGTCTGGAGAGGCCTGGCGCCGGGTGCGGGCTTTGAAGCAGGTTCGGACGAAAACGCGCCCGCGCGTGCTCCGGGCAGCGACATCCTTCTCGGTGAGACCGAGGCGCTTCGCCATTTGGCGACCGCACGGGAGGAGGCGCAAAGGCTCTTCGAACTGGGCCAGAACTCTGACCGCAGCCTCGGCCTCAATGACCTTCTCCAACTGCTCACGCTTCGTCTTCATCGTCATCTCTCCCACGATGCGTGCGCCCTCTATGTAAAGGCTAACGGTACCTTTCGCCTGCGTGCGGTCGCCGGTGAGTCAGCCACCGCCTTCACAGGAGCGCCAATCCGGTTGGGAGAAGGCATCACCGGCTGGGTAGCGCAAAGCGGCAGGCCCTTGCTCAACGGCAACACCGCTGCCGAGCCCGGGTGCCCACTGGGAAGGAACGGGAAAAGCCTCTTTCAGTCCGCTCTCGCCTTTCCCCTGTTCGGCACGGAGGGCCAGCTCTTTGCCGTTCTAACGTTGTATGCCCACGGAGGGGAACACTTCGGCAAGCGTCACCTGCGGGTTCTCGGTACGATGGCACCCAGACTCTCCCTCGCGCTCAGCAACGCGCTGCTGAGCGCTGCCCGAACCCCCGGCACAGATACGGGGACGGATTTCGTCACGGGGCTCCCGCACGCCGATCGGCTCTTTCTGCATTTGGAATCAGCACTCACCCGCGCCCGGAGCACCGCTTCCCGCGTTGCGGTCACATCCTGCAGCTTGCCCGCGCTCCCCGAAGTGACCTCTCGCCGCGGGGTGACGGAAACCAACCGTGCCCTTGCGGGCATCGCGCATGAACTCCGGCGCGCTGACGGTGGGCGCTCCTTTGTGGCCCGTACGGGGAGCAATGAATTCGGCATCGTGACTTCCCAGCTTTCCCTGGATTCAGCGAGCGGGCGCCTTTCTGCGCTCGATGCAGACATTCTGGCGGCGCTGAGACAGGCAGGTTTCTCCGGGCCCCACCCCGTCGCTCTCGGAACGGCCTTCTTCCCCACCGATGCGGAAACAGCGGAGGCACTGCTCGCCACCGCCACCCGCCGCATGGCGCTAGCCGCTGAATCACCTCTGTTGACAACGCGCGGGGCCAACCACCTCATGCCCGCGCTGACGGGCAGATCCTGAATCCCGCCGCGAACCAGACTCCCAAGGAGCTCTCATCCATGCCTAGCCTGTCTCCCAAGCTCACCGCAGTACTCCGGACTACCGCCCTCCTGATCCCGTTCGTCCCGTTCGTGGCCCTCCCGCTCCTCGCACAGGACGTTCCCCTGCATGCGGGCGAGCTCGCCTGGTCGCTGGGCAACGACCCCGCCACGCTGGACCCGGCGAAGGTGGATGAGCGAGCCGCCGAGATGGTTCGCTATCTCACTGGAGGCGTGCTGGTGCGGCTGAATCGAAGCAGCCTGGGCATTGAGCCGGCGCTCGCTGAAAACTGGACGGTGAGTCCGGACGGGAAGCTGATCACGTTTCGACTGCGCCCGGGACTGCGCTTCTCGGACGGTTCACCCCTCACGTCAGCCGACGTCGCCGCAACGCTGCATCGTGTACTCGCCCCTGCCACCGCGGCCCCGGTAGCCGACGAGTTCCTCGTCCCCGCAAAGGTGGCCGTCGAAAGCCCGGACGCACTCACGGTGCGGGTGCACCTGCCGCAGCGCATCGTCTCCATCGGGGGCGCCTTCGACCAGATCGCCATCGAACCCGCCAACCATCCCAGCGAGGGCCACATCACCGCGGGACCGTTCTCGGTTGCCGAGTTCAAGCGCGGCGAATATGTGCGCCTCGTACGCAACCCGTATTACTGGAGGCACGATGCGAGCGGTGCGCAGTTGCCCTATGCGACATCAATACGGCTGGACGTGATCAATAACCGCGAAACAGCCGAGATGCGCTTTGCCCGGGGCCAGTATTCGCTGATCGAGGATGTCCCCGCTGATGGTTTTGAGGCCTTGAGCCGCCGCGTGCCGGGCGGCGTACACGACCTTGGCGCCTCGCTTAACACGGAGCAAATGTGGTTCAACCAGGCACCCTCCTCGCCGCTGCCCGCGTGGGAAAAGGCGTGGTTCACCAACCGTGCCTTCCGCCAGGCGATCTCGGGAGCCATCCACCGCGCCGATCTGGTCCGAATCGCCTATGCCGGCCACGCGACTCCGGCCAACGGCTTTGTCTCACCGGCAAATACCACCTGGTACAACCGTGCCCTCCCCGCTGCACCGGACGGCCCCGCAGCCGTACAGGCGTTGCTCACGCAGGCCGGCTTTCACAAGCAGGGCAATACCCTCGTCGATCACGACGGCCACCCGGTGAAGTTTTCGATCCTCACCAATACCGGCAATCGCTCCCGCGAACGCATGGCCGCCTTGATCCAGCAGGACCTTGCCGCTTATGGCATCCAGGTCAATGTGGTGACCCTTGATTTCCCGGCGTTGATCGAACGCCTGATGCACACACAGGACTATGAGGCCGCCCTGCTAGGCTGGTCGAACATCCAGCCCGATCCGAGCTCCATGATGAATGCGTGGCTCAGCTCTTCGCCCAATCACCAATGGAATCCTTCGCAGAAGACGCCGGCAACACTGTGGGAGGCCGAGATGGATCACGCCATGCTGGCCCAGGCGGAGACCGGCGACTTCAAGGCCCGGAAGGCGGCTGTGGATCGTGTCCAGGCCATCGTTGCCGAGGAGCAGCCGTTCATCTTCCTCGTTTATCCGAATACCTTGTGCGCGGCTCTGCCCTCGCTTGGCAACGTGAAACTCACCGTGCTGCAACCGGATGTGGTGTCTTCCATCGAGACAGTAAAGGTCAACCCGGGCGGTCGCTGAACCCCTACAACCTCCTGTTCGTGTGCAGCCCATTCCTGACTCGTTTGTCGCACTTCAGTACGCAATCGGTGCGCCACTCCCGCATACGGAACGACACCTGCCCTGGAAGTTGCATGTTGGAAACAGTGCTTTCAGCCGTATATCTGGTTAAGCCCGCATGAATCCCAGATATACCTGGAGGCATAGATGTCGATGAATGAACCGAGTGGCGTCCCGCAACCCTCGCGGCTGTTGCCGTGTTTTCTCAACGCAGCCGACGATGGACTCGCTCACAATGCAGTAATGCTGTGCGAGGTCATCGGCGACGAGATTCAAAGCATCTCACTACGTGTTGCCGCCGACCCCCTGACACGCTGGCAGGAGAGCTACAAGTCCCTGGGCCCTGAGAACTGATGCACTCGTGCCGGTGGGCTGACCGACTTTCGGACAGCTCGCCCCACATTACCTCTGCCGAAGTGCTATGGCCGCCACGAGAGAGTGAGGGTAGGTTTTCTTCATGCTCGTCTCTGCACTGCTCTTCATTTCAGTGGCCGCGGGAAAGCCCGACGAAGCGGTCCGTGAGATCACAAAAGGGTCCGCCTTGCTCCGGTCCTGCCGGGCAGAGATCCGGCTCATGGAGCTCCCTTCCATCTCGCTGGCGACCCAGCCTGACCTGATCGACGGCACCTTCTGCGTGGGCTTCGTCAACGGGTATACCGGCAACCTGAGCGGGACGGACGCCCCCATCTGCACCAAGGGCGCGAACATGGGCGAGGTCGTTCGCGCCTATGTAAACTTCATGGCCAGAAACCCGGATCTGCTCGAGCAAGACAGGCGGGTGGGCCTCAGGCACGCCTTGATGGCTAAATTTCCCTGCCCGGTCCCCTCGCACCCTCGCCTGAAAGATCCTCTCGCGGCCGGCCCCCAATCGATCTGAGGCAGCCTGCTTTTCCTGCACGTGACCCTGCTGTAAAGTCGATGCATGGTTGACTACGACTTGCTCGTTGCGGCTCTCCAGGCCAAAGGACACACGGTGGAACACGTAATGGCGGTTCCAGGTAATGCCGGCAACGGTGAACTGACCGTGGACGGTAAAGTGATAACACTCGATGAGGCACGGGCCTTGTTAGACACCGCCCAGCGCACCTAGTCTCATTCACGTCACGGCAGCGAAGGGCACAAGGCGTGATCCCGACCAAGGCTAGCGCGTGGAGAGACCCTGTATTTCGCCTGCCTAACTCAAAAACTTTCTGCAGCCTTGGGATACAAGGTCCCACTCCCGCGAGACAAAGCGTCTTACTCCAGTCAAGATGGTTGCCTGTTAAGGCATGACTCCGGTTTCGGACCGCAGCGAAGATCCCTCACTGCCATCCGCCGCCCAGGGCACTGTAAAGCTGCACCAGCGTCAGCGCCTCGCTCTGCTGTGCGCTCGCAAGGTTCAGCTGTGCGGCAAAGAGGTTGGAATCCGTGGTGAGCACCTCAAGGTAGCCGGCCGCCCCGCCCTGATAGCGGATACGTGCCAGCCGGGTTGAATCCTGCGCGGCAAACACAAGCTTCTCCTGCTCAACGCGCGCGACCCGCTGTTTGCGAACAGCGATCAGGGCATTCGACACATCGTGAAACCCTGTGGCGATCGCCCTTTGGTAGCTGACGACCAGCTCCTGCTTCTGCCGTTCGGAAAATTCGAGTTGGCCGCGCAGCCGGCCGCCCTGGAAGAGGGGCTGCGTCACCGTGCCATTGCCATAGCCGGACAGATTGGAGCTGTCCACCAGAGCAGGAAAGTTGCTGCCACCGACGTTCCCGGAAGCATTGAGGCTGACTTGCGGGAAGAACTGTGCACGTGCCACGCCCACCTGCGCGTTCGCGGCGCGTAAGAGCGCTTCTGCCTGCTCAATATCCGGGCGGCGCTCCAGCAACTGCGATGGTAAGCCGACGGGCAGGTTCTCGGGCGGGGGCGCCAAGGCATTCGGGTCTGTATGCGAGACCGGCCCCGGATTCTCGCCCAGCAACAGCTTCAGGGCGTTCTCCGTCTGCTGAATCTGCTGTTCGAGCTGAGGAATCTGCTCTGTCGCGGTGTACAAAAGCTGCTCGGCCTGGCGCACGTCTGAAAGCGGCGCGGCACCCCCGCTTTCCAGAGTCTGGGTCAGGTTGACGGAGTTCTGCCGTACCTGTGCCGTCTGCCGTGAGATGGCCAGTTGAGCATCCAGTGCACGCAACTGAAAATAGTCGGTCGCCACGGATTGAACCAGGCTGAGCCGAACCGCACGCTGCGCCCACTCCTGGTTCAGCAACTGGTCGCGGGCAGCTTCGGTCTGCTTGCGGTACAGACCCCAGAAATCCGGTGTCCACGAGGCAATCGCCTCTACGCAACCAAAGGCGGACGTCGTCGCAACACAGCTGTTGACCGCGGCGAAGACGTTGGTTCCGATCCCGGCGCCTCCCACACTCAGTTGAGGAAACTCCTGCGCGCGCGTAATGCGCACCTGTGCCTGTTGCTCCAGCACCCGCTGCGCCGCAATGCGCAGGTCGAAGTTGTTCTTGATCGCCGTCTCAATCAGTGTCTGCAGCTCCGGCTGCTTGAACACCTGCGACCACTGCTGATCACCGATCGACGACTTCGGATCGCTCGAGACCTGGGCATCGTCGGCACCGCGGAACGCCGGCGGGACTGGAGCTGAGGGCCGTCTGTACTTCGGTCCAACGTTGCAGCCACTCAAGGCCACCATCGCGAGTGCTGCAGGCAAAAGGAGACGAGCTCCGCGTCGTAATCTTGTGAAGTAGTTCAAAGCGTCGCCTCCTTACGCCGGATGATGTTCCCGTTGCATGTCTTCGTGAGTTTCGAGTTCAGCCTCGTGCTTGGAGTCCATCGTGGTTCCCTTGCCGCCACGTGTGAAGCGGTGCGAGATGTACTCCACCACGGCAAACGTCACGGGAACCATCAGGATGCCGACCACGCTTGCGAGTAGCATTCCGCCGATCACCACGGTGCCTAGAATGCGTCGTGACGAGGCACCCGCACCTGTTGCGATCCACAACGGCAAGCAGCCGAAGATGAATGCGAGTGCTGTCATGATGATCGGCCGGAAACGCAGCCGTGCAGCATTCAGCGCCGCCTCCGAGATCGTCTGTCCTGCCTTATAGTTCGACACGGCAAACTCAACGATCAAGATGGCGTTCTTGGCCGAGAGACCGATCAGCATGACCAGCCCGATCGTCGCAAAGATGTCATTCTCATAGGCCCGCAGGCTAAGTGCGATGTAGGCCCCGAGGATCGCCACCGGCGTTGACAGCAGCACGCTGAAAGGTAGCGTCCAGCTTTCATACAAGCCAGCCAGAATCAGGAAGACAAACAGCAGCGAGAGCCCGAATACGGCGGACGCAGGCACGCCCTGCGCCGCATGCTGCTCCTGGTAAGTGATACCCGAATACTCGAATCCCATACCGAGGGGCATCGTTTGCTTGAACACCGCTTCCAGCGCGGCACGCACCTGGCCAGAACTGTACCCGGGCTTGCCGGAGATGTTGATCTGCGCTGCGGGATATTCATTGAAGCGTGTGATGAACTCCGGCCCTGTGATCTGCTTGGTCTTCACCAGCGAACCCAGCGGCACCTGTCCCCCGTTGGCACTGCGCACATAGAACTGATTGATGTCGGCGATGTTTGTGCGCGAGGATCCCTCGGCTTCGACATAGGTCTGCCATTGACGGCCGAAGCGGTTGAAGTAGTTCACCAGGTAGCCACCCATAAACGTCTGCATGGTCGTGTACACGCTCGCCAGATCGACCTGCTGCTGACTTGCCTTCTCACGGTCCACATCGGCGTAGATCTGCGGCACGGCGGGGAGGTAGGACGGGATGGCGACGGCGATCTCCGGCCGTTTCGCCGCAGCACCCAGGAAGGCATAGATGTTCTGCGTCAGGAACTGTGCGTTGTCCTTGCCGGAACGGTCTTCAAGGATCATCGTGACACCGCCGGAGGTGCCGATACCCGGGATGGCCGGCGGCGGAAAGCTGAACGCGAGCCCATCGCTCATGCCGGCCAGCTTGCCTGACACGCTTTTCTGAATGCTCGCAAGTTGCACATTGGCGGCCTTGCGCTGATCCCACGGCTTCAGGGTTACGAAGAAGAAGGCCGTATTGGTGCTTTCGGTCAGGGTCAACAAGCTGAAGCCATTCACCTGCATGACGCCGCTGATGCCGGGTGTGTCAAGCAGGGCCTTGGTGACCTTCAGGCCGGCATTGTCGGTGCGCTGCAGGCTGGCCGCATCCGGCAACTGCAACGCCACAAACATGTAGCCCTGGTCCTCGGTCGGTATGAAGCCGGTTGGGAGCCGCGTGCCCAAGAACACCGCAACAACCGCAATCAATGCCAGCGCGATCATCGTGATGCCGGACTTGTGAATCAGCGCACCCGAAGTGGAGACATACTTGTCCGTCGTCCGGCTAAACAGGCGGTTGAATGCATCGAAGAAGCGCTGCAGCGGCCCGGGTTTGCGGTTCTTGTCCTTCGGCTTCAGTAGCAGGCTTGCAAGGGCGGGGCTGAGCGTCAGCGCATTGAAGGCGGAGATCAGCACGGACACGGCAATCGTCACTGCGAACTGTTGATAGAGCCGTCCGGTAATGCCGGGGATGAACGCCGTGGGAATGAAGACCGCGGCCAGGATGAGTGCGATCGCCACAACCGGACCGCCGACCTCTTCCATCGCCTTCTCGGTCGCGTCGCGCGGGGTCATGCCCTCCTCAATGTGGTGTTCGACGGCCTCGACAACGATGATGGCATCGTCGACCACCAGGCCGATCGCCAGCACCAGCCCGAACAGCGAGAGCGTATTGATCGAAAATCCGAGGACTGGAAAGAGGATGAAGGCGCCGATCAGGGAAACAGGCACGGCCAGCAACGGAATCAGCGTCGCACGCCAACCTTGCAGGAACAGGTACGTCACCAGAATGACCAGCACCAGGGCAATTCCCAGCGTCACCGTGATGTCATGGATGCCCGCCGTCACTGCCTTGGTCGTGTCCAGCGTTACAGCGTATTGCAGGCCGGCTGGAAAACTCTTGGACAACTCAGCCAGCTGGGCACGCACCGCGGCCGCCGTTTGTACCGCGTTCGATCCCGGCAGTTGATATACACCCATGATGCCGGCGGGCGCGCCGTTGTACCGCGCGCTGAGATCGTAGTTCTGCGAACCCAGTTGCACGCGCGCCACGTCGCGCAGGTGCAACACGGAACCATCCGGATTCGAGCGCAGGATGATGTCTCCAAACTGCTTCTCGTCAACCAGGCGTCCCTGCGTGCGCACCGTGTACGTCAGCTGCTGGCCGGAAGGTACAGGCTCCCCCCCAATGCGTCCAGCGGGGTAGACGTTGTTTTGTGCCGCAAGCGCGTTCACGACATCGGTCGAGGTGACGCCGAGCTGCGCCAGCTTATCCGGCTGCACCCAGATGCGCATCGCGTACTGGCCACCAAAGACCTGCACCTTGCCCACGCCCTTCACCCGGGTGAGCTGGTCCTGCACATTGATGATCGCGTAGTTGGTCAGAAATTCCGCATCGTACTTATTGCTCGGCGAGTTGATCGTCACGATCATCAACGGCGAGGTCTGCGCCTTCTGCACCGTCACACCCGCCGTATTTACCAGCGGGGGCAACTGCGACTGCGCCTGCGAAACACGCAACTGCGCGAGCACCTGATCGATGTTTGGATCGGTCTTCACGTCGAAGTCAACATAGGTCGTCGACTGCCCGTTGTTGGCGTTCTGCGAATACATGTAAATGGCGTTATCTACGCCATTCATCTGCTCTTCGATCGGCGTCGCCACTGCCTGTTCCAGTGTCTTGGCGTCGGCACCCGGATAGATGGCCTGCACCTGGATCTCGGGTGGCACAATGTCCGGATATTGCGAGGTCGGCAGGCTCAACAGCGAGACCAGGCCGACAATCACCGTCAGAATCGCAATGACGATCGCCACAATGGGGCGTCGGATAAAGAACTTCGACATCGGCTACCTTCCCGTTGCGTCTATGTTCGTCGTGGCCACCGCTTGGGTGGGCGCGGGGGCTGCGTGCGGGCTCACCGGCACGCCATCCTTCAGCTTCTGCAGGTTGTCGGTGATGATCTGCGTACCTGGCTGCAAACCGCTCTTCACCACCCAATTGGGCCCGACCTGCGGACCCAGCGTAATGTTCACCACGTGCACCTTGTTGTCGGCGCCGACGGTGTACACCTGCTGTTCGGTCACCGCAATCTGCGGCACCAGCAGGACATCGTGCAGGACCTCGGTCTCGGCGGTGATGCGACCGAACTGCCCCGGCCGCAGCACATTGCCCGGATTGGCAAACGCGGCGGCAATGCGAATAGCGCCCGTCTGCTGGTTAATCTGGCGATCCACAAACACGATATGGCCGGTATGGGGGTACACATCGCCATTCGAGAGAGAGAGCTTGAGTGGCAGGTTCGCCGAACTCTTCAGGAGATCGCCGTGCCCCGCTGCTGCCCGGCGTGTAAGCGCCAGGTACTCGCCATCGGAGATGGAGAAGAAGACCTTGATCGGGTCCAGCTGCGACACGGAGGTCAGCACCGACTGCTGGCTGACAAGATTGCCCACCTGTACTGTGGCTTGGCCCGCGACGCCCGAAATGAGTGAACGTACCTGAGTGAATCCAAGATTCAGCTTCGCGGTCGATAACTGCGCCTGGGCCGTGGCGATGGAAGCCTGCGCCGATCGCACAGTTGCGCCTGACTGAAGAATCTGTTGTTTATCGTTATCGAGCTGACTCTGCGCAATGGCCCGCTGTTCCGCGAGGGGCGTGTCGCGATTCACGTTGATCTGCGTCAGGCCCTGCTGCGCCTGAGCCTGGCCCAGTTGTCCCTGTGCCTGCCCGAGTTGACCTTCGGCCTGCTTCACCGCATCCTCAAACGGCCTGGGATCGATCTGGAAGAGCACCTGCCCTTTGCTGACGGTGGAACCTTCACGGTAAAGCTGCCGCACCAGGTAGCCGCTAACCTGTGGCTGGATCTGCGCATTGACGAAGCCATCCGTGGTCCCCACCCACTCACCCTTCAGCGGGACGTCCGACGTAGAGGCTCGCACAACAAACACAGGCATCGGTCCCATGGCAGCCTGCGCCGGGGGTGCATCGGGTTTGGAACAGCCGAACAGGCCCAGCAGCGAGCATCCGAAGACACCGAACAACAGCTGCTTTGAACGAGAAACACCGACCGTTTCACTCAACTCTTTCATCCACTTCACCGCCAAGGATCGTTCTCCCACCTTCGGGTCATCTCCCTATACATACATGAATGTACGGATTGTGAGATTCTGTACCGGCTGTGGACGATGCAACAAAATCGGAAACACCTATGGCGCTTTACGCCCCAGGTGGTGTTCGCAGGCAGCCTCGATCACTGGCCACTCGTCAGGAACTCGTCGATGCTGCGCGCATGATCTTCGCCCGGGACGGCTTTGAGAACACCCGCCTGGAGGACATCGCCGCTGCCGCCGGCAAGACCCGTGGCGCTTTCTACGCCAACTTCAAAGACAAGGAAGACGTGTTCTTCGCCATTGTCGAGAACGACATCGCGCGCGATGGCGAAGTTCTGCTGGAAGGGCTCATGGGCGTCGTCTCTCGCGAAGAACGGCTCGACATCCTGTCCCGCTTCCTGCTCACGTTACTCGACGACCGTCCCCGCATGCTGCTCTCCTTCGAGTTCAAGCTGTACGCGATCCGCCGTCCGCATCGCCAGAAGCGCCTGGCAGCCCTCTATGCAGAAATGTGTGTTCGCTGCGGCGAAATGCATATTGACCATCTCCTGCCGGAGTTCGGCCAGGCCGATCCCGTTCGCAAGCGGCGCAAGGCAGCCATTTTCGGCTCCGTGATGGATGGCCTGGTGCTGAATCGCCTGTTCCAGCCCGGTGCCATGCAAGAGCACGAGATGCTCGCGCTGATTCGTGCCGCAATCACGGTCGCGCTCGAGCGTGCGCTCGAGGGATAAAGCGGCTGCGGCCTGCCTCTCCGCGGAAGGGGGCGCCAGCCTTGAGTGCCGTCCCTTCACTGGACAAATTTCTCAGGTCCCGACCCTTCCTGTGAGGTCTTTACAACTTTTCGACAATGTACCGCCCCGGCTCCTACCCCTATCGTTTTGCTAGGAAGCGAATACCCAAAGGGCAGGAGCCCGGACCGGAAACGGATGAATCTGCGCACAAAACTCCAGATCATGCTCACGTTGCTCGCTGCGACGGGAGCCCTGATTTGGTCCGCGCACACCACCTCACACGTCTGGCTTCCCTTTGCCCTG
>JAABUX010004069.1_pt1 | contig 18843 bp, 17 predicted proteins | sample 5561851 | NCBI WGS metagenome assembly JAABUX01 (sample SAMN10711883, study PRJNA513361) | rock metagenome | isolation source: Antarctica rocks | place: Antarctica: Victoria Land, Richard Nunatak red sandstone | collected 2016-01-03 | reverse complement strand
TCCCACCGTCTCCTCGACACCTACGACGCCATCGTCACCGCCTGCTGCAACGGTTGGAACCAACTCACCCCAGAACGGCTGCAATCCCTAACCAGCTACCCGTATCTGGAACAGATCAGATGCTAAGCTCGCAGGTATAAGTCTGTCACGCTTACAGGCACTGGTTGGTCGCCTGCGATCGCGTTGCCAATCCGCCGGAAAATCGGAAACGTTACCGATAAACCTGTCAGTGAAGTCGTTGATACCGATTTCAATCCGGAGCGGGCCGGCGGCGATGCCTATTGAAAACAGATTGGTGCGCAGGTCCTTTCGACCGAACCTACGGTTTCGTGGCTAAAGCAGCGTTGGGCCAAACAGTCCGTCGAGACGCGAGCCAGCCTTTGACGATCGAGACGTCCGATCGGGGTGCTCGAGATCCTACCCTGCGGCGCCCCTGCTCAAGAACGCGGGCAACAGGGCCAGACAAACAACGACGGCGCCGATCCACGGCAACGAGGCGTAACCCGGAAAATTCGCGAGCACCGCGGCACCCAGAGCGGCCCCGAGCGCATCACCAAGATTGAACGCAGACTGGTTCAGCGTCGATGCGAGGTGGGGCGCCTCCTTCGCCTCCAGAACGACCCGGTGCTGCAACGGCGGTACCAGCGCGAAGGCAGCGATACCCCAGACGAAGGCGGCGACGAGGGCGAGCGGGCCGGTCCGGACGAGGAGACCGAAACCGACCAGCGCGATCGCGTCGGCTGCGAGAAGCGCACGGATCGCGAGCAAGCCATTGCAATCGGCGAGGCGACCGCCGACAAGGCCGCCGACCGACAGGCCGGCTCCGAACAGGAAGAGTGCCAAGCCGGCCCCATGCGGCGTCAACCCGGCCTCGTGTTCCAGCAAGGGGGTCAGGAAGGTCAGGACGCTGAACAGCGCCGCCGAGGAGAGCGTGCTGACGAGCATGGCGAGCCAGATCTGAGGCTCCCGCAAGGCGGCGAGTTCGCGCCGGATCCCATACGATCCGCCTCCGAGGCGACGCGGCATCCAGGTGGCCATGGCCGCCAGGGCAGCGGCCGCGAGGGTCGCGACGAGCGCGAACGTGACCCGCCAACCGGCCGCCTGCCTGATCCAGGTACCGACCGGGACACCCACGACATTCGCGACCGTCATGCCGGTGAAGAGCAGGGCAACCGCCCGCACCGCCTTCCCCGGAGGCGCCAGTTCGGCCGCGACGATGGACGCGACACCGAAGAAGGCGCCGTGCACCAGGGCGGTCATGACCCGCGCGATCATCAGGATGCGGAAGTCGGGTGCGACCGTGCAGGCCACGTCAACCACGAGCAACATGACCATCAGCGTCACGAGGGCACGTCGCCGCGACGCGGACGACAGGAGGGCGGCGACGAACGGCGATCCGAAGGCGACGCTGAGCGCGTAGACCGAGATGAGGAGGCCGGCCGTGGGCACCGACACGTGGAGGTCGGCAGCGAGCCCCGGGGACAAGGCCGACGATGACGAACTCGCCGGTCCCGATGCCGAAACTCGCCAGCATGAGCGAGTAGAGCGCGCGCCTGTTTCGAGCCTGAGCCGCATCGTCGACGGACGATCGGTCCCGAGCGCCCTTCGTGCTCGTCAACTCACCGTCCTTCCCGTTCGGGATCTGACGTCGCGGGTTCCGGGAGTCCGAGCTCGGACGTCTCCTTGATCGTCTCGAGGACGATGACCGTCTCGGTCCTGAGGACGTCGGATTGACTGCTGACATGCTCCGTCAGGAAGCGTTGCAGCCTCGCGTGCCGCCGGCCCGGATCTTGAGAAGGTAGCAGTGGGCGCCCGCGACCTGATGGATCTCCTGGACCTCCGGCCGGGCGGCGATGTCGGCCCGGAAGCCGGCCTCGTCGGGATGCGGCGCGAGATCGATGAAGACGAACGCGCACAACGGGAGCTCGACCCGGTCCGGATCGAGCAACGCGTGATTGCCGCGGATGACGCCGGAGCTGTTGAGGCGTCGCACACGCTCGTTCGCAGCCGACACGGACAGGCCGACGGCCTGTCCGATCTCGGCGTTGGAAAGTCGGTTGTCGGACTGCAGCAAGCGAATTATCTTCCGGTCTATATCATCCATAACCGGTAATTTGACGAAATTTGCGGCAAATGTCAGGTAGATACGCTGCAATCAGCATTTCTGACAGATCTTCCGTCCCGCTCCTGAAGACGTCAACAACCGGGCTGCGGTGACAGTCCCACGGGTTCGAGATCCGAAGAGGGACGTCATCGGACATCGACCCCGCCCGTGAAGCACCGCTCCGGGTCGGATCCGGCGGTCATACGCCGCACGCCCGTATCCGTCTCGACCGATGTGCGTCGGAACCGATGCTCTATCGCGCGCCGCTGCGAGTAGCCGGCTCAGCGCGCGGCGCTACCGGCGGCGACCGCGTAGAACGCCGGCATCGCCGCCGCCAGCGCCTGCAGCCTGGACGAGGCATCGCTGAGTGCCGTGTCCAGGCAGCGTGCCGCGTCCGCGGAAACCTGCACGCCGGCGATGCCCGCGACATCGCACGCCTCGCGCGCGGCGACATCGATGCGCTGCCGCGCCAGCGCACGGCCGGACGGGGAAGCGAGGTCGATCCCCTGCAGCTTCACGCGCACGCTGCGCGTGTCGGTGTCGGCGGATTGCGCCGAAGCGGCAGCCTCGCCCGGCCCCGTGCAGCAAAGCGCCATCAGGCAGAACGCCGCCGCCAGCCGTCCAGCTCGTCTCGAAACCGTTTGCATGGCCTGTATCCCTGTCCTGATGGCGGGGCGTGCCTGCCCGCGCCTTCGATCTGGATAGCGATCGGACCGGATGCGGTCGCGCCGGCTTCGACCAGCGTGGCGGAGCCTTCGTCTAGCGCCCACGAGCGTCGACGGGATGCCGTTTCAGGTCGACGAACGGGCAGCGCCGGGGGTGACGTCGCCTGCCGGACGGGCCCAGCCGGCGAGTAGCGGGATCAGGGCGGCGGTCGCGGCGATCACGGTCGCGACGCCGTAGGCGCGGGCGATCGGCCCCATCACCGCGGCACCCGCCTGCAGCGCCCCCGGCAGTCCGGCGCTGTTGGCGACCAGTCCCGCGACCGCGGCGCCGATAGCGTATCCTGCCGACTGCACCGTCGGCACCAGGGCCGTGGCGCGGTCGCGGTCATCCGGTTCCGCCGTCTCCATGACCACCTGGCTGAGCGTCGCCCAGCACAGGCCGAAGCCGGTGCCGATGATGACCTGGCCCAGCAGGACGAAGGCGATCGATCCGGACAGCAGGCCGATCAGCAGGCAGAGCAGCCCGATCGCGTTGAGCGCCGGGCCGCATCGCGCGAGCCCGGTGCGCAGGCGCGGGCGACCGGCGACCAGCACGGCGGACAGGCTCCAGGACAGCGCCATCAGCGCGCCGATGCTGCCGGCGAGGGCGGGACGCAGGCCCCAGATCTGCTGCAGGCCCAGCACCAGGTAGACGCCCGACACCGCCTGGCCGAGCGGCATCAGCAGGATGATCCAGTAGATCGCGCCGATCCGGCTGGACAGCCGGAACATCGCTGCCGGGAACAGCCGGATAGTGCCGGAGCGGTCGCTGCGGACGCTCCATACCAGCAGGACGGATGCCGCGGCCAGGCAGGCGAGCCTGCCGGCCGCCGCGGGGAGGATGGCGGCCACCGCGACTGCCATGATGCCGGCGGCGATGCCGCTCAGCCGGAGGCCCAGCAGGCCGGTGCCCCGCAGTGTCGCCGCGGCGGCGCCGGAACCTGCCACCGCCCGGGAGCCTGCCACCGCCTGGCCCTGCTCGCGCGGCGTGACCAGGGGCACCAGCGCCAGGAAGGCCGCGATCAGCGGCACGTTGACCAGGAACGCCGCCCGCCAGGAGATCCACTGCGTCACTAGGCCTGAGAGCACAGGGCCGCCGAAGGCCGACGCCGCCCAGACCAGCGCCTCGACGCCGAACACGCGCGCGATCAGGGCCGAGGGGAACAGGGCCGGGATCAGGGCGTAGCAGATCGCCGCGATCACGCCGTCTCCCGCGCCCTGCAACGCCCGTCCGAGCAGGATCGTCGTCATCGAGCCGGCCAGGCTGGCGACCAGGGTGCCGGCTAAAAACATCAGGCCGGCGAGGAACAGGGTGGCGCGCGCGCCCACGCGCCGCTTGAGCACGGCGGCGCAACTGCCGCCGAGGATCGACGGCACCAGGTAGACCGTCACCGCCCAGCTCATCAGGGCGGCGCCGTCGACATCGCGCACCGCGCTCGGCAGCGCGGTCGAGACCAGGAACTCGTTAAACGAGAACAGCCCGATGCCGAGCGAGATCGTCAGCAGCGCGAACCGGTAGCGCCGCTCCAGCAGGGCGCCCCAACGGTCCTCGCTCAGGGCCCGAGCCCCAGCATCAGGGCGATGTTCTGGATCGCCGCGCCGGACGCGCCCTTGCCGAGATTGTCCAGCCGCGCGGTCAGCAGCGCATGCGGGGTGCAGCCGTCGCCATGCACGGCGAGTTCCATGCGGTCGTTGTCGGCGAGGCCCTCGTTGGTGAGGTCGGCGGCGGGGACGCCGGCGGCCTCGACGACCGCCACACGGTCGGAGCCGCGATACCACGCGGCGAGGCTGGCGCGCAGGTCCTGTATGGAGGCCTTGCCGCCGAGATGGTCCAGGTGCAACGGGATCGAGACGATCATGCCCTGCCGGAAGTGGCCGACCGAGGGCACGAAGATCGGCCGCGCCGCCAGCCCGGCCCGCGCCATGATCTCGGGGACGTGCTTGTGCCCGAGCCCCAGCCCGTAGAGCCGGAAGGCGGGTCCGCCGTCCCGCTCATGCGCCTCGATCATGCTGCGGCCGCCGCCGGAATAGCCGCTGACCGCGTTGATCGAGAGCGGATGGTCTGCCGGGATCAGCCCGCCCGCCACCAGCGGACGCAGCAGGGCGATCGCGCCGGTCGCGTAGCAGCCCGGGTTCGAGACGCGCGGGGCGGCCGCGATCGCCGCCGCCTGACCCGGTTCGAGCTCGGGAAACCCGTAAGCCCAGTCGCGCGCGATACGGAACGCGGTGCTGGCGTCGAGCAGGCGGGGCGGATGCGGCAGGGACGCGACCATGCCGGCGGCGTCGCGCGCGGCATCGTCCGGCAGGCAAAGCACGACGAGGTCGACCGCTGCCATCAGCGCCAGGCGCGCGCCGGCATCCTTGCGCTGTCCCGGATCGATCGAGTGCAGCGTGACCGGCAGCGCCTGCAGGCGGGCGCGGATGCCGAGCCCGGTGGTGCCGACCTCGCCGTCGATGAAGATGCTGGCGGCCATGTCCGGCTCCCGGTCGAAGCTGCACCATACGACGAAAAAGGGCGGAACCCGAAGGTCCCGCCCGTGCTCGCAAGCAAAAGGCGCCGAAGCTCAGCGCTTGGAGAACTGGAACGAGCGGCGGGCCTTGGCGCGGCCGTACTTCTTGCGCTCGACGACGCGGCTGTCGCGGGTGAGGAAGCCGGCCACCTTGAGGATGCCGCGCAGGTTCGGCTCGTAGTAGGTGAGCGCGCGGCTGATGCCGTGCCGCATCGCCCCCGCCTGGCCCGACAGCCCGCCGCCGCAGACGGTGCAGTAGACGTCGAATTGGTTGTAGCGGTCGGCGACCAGGAACGGCTGGGTGATCAGCATGCGCAGCACGGGGCGGGCGAAATACTGCCCCACCTTCTTGCCGTTGACGCTGATCTCACCCTTGCCGGGCTTGATCCAGACGCGGGCGATGGCGTTCTTGCGTCGGCCGGTGGCGTAGGAGCGGCCAAGCGTGTCGCGCTTCGGCTCGCGCTGGACGACCTCCGGGGCGGTCACCGCGAGGCCGGCGTCGGCCGCCATGTCACGGAGGTCGGCGAGGGTGCCGGTACGGGGCTGCTGGGTCTCTGACATGATCAGGCCGCGATGCTCTTCTTGGAGTTGACGGAGTTCTTACGGTTCAATGCAGCGACGTCGAGGAACTGCGGCTGCTGGCCGTCATGCGGATGTACGCCGCCGGCATAGACATGCAGGTGCTTCATCTGCGCGCGCTGCAGCGGGCCGCGGGTGATCATGCGCTCGACCGCCTTGCTGATCACGTGGCCGGGATTATGGCCTTCCAACCTCTGGGCAATCGTGCGCTGCTTGATACCGCCGGCGTAGCCGGTGTGGTAGTGGAACAGCTTCTGCCCCGCCTTGTTGCCGGTCAGCCGGATCTTCTCGGCGTTGACGACGACGACGTTGTCGCCGCAGTCGACGTGCGGGGTGAATTGCGGCTTGTGCTTGCCGCGCAGGCGCTGGGCGATGATGGCGGCGAGGCGACCGAGAACGAGGCCGTCGGCGTCGATTAGGATCCAGCCCTTCGTCACCTCCGCGGGCTTCAGCGATTGGGTGGTCTTCATGTGCGATGGGTTCCGTCAGCAGGCGTCATGACAAGGTGCCGGGTTATGATCAGATGCGACGGCCACGTCAAGCCGGTCCAAATTCGGCGCGGAAAATACAGGGTTGTTTACGACGGTAGCCCGATACCGCGTTTTGGCCCGGGTCGCGTGATAGCCTTGGCGGGCGCGGATGCGGCGGATCAGGAATGACATGCTGAGAAGATTGGCGGCAGCTTTGGTCGTGCTGGCGCTCGTGCTGGCCGGTGGCTGGTTCGTGCTGCGTCAGGTGGCGCAGAACCGGCTGCAGAGCGGGATCGCCGAGTTCCGCGCCGGCCTCGGTCCCGACGGCGAGTTCACCTACGCCACCGCGACGGCCGTGCCCTGGCGCCTCGGCGCGGACTTCACCGATGCCAGGGTGCGCCGCCTCGGCGTGGTGACGACGGCGGCGCATGTCGCGCTGAGCCGTGTCGGCTCGAACCGGATCGGCCGCGCGACGCTGCGCGACGTGCATCTCGACGGCGACGGCGTCGATGCCAGTGCGGCCGGGATCGATGCGGCCGACCTGTCGTCGGATGCCGGCAGTGCCGCGCCGGTCCAGAGCGAGGCATCGAAGGGCGAGGTGTGGATCGGCCGGTTGCACGCGCATGGCATCGAGCTGCACGCCAGCGCGAACCCGGCCGCGAGCATGCGGATCGAGGCGGTTGCCCTCGACCAGCAGCCGGACGGACAGGGCGGCTTCAGCCAGCAGGCCACATTCGACGGCGTCGGCGTCGGCAGCGACGGTGGTCCGGTCGGCGCCGCCGGCCAGGTCGTCGAGCATGCGCGCTGGTCGCGTGACGGGCGGGCGCTGGCGGACAGCGATGTCACCGGCCTGTGGTTCCCGCCCGCCAGCGCGCTCGGGCAGCAGCTCGGACAGTTCGGCTACCAGGGCACGCGCGGCACCGCGCACACCACCCTGCGCTACGACGGGCAGGCCGGGACGATGCTCGTCGAGCCGATCACGGTCCGGCTCGACGGGATCGCGGTGCTGGCGCTCTCGCTCGGCCTCGACCGGCTGCCCGCACTGGAGGGACGCGCCATCAGCGCGATGCTGATGTCCCGCGCGAGCCTGACCGGGCTGACCCTGCGCTACGACGATGCCGGGCTCGCCGGCCACGTGCTGGCCACTATGGCGCAGCGCTCCGGCGTGACCCCGGCGCAGTTCGTTCAGGCGCTGACCGCGAACCTGAACGGCAACCTGCCGAACCGGAACGGAGTGGAGGCGATCCACTTCCTGAACGATCCGCGGCATTTCGTGGTCACGCTGCGTCCGCCGACGCCGCTGTCCGCGGCCGGCCTCGCCGCGCTGCAGGGCAGCGCGCAGGACGATATCCTCCGCGCGCTCGGCTTCGGCTTCAAGGCGGACTGATGCCGACGGACCCGCCGGCGGCGCCGCTGCCGGACATACACGTCATCGGCGCCTCGGGACGCTCCGGCAGCGCGCTCTGCCGAGCGCTGTCCGCACGCGGGCAGGCGGTCGTGCCGGTGGTGCGCGACCGCGCGCGCTGGCAGGCGACCGGCCTGCCCGGCGTCGCCAGGCTGGCGGACCTGGACGACCCGGCGGCGCTGTCGGCGGCGCTGCGCGACGCGGGCGTGATCGTGAGCACCGCCCACGCGCGGAACACCGCGCGGATCATCGCGTCGGCGCCGCCGCGGGCGCGGCTCGTGCTGCTCGGCAGCACGCGCAAGTTCACCCGCTGGCCGGACGCGCACGGCAACGGCGTGATCGCCGGCGAGCAGGCCCTGCTGCGGTCGGGCCGCGACGGGGTGATGCTGCATCCGACCATGATCTACGGCGCGCAGGGCGAGAACAACGTGCGCCGGCTGGCTGCCTGGCTGCGTCGGCTGCCGGTGGTGCCGCTGCCGGGCGGCGGGCGGGCGCTGGTGCAGCCGATCCACCAGGACGACGTGACGCGGGCGCTGTTGGCGGCCATCGATCACGACTGGCGCGGCCCGCACGGCCTGGTCATCGCCGGGCCGGAACCCCTCGCCTACCGCGACTTCGTCATCGCCGTCGCCGCTGCCTTCGGGCTGCCGCGGCGGCGTGTCCTGGATGTCCCGGCCTCGTTGCTGCTGCCGCTCGCCGCCCTGACGCGGGCGCTGCCGGGCCTGCCGGACATCGGACCGGCGGAGATCAGGCGGCTGCTGGAGGACAAGGCGTTCGACATCGCGCCGATGCGCGCGGCCTTCGGGTTCGAGCCGGTCAGCCTGCGGGCGGGACTGGCGGCGATGGCATCGCCCGCCGCATCGAGCGCGCCATGACCAGGTCCTCCGGCGTGTTGACGTTGAAGAACGGGTCGACCGGCACCGTGGCGAACGCCACTGCCCGCATCGGCAGGGTGCGGGCGAAGCCGGACACGGAGCGGCTGCCGCCGGCCTGCAGATGCGCCCGCAGGGCCGCGCGGCACGAGACTGCCCAAAGTGCGACCGCGTGATGCACGCGTCCGTCCGAGGCCGCCACCGCCGGGACGGGCAGCAGCCTGGCGGCGAGGTCGCGGGGGATGAACGGGGTGTCGCCCGGCACCGTGAGCAGGGCGTCGCAGCCGATCGCCGCGGCCCAGTCCAGCCCGCTGAGCACGCCCGCGAGCGGCCCCAGCCCCAGGGTCGCGTCGGCCAGCACCGGCAGTCCGCAGTCGATGAAGCGGGCCGGGTCGCCGTTGGCGCTGAGTGCCAGGCAGCCGGCCTGCGGTCGCAGCCGGGCAACGATGTGATCGAGCAGGGGGAGGCCATCGAGGCGCAGCAGCGGCTTGTCGAGGCCACCCATGCGGCGGCTCTCGCCGCCGGCCAGGATCAGGCCGCCGAGCATCGCGGCCACTGTCCCGGGTTTTCGGGCGATTCTCTGGGGCGAACGACGGGGCTCGAACCCGCGACATCCAAGACCACAACCTGGCGCTCTACCAGCTGAGCTACGTCCGCCACAGAGGCGCCCGACCTAGGGGAACTGCGCAACTGCGTCAACTGCATTGCTTGCGTCACGCAGGCTGAACAGCGTCCGCAGCCGGGCGACCGCCTCGCGCAGCACCGCCTCGCGCTTGCAGAAGGCGAAGCGCACCAGATGCGCCGGCGGGTCGGCGCCGTCATAGAAGGCCGAGACCGGGATCGCGGCGACCCGCGCCCGCTCGGTGATGAGGCGGCAGAACGCCATCGCGTCGCGCCCGGCCTCACCCGGCAGGCCGAGCGGACGGATGTCGGCAATGACGAAATAGCTTCCCGAGCAGGGCAGCACGTCGAAGCCGACCTCGCGCAGCCCCTCGGCGAGCAGGTCGCGCCGGGCGGCGAGGCTTTCCGACAGCGCCTCGAAATAGTCCAGGTCCTTGGACAGCCCGAGGGCCACCGCGCGCTGCAGGTTGGGCGGCGTCGTGAAGGTCAGATTCTGGTGCGCCTTGGCGATCATCCCGGCGAGCGGCTCCGATGCGGTCGCGTAGCCGACCTTCCAGCCGGTCAGCGAGAAGCTCTTGCCGGCGCTGCCGATGCGAATGCAGCGATCGCGCATGCCCGGCAGCGTCATCAGCGGCACGTGCTTCGCGGGCGCGAAGGTCAGGTGCTCGTAGACCTCGTCGCAGATCGCGTAGGCGTCATGCCGCGTGACCAGGTCGGCGATGATGCCGAGCTCGTCGCGGGAGAACACCTTGCCGGTCGGGTTCATCGGCGTGTTGAGCAGGATCGCCTTGGTGCGCGGCCCGAAGGCGGCGGCGAGATCGTCCAGCGGCAACGACCAGTCGCCCGCCCCGGGCGCCGGCTCGCGCAGCCGCACCACGCGCGGCACGCCGCCGAGCAGGCGCACCACCGGCAGGTAGGTGTCATAGAACGGCTCGATCAGCACGACCTCGTCGCCGGGATCGACCAGGGCCATCAGCGACGCGGTCAGCGCCTCGGTGGCGCCGGAGGTCACCACCACCTCCCGGAGCGGGTCGATGGCGAGTCCGTAGAAGCGGCGGTTGCAGTCGGCCACCGCCTCGCGCAGCACCGGCAGCCCGGCCAGCGGCGGATACTGGTTGCGCTGATCGAGCAGGGCATCGGCGGCGGCGCGGACGATGTCCTGCGGGCCCTCGGTATCCGGGAAGCCCTGCCCCAGGTTGATGGCGTCGTGGCGCACCGCGAGCGCCGACATCACGGTGAAGATCGTGGTCGGGATCGCCGAGAGGAGGCTGCTATGGGTTTTCATCGGGGGGTCTTCATCGGGGACGTGATCCTGCTGGCTGCGGCGATCGCCAGGATCGCGGGGGCCGGCAGGATAATGGGGTGCGATTGCCGAGCGCACCACCGCATGCGAGACTTGCGTGCGCTATCTTCACGGCTGCCGTCAGGTCAGGCTCGAACAAGCCCAGGGAGGGAAGCCGCACGTCCGGCGACCAATGAAAAAAATCGAAGCCATCATCAAACCCTTCAAGCTCGATGAGGTGAAGGAAGCGCTGCACGAGATCGGCCTGCAAGGCATCACCGTCATCGAGGCGAAGGGGTTCGGGCGGCAGAAGGGCCATACCGAGCTCTACCGGGGTGCGGAATACGTCGTCGACTTCCTGCCCAAGGTGAAGATCGAGGTCGTCTGCGAGGACAGCGTTGCCGAGCGCGCGGTAGAGGCGATCACCGAGGCCGCGCGCACCGGCCGGATCGGCGACGGCAAGATCTTCGTCAGCACGCTCGACGAGGTCGTCCGCATCCGCACCGGCGAGCGGGGCGAGGACGCGATCTGAGATCGATGCGCCGACGCGATCCCTGCGTGAGCGGAGGCCCGCCCCGATCGCGGATTCGCTCGGACAGGGCACGCTGATTTCCCAGTCGCGTCGATAGCGAAACTACGGCCGCGTGGTGCGGCCGTTGCAACCCACAGGTATGACAAGCATGGCGAAGAAAGCTCCGGCGACAACTCCCGTCCCGCCTCCTGCCGGACCCAAGCCTGACCACATCAGCAAGGTCATGGAACTGCTGCAGGAGCATTCCGTCGAATACGTGGACCTGCGCTTCACCGATCCGCGCGGCAAGTGGCACCACACCACGCAGCATGTCTCGACCATCGAGGAGGACGTGTTCCGCGACGGCATCATGTTCGACGGCTCGTCGATCGCCGGCTGGAAGGCGATCAACGAGAGCGACATGATCCTGATGCCAGACCCCGAGACCGCGGTGATGGACCCGTTCGCCGCCAAGCCGCAGATGATCCTGTTCTGCGACATCGTGGAGCCCTCGACCGGGCAGCTCTACAACCGCGATCCGCGCGGCACCTGCAAGCTGGCCGAGCAGTACCTGAAGTCCACCGGCATCGGCGACACCGCCTTCTTCGGGCCGGAAGCCGAGTTCTTCATCTTCGACAGCGTGAAGTTCGGCGTCGGCCCCAACTTCAGCATGGTCCAGCTCGACAGCATCGAAGGTCCGGGCGCCAACCTAAAGGACTACCCGGAAGGCAACATGGGCCATCGCCCGTCGGTGAAGGGCGGCTACTTCCCGGTGCCCCCGGTCGACAGCGAGAACGACCTGCGCGCCGAGATGCTGTCGACGATGGGCGAGATGGGCCTGATCATCGAGAAGCACCATCACGAGGTGGCGCAGAGCCAGCACGAGCTGGGCACCAAGTTTGGCCCGATGACCAAGATGGCCGACCAGATGCAGATCTATAAATACTGCATCCACAACGTGGCGCATTCCTACGGCAAGACCGCCACCTTCATGCCGAAGCCGATTTATGGCGACAACGGCTCCGGCATGCACGTGCACCAGTCGATCTGGAAGGACGGCCGGCCGGTATTCGGCGGCAGCGGCTACGCCGACCTGTCCGACACCGCGCTCTACTATATCGGCGGCATCATCAAGCACGCCAAGGCGCTGAACGCCTTCACCAACCCCTCGACAAACTCCTACAAGCGGCTGATCCCGGGCTTCGAGGCGCCGGTGCTGCTCGCCTACTCCGCGCGCAACCGCTCGGCCTCGTGCCGCATCCCGTACGCGACCAGCCCGAAGGCCAAGCGTGTCGAGGTGCGCTTCCCCGACCCGACCGCCAACCCGTATCTCGCCTTCGCGGCGATGCTGATGGCCGGGCTGGACGGCATCAGGAACAAGATCCATCCCGGCGAGGCGATGGACAAGGACCTCTACGACCTGCCGCCGGACGAGCTGAAGAACATCCCGACCGTGTGCGGCTCGCTGCGCGAGGCGCTGCGCTCGGTCGAGGCCGATCACGACTTCCTGCTCGAGGGCGGCGTGTTCACCGAGGACCAGATCCAGGCCTACTGCGAGATCAAGTGGGCGGAGGTGTACCGCTTCGAGCACACGCCGCATCCGGTCGAGTTCGAGATGTACTACTCGGTCTGAGCCGCATCATCGCGTAGGCGGGCGCCGGGGCGATGCCGGCGCCCGCCCCGAAGCTGTGCTCAGCGCCCGGTCGAGGCCAGGAACAGGCTCGACCATAATTGGCGCTCGGCTCGCGCGGGGTCGTTCTCCAGGCGGCTCCGCGTGTCCAGGATCATGGTCGTCCTGGTTTGCCCATCATAGCTCGGCCACTCCGGCAACCCTTCCGCGGCGGGCGCGTCGCCGGCTATGAATGCCACCCAGGCGGCATGCATCCGCGCCGCGAGTGCCGCATCGAAACCGGCGATCAGCGGCGCCAGCTCCGGATCGTCCGGGTTGTTCCAGACATAGGGCAGCTCGGACACATGGGCGGCGCGGCCCTCGAACGGCCCGGACGAGGCCGCCTTGTCGAAGCGGTACATCCAGACCGCGCCGCCGGCGCCGGACTGCGCCTCGGCGACCCGGACCGAGGGGATCCAGTATTCCTCGGCGGTCAGCGCGCGCCAGCGGATCTCGGCCAGGTCGGGTGCCGTCATAGAGACGTCGTCGCGCGGCGGTGAGACGTCGTCGCGCGGCGGCATTCCCGCGGAGGCGTCGTAGCGCATCAGCATGCGTTCGAACGTCTCCGGGTCCATGTTGGAGAGGTCGTGCCCGGCGAGCGGCCTGGATGCGGCCTCCTTGGTCAGGGTCAGGCGCGACTCGTCGCGGTTGGTGCCGAGCAACAGAGGGATATGCGCGGCACCGCCCAGGGCGATCGCGGTCTCCGGCATCGCCGGCAGCAGCCGGCCGTCCACCACCGGGCGCAACGGATAGCCGTAGGACGGATCGATCATCAGGGCATGCTGGGCCTCGATCAGCCGTTCGGTATCCAGCTCCAGCAGGCCGGACGCGCGCCGCCGCGACAGGCCGAGCAGCTCGACGTAGCGCCATGCGACCTCGTGCGCCTGCTCGGTCGACACCACGGTACGGCCGCCGCCACTCTCCAGGATGAAGCGATGGAACAGTCCGCGTGCCGCGGGCGAGGCCACCAGGGCGGCGACGTCCTTGGCGCCGGCGGACTGGCCGGCAATGGTCACCCGCTGCGGGTCGCCGCCGAACGCCGCGATGTTGTCGCGCACCCAGCGCAGCGCCAGCAACTGGTCGCGCAGGGCGTTGTTGCCGCTGCCGCGATACGAGGCACCCAGCACGTCGCCGAGCTCCAGGAAGCCGAATACGCCGAGACGATAGTTGAGGGTGACGCACACCACGCCCGAACGCGCGAAGTGCTGGCCGTCATAGATCGGCTGCAGCGAGGCGCCAGAGACGTTGGCGCCACCATGCACCCACACCATCACCGGCAGCAGCGCCCCGGTCGCGAGGCCGGGCTGGATCGCCGGCACCGGCGACCAGACGTTCAGCGACAGGCATTGCTCGCTGCTCGGGATCGGTTCGGCGGCGCCGGCGAGGCGCTGCAACGCGACCGCTCCGAACCGGACCGCATCGCGTACGCCGGCCCAGGGCGCCGCCGCCGACGCCTGCCGGAAGCGGCCCGGCACGTGGCCGTAGGGGATGCCGAGGAAGCTGCGCACGCCACGATGGGCGGTCCCGCGCACCGTACCCGCCCGTATCCGGACCAGCGCGTCGTCCGGCTGGGGCGCGAGTGGAGCCTGCATCGCCGCGGCGCCCGGACGCAGCGGACCGCCCGGTCGCGCGGCCCCGCCCGCGGCCAGGCCGCCGAGCAGCGCCGGCACCGCCTGCAGCAGGAAGCGCCGGCTGGTCATTCCCCGGACAGCTCGCGCCGCCGGCGCTCCAGCTCCTCGCTGTAGCGGCGCAGGGCATGCTGCTCGGTCAACAGGCCGATCACGTTACGCCGCTCGACATCGTCCACCACCACCAGGGCATCGCTCTCGGCCCGCTCGAACAACGCGATGGCCTCCTTGACGTTCATCTGCGGCAGCAGAACGGCCTCCTCGTCGTCCAGCAGGTCGCCGAGCTGGACCGCTTCCTTGTCGGCCGCATGCAGGTCCGGCACCTGCACGATGCCGACATAGCGCCCGGCCTCGTCCACTACGACGATCCGGTTGGCCGAGCCGAGCGGATAGTCGCGTCTGGCCGAGGCGACCGAGGTGTCGGCGCGCAGCGTGCGCAACTCGCGGCGCATCATGCGGCCGACGGTGAGGTTGCGTATCCAGCCGATATCGAGCGCGCTGCGGATGCTCTCGCCGCGCAGGTGGAAGCGCCAGGTGGCGAACGAGTAGCCGAAGGTGCGTCGCACGGTCAGCGACGACACCACCGCGGCCACCAGCACCGCCACCGTCAGCGGCAGGCTGCCGGTGGATTCCAGGGTCAGGAACACCATCGTCAGGGGCCCGCCGACGATAGCCACCGCCAGCGCGCTCATGCAGATCAGCGCGCAGGTCACCGGCGGCAGGCTCTCGGTGGTGACCAGGCTGAGCAGGTCGCCGCACAGCGTGCCGGTCAGCACGCCGAGGAACAGCGAGGCGAAGAAAAGTCCACCGCGGAAGCCCGACCCGATCGAGATCGCCGACGCGAGCGCCTTGAGCACCAGCAGCAAGGCCACCTGCTGCAGGCCGTACTCGCCGTTCAGCCCGAGCCGCAGCGCCGCGTGCCCCGACGAAAGCACTGCGGGCGTGACCAGCGCCATGCAGCCCAAGATCAGCCCGCCGATGCCCGGGCGGATCCATCCCGGCACCCGCGAGCGGCGGAACAGGCTCTCGGTCAAGGTCACCATGCGCATGATGGCGATGCCGACCAGCGCGCTGACCACGCCCAGCACCAGGATCACCATGTAGTCGCGCCAGGCGATGCTGGTCGGCATCGCGAGGTCGAGCGAGGGCGCCGCGCCGCCGAGGCCGTGGGTGACGATGACGGCGGCGATCGAGGCCAGCGTGACCGGCGCCAGGTTGGCCAGCGAATAGGTCCCGATCACCAGCTCGAAGGCGTAGAAGGCACCCGCCAGCGGCGCGTCGAACCCGGCCCCGATGGCGCCGGCGGTGCCGCATCCGACCAGCACGCGCAGGTCGCCGCGACGCACCCGGAAGGCGCGCCCCAGCCGCGAGGCGATGGCGGAGCCGATCTGGGTATAGCCGGCCTCGAGGCCGACCGAGGCGCCGGCGCCGTTGGAGATCACCGTCTGCAGCACGACGATGAGGCTGTCGCGCAGCGACATCCGCCCGCCATGCAGCGCGTTGGCCTCGATCGGATCGACCGGCCGGCCGGGGACGTAGCGGGACAGGATCAGGCCGAGTATCCCGAGCAGCAGGCCGCCGACGGCCGGCACCATGACCGCGCGCGTGGGATCGAGCGAGACCAGGCCGGACAGGCGGCCGTCATTGTCGAGCGCGAACAGCACGCGGTGCGCCAGCAGCGTGCTGTCGTTGATCGCCACCACCATCAGTCCGGCGCCGACGCCGACGAGTCCCGCCAGCAGCACCAGCCAGATCTCGTCGGCGCGGACCAGGGCACGCAGGGTCTGCGGCGCGTGCACGACCCAGCGCTGCACCGGTGCGGCCCGCGCACGCAGCGAGACGCCGACACGGGGGCGGCCGGCCTCGCGTAGACGGCGGCGCGCCAAGGCGGCCGCGTCCGGATGGCGGCGCAGCATGGTCGCTAATACGCCCGGCATGCCGCAGCCCCTGGGTTCAGCGATCCTGCAGCGGGATCCCCGGCATGCTTCTGGGACTCATGCTCCGCCGGATCAACCGCTGTTCGCCAGCTTCGGCCGGCGCATGCACGAAATGCCGCGGGTGTGGCGCGCAAGCCCCATCCCAGTGCTGCCGTGCCGATGCCGGCCGCCCGACATGCATCGGCGGCGGCTCCCTCGGCGGCGGCACCGGGATCGGCGAAGGCGGATCGCCCAGTGGCACCGGTGTGTCGGGATCGTCTTCGTCGTCGTCCGGACCCGGCGGCGGCGGCGCATCGCTGCCACTCGCGCCGCGTGCAGGCGGCCGGCGGATCCAGGCGCTCCGACAGGTCGGACCGTCTGTCAGCCATTGTCCGGAAAATGCTCGCATCGAACCGTCACCTCGTCGCAGCCGCTGGCCAGAGCCGGCATCCATCATGCAGCTTGCAGTCTCGGAAGGCAGACCTACACCGCCCCGGCCATCAACGACACCTACTATCAACAAGTGAATAGCGGCGCTTTCGGGGCGAGACGCAGGCGCCGATCCGGCAGACGCGTTATACTGGCGTCAGCGCGACAACGGCGAGGATGCTCATGACACACCCCCAAAGCATGCGCTTCATCGACCGCGGCGGCGACGGCGACCCCGAGGTGATGCGGATCGCGCAAGGTCCGTTGCCGGCGCCTGAGGCCGGCGAGGCGCTGATACGGGTCCTGGCCGCGGGGATCAACCGCCCGGACATCATGCAGCGCAAGGGCCTGTATCCGCCGCCACCGGATGCCAACCCGGTGCTCGGGCTGGAAGTGGCAGGCGAGATCGCCGCACTGGGCAAGCACGACACCAGCTTCGCGATCGGCGACCATGTCTGCGCCCTGGTCAATGGCGGCGGCTACGCCGAGTACTGCGTGGCGCCGCTGGCGCAGTGCCTGCCTTGGCCGGCGGGCTTCGATGCCGTCCAGGCGGCGTCGCTGCCGGAGACCTATTTCACGGTATGGTCGAACCTGTTCCGGATCGGCCGGCTCTCCGCCGGCGAGACGGTGCTGGTGCATGGCGGCACCAGCGGCATCGGCAGCACCGCGATCCAGCTCGCGCGCGGCCTCGGCGCGATACCGTACGCGACCGCCGGCAGCGACGAGAAATGCACCATCTGCCTGTCGCTCGGCGCGGAGGCCGCGATCAACTACCGCACCGAGGATTTCGTCGAGCGCATCCGGGTGCTGACGGACGGACGCGGCGTGAACGCGATCCTGGACCTGATCGGCGCGGCCTATTTCGAGCGCAACCTGGACAGCCTCGCCGAGGATGGCCGGTTGCTGGTGGTCGCGGTGCAGGGCGGGGAGCATGTCGAGGGGTTCGGCCTGGCGCGCGTGATGCGCCGCCGCCTGACCATCACCGGGTCGACGATGCGTCCGCGCAGCGCCGCCTACAAGGGCGAGATCGCCTCCGGCCTGCTCAGCCACGCCTGGCCGCTGCTGGAGTCCGGCGCCTGCAAGCCGCTGATCCACGCGGTGCTTCCGTTCACGCAGGCGGCGCAGGCCCATCGCCTGATGGAGAGCGGAGAACACGCGGGCAAGATCGTGCTGACGCTGCAGTAGCGGCGGCGGCATGACGGCCGCGGTGCGGAAGGGCTGACCGATTTGAGACTGCATGTGGTGCGGCAGGGACCGGATCGGGCCACGGAAAGCGCGGGCCGCTCGGCGCCGCCGGTCGTGCTGCTGCACGGGCTGTTCGGCCGCGCCCGCAACCTCGGCTTCTTCCAGCGCCGCCTGGCCGCGGATCGGCGGACCCTGGCGATCGACCTGCGCAACCACGGCGAGAGCCCACACGGCAGGATGGACTATGTCAGCCTGTCGTTCGACCTGATGGAGACGCTGGCCGAGGAGGACGCGCTGCCGGCGGTCCTGGTCGGGCATTCGATGGGCGGCAAGGCGGCGATGACCCTCGCCCTCAACCGTCCGGAGGCGGTGCACAGCCTGCTGGTGGCCGACATCCCGCCCGCGGTCACCGGACACGGCACCTCGCAGCTCGGCCGGCAGATGCTGCGCATCCGCTTCCCCAACTACCTCAACCGCGCCGGCGCCGACGCGCTGCTCGCGGACGCGATCCCCGACGGCGACGTGCGTGGGCTGATGCTGCAGAACATCCGCCTCGGCGAGCATCCAGGCTGGCAGATCGGGCTGCGGGAGATCGTCGCCTCGATGGTCGATATCGAGGGCTGGCCCGCCATCCCCGAGGGGCAGGCCTATCATGGTCCGACCCTGTTCCTGGCCGGCGAGCGGTCGCCCTACATCCAGCCGGAGCATCATGCGGCGATGCGCCGCCTGTTCCCCGCCTATCGCCTCGAGATGATCGAGAAGGCCGGGCACTGGCTGCATGCGGAGAACCCTGCCCGGTTCGCCGCCCTGCTCGAGGCGTTCGTCGCCGGGCACTAGTACCTCTCGTCATTGACAGAGACCGCTTTCTTTGAATCGATGGCTGGTCGGTTGTGTGGAGGTCGATTCGGTGTCTTCGAGACAGGTTGCGGTGAAGAGGTATGTTGTCACGCTGAGCAGC
>JAABUX010004068.1_pt1 | contig 18853 bp, 15 predicted proteins | sample 5561851 | NCBI WGS metagenome assembly JAABUX01 (sample SAMN10711883, study PRJNA513361) | rock metagenome | isolation source: Antarctica rocks | place: Antarctica: Victoria Land, Richard Nunatak red sandstone | collected 2016-01-03 | reverse complement strand
AGACCAATCCGATCAGCGGGACCACGATCATGACCTACACCGCGACCGAGCTACAGCAGCAGCGGGACGCGCAGGGCAACGTCACGGCCTACGCCTACGACGGAGCAGGCCGCCGCACGCTGACCACGGAGCCGGTCACGGGCACGGTGCAGGATCAGTACGACGCGGTAGGCAACACCGTGGCCATCACGAACGCGGACACGGTGGGCACCCCCCTCTCCGTCGAGACGCGGGGCTACGACGCGCTCAACCGTGTCACCTCCGACAGCGTGACGGGGCCGGTCTCGCCACCGACGACGCTGACCACGCTGACCGCCTACACGCGCGACGGGCAGACCGCCGTGACCAAGCAGCCCAACACGGATACGACGACCACTAGCTACGATCTGGCCGACGAGGCGCTGAGCACGACGCTGCTGAGCAACGGCACAACCACCACCGAGGGGACCTACAGCTACGACGGGGCGGGCAACCAGGCCACCAGCACGGACACGGACGGACGCACCGTCACGACGGTCTACGACCCCGCCAACCGCGTCACGCAGACGACGGCCACCGGCGGTGGGACGGTCACCGTGGCCACCACGCTGGGCTACGACCCCGACGGCAACACGGTGGCCGAGACCGCGCAGACCACCGACAGCGCGCCCGGCGGCCAGGTGCAGGTCTCAACGCACGCGGCGACCTACGACGCGGGGGACCGCGTGGCCACGGAGACGGACAACGGGCTGACCACCGTCTACGGCTACGACGCGCAGGGCCAACAGCGCGTGGCGACTGTCCAGGACGGGCAGACGGCCGTCTCCACGGCGCTCGACGCGGAGGGGCGCGTCACGAGCATCAGCGAAGGGGTGGGCAACGCCGGTCCCTACGTCAGCAGCTTCACCTACAATACGAACGACCAGTTGCAGACGGTCTCGCTGCCAGGCGGGGTGCAGCAGAGCGTGCAGTACGACCCCAACAGCCAACTCGTGGGCGTCACAGCGCAGGGACCAAACACGAACGGCCTGTTCACCACCCTCAGCAGCCAGTACGGCTACACGTACGACGCGGCGCACCGGGTCAACAGCACCAAGACCCTCTCGGGGACGGACAGCCTGGCCTACGACGGGGCGAGCCGCTTGACGAGCGAGACCCAACAGACGGGCCACCAGATCATTGCCACGGGCGGCGCGTACGGCTGGACCTACGACGGCAACGGCAACATCCAGACCGCCATCGACGACACCGGCGCCACCGATGTCTACACCTACAGCACCACCATCCGCGACGAGCTAACGGCGATGGGCGCGACGGGCAACCCCCTGACCAAGACCACGGCCTACGGCTACGACGGGCGCGGCGACGTCACCAGCATCGCCAACACCGCCGCACCCAACGATAAGAACGCGCTCTCGCAGCATCTGAGCTACGACAGCCAGGGCCGCGTCACTCAGGTCACGTACCTGGACCACAACAACGGCAACACCACCACCACCATCACGATTGCCTACAACGCCGATGGGCAACGCTCGGACTACACGTACATGCCGCAGGGGCAGCCCCCGCTGGACACGCAGTTCCAGTACCGCAACGGGCAGCTGGCCGAGCAGCGCGTGATCAGCGACACGACGGCGAACGGTCCCGTCGTCATCTACACCAACACCTACCTCTACGGGCCGCAGGGCGAACCCCTCGAACTCTTGCACGCGCAGCCAGGGCAGACGGTGGCCCGCTACTGGTACACGCTGGACGGCCAGGGCAGCGTCGTGGCGCTGACCGACGCCAACGGCAGCGTGGTGGACCGCTACGCCTACGACAGCTGGGGCGAGTCCACCAGCGACGACCGCACCAACGAGCACGTGCCGCAGCAACTGCGCTACAAGGCCCAGTACTACGACGAGAAGCTCACCTGGTACTGGCTCGACGGCCGCTACTACGACCCCGAGACCGAACGCTACTTGCAGCCTGACGATTTGGGCAGCTACACATACGTCGGTGATTATCCTGTTGGCGCGGACCTTACAAGTGGAGTTGTGTTTGGTGAAGGTGGCGGTGGCCTGCCAACTTCTTCGCCAAACGGGTTTCTTCCTCCAGACTGGCAGGGCTTTGTAGATCCGTGCCCGTATTTTGAGCCAGGTTTCGGAGAGATAGTGTACACTCCGTTAGATCCCGATTACCAACCTTTCCAGGGTAATCCTACCTGGCGTGCTCTTGGCCTCTGTGCCCGCTTTAGCCAAGACACCACTCATCCCGTGCCGGGCGTGATAAACGAATATGGGCCTCAAGGGGTACGCAGGGTCCCCCGAGGTTGCGCGACCGACAGCGCCACTTACAGCTTATGCCAAAGAGCGCACTACTGACGTGCTATAAATCCGATGGGACGATTCCTTCTCAGGCGAAGGAGTTGTGAGATCGTGGCAAATCTCAAGCCACGCTCAGTAGCTCAGTATCATCATCTTCCCGTTTCGCTTAACTGGCCCGTATTGCGCTTAGATCGCCCGACTGGGAGGACGAGTGATGACCCTGGAGGAGATCTACATTGTCAGCAATCGGCTTCGTGTAACGACAGATGCCGATATCGTAGTCGCACAGGCACAGTTGGGGGCACACTTCCCGAACGGATACAGGGACTATGTGACGACCTTGGGTGCAGGGTATTGCAACGACTACATACGTGTGCTCCTCCCGGCCGATATTCTGAGCGATCTAGAGGAGGCGCGAGAGCGGTGGGCCATGTTTGCCCCCTCGCGCTACAAAGGAGGCCGTGACTCACTTCCGTTGGAACGGATGGTCGAGTCAATCATGCTGCTCGACACGATCGACGGCGACGAAGTTGTATTCCATCCGGATGAACCAAACACCTTCTATGTCCTCCCCCGTCAGGATGAGCAAATCTACGAGATAGGCCATACTCTTAACGACGCGCTCGCATGGCTCCTGAGCGCGGATGTCTTGGCATACAGAGAGCGAATAAGCGTCCTAATGCCCACAGGAGAGTTTGTCACCCGTCCGGTCTGTTACTTTGTCCCTGATGCGGAACGCGACGTTATAAGTTTCACGATTCGTAAAGCCCATCATGCTGCTTTACGCGCGCATTTAATCGCACTCGCTCACGGCACAACTGGCCCCACTTTGTGTCTTCGTCGCTCTTACGCGGGTTTTGACGGCATAGAAGGCGAAGTCTTGCAACTCTTTGTGCGAGAGTATGGCGGTGAAATCGTCTGCGACCCATTCGGTGCCGATAGCTTGAATGTTTCTGTAAGGATCACCCATGACGCTGGCTCGCACGCACCGAGTTTGGACGATTTGCTCACCTACATCCAGAGCCTGATAAAGTAAGATTTCGGATTCAAAACGCCGCTATGGCGATCGAGCTTGCCTAAAACACGAACCACCGGGGCCGAGCTGGTGCAGCAGCGGGACCCGCGGGGCAACGTCACAACCTACTTCTACGATAACGCCGGCCGTCAGACGCTGGTCACGGAGCCGGTGACGGGCACGGTGCAGGATCAGTACGACGCGGTGGGCAACACTGTGGGCAACACAAACGCGGACACGGCGGGCAACCCTCTCTCCGTCGAGACACGCCTCTACGACGCGCTCAACCGCGTCACCTCCGACAGCGTGACCGGGCCGGGCTCGCCACCGACGACGCTGACCACCCTGACCGCCTACACGCGCGATGAGCAGACCGCCGTGACAAAGCAGCCCAACGGCGACACCACCACGACGAGCTACGACCTCGCCGACGAGACGCTGAGCACGACGCTGCTGAGCAACGGCGCCACCACCACCGAGGGGACCTACACCTACGACGGGGCGGGCAACCAGGCCATCAGCACGGACACGGACGGGCGCACCGTCACGACGGTCTACGACCCGGATAACCGCGTCACCCAGACGACGGCCACGGGCGGCGGGACGGTCACCGTGGCCACGACGATGGGCTACGACCCCGACGGCAACACCGTGGCCGAGACCGCGCAGACCACCGACAGCGCGCCCGGCGGCCAGGTGCAGGTCTCAACGCGGGCGGCGACCTACGACGCGGGGGACCGCGTGGCCACCGAGACCGACAACGGGCTGACCACGGTCTACGGCTACGACGCCCAAGGGCAGCAACGCGTGGCGACCGTCCAGGACGGCCAGACCGCCATCGCGACCGCCCTCGACGCCGAGGGGCGCGTCACGAGCATCAGCGAAGGGGCGGGCAACGCCGGCCCCTACGTCAGCAGCTTCACCTACAATACGAACGACCAACTGCAAGCGTTCACCCTGCCGGGCGGCGTGCAGGAGAGCGTGCAGTACGACCCCAACAGCCAGCTCGTGGGCGTCACGGCGCTCGGTCCCACCACGGGCGGCACGTTCACCTCTCTCACTAGCCAGTACACCTACACCTACGACGCGGCAAGGCGGGTCAACAGTACCACGATGCTCTCAGGGACCGACGCCCTGTCCTATGATGGGTCGGGGCGGCTTCGCGCTGAGACCCAACGGACGGGCCACCAGATTATTGCCAAGGGCGGCGCGTACGGCTGGACCTACGACGCTAACGGCACCATCCTGACCGCGCCGGCGCCACCGACATCTATACCTACGGCGGGACGCTCACCAACGAACTGACGGTGATGGTGTGGGATGGTGTGCATCAGTTGCTAGAATAAAAGTGCGCCACGAGAACGTTGTGTGCGAATCCTTCTTTGTTGTTGCTGCCATTACGATTTTGCCGGGATAGAAGTGCGCTGGTACGTCTATTCCCTGGTGATTGGCGCCCGGGCAGAGCGGACGCCGGCTCAACGTGACAGCGCTCGATGGTATCCTACACAGGGAGGCCCTTGATTGCATCGTGCCTCGGCATGGAGTCAGGAATAGCGCCATGATGGAAATAACGGTACAGGTCCCCGATGCCCTCGGGCAGCGGCTGCGGCGGTATCAAGAACGCTTGCCGGAGGTGCTGGAGCGTGGCCTCCGTGAAGTCGCGGCCGAGAGTTCCGACGCGTTTCAGGATGAAAGCGGGGTCCTGGAGGTGCTGGCTAGCGAACCGGCGCTGGATCAGATAATCGCGCTACACCCGTCCGCACAACTCCAAGCGCGCGTCGCCGATCTCGTTGACCGGAGTAAGCGCGGCGAGCTTTCGCCCGCGGATGAGGTCGAGTTGGAGCGTTATCTGGCCGTCGAGCACCTGGTGCGCTTGGCGAAGGCCCACGCATATAAGAGACTCACGGCGCGGGGATGAGCCGGACGTATGTGCCGGCGGAGCTACGGCGTGCTGTGCTGGAGCGCGCCGATGGACACTGTGATATTGCCTTTATCCCCAGGCCTTTGCTTTCCTCGCATTCGAACTGGAGCACATCGTCGCTGAAAAGCACGGAGGCGCGCCCGTAGCCGACAATCTCGCCCTGGCCTGCTCGTATTGCAACCGCTTCAAGGGCTCCGACCCTGGCTCATTCGACCCCAAGACCGGTCAACTCGTTCCTTTCTACCATCCGAGGCGGCAGCAGTGGGCGGATCATTTTCGCCTCGAAGGGGCACGGATCGTGCCATTAACCCCCGAAGGACGTGTGACCGCCGTTATCCTACAACTTAACAACCACGACAGAGTCCTGGAGCGCCAACAACTGCTCGACGTGGACGCGCATCCGTAGGCCCTTGACCCACTTGGCCTCTCGCGGACAGCTGACGGGGTTGGGTGGCTCCTCGCCGAGGACGCTCACCGCGCTAACCGCCTACGCGCGCGACGGGCAGGTCGCCGTGACCAAGCAGCCCAACATGGATACGACGACCACCGCCTACGACCTCGCCGACGAAGCGTTGACGACGACGCTGCTGAGCAACGGCACGACCACCACCGAGGCGACGTACGGCTACGACGGAGCGGGCAACCAGGCCACCAGCACGGACACCGACGGGCGCACCGTCAGCACCGTCTACGACCCGGACAACCGCGTCGCGCAGACCACGGCCACGGGCGGCGGCACTGTCACCGTAGCCACCACGCTGGGCTACGACCCCGACGGTAACACCGTGGCCCAGACCGCGCGGACCACGGACAGCGCGCATCCGGGGCAGGCGCAGGTGGCGACGCACGCGGCGACCTACCTAGCAGTGCGCGGGCGGGTAGTCGGACGTGAGGTTCCCTATCCAAGTACCAGGGGCACTGCCAGTGCCCCTGGTACTTGCCCTGACTCGCGGGAGGCCATGCGGTGGCCCCTACGGTGAACCAGGCTACGGCTTACCGGTGCTTGCCTCCTGGGGCGTGATGGAGGCCCAGGTTGGCGAGACCGGCAGCGTCAACGTGCCGGGCATGGTGGGATAGACATTGACGCCGACGACGACCGGCACGGTCCTGACGTTGGCGCCGGGGATCTGCACGTTATTGGTGGCGTACGGCGCAACCTCGTCATGCACCCACTTGGCGGTCTTGCTCATCTTACCGTCCAGCGCGCCCACCGCATACTTCATGGCCAGGCCGCTCAGCCACGTGGGATTGACGCTCATCAAGCAGCTAATGTGGTTCTGAACGCACGCCAACATCGTCTCGTTGAACGTCGCGGCAATCATCGGCGCCGGCTTGGCGCCGATAGCCTTTAACGCCGCGATGGCGCCGACCCCGTATGCCTGTGACATGGGGCCGTCGATATGGGGGTGGGCGGTCAAGAGAGCGGCCACGGCCGCCTGCTCCGGACCCAGCGCGTATTGTCCCGCGTAGTAGCCGACGATGTGGATCTTGGGGTACTTGGCGAATATCTTGTTCCAGACCGCGATGGCGCCGACCGACAGCGGCGCGCCCGGCAGGCCGCACCTCCAGCCGCCCATCACGCGCTGCCGATAGTGGCCGCCTTATCCCTTGACCGCTCCCGCCGTGAGCCCGGAGATCACGTACCGCTGCACGATGATGTAGAAGAAGACCGGCAGTACCGCGAAGACAATCCCCGCCGCCAGCAGCAGCTGAATGGGCGCGTCAAGCTCCGAGATCAGCGTCGCGATGCCGACCGAGCCCGGCAAACTGTCGGAGTCGATGATCAGGGTCGATGCAAAAAGGTATTCGTTCCAACTGAAGAAGAAAGCGACCACGCCCACCGCGACCAATCCCGGTATCGACAGCGGCGTCAAGATGCGCCAGAGGATGGAGAGGGAGCCGCACCCCTCCACCAGGGCGGCCTCGATCACTTCGCCAGGGATCGCGTCGAAGACGTTCTTCAGGATCCAGATACAGATGGGCAAGGCGAAGGCGGCCTGCACGAACGCCAACGCCGGCAGGCTGTTGATCAGGTGGAGATTGCGGTACAACCTGTAGACCGGGACGATGATGATCGCGCCCGGCATCATCTGCGTCAGCAGGATGAAGAACCCGAAGGCTGGCTTTGCCTTCCACCTCAGATGCGAGAGCACGTAGGCGCCCAATAGGCTCAGGACGAAGCAGATGGCCGTCACCATGATCGCCAATTGGGTGGAGTTCCACAGCCATAGCCTCATCGGATGGTCGGTGAACAATTGAACGAAGGGCGACGTGTTGAAGCCTTTGAAAAAGAGCGGCGGCGAATACTCGAGCGAATACGCCAGCGGCTGCACGGCGCTCAGGATCATCCAGTACATCGGGAACACGATGATGACGCTGACCGCCAGCAAGACGATAAACAGGATGATCCGGCTTCAGCGGGGCTTTCCGGGCCACGCGCCCCGAAGCAATCGACGCGCTACCTACCGCACGTTGCTTTGTGTATACTGTTGACGGCATGCTCTGACCGTTGGCCGTATCATAGCCCCGCTACCCATCATTTGTCAATAGTGGAGATGCGATGAGTACAGAGAGATTTGACCTTAGCGGCAAGGTAGCCCTGGTCACGGGCGCCGGGGCGGGCGGCGGGTTGGGACACGCCATGGCCGTGGGCCTGGCCGGCGCGGGCGCCGACGTGGTGGTCAGCGATATAGACGCCGCGGGCGCGGTCGCGACGGGCCAAGAGGTCGAGGACCTCGGTCGCCGCGCGCTCGCCGTCACCTGCGACAATGCGCGGCGGGAGGATATCCTGGCTCTCTTCGCGCGGATCGACCGCGCGTTCGGACGCATCGACGTGCTGGTCAATAACGTGGGCGCCGGCGCCCGCTACCGCCCCGAAGAGTTACCCTACGAGGACTGGCAACGGGTGCTCGACATTTCGCTGACCAGTCCTTTCCTCTGCTCCGTCCAGGCGGCCCGGCGCATGATGGCGCGGGGCGCCGGGGGCAGCATCATCAACATCAGCTCGATCGCCAGCGTCCATGCGCTGGGTCGCGGCAACCTGCCCCACAGCGTGGCCAAGTCCGGCGTCAACGCGATGACGCGAGAACTGGCCGTGGAGTGGGGGCCGCACCGCATTCGCGTCAACGCTATCCTGCCCGCCACGATCCGCACGGCCACCTGGAGCGCCATCGCGCGGACCATGGGCTGGGATGACCAGGCCTGGGAGCAGCACTTGCTCGGCGGGCTCCCACTGGGCCGGCTGGGCGAGCCGGACGACCTGGTCGGCCCCGCCATCTTCCTGGCGTCAGACGCCGCCGCCTTTGTCACCGGCCACCTGCTGGCCGTCGATGGCGGGAACCTGGCCCTGGATGCGGGCGGCAGTATCACCTGGCCGGACGTGCGGACCGAGTAGACAACCAGCTCGACGCTCCGCGCAGCTCAAGAAGGAGGTGTGTTCCCATGCTGATCACCGCGATTGATACCCTGCGCCTGCCCGAGCACCCCCACACCGTGTGGGTCCAGGTCCATACGTCCGAGGGCCTCGTCGGACTGGGCGAGACGTACTACATCCCTGGCGCGGTCGAGGCGGTGATCCACGACTTTGCCGCCCCGTTGCTGCTGGGTCAATCGGCGTTCGACCGTGAGCTGCACTGGCAGAATCTCTAACACGTGCGTCAACACGTCGCTGTACGCCGACATGGACGGCTTCTTGCAGCGGCCGGGCGAACTGGCGGAGGCGCTGCTGGCGGAGGGCGTCACCCAGATGAAGGTGTGGCCGTGGGACCGCTTCGCGCCGCCCATCGCGGTCGAGGGGTTCACCGGGCCGGCGGGTTGGTCCGCCGTCGGCCCGCCCGGCCATCATCTCGCGCCCGCGGACTTGAGGCAGGGGTTGTGGACGATCCAGGAGATCCGCAGGCGGTGGGCGACCACATGGATATCGCGATCGAGGGCCACTCGCGCTGGGACCTCAACGTGGCCCTGCGCATCGCGCGGGCGCTGGAGCCCTACGACGTGATCTGGATGGAGGATATCATCCAGCCGGACAGCGTGGACGACCTGGCCCGGCTGGTCAGCGAAACGCGCGTGCCGCAGTGCGTGAGCGAGCGGCTCTTCACCACGTACGCCTTCCGGGAGGTGCTGGAGCGGCGCGCGGCGCACATCGTAATGCCCGATCTGATCTGGACCGGCGGCGTCACCGAAACGGTCAAGATCGCCACGCTGGCCGACGCGTACCACCTCCCTATCGCGCCGCACGACTGCACGGGCCCGGTCAACGTCTTTGCCTGTTTGCACGTCTGCGCGGCGGCGCCGAACGCCATGGTCATGGAGACGGTGCGCGGGTTCTGTCGCGGGCACTATCTCGACCTCATGACCCGACCAGTTCCGATCCGCGAGGGCCGTGCTTTCTTCGACTTCGGCCCGGGACTGGGCGTGGCGCTGCGGCCCGAGGCGCTGGCCCGCCCCGATCTCGTGAAGCGAACCTCAGCGGGAGTAGGAGGACCAGCATGACCGACACACCGACGACCGTCCCCCTTGCCACGCGTGTCGCGCAACAGGACGTGCCGCCCGGCCACGTCGTCGCGTGGTGGCTTGGCGGGTCGGGCTTTATCTTCAAGACGCCGGGCAGCGCGCGGGTGTTTATTGACCCCTATCTCTCCGACAGCGCGGAGCGTATTTTCGGGGCCGGCAACAAACGCGGCTTCCCACGGCCCATTGGCGCGGAAGACGTGCGCGCGACCGCCATCATCTCGACGCACTGGCACGAAGACCACCTCGACCCGGGGGCAATCCCGGCCATCGCCCGGCACAGCCCGACCACGCGCTTCATCATGCCGCCCAGCGCGACCGCGCGCGCGCTGAGTTGGGGCGTGCCGCGCGACCGCGTCACGGCCCTCACGGCCGGACAATCGCTGACGGTGGGGGACGTGAAGGTGACGGCCGTCCCGGCGCGCCACGAGGCGGGTATCCCCGGCTGGGAGGCGCCCGATGCGATGGGCGTGGTGCTGGAAGCGGAGGGGCTGCGCATCTACCATAGCGGCGATACCGAATACGATGTGCGTCTGCGCGGGCTCAAGCGCGAGGGGTTCGACGTCGTCATCGCGTGCATCCTTGGGTTCACCCGTCAGTTCCCCTTCATCCTGTCCCGGGCGCGTGATCATCGTTGGCTGACGATCGCGGAGGTCCCCGTGCAGCGCAGACTGCGCGGACGGACGCTCGGCATCCTCGGCATCCTTGGCTTCGGGCGCTCCGGCCAGCGCACGGCCGAGAAGGCCCGCGCGTTCGGCCTGGACGCGCTGGCCTGGACGCGCACGCCCCGTCCCGCGGACCTGGCGCGGGCTGGCGCGCGCGCCGCGACGTTCGAGGAGGCGCTGGAGTGCGCCTTTGTCTCGCTGCACCTGCCGCTGACGGAGGCGACCCACGGCCTGATCGGGCGCGAGGCGCTGGCCCGGATGCGGCCGGACGCGGTGCTGGTCAATATCGCGCGCGGGGCAATCGTGGACACCGACGCGCTGGTGGACGCCCTGCGCGCGGGCCGCCTCGCGGGCGCCGCGCTGGACGTGGTCCAGCCGGCGCCGCTGCCGCCCGAGCACCCGCTGTGGTCGATCCCCAACGTGTGGATTACCTCGCACACGGGCGCCATCTCTGCCGAAGCCGCGGACGACGCGTGGTCTACCGTGGTCGAGGATGTGATACGCGTGCGCAACGGACTCCCGCCCGCGCATGCGGTCCCCGAGCTACGGGGAGAGGTCATAACGACAATAGAGCCTGGCGTCCTACCCCCACCAGGCGTCTAGCGGAGCCAATAGCCCAATCCGCATGGGGTGAGGGGGAGGGTCTCAGTGCAGCGGCAGCGCGGAGACCCTTACGCTACTCAGCGACACATAGATGTAGCCTGGACTGACGCGCGTGACCGCGATGCCGGCCCCCTTGCCCGCCAGCGTCGTACTGTAGACGAGCCGGCTCCCGTTGCCGTCGAGTTCGGTCATAAAGGCGGTCGCGCCGGGGGACGAGCGGACGCCCGCCGTCAGCGGAAAATTTGGCGAGGTCGTGACGCCGGCCACGAAGGCATGTCCTCTGCCGTCTAACACGATCCCATTACCCGCGTCATCGTCGCTGCCACCGAGGTAGGCGCCGTAGACGAGGTCGTTCCCGTCGGCGGTTAGCTCGGCAATAAAGGCGTTGCGCCCTTTTGTGGCCCCGCTGCCGCCGAGCGCCGTCGCGTAGGCCCCCTGCGTGGTGGGGAAATCGGAGGAACCGGTCTGGCCCGTCACAAAGGCATGGCCGGCGGTGTCCACGGCGATCGCATTGCCGTCGTCGTCGTGGCTCCCGCCGAGGTAGGTGCTGTAGATGAGGCCGCTGCCGCTCGCGTTCAGCTCAGTGACGAAAGCGGAGTTGTCGTCATAGCGGCTGCCCGGCGCGGTCGCGTACGCATTGTCCGTGGTCGGGAAGTCGGGCGCATCGGTGGTCCCGACCACATAGGCGTGCCCCCCATCGCCAAGCGCGATACCGTTGCCCGCGCTGCCCTGGAGCGCGTGGCCCCCCAGGAACGTGCTGTAGACGAGACGGCCGCTGTTGGTATCCAACTCGCTCACGAAAGCGTCGCTGGCGCCAACCAACGTGCGTGAGAACGCGCCGGTGCTGGTCGGGAAATCGGGCGAGGAGGCGCGCCCGGTGACGTAGGCGTGGCCCGCGCCGTCCACGGCGATCGCGTTGCCGCTATCGGCCGGGACGTAGACGGCGGCGCCGCCGTGGCCGCCCAGGAAGGCGCCGTAGAGGAGCGCGCCGCCGTCGGCGCTCAACTCCGCGACAAAGGCGTTGCCGCGCGCGGAGCCAAGGGTGCGCGCGAGAGCGCCCGGCGTGGTCGGGAAATCGGAGGAATAGGTGCGCCCGGTGACGTAGGCGCGGCCCGCGCCGTCCACGGCGATCGCGCGGGCCGCGTCGCCGAAGCCGTAGCCGCCGTAGCCGCTCTTGCTCCCGCCGAGCAGGGTGCGATAGACCAAAGTGCTCCCGCCAGGGCTCAACTCCGACACCGCGACGAGGTCGGTGGCGCGGACGGCCGTCGCGGTGGGAGCGGACGGGAATGCTGCCATCGTGACGTAGCCGGCGATGTAGGCATTGCCGCCGCCGCCGGCCGCCACGGCGTTACCCGTGTCGCCGCCCGCGCCGGTCCCGCCGTAGCCAAGCGTCTGCGTAATGCGCAGCGGTTGCGCGTGGTCGTAGGGTCCCAGCGCAAAGCCGACTGTCCCCGTCGCCGTCGCCGTTGCCGTCGCCGTTACCGTTGGAGTTGTGAGGCCGCGCGGGGCATAGCGGATGGAGACGGCGCGGCGCACCCCGCCCACCACCTGATAGGCCGCGAGTTGTCCCAGGGGCAGGGCGCCGGCGCCATCCGCTCCCAACGATGTGCCCAGGGCGAGGGCGCCCGGCGCGTCGAGCCGGCCGCCAAGGGACGGTTGCAGTTGCACCACCCGCGGGTCCGTTTTGGGGGCCAGCGTCAGAGTGTAGGTCAGGTACCCTGGCGCGCCGTCGTAGGCCAGGTCGACGCCGCGATAGAGGTCGCGCACGGTCACGACGGCGTAACCGGGAACCGCCCGCTGCCACTCATGTGGGTCAGGGCCGACAAAGTCGTTGCTCAGGCCGGGCAGCCGGTCCAGGGCCGCCGCCCTGGACCGCGCGTTGGCGCCGGTGAAGCGCAGGCTCAGCACACAGGCGCCGATCTCCGCCCCTGGCCCCAGGCCCTCCGTACAGCGGCCGCCCGCCTCGGGCGGCGCCAGGGCCAGTACGGCTTCGCTTGGGGTTAAGAAGACCGTGTCGCCGCCGTCAAGCGCCAGGAAGCTCACGTGGCGGTCGGTCTGGCCACGGTTCTCGTCGAAGCGTAGCATTGCCGTTGGAGGAATTGCCGCCTGATGATGCGTCTGACCCGATGCCAGCGGCCGATCACCGATAGGCCGCGGCAGGGCGCCCGTCGCGGCCCGACTCGTCAGCGCGGCTATCAAAGGGCGAAAGGTCGCCGGACGTTGCGCGGGCGACGGCGCGGGCCTGCCCAGCCGGGCCGTGTCGACCCGCGTTGGGCCGATCAGCGACGGCAGCCACAGGCCCAGGCAAAGGGCGAAAGAGACGGCAGCCGGGATAGCCGGTCGATCGGCAGGGAAACCGGCGCGCTGTCGCGATCTCACGATCAACCTCCTCATCGCGATGACGGTGGCCTCGTAGTTGGGGGCGGCAGGGATCAGGGTCTGGACATGCGTCGTGCCGCTCTCACTATAGCGCCTTTACGAGCCACGCGGCATGATTGGCGCGAGGTCATGTCACGAGACTATGACGATGGACATGATCATGCCTGCGACTGAAGTCGCACGGCAAACGACGAACACTGAAGTATCTCCCACCATGGGTGCGGCAGTTCAGCACACGCATGCGTAGCGACTTCAGTCGCCGTGGTTTGCCATGCGACTTCAGTCGCAGGCTCGCAGGCTCGCAGGCGCGCCCCTTGACAGCCCAGGGCGAAAGCTCTATGATCGTGTCAAGAGCGGTGGGCGCTCCAGAAGGAGGGTAGAAACGTGAAACGAGGTTCTCTGACCGCATGCCTGGGACGGCAAGTTGTCCTGCCCATTAGCACAAGCACAGAGACCTCGGGCCGTGTGCTGCCCGGGTCTGGTCGCCCCTATCGCTGCCGCTGCTGTGTAACCGTCTGACGACGCCACCCCTGCGATGTCGTCGTCGATGTCCTCGACGTATCACTGCCGCTGCCGTGTAACCGTCTGACGACGCCTGGCGCGTCAGATAGGCGACCCTAACCAACACCTGTTATAGGCCGACGCGCGTGAAAGACACGCCGGCGCCGTGACGGTGGACCGTGGGCAGGACACCGCCGTGTCCATAGCGCGCCCACGGTTTTTTCTTGCGCCGCAACGCCATCGACCGTGGGCAGAGCATGTCTCTGGCTCGCGGTCTTTTTGTGTCCGCGGCGCACCCTCACCCCCGGCCCATGCGGATCCGTCTCTCGGCTCTGCGGAGCCGACAGCCCAACCGGCTCTCCCTGTGCGCGGGAGAGGGGAGAAGACATGACTCCCCCTCTCCCGTGCGCGGGAGAGGGGGTTGGGGGGTGAGGGCTCCAACCCATCGACAGCGAAGAAATGAAGGAGGTGGCCCGATGAGTGACCACAGGACGATAGAGCACACCATGAGAGAGCCAATGAATACCACGAATGATCGTAGGAGACATAGATGTCATCGTTTAACCCAAGCGAGTTGGCGGATGAGGATGAGGCCGGGGTGTCGGTCCCGGTCCTCGCGGAGTTCGTCGCGCAGGGCTGGATCACGGGGATCCACCGCCAGGTAAAGTCCGGCAAAGAGGCGACCGTTTACTGCTGCTACGGTGAGCCCAAGTCCGGAGCCGCGTTGGTCGCGGCCAAGGTCTACCTCGCGCGCCAGACGCGCAACTTCAAGAACGACGCCGTGTACCAGGAAGGGCGCTACGTCGCGGACCGCCGCGGTCGCCGCGCCATGCAGCGCAAGACCGCCACGGGACGCGAGATGCAGTCCGCGCTGTGGCTGGACCACGAGTATCGCACCCTTGGCCTGCTGCACGAGGTCGGCGCCGATGTGCCGCGGCCCATCACGTCCGGGGGCGGTGTGATCCTGATGGACTACCTGGGCGATCTGGAGGCGCCCGCTCCGCTCCTGGCTCATGTGGCGCTGGAACCTGACGAGGCCTGGCCGCTGTTCAGGCGCGTCATGCGCAACGTGGAGGTGTTGCTGGCGTGCAACTGTGTGCACGGCGACCTCTCCGCCTACAACATGCTCTATTGGGAGGGTAACGTGACCATCATCGACGTGCCCCAGGCCGTCGACCCGCGCGGCAACCCCAACGCCCGCGACCTGCTGGCCCGCGACGTGGAGAACATCTGCCGCTACTTCTCCCGCCACGGGGTGCGCAGCGACCCCGGCCGCATCACGCAGCAGCTCTGGGCGCGCTTCATGCGGGGAGAGCTGTAGCTCAAGCTCAACCCCTCGTCTCCCAGCCCCCTCTCTACAAAGATAGAGAGGGGGCCAGGAGGGAGGAAAATGTGGATTGAAACGGAGGTGACAGGATGGCCGGACCAGACCCAAGACAGGTGATGAGGGATTATCTAGGCGCGCCGAGCGTTCTCATCTCTGACACGCCAGACCGCCGTAGGGGCGGGTGGCACAGCCGACAGTCGCGTGGCGGCATGGGAGCGGACGTGGCAACGATGCGGTTCCTCAAAGAGCGCGGCATCCCGAAACGTCAGGCGCATGCCGTGGCGTTCGACACGGCCGAGGGATGGCGGATGCGCTTCACCTGTGACCTCGCGCAGGACGACGACGGTAACTGGCGCGTCCAGGGAGGCGCTGGGGGCGGTGCGGATGGGGGGCCTGTTCGCGCCATCCCCTGGGTAAACCTGGGCGGTGGCGGCTGGCCCGCCAATTTCTATGCTGGGGGAGATGTCTTAGACAACGGCTTGGACGTGGCGCGCGTACGCCTGATCGCTGCCAACGGGACCATCATGGAAGACACGGTCGACGCCGGGGTGGTCCTGTTTGTCACGGATCAGCCCGTTGAGTTGCCTGTCCGGGCAGAACTATACGATCGGACCGGGCAAATAGTCGGGCAGCATACCGCGATCGGAAGGATATAGTGATGAGCCTGTGTTCTTTGTCGAGGCGCCGTGACGGTGACCAAGCGGGGCACGGGCGCGCCAAGTACACTACAAGTGATGCCCCGACACGCCGCGTGCCCCTGTCCCACTTGAGGAGGACACATCAATGAGCGATACCCAGGCAACCGAGCCGACCTACGTAGCTTTCTGGCTCTACCGGGCCATGCCAGAGTGGCGCTGGCTTGACGATTCCGCCCGCGCGCACCTGCGCGCGGAGTATGCCCGCACCCTGGAGGAGCACACCGGCGCCCTGACCCTGCGCGGCGCCTACTCGCTGGTCGGCCTGCGCCACGACGCTGATGTCATGCTGTGGCTGCACGGGCCGAGCATGGCCGCGATCCAGGACCTGGCCGTGGCCCTGCGCAAGACGGGCCTGGGCTCGTACCTGGAGCAGGTCTACGCCTACACCGGCCTCGTCCCACAATCCCGCTACTCGCCGGAGCACCGGCCGGCCTTTGCCAAGGGCGCGCCGCCGCGCGAGTATCTGAGCATCTATCCGTTCACCAAGACGCACGAGTGGTATCTGCTGCCTTTCGAGGAGCGCCGCCGCTTGATGGCCGAGCACGGCCGCATGGGCCAGGCCCACAGCGCCATGCCCGAGGTGCGCATCGACGTCGAAAGCGATGGGGGCGGGACGGCGGTCGCCGTGGCCGAGGCGATTAAAGCGGCCCCAACCGGAAGCGTGCTGGCCAACACGGTCAACTCGTTCGGTCTGGGCGACCAGGAGTTCGTCGTGGCCTTCGAGTCGGAGAGTCCGGCCGCCCTCGCGGCCATGGTCGAAGATCTGCGCGGAGCGGCCGTGCGCATCTACACCGCCGTCGACACCCCTATCTTCCTGGGCCGACGCAAGCCGCTCGCCGCCGTCCTCGACGACCTTGGCTAGTATTACAATGTTAGGACCAGCCTGCGACTTCAGTCGCAGGCCGTTGCCGCAAACGTATCTACGCCAAGCTGTACCAGGTCGTTAGCCGTTAGCGCCCGGCCCGCGTAGGAGTGCAGTGGAGAGATTGTGTGAGCGGTTCCCGCGTTGCCCATCCCTTGGGGAGACAAAGAGGAGGTGGACGCGCCGCGCCGTCTCCCCAGAGAGGGTCACGGGCCTGGAAAGAGGCCCCAATCGCTCTGGCGCCCAATGCGCGACCGTTGGGCTGGCGGTGGCAGGCAGCGGTGTTGCTGCCGCTGGCCGCGGCTTTCGCGTGGTTCGCGTTCAGCGTACGCGGGACACATAGCCTCAGCGGGGACGAGCCGCACTATCTGGCGATCACGCAGGGACTGTGGCTCTACCACACCCTCGACCAGCATCGCGTGCTCTACCAGCACGACTTTTTTGCCTATTTCCCCCACCTGATGAGCAGCCACTCGCTGCACCGCGGTCCCCACCTTTACCCGCTGCACTACCTTGGCCTGCCCCTGGCGCTGCTGCCCGGCTTTGCCCTGGCCGGCGCGCCCGGCGCCGAGGTCACGGCGCTGCTGATCGCCCTGCTGGTGTGCTGGCGGGCCCTGCGCGTCTGCGCCCGCGTGGCGGGGCCCGTGGCCGCGTCGATCAGCGTGCTGGGCATGGGCCTCACCGTCCCGTTCGTTTCCAACGCCCCGACGGTCTACCCCGACCTGCTCGCCGCCTTGCTGCTGGTGCTGGGCTACGAGGCCGCCGACGCGCCGACGCTGACGACCAGACGCGCCCTGGCGCTGGGACTCCTGCTTGCCGCTATGCCCTGGGTCCACGCCAAGCTGCTCGTCGTCGTCGCCGCCCTGGCGCTGTGGGCGCTCTATACCCTGTGGCGGTCACGAGAAACCCTCACCCACCCCTCCCGCAAGCGGGACCCCACCCCTCTCCCACGCGCGGGAGAGGGGTGGGTGAGGGTCTGTGAAAAGTCGCCGGTGCAGCGACGGGAGAGGCATCCCTGGGAGCGCGTGGCGCTCGCTGCGCTGCTCGCCCGTCCCGGGGCCAACGTGGGGACGGGCGAGACGCCCGCGCTCCCAGCCCGACAATTCACAGACCATCAGGGGCAGGGAGTGAGGGTAGCAGGGGTGAGGGCAGCCCTTGTGCTGGGCCTGCCGTTGCTCTCCGTCGGAGGGTTGCTGCTCTTCAATGGCTGGCTCTACGGCTCGCCGACGCTGACCGCGCAGTTCTCGTTGCGCGGCCAGGTGTTGCTGTCGGGCAATCCGCTGTCCGGCGCGCTCGGGCAGCTTTTTGCGCAGGGGCAGGGCATGCTGGGCGCCGCGCCGTTCCTGTTGCTGGTGATCCCTGGCGCGGTCGCGCTGTGGCGGCGCGACCGTGGCGCGGCCCTCAAGGTCGGGCTGGTCACGCTGCCCTATTGGCTGGTCACGCTGACCTACCACGACTGGTGGGGCGGGGACTGCCCGCCGCTGCGCTACCTGCTGCCGCTGCTGCCGCTGTGGTCGGTCGGGACGGCCGCGCTATTGGCCGGCCTGCGCACGCTCGCCGCGCGCCTGGCCGTGGCGGCGTTCGCGGGCATCACGCTTGCCCTACTGCTGGTCCTTCCGAGCGCGCCGCGTTTGGGCTGGCCGCTGCCCGGCGGCCAGAGCGCGACTTTGGTCGCGCTGGGCAACATGCTCCACCTGCCCCTGACCTACTGGCTGCCGACCTTTGTGATCGTGCCGGTCGACAACGGCTTGTGGCGGACGCCCTGGCTCATCGCACCGTGGGCACTGGGTCTACTCGCGCTGTGGCTGCTCCTGGCGGGAAATGAGCGCCTGGCGACGCGAAGGAGAAGGTAAGGCTCTGATAGAGGCGGGGCGTGACCCCGCTATGGCCGCGGCGCGAACAGGTTGTCCCTCAGGAAGGCGATCATGCCTCGCTTGCGCGTGTCGCCCGGACGTCGGCCAGCATCGCGCCAGTCTCGCTCCCAGCGCACCAGTTTCGGGTCGTGGAGGACAAAGGAAGAACTATCGGTTGGGACCGTGTCGACAGGGGGCGAGTCAGTCTCCTGTGAAGCATGACTTGAATCTTCTA
>JAABUX010004067.1_pt1 | contig 18853 bp, 17 predicted proteins | sample 5561851 | NCBI WGS metagenome assembly JAABUX01 (sample SAMN10711883, study PRJNA513361) | rock metagenome | isolation source: Antarctica rocks | place: Antarctica: Victoria Land, Richard Nunatak red sandstone | collected 2016-01-03 | reverse complement strand
GTATTGTCGAGCGGCTCGACCGCGATGCCGGCTCGCCGGAGTTGTCTGGTCAGCCAGTTGTGGCCGTTGCAGTAGAACTGCAACCGGAACGGCGCCCACGTCGGCACGCGCAGATAGCACAGGCCAAGCTCTTCATCGATGAGGTAGAAGTAGTAATGCAGACACTTCCCGTCCTTGTAACGCAGCGTGGTCTTGCCGGTTGTCTTGTCATGCCAGGGTGTGAAGGCGGCGCAGGGTTCCATCGCCGCGAAGATATGGACCAGACCGGGCTGGTCGCCCCGCACGTCCAGGATCGCGCGGATGCGGTCTTCCTTGCGGAAGGCGTGGGTCGAGCGGATAAATTCGATCTCCAGCCTCTGTTCCCGCGCCAGCCGCTCGGTGTTCTGCCGGATCTCCTCGCGCAAGGGCTCGGCGAAGCGCGGATAGTCGAACAGGCGGATGCCCTGGCCGCGCAGGTAGGTCGCCATGCCCTCGGCATAGCAGACACCGGGCAGCGTGCCCGTGATGACGAGGCGGTCGTAGCAGGACACCACGCCCGCGATCTGCGCGGCGTAGCGGTCGGTCAACAGGGTCATGACAGCACGCTCCTTTCGGCCCGCGATGACAACAGGAGGCGATCAACAATGCCCCAGCATACACCTTTTTTGGTTTCGGCTTTGCCTAGTTAGTACCTTACGAGTGACATTGATCGCAAAATGCGCACAAATTTGGTTTCGGCTTGGCCGAGTTAGGTAGTGTAAGTGTCGCTGATCGCGAAAACTTTCCAAGCAACGCACTGTTTTGATCACATCGCCTTTCCACTACGGCTATGACGATTTAGAGTATCCTCTCAAAAAGTCGGGGGGCAGGTATACTGAGGTCACTGAGTCGGGGCCTGACGGAGCGTGCGTATGCTGGATGATGTGGATCTGAGCGGGATCGCGGACCCCGAGGCCCGGCGCATCCTGGACCTGCTGCGCAACGTGATCGAGGTGCAAGCGGGCGAGATCGCGACGCTGCGGGCGGAGAACCAACGCCTGCGCGACGAGGTCAATCGGCTTAAAGGGGAGCAGGGCGCGCCGACGATCCTGCCCACCAAGCGGGCGACCGCTGATCATGCCAGCGAGCGCGAACGCCGCGTGGAGCGCCCGGCACGTCCCCGCGTGGACAAGCGGTCCCTGCTCCACATCGACCGGACCCAGGAGCAGGAGATCGACCCGGCGCTGCTGCCGCCCGATGCGGAGCGTAAGGGGTATGCGGAGTTCGTGGTGCAGGACGTGGCGCTGCGCACGGACACGGTGCTCTTCCGCTGCGCGCGCTGGTACGCGGCGAGCACCCGGCGGAGTTATCAGGCGCCGCTGCCGGAGGGCTATGCGGAGCAAGGGCACTATGGGCCGGGGCTTAAAGCCCTGGCGCTCCAACTCTATTATCAGGGGCAGATGAGCGAACCGAAGATCCTGGAGGTGTTGCACAGCGTGGGCATCGTCATCTCGGCGGCCCACCTCTCCACCCTGCTGATCGCGCAACCGGTCTTCGCGGCGGAGTATGAGGAGATCGCACGGGCCGGCCTGGCGAGCAGCCCCTACCAGCACGTTGATGACACGAGCACACGCGTGAATGGGGTGGAGGAGCACTGCCATATCCTGTGCAGTCCGCTCTATACGGCCTACCGCACCACGGCGCGCAAGGATCGACAGACCGTGCTTGATGTCTTGCGGCTGGGCGCCCCGCGCGTCTACCACTTGAACCGCTATGCCTGGACGTTCCTGGCGGCGTATGGACTGCCCGCCGCCATCCTGACGGCGTTGGGGCGATTGCCGCAGGGCGTGGACCTCGACGCGGACACCTTTGGGGCGCTGCTGGAGGAGCATGTGCCGCGGTTGGGCCCGCAGCAACGGACGCAGGTGCTCGACGCGGCAGCCATCGGGGCCTATCGCGTGCAGCAGGACGTGCCCGTGGTCGAGATCCTGGTCTGCGACGACGCGCCGCAATTCAAGGGCGTGACGGTGGACCTGGCGCTGTGCTGGGTCCATGCGGGACGCCATTTTAAGAAGCTCACGCCCCTCTTCGCGCACCACCGGGCGCTGGTGGACGCGTTCCTGGACGACTTCTGGGCCTACTATCATGACCTGCAGGCGTACCGTGCGGCGCCCACGGCGCTGGAGCGGGCGCGCCTGGACGCGGCCTTCGACACGCTCTTCGCCCGCCGGACGGGCTATTGGCACCTCAATGAGCGCATCGCCAAGACCGCCGCCAAGAAAGAGGCGTTGCTGTGTGTGCTCGATCACCCGGACGTCCCCCTGCACAACAATCCGGCCGAGTTGGGTGCCCGTCACCGCGTGCGCAAACGTGATGTCAGCTTCGGCCCCCGCTCACAAGCGGGCAGCACGGCCTGGGACATCTTCGGCACGATCACGCAAACGGCGACCAAGCTCGGTGTCAACGTCGCCCACTATCTGCATGACCGTTTGTCTGGCGCCTACCAGATGCCCTCCCTGGCCGCCCTCATCACCCAACGCGCGGCTGAGGCCCACGCCCCCGTGGCGCTCGCGGCGGCCTAGCCCCCCGACTTTTCGAGAAGATACGATTTAGACGCCAAGATACCCCTACGGCTTGCAAGGAATACACACCAGCCTACATGTTTCACTGGTTGCAACGTCTATTTGTACTGGCGAGGGTGGAAAGGCGGCATGATCAGCTACCTGGAAAAACAAAGCGATCAATGACATGTAAGTGTATCGGTTATCGGTTCCGCGCCTTGTCAAGCTTATTTTGGCGCTCTATCTGGCAATTAATCTATGAACTCTCCCACTATTTTTACACCTCTCGGTTCGCTCAAATCTGAGCGTGGTCGGCGAAATGGGATAGGCTCTCGGTATGACCATGGCCGAGAGACCAACGATTGTGAGCGAGCGGGTGGACGATATCCCCCGCTGTTGGTGGCGCAGATGCGCCGGATGGACCTGCTGACTTTGCTCGATAGCTACTCCGTGACGCACGGTAACCGCCAGGGACTCAGCCTGGGTTGGACCACGGTGGTCTGGCTGGCGCATGTGCTCTCGCAAGCCGACCACCGCTTGAATCAGGTGCAGCCGTGGGCGGTGCGGTGCCTGGAGACGCTGCGCGCCTGTACGGGCCAGCCGGTCCAGGAGCTGGACCTGACGGATGACCGTCTGGCCGCCGTGCTGCGCACGCTGGCCGACGATGCCCAGTGGGTCAGCTTTGAGCGCGCCCTGGGGCAGACGCTGCTGCGGGTCTATGACCTGCAGCCGTCCTGTGTGCGCCTGGATATGACCACCGCCAGCCGCGACGGCCAGGTCACTGCCGAGGGCCTGTTCCAGTTCGGCTACTCCAAGGACCAGCGCCCCGACCTCCCGCAGGTCAAAGTGGCGGTGGCCACGCTCGATCCGCTGGGCCTGCCGCTGGCCACGGTAGTCGTGCCTGGCCACCGTGCCGACGACCCGCTCTATGTCCCGTTGGTCAAGCGCGTGGGCACCATCGCGCTGCAGCGGGGGCTGCTCTATGTCGGCGATTGCAAGATGGGGGCGCTGTTGACGCGGGCGACCATCGCCGAGCGGGGGGACCGCTACCTGTGTCCCCTGGCTGCCACACAGGTCCCGCCGGATGTGCTGGACGCCTACCTGGCCACGGCGCGCGCCGGGGGGCCACCCGCCCGCGTGGAGCGCGCCCGGCCGGATGGTACGGCGGAGCACCTGGCCGACAGCTATGAGTGTTGTGAGGCACTCAGCGCCGTGGTGGACGGTTGGCGCGACGTGCACTGGACCGAGCGCCGCCTGTTGCTCCGCTCGCTGGCCTAGACTCCTAATACAGGCACACATGGTGCGATTGCGTCAAGTTTTCGCGTCATGTCTCGTCGGTCTGAGGCGGAGCCTCGTTAGTACTACAACGTTACTTCGCTAAAATCACCCTTGGCGACCTTGGAGAAAGCGCCGTCCGACTGTCTAAAACTAAGGGGGCGCATGGCGACTTTCGACTCGGCTGGCTTGGCCTCGAGGATAAGTAACGTTGTAGTACTAACGAGGCTCCGCCTCAGACCGACGAGACATGACGCGAAAACTTGACGCAATCGCACCATGTGTGCCTGTATTAGGAGTCTAGGCCCATGTGGCGGAGAGCGCCGTGCGGGCACGGGTCGCACGGGCACAACAGGCGATCACGGCGTTGACGGTACGCCGCCGCGGCAAGCCGCGCCTGCCGACGGTGGCCGCGGTGCAGCAGGCCGCCGCAGCCGTGCTGGCGCAGGAGCGAGTCGAGGGGCTGCTGCACGTCGCCATCACGGAGCAGGTGCAGGAGCGGCCCGTACGGGCCTACGCCGGCCGGCCCGCGCAGGCGCGCCGGACGCACACCCTCCACGCCCAAGCCGTCGTGGACACGGACGCCCTGGAGGCCGCCGTGCAGCGCCTGGGCTGGCGGGTCTATGCCACCAACGCGCCCGCGGACGACCTCTCGACGACGCAGGCGGTGCTGGCCTACCGGCAGGAGTACCTGATCGAGCGCGCCTTCGGCCGTCTCAAGGGCCGTCTGCTCTCGCTCACGCCGCTCTATTTGGAGCGCGATGACCATGTCACGGGCTTGATCCGCCTCTTGAGCATCGCGCTGCGCGTGCTCACCACCGTGGAGCACACCGTGCGGCAGCGCTTGGCCCAGGAGCAGCGCACGGTGACGGGTTTGTACGCCGGCAGCCCCACAGTTATCCTTGCCAGTAGTTCACCACAGCCGCCCTCCGTCTCAGAGGTCCAACCGACCAGTAGCAATCCCTGCACGAGGGCCTGCGTGCGGACGCGGCTAGACGCGGTCCACGCTGCGCTACCTCGACACCGCTTCACCGCGTCACCTGCGCCGCCCGATGGCGCGAACGGCCCGCACAGGGCGGGCGGATCGGGAGGGTGGGGGGGGCGGGAGGGCGCGCGCCGGCGTCGCCACGCCCTGGGGAGCTGACGCCTGCACGCCCTGGGGGGAGAGGCGGTTCGAGGGCGGCGGGGAAGGCGGGGATGTTGGGGTGTGCAGGGATGGGGTACGCAGGGATGGGGCCGTAACCGCAGGCGTCAGGGGCGTAACCGCAGGCGTCGGGGATATCGAGGGCGTAACTGCGGGGCGGAGCGCGGGGGTCGGGGAGCGCGGGGGGCCGCCGGCCGTGGGGGGAGCGAGGGGAGCCAGAGGCTGTCGGTAGGACGGGCTCAGGATCCGCTCGACCGCCGCGTCGTTGTCGCGCTTGTCCTCCCGTTCCTTGAGGGCGACCAGAGTCTGTCGGTAGGACGGACCCAGGACGTGAGCGATGTCCTCCTGCATGACCTGCTCCTCGCGCCGCTCGTGCCGTTCGCGGCGCCATTCGCCGGCCGTCTGGACGACTCCTTTGCTGGCCCCGAGTCCGACGCTCACCGCGGCTTTGATCTCCGGGCGCAGCATGACGACCGTTTCCTTCCCCAGAGCGATCCCGGCCTGGAAGAGGGTCGCCTCGATCAGCGCGCTCCGCGCGTCCGCGCCGGGAGGCGGCGTCTCGGCCGGCGCGGTCGTCCGTCGGGTCGGCGGCAGTTCCCGTCCCAGGACGTCTAGCTCGGCCTGCCGCATCCAGGCGGCCTTGGGTACCGGAGCGGGCGCGGCGGGGCGCCGACGGTCGGCGCTCTCCCGGCGGGTCTCGACCAGCTTGTCCAGGGACACCGCGAAGCTGGCCTTGACGTACGGGTCCACGCCCTCCGGCAGACCGACGACCAACGCATCCGTGGCGAGATCCGTGGCGACTCCGGCGGCGATGTTGGCGCCCAGGCGCCCGGCCCACTTATTCATCTTGCACCGCCACCTGGTCGAGCACGGCCGCGCCGCTGGAGAGTAGCGCCGCGAGGTTCTGCGCCAGGTGCCGCACGACGTCGTCGACCGCCAGGCCGGCAAGCTGAGCGGCCTCGGCGCTCGCCGCGCCGATGGAGCGGCCGTCGGAGGCGGCCCACACCAGGTAGAGCGCGGCGCTACAGCGGAGCAGGATCTGGCCCCGTCCATCGGCGATGTCGTAGGCCGCGGGGTCGTCCGCCGCCGCGCCCAGGCCCAGCCCGAGAGGGTGCAGCCGTAGGTGCTGAAGGGCGGCCAGGGCTACCGCGCTCTCCCCGCCCACGCGGGCCAGGAAGCCGCGCTCCACCAGTGCGTCGAGCAGATCCGCGGGGTCGGGGATCGCCTGGGCCTGGGCCCAGGCGATCAACTCGGCGCGTGGACGGGGCGCAATGGCCTGGACGAGGAGCGGCATGATCGCGGGATCAAGATGAAAGCGGCGGTCGCCGCAGCGCAGCACGCCGACCAGGGGGGGGGCGCCGTCCAGAGACGCGCCGTCCAGGGATGCGCCGTCCGGGGACGCGGCGCCAGGGGCGTAGCCCTGGAGGACGCCGGTCACCACGTAGGGGTCCGCATCGTCCGCGCCGGGCGCGCCGGGCGCGCCGGCCGGTGGCAGGGCGGGGGGGGGTTGTTGGGTTGCGGTCGCGGGCCGGGGGGGCCGGGGGGGCAGGGCGGTGAGCAGGTCGGGTTCTTTGAGGTCGCCGCAGTCGATCCGTGCGAGGACGGCGGCCAGGGCGGGCGCGCGCGTGGGCAGCGACGCACGCGCCTGGGCGAGGGCGCGCGTCACCTGTGTATTGGCGTAATACGGTGGGACGCTGGTCTTGATCGGATCTTCCGCGTTCTCGATCACGAGCGCTTCCTCGTGCAGGCGCCGCACTTCGTCGGCCGTGATCAGCGGGCGCTTGACCATCGTCAGGGTGGTGCTCTGGGGTGTACTGGGGAAGAAGCCGCGCCCGCGCCGGGTCGGCTGCTTGAGCCGCCGGCTGGTGTCGCCGGCGCGGCGGGCGAAGTAGTCGGCGTCCTCCTGCGCCGCGCCGCCCAGGGTGGCCTGGACGGTGCAGGCGCCGCGGATCGAGGCCGCGTCGTCGGCGCCGTAAAGGCCGACGATGTCGGAGAAGCCCTGGACCACGGTCACGACCACGATGCCCTTCTTGCGCCCGGTGCGCACGAGGGTGGGCATGCCGTCGAGTTTGCCGATGTTGGCGGCCTCCTCAAGGTAGAGATGCACGGGGCGGGGCAGCGGGTTGACGCCGCCCAGGGCCTGGAGTTCGCGCACGAGGGTGGTGAAGAAGATGTTGATGAGGGGGCGGAGCGTCCCTATGCCGCTGTCCTCGAGCGGGATGCTGACGTAGAGCACGCTGGGGCGGGCCGTCAACTCCGCCACCGCGATGTCGTCGCCGCAGGTGGTCGCGCACACGGCGCGCGAGGCGAGGGAGCCGAACCGCCCGCCGAGGCCCGCCAGCACGTCGCCGCGCGTCTCGAGGCTGTCGGCCAGACGTTCCAGCGTGCCGTAGACATCGGCGACCATCTCGTTGTTGGCGCGGGAGAGCACCCAGGAGAGCGCGGCCATCATGTCGTCCATCCGAGCGCGCAGGAGGAAGCGGCGCACGTCCTGGATGGTCGCGTGGGGCACGGCGACGCGGTGATAGATGAGGGCCACGGTGATCAGGTCTTCTTCGATGCGGTCGTGGAAGCCTTGCTGGGTGCTGCGTCCGGTGGTGTCGATGATGCTCTTGGCGATGGCGCGGGCGTCCTCACCCGAGCGGACGTGCTGGAGCGGATCGAAACTCCGGAGGATCGTGCCGTCTCCCGCGCCGTAGAGGCCGGCATAGAGCGGCGCCCACAGGCCGATCTGATGGGTGAGACTGAGGAGAGGGGCGGTGGCGCGCATGATCTCCAGGCTGGGATCGTTGATGATGAGGGTGCGGTCCTGACCGACGGCGGTGAGCACCTGGGGTATGACGAGGCGGGTGGTCTTGCCGGAGTTCGGGGGGGCGGCCAGCAGCACGCCGCTGATGGAGTGCTGGTCGGGCAAGAGAACGGCGTGGCGCCGCAGGACGCCGGGAACCGTGCCGACGTAGAGGCCGCCGCGGTGGCCGCGGTGGCTAAGACGTCCGGCGCGCCGCAGGGCGCCGAGGGTGGCGAAGCGGGCGGTGCCTTCCGCCCCGGTCTGGGCGCGGGCTCCGGGCAACAAGTCGTCGATGAAGGGGATCATGAGGTTCTCCTTAGGTCAAGCGATGGACGCGAGGGGCAGCCCCGCGTAGGGAAGCGTGGAGACGTCCCTGTGAGAGGGAGACATCCCCGTGAGAGGGCGTCCCCGTATCTCGCCCGCACGGCACGGGCGGGAGGGGAACACTTCATCTCTAGGGGAAAAGGGCCGGCGGGGACGGACGCGCGACGTGCGCGACGTGCGCGACGTGCGCGACGTGCGCGACGTGCGCGACGTGCGCGACGTGCGCGACGTGCGCGACGTGCGCGACGTGCGCGACGTGCGCGACGTCCCCCTCGACGGCCGCTACCGACGGTGGTGGCGGAAAAAGCGGCCAGTCACGGTGACGCGGAGAACGAAGACCACGAGCAGCAGCGCGCACAGCAAGACGATGTCCTGGCCCAGCGGTCCGTCCGCCAGTGCAGTGTCCCAGCGCTGGTCGAGCACCGCCACGAGGACGGCGCCCGCCGCACAGGCCAGCCCGTAGCCCTGGCGTCCCAGGGCGAGGGAAGCGCAGGCGCCGGCGGCGAGCAACAGGACGCCCAGGGTGAGGCCCGTGCTGAGCAGCGCGCCGAGGAGGGCCAGAGGCGCGACGTGGTCCGGCCCGCCCAGGAGTGCGCTGCAGAGGACGGAGAGCGCACCCAGGGCGCCGAGGCCGCCGAGGGCGACGCCGCGCCGCAGGAGGTGCGGGTAGACTAGCGCCCGGCGCACGCTCCGGCGCAGGATCCGCGCTTCCTCGGCGTGGGGGGCGACGGCGGCGGCCGGGACGGCGGCGTCTGGGAGGGCGGAAGGTCTCTCGTGCGTGGGATCCAGGTCGGTGGTCATGGGAGGAACTCCTTTCCGGTTAGTCGGGGAGGCACGGCGCCCCGCAGCTTTGCTCGGCGTGGTCAAACGTGGTGGTCGATGGGGGCCGCGGCGTGCCCGTAGGTGGTGAGCGAGAGCGGTGTCGACGTGCGGAGTGACCGACGCCGCGACCCGTTCCGTGCTGCGCTCCTTTCCTGGGGTGTCCCGTGTTTGTCCGCACCGCCGGCTCGCGCTCCTGTAGTAGAAGTAGGGGAAAGCGTTGCTGCGGGCGACCTGCTATCGACGGAAGCGTGGGCTGGAGGGAGGGTTGGTAGAGGTCGGCAGGGTTTTCGCTGTCGAAGCAGAGAGAACGGGGCGCGCCGCGTGTCCCTGCCGCGTGTCCCTGCCGCTGCACGAGGCGTCGGTTGGAGGGGAGCACGGCGGGGGATAGGTCCGCCCACCGTCGTGAGCAAGCGGGGAGGGAGTGGAGCGGAGCGGCGCCCGACGTCCGGCGTCCAGGCGGGACGTTCCGGGTGCCGGGAGGGGGGCGACACAGGAGGCTATCGTCAAGAACGCCCGCGCCTAGCGTGACGCCGCTCCGTCAAGGACTCCCGCTGCGCCTGGCCCCGCCTGCTCCAGGCCCTGTTCGCCCGCCGCGGTCTTCTGCAGCGTCTGCATCCACCGGGACGCTGCGCCCCACCCCCACGCTACATCCACGCCACGCCCTGCCCTCCGTCACGGCGGCTCTGAGGCCAGCGGGAGTCGGGGCCGCCCGGACGTTCCATGCAAGACGTCTGGGCGGTCCTGGCTCCTGCCCTACAGGACGGCGACGCCTGACCGAGATAGTTTCCCAACCGGCACGGACGGCGTGAAAAAAGGCATCGCGTTTCCCCTACCGGAAAGTAACAGGCGTGGACCTGACCACGCTGGAACGACCGTCGTCGCATATTAAGGAGGCCCTCGTGACCGATCTCTCGTGTCCCGTTGATTCGACGCCCGTCCGCGGAGCCCTCTTCATCGACCTGGAGAACATCCGCTACTCTTTGCACAACGTCCATCAGGCGTCGCTCGACGTAGCCGCCCTGTATCGCCATGCCTGCGCGCACGTCACCGGCCACTTCGTCGAAGCGGCCGCGTACGGCGATTTCAGCCGTCACGAGGATTTGAAATGGGCGCTCGAAGTCGCGGGCATCCGCCTGGCCGAGGTGCCGTTGTATCGCTGTGGAGGCCGCGAGAAAAGTTCAGCCGACATCGCCCTGACGATCGACGCGCTCGAGACGGCGCTCGACCATCCCGACATCGACACCTTTGTGCTGGTGACGGGCGACCGCGACTTCATGCGCCTCTGCACCCGCCTGCGCCATCGCTTTGGCAAGCGCATCGTGGTGATCGGCGTGGCCAGCACGACGGCGCTCGACCTGATCGCCGTCGCCGATGTCTACGACCCGCTGCCGGTCCCCCCGGCGCACATCGCCGCGCCCGTCTCTCTGCCCGCGCCGAGCGCGCGCCCACGGGTCGTGGAGATGAACGCTCCCGTTATCGTGGCCGGGGAAGCTGTTGTTGCCGTGGGAAAAAGCAAGGCGGCGCTCACCCCGCTGCAGGCCCGCGGCCTCGACGTGCTCCTGTCGATGGACGACGACTGCCTGCCGATGCCGTTTTTCTCCATCGTCAGATACTTGCATCAATCCAGTAGCCTGGATTTGCCGAGCATGGACCAGGCCCGTGCGCTGCTCAGCGCGTTGGTTGCGCACGGCGTCCTGCGGCAGGAACGGACCGTGCAGGCGAACGGCATCGTGCGCAAGGTGCTGCGCCTGGATCACCAGCAAGCCCTGGTGCAGGCGCATCTGAACCGGACGCCGGGACAGCGGCCTGCTGCCTGATCGTACCTCGCCTCCGTGCGAACGCCTTCAGCACTCACCGATGACGAGGCGCTCAGGCGCAGAAGCGCTGCGGCCGCGCGACCCGTTCGTCTAATGTGTCTCCCTCTTCCCCGCGCCGGCCGCCGTCGTCGGGACGCGCCGTGCTGCATAACGGCCGCGCCGCGTGATGAAGACGATCTGTGGTGCAGGAAATGGACACAAGGTTTCCCCTATCCCAAAGCAGAGGCGCAGACAGGCTGCCGCAGGGCAGTGGCGCCTCTCGTTCCGGCGGACCGGAACGCCAGACCGCGTTGGGAAGTGGAGGAAACAAGATACATGCTATGGGAGAGCACCTTGTCGTCGCGGGCGCGGTCCTGGGGCTCGTCGCCGTCGTGGCCGCGCTCACGGCTGGCGGCTTGCTCGTCCTGGCCTACCTGCACCAGGCACGCCTGGAGCACCACGCCTGGAGCACCACGCCGGGCTGTTTGCGGCGTTCGCGCCGCCGGAGGACACACCGGCAGCAGGCAGCCCGCTGGTCGACGCACTGGACGCGGGCTCCGCGGCACTGCGGAGGCGTGCCCTGAACTGGACACATGAGGCGTTGGGCGAGACCGCGACAGGGCGCAGTTGCGCCGCGGCGGAGGTCATGGTGCTGTTCACGTTCTGGATTGTGGCCATCACGGGCGAGGTCACTGCACCGTGATGCGCATCTGCCGGGGTCGACGGCGACCCCAACGCAGGGGGTGGGGCGCTGCGCTGTCCTGGGCGACCGGGCTCGTTTTTGTCGCCAGCATCAGCACGTACATGGGCGTCCTGCTTGCACCGGCGGAGGCGCGCTGCTTTATCCCGCAGGCGTGTCGGCAGTTCCTGGCGATCGTGGCCAAGACCGGATTGGTAGGCGTGGCGGTGTCGTCGGGAGCCTGACGATCGCGGCATTGGACGCAGACGGCGGTGTGGAGGACGACCCGCTGCTGATCGTGTTTTGGGGCAGTTTCATGGTGCTGGTCATCGCCAGCACGGTGATTTGTGGGCACGCGAGCGTCGGTCCGATGATTTTGCTGGTCCTGTCCGTGTCCGGGGCAGCCACTGTGCTGGAGGGCGTGCTGCGGGGGCCGGCGCTGTGGCGGCGGTGTCGCGGCGATGTTGCCCTGTACGGCGCGCAAGCAGTGTACGGCCACCCGTGGTGCCGCGGGCGGGGACGGCGGGCACAGCGGGTCGTGGCGGGCATGGCGGGGGTCGCGGCACGGTGGACCGACCCTGATCGACCAGGGCACGAACGCGGTCGAGGAGAACGTGGCCTAGGGCAAGAGCAACGGGCAGGCAGGATAGCTGGCATGGTGCGATAGACCAGCCGTCCTGCCTGCCCGGACGCGGTGCCGGACAAGGACGAGCACGGAGACCGAAGCAAGAGAAGGAGGAAAGACGATGGCTGCACGAGATGAAGGGAAGACGACGCGGGGGCGGGAGACGGTACAGAAGGCGAACGCAGAGGATGGAACGCGCTGCACGGCGGCGCACCGCGCCCTCGTAGGGGTCGTCTGGGGGCGCGGCAGCCTGTGCGCCGGGGGAGGCATGGTGCATCCGCTGGTCGCGCGGACGCATGCGGCCGTCGTTGCCAGTATCCCGGGGCTGCTGGGGGGCCTGAGCGGGACGCTGGACGACGTCTGCACGGTCGCGGTCCTGCTGCTGGTGCTGTGCGGATGCACGTTCCTGGCACTGGGACGCCTCACGCCCGTGGTGCTATGCGCGATCGGCGTGCTGGTGATCGCCCTGCTTAACCCACGGTGGGACCCGGCGGTCCTGGCGAGCCCACTTGGGACCATCGTCGGCCATGTGATCGTGCTGCTGCTCATGCTCACGGGCCTGCGCGTCATGGTCGCCGGGCAGTTCCACGATCGCCGGCGTCGCTGAGCACAGCGCGTCGCCGCCGGCACCCTGGTGTACAGGGCGCCGGCGATGACGACAGCGACCAGTGTCATTTCATTCGCGGTGTTGCATCCCTTAGCCGCTTCTCGAACGTTGTATTCGGCCCTATGTTCGGCCCTGAGAAACGGGATCATGCACGCTTTTGATACCGATGGCGAAGTCGGTGGCCTTATGCGGCAACGACATCCGCCATCAATAACGTGAAGGGGGATGTCCGTGTCTTGGCGCGGGGCACGTCAGCGAACCACTCACCGAGGCGCAGGAAGTTGAGTGCAACCGCGGTCAGGACATGGCCCAGGTGCACGCGGGCGAGGCCGATATAGCGGGTCCGCCGCATCATCGGGTGTGCATGAACTTACCAGTGTCTACTTAGCCCACCTGGCCCCGGCCCCGGGGCCGGGGCCAGGTGGGACAGGGTTGCGCCCTGTCCCACCATCTCCCGGAAACGAGAGGGTGGGTTAGGCACCGAAGCCGCTAGCCGTGACCAGGTTGTCGCTGGTGTACCAGGTGACCGGGCCGGCGCCCGCGCCCGTGAGTGCGCGGGTCCAGGTGGTCCGGCGGCCCTGGCACGACGCGGCGTTGTCGCCACTGCGGTCCGAGCAGTACAGGTACACGTCCACGGTGGTGTTGCCCAGGCGCCACGCGGCGTGATCGCTCCCCGGGGCGGCCCCTTCCAGGTCGCTGGCGATCACCAAGCGGCGGCGTCCCGGCACCTGCGCGGTGTCGTCCGCGAATCGCTCGGGGCAGCCGAGCAGGTCCGTGCGGTTCTCGACCGGGAACCGCAGTGCCGCGATGCGCGTCGTCAGGGTGGTGAGCGCGGCCTGGGCCGCGGCCTGCTCCTGCCCCTCGATGGTCAGGATGCGTTGGCGGACGGTGCTGTTGAGGAACGGGTTGGTCGGCTTGGGGTGGACGGCCGGGATGAAGCCCTGGGCCACCACGCCGCTCGGGGTGTAACTATCGGCCCCAAGCTTGATCACCTCGACCTGGGTGGCGGGGTAGCCCGCGCCCGTCGTCGCGGCGGCTAGGTCCGCCCGCAGCGCGCGCGTGAAGAAGGCCACGGCGGTCTGTGCCACGAGCGGTGGTACGGATCCTGTGTCGTCGGCGCACAACGCGATGGCGCGCGGCGTGCCGACTGCGGGCAACGTCGGCGTGCCCCCTCCTGGCGGCAACAACCCCTGCAGCACCCCCTGCGGCGCCGCTGCGTGCGCGTCGTTGAGGGCGCCCAGCACCCCGACCGCGACGGCGCCGGCGGCGGCAGCGGCAGCGATGCGCCGCGCGCCCGGACCACGGCGCGTGTGGGTCATGTTCCTGGTAGCGATTGGTGCGATGCGAGTCATAGCGAACTCCTCCCGTACTTCCTCTCCGTCCCCGGAATTTCTCGGGGCGAGGCGTCCCGGCACCGGCATCCGCTCTAGCGGACCCCGGCCGCTGGCGCCTCTGTCCACTCTCTAGGGGAATCTCCGCGCGTTGTGCTCGCGCACTGAGGCGCCGCCAGTGGCTCCACCCTGCCCGTCAGGGCCCTCAACAAAGAGGTGCCAGACAGAGGGCGTGCCCGTAGCGGACGCTGCATCGGCTGCCGTCGTGAGCAGCCGTGTGAGCGTGGCGCCTGGCAGCAGGCGCCACACCGCAGGCCTCCCCACGGCCGCTCATCACCAGCGCACCGGACGACGCGCGTCGCTGCGCATCACCGGTCCCGATCGACGAGATCAAAAAGGACGCACATCAGCCGTTAGTCAGGAGACTTCGTTGGAACACCGCTCCCTCTGGGGCGCGGCGTGGATCTGAGCGCGCGGACCGCGTGCGGCCAGCTCAAGCCGGCCTGCGGCGACGAGGATGACGTCGCCCACCCGCTCGCCGCGTTGTCCTGCCACCCGAGCGTCCTGTTGCGTGGCCCCTCTCTCAGGCCGCCCTCCGACAACCGGGCGGCGGGCCGGATCGCCGTCCAAGCCTGGTCGCCCCGCCGCTTGAGCGGGCTGGGCGTGCGTGGGGGGATTCCCCTAACAAGAGGACAGAGGTGACGGGAGCCCGATGACAAGGGGCGGGGACATCTCTCCCTGGGGAGGCTGGGGGAAGGGACACAGCGGAGTACGGAGTACGAGTGAGGAGGTTGTATGCATGCCATTGGGGATTACCTAGTCGCCGCAGTCGCGGCGGCGGCGCTCGTCGGGCTCGCGGTGGGGCTGGCAGTGGGGGGATTGCTGGTGCTGGCCTATGCGCAACAGGCGCGCGTGGAGCAGCACGCCCGTGTGGTGGCGGCGCTGGGGCCGCCGGAGGGGCCGCTGCCAGCGCCAGAGGGGTCACTGCCGGCGGTGAGGAGTCCTCTGGTCGAGGCGCTACAGGCGGGTAGCGCTGTGCTGGGGGGGCGCGCGGCCTCGTGGGCGCGCGACGCGTTGGGCGACACAGGGGCGGCGCCGAGTCGCGCCGTGGCGGAGATCGTGGTGCTGTTCCTGTTCTGGATCGTAGCGGTGATCGGTGAGTTCACGTACACGGTGATGCGGATAGGAGGGATCGACGGGGATCCAAACGCTAGCGGCGGCGGAGGGGGGTTGTCCTGGGCAACGGGCCTGGTGTTCGTGGCCAGCATCAGCACCTACATGGGGGTGCTGCTGGTCACGGCGGACCACGCCTGCTTCATCCCGCGGGCGCGGCAACGGTTCTTCGAGCGGGTGGCCAAGACGGGGCTGGTGGGGGTGGCCGTGGCCTCGGCGAGCCTGACGATCGCGGGACTGGAGGCGGGCAGCGGGGTGGAGGATGATCCGCTGCTGATCGTGTTCTGGATCAGCTTCATGGTGCTGGTGGTCATGGGCACGGTGATCTGCGGGCACGTGAGCGTGGGGCCGCTGCTGTTGCTGGTCATGGCGGGGCTGGCACGCGGGCTGGAGGGAGGCTTGCGGGGGGCGGCGCTGCTGCTGCGCCTGCGGCGGCGCCCGGCGGGGCGGCAGCGGAGCGCGGGGCGTCCGGCGGCGCCACGGGCAGGGACCTTGACGTTATTGGGGATGCGCTTGGCCACGGCGCTGGCGGCGTGGCGGGGGCGGCATGCACAGGCGGCACGTCTCATAGGCCCCCTGCATGGCGGTCAGGACACACACGTTGTGGCCGAGGCTGGGGATAGCGGAGCGTAGGGCACGGCGCGCGCGACTGACACCCGTCGTTTCTGTCTTGAACGGGCGGCATTGTCCGTTCAAGGCGACACGGCGGACCTGTGTTGGCCGAAAACTCCATCCGGACGGATTGCACGGGTACGCGACGACGACATGATGCGCGCGATGCGCGCACAGCACGTGCCCTGATGGTTCGCCCACACGTTCTGTCCGCCGTCCTCGTCGCTGCTCTCATCCGGTGGCATGTGGGCCGCCGGCCTGCATGACGATACAATTCTTCTGGTGGCGATGAGGAGCCGGTGCCGTAGGCTGCGCCGACAGTCCACGTCACTCAACGCAGGTCGCCGATGGAAGACGTGCGCCCGTGTCTCTCATGGCTTGGTAGGCGCGCCAAGCCCGTCGCGCGCGGTACCACCAGTCTCTCCCCCAGCCAGTGTCACCTCCGCGAGGGCTAGCCGCAGGCCCGCGATCATGCCCCGGAGGTGCCGCGCGCGCGCCCGCGCCGCGTCGATCTCCGGGGACGTGTCCGCGTCGTCGCCCCGTCCGGGCGTGTCGTCCCGCGCCGGCGTGGGGAGCGCGCGCATCTCATCTTCGGCGACCTCGATGTGGCGCGCGAGCCGCGCGGTGTAGGTGGCGTCCGGGGTAGCGGCCGTGGGGCTACCGGGTGGGTCGCCCAGGATCGCGCGCACGAGGTCGCCGACGTAGCGGCCGAGCGGGGTACGCCGCGCGGCGGCCTCGGCGCGCAGGCGGCGCGCCAGGTCCAGGGGCAGGCGGACGTTGATGGTGCGCACGGTGTCCTCGGCTTGCCAGCGGTGCCAGATGGCGAGCTGCGCGTCGTCGTCGGGGCGCGGCGTCCCATACAACCCCTGTGCGATCGGTGGTGCCCCTGGCCCCACGTCGCGCGCGCCGTCCCCCGTGTCCGTCTTGTCGGGCGTGTCCATGGAGACTGCTTACGCCAGGACCGCGCGCTTGGCGGACTGGAGGCGCTTGGTGGTGGCACTGGTGGCGTAGACGGCGATGCCCTCTACGCATGCATCGAGCGCGGCGTAGCCCTCGATGATGGCCGCATCCTCGGGGTCGGCGGCCAGGGCCTCGGCCACCGTCGCCCACTGCTTGCGGGCGACGAAGACGGTGTAGTGCGTGCCGGCGGGCGGCGCGGGGAGGCCTTTGGGCAGGTCCGGCAGCTTCTCGCTCACGAGGGCGAGGGCGACGGCCTGGCCTTGCTCGACGGCGGTGCCGGGCCGGCCGATGACGGTAATCTTCACAGTGATGGCCTTCCCTGAGTTGTCCTCCTGGAGCTGCCGCGCGAGCGTGCCAAAGGTTTCGTCCGTCCAGGCTACCGGCGCGGGGGTCGCTGGGGCAGGGGCCGCTGGTGTGGCGCTCCCTCCGGCCCTCAGAGGACGGCTACCCTGGCGCGGGAAGATGTAGGCTTTGTCCTCCCGACTGAGCGCGTCGCTCGCGCGCACGAGGTAGAAGAACGTACCGCCGGGGGTGCGGCGGCAGCCGTCGGGGAGCGTGAGCCCGCCCTGAGCCTCGACGGTGAGGGCCTGGCCGAGCACGGCGCGCACGCGATCAGGGCCGAGGCGGTCCACCGCGCGGGTGATGATGCGGATGGGTGGGGGCATCGTTTCGCCGAGCACGGCGGCGACGCCACGGGCCAGCGCCCACACGTCGGGAGGCACGAAAGCGTACGACACGGGCGGCCGCAGCGCCGACGATAGCGGCGGCGCCTCCGTGTCCGTCAGTGGCACGGTGCCAGCCGGTCCTACGTCAGCGTCAGCCTCCCCAACCACGCTGGCCGCCGTTGGTCTGCCCCGGTTCCCGCCCGTCGTCGCCGTCGTTATGTCGTGTTCCACCGCGTCCTCCCGTCATGGGTCGATGCGCCAGCTACCCTCACTATAGATGAGCCGGCGTTCCTCGCGGCGCGTATCCAGGCGCGCGAGCTGGGCCGGGAGCGCGTCGAGCGCCTGTGTTATGTCGAATAGGTCGCGGCCCCTGACGGAAACAAACACGTTATCGGCCTTGAGCTGGAGCGTGGCCGGCGCCGCGCGCTCCCGGATCCCGAGAGCGGCGGCGAGGGCCGGGGCGACGCCGGCCGGGGCCGTCGCGGGGACGACAAGCTGGGCCAGGGGCAAGGGTGGGCCGGACGTGGCGAGCAGAAGCACGCCCCAGGGGTGCTGCTCCTCCCCGCGCACGGGGAGGAAGGCGTGCCGCTCGACCGCGACGCCAACGGCGTGCAAGGCGTCGGCGAGCAGGCCGGCGGCGTCGACCGTGACGTGATCCGTGGTCAAGGTGACGTGCGTCGGCCGGATGGTGTCTATTGGATCGTGTCTGGACGGGTCGGCCATACCTACCACCTACTTGTCCACGGTCTCTAGGTCCGCCCACAGCGCGGCCCGTACTTGTTCCCGTGTTGCACGTCCATTGGTGGTACGGGAGAGGATGACCGTCTGCAGGTCATGCACGCGCACCCAATCTTCATTGGTACCTGGTTGTGCCGACGGTGCCGCATTCACGTCCACGGGAGCGTCGAGCATGGTGTCACGCTCTTCCTTCTGTGCGTCCTGGCGCGGTGTCAAATATTTGACAGCTGGGACGTGAGGATCGGCGGCGGGGCCGTGCAACGGTGCGACGGAGCGGTCTCCCTTCGTCGGTGTCAAATATTTGACAGGTGGCGCATGCTGTGGTTGCTCCATCTCGTCGGCTTGACGTGCGGCGCGTGCGTCGGCCAATGTAGGAGATCCTTCGGGGCGGTTGCGGTCGAGCAGCGCGGCCCGGCGCCCGGAATCCTTCACGCGGTCTACGGAGAGCGCCACAGTCGGCGTGAGCCAGCCGTCCGCGACGGCTGCGGTAATATCGGGGTTGTCCAGCAGACGTAAGCGCTGGGCGACGTGCTCGTGGCTCTTATGCACCAGGTCAGCCATCGCGCGCAATGAGAGCTCGCGTTGCGTCATAATCCGTTGGTACGCGTTGGCCTCGTCGAGGGGCGCTAGATCGTTGCGCTGGGTGTTCGCCAGCAACGCCAGCAGTTCCATGTCCTCGTCGCTTGTGTGGCGCTCGACGCCTGGTACGGTGGTCAGGCCGGCACGCTGCGCGGCCCGCCAGCGTTGCTCGCCGTCAACAATCTGGTAGCGGTCGCCGGCCGGCCTGACCACGAT
>JAABUX010004066.1_pt1 | contig 18856 bp, 12 predicted proteins | sample 5561851 | NCBI WGS metagenome assembly JAABUX01 (sample SAMN10711883, study PRJNA513361) | rock metagenome | isolation source: Antarctica rocks | place: Antarctica: Victoria Land, Richard Nunatak red sandstone | collected 2016-01-03 | reverse complement strand
TGGCAGTTCACCACCGCCGACGCCCGCGTCAAACTGAAGCGCCTCTACCCGACGTTGTGAATGACTCGGGGTACTACAGGTTCGGGTGGGGAACGCAACTGAACGGGCTGCTGCTGGCCGGCGTCGGTGTCTCGCAGGCGGTGGTCGAGGGCCTCCTGCTCAGCCACGTCACCGGCCGCTTCGGCGAACGGCACACCGCGATCATCGGCTACGTCGCCGGCGCGTTCGGCTACGCCGTCCTCGCCACGGCGATCGCCGGCTGGGCGGTGGCACCCGCGATCGTGCTGATCGGACTCGGCGGGCTGGCGACCCCTTCCGTGCGCGCGATGGTCTCCGGCCGCGGCGAGGCGGACAACCAGGGCCAGATGCAGGGCGTGCTGTCGGCGGTCGAGGGCCTCACCGCGATCGTGGCGCCGCTGCTCACGGCGGGTCTGTTTTTCGCGTTCACGTCGCACTCCCTGCCGGTGACCTTTCCCGGCGCCCCGTTCGCGCTGACCGCAGCCGCGGCCGTGCTCGCCCTGGTCCTGCTCCGGAAATTGGATTGATCCCGAGCGTCGCTATGGCTTCCTCACGCTGTTGTCGGAGCGGTCGCTGTCGGGAAGCACGTGGTCCGGATCGATGGTGGCACCGGTGATCCTGGCTGGACCGGCGGCCTCGATGGTGGCCTCCGGGCCCTGCATCCAGATCTCGACTGGTATCCTGATCCGCCGCGTGCTGCCGTCGGCGTAGTCGAGCTTGAGCGTCGCGGGCATCACCAAGCCGCCCTTGCTGGTCAGCGTGACGCTGGCGCCGTTGTTGCCGATCGACTTCACGCCGAGATCCAGCGGCCAATTATGCGCGAACCAGCCGCGCCAGAACCATGACAGGTCCTCGCCGCCCTCGCTGTCCATCAGGCGGAAGAAGTCCGAGGGCGAAGGATGCTTGTACGCCCACAAGGCGATGTAGCGCCTGAAGGCGGCATCGAAGCGTTGCGGACCCAGTATCTGCTCGCGCAGCAGGCGCAGGCCGAGCGCTGCCTTGAAGTAGCTGACCGTGTGGCTCATCGGGAAGCCCATCACGTCGGCCTCCTCGGTGATCACGGGCGCCGCCGGATCGCGCAGCAGCGGCAGGATCTCGTCCACCGGGTTGCCGCCGCCGGGTGCATACTCGGAGTCCCGCTTGGGAGCGAACTCGCCCCTGTTGAAATCGTCCGATGCGTAGGTGTCGATGAAGGTGTTGAAGCCCTCGTCCATGAACGCCGCGCGCCGCTCGTTCGAGCCGACCAGCATCGGGAACAAGCTGTGGCCGATCTCGTGCGTGGTGATCCAGAACAGCCGCTTGCCGGCGTCGTTGATGCCGTCGAAGACGATGCCGGGATACTCCATGTTGGCGCCGTGGCCGGCGACGTTGATCGCGTTCGGCCACGGGTAAGGGAACCACCTGGTCGAGAAATACTCGATCGCGTTCTTGACGTACTCCGTCGAGCGCGCCCATCGGCCGTCCTTCGATGCCTCGACCGGATAGACCGACATCGCCAGCCGGGGCGATCCGTCGACCGCCGGCAGGCGGATCCGGGCGGCATCCCAGGCCAGCGCGGCCGAGGCGACGAATGCGGCGTCGCGGGTGTCGCGCATCAGGAAACGCCAGGTGCGGGTGCTGGCGGCGGCGGGATGCGCGGCGTCGGCGGCGGCCTCCGCCGTCACCTCCTGGGGCGTGCGTATCATCACCGTGGCGTCGCTGCCGGCCGCGCGTGCCAGCCGGTCGCGCTGGGTCCGGCTCAGTACCTCGGCCGGGTTGCGCAGCGCGCCGGAGCCGGCAACGATGAAGTTCGCAGGCACCGTCACGGCATAGTCGATGTCGCCGTACTCGAGGTAGAACTCCGATCCCAGGTAGGGCTCGGTGTCCCAGCCGCGCAGGTCGTCATAGACCGCCATGCGCGGAAACCACTGCGCGATCTCATAGATGTCGCCGTTGCGCGACGCGCTCACGGCGGTGCGGCCGCCCCACGAGCCCGGGATCGTGTAGTGCCAGCGCACGTGCAGCTTCAGGCGGCCGCCCGGCGGGAGCGGCTGCGCCAGGCGCACCTGCATGCGCGTGTCGGAGACCAGGAACGCGGCTGGCGTCTCGTGGCCGTCCTGCTCGATGCCGACCTGCTCGATCACGTCGCCGTCGGTGTGCTGCCGTCCGAAGTAGCGTGACGTGAAGGCGGCGCGCGCGTCGGCGCGGTAGATGTTCTGGTCGAGCTGCACCCAGAGCATGTCGAGCGCATCGGGGCTGTTGTTGGCGTAGGCGATGACCTCGTCGCCGGAGAGGGTCCGGGTCCGGGTGTCGATCCGCGCGTCGATCCGGTAGTCGGCGCGGTTCTGCCAGTAGGCGCTTCCGGGCGCGCCGCTAGCCGAGCGGGTGGCGCCGGCGGGGTATTGCTGCGCGAACGGGGCGAAGATGGCGGCCGCGTCCGGCTGGGCGGCTCCAGCCGCCGCCGAAGCCACGAGCGGAAGCGAGAGCAGGACGAGGACGGGCGTGCGGATCATCATGCGGCGGATGGTCCACATCTTTCGGACAGCCGGCAAGCCACCTCCTGGCCTAAGCCCTTTCTATAGTGCAGTTGATAATCATTACCATCTTCTATTGAGGGTTTGACTTTCCCTATTGTTGGCTTAACTAAGAAGCATGCGAAATTTCAATGATCTGACCGAGCGCGAGGTCCTGGCCCTCGCCATCTCCAACGAGGAGGAAGACGGCCGTACCTATGCCGACTTCGCCGAGAACCTGCGCGACAACTATCCGGATAGCGCCCGGATGTTCGTCGACATGGCCTCGGAGGAGGGCGGTCATCGCCGCGCCTTGATCGATCTCTTCGAGCAGCGCTTCGGCAACCATATCCCGCTGGTACGCAGGGGCGACATCAAGGGCGCGCCGCTGCCGCCGCCGATCTGGCGCGTGGTGCCCAGGGGCATCGACGCGATTCGCCGCCGGGCGCGCCAGATGGAAGCCGATGCGAGCCGTTTCTACCTGCAGGCGGCGGCACGCGCCAGCGACCCGGCGATACGCCGCCTGCTCGGCGACCTCGCCGAAGCCGAGGCCGCGCATCTGCAGACCGCCGGACGCATCGAGGACGAGCGCCTGCCCGGCACGGTCCGCGAGCGCGAGGACGACGATGCCCGCAAGCGGTTCGTCCTGCAGATCATCCAGCCCGGGCTGGTCGGGTTGATGGACGGCTCGGTCTCGACCCTCGCCCCGGTGTTCGCGGCGGCGTTCGCGACTCACAACTCGCACAACGCCTTCCTGGTCGGACTTGCCGCCAGCGTCGGCGCCGGCATCAGCATGGGATTCGCCGAGGCGCTCGCCGACGACGGCAAGCTGTCCGGCCGCGGCGCGCCGCTGCTGCGTGGACTGGTCTGCGGCCTGATGACGGTCGCCGGCGGCATCGGCCACACCTTGCCCTACCTGATACACAGTTTCTGGGACGCCACCATCGCCGCCGGCTTCGTGGTGGCGGTCGAGCTCGCGGTGATCGCCTGGATCCAGTTCCGCTTCATGGACACGCCGATCTTCTCCGCGGCGGCGAAGGTCATGTTCGGCGGCGCGCTGGTACTTGCCGCGGGCGTGCTGATCGGCAACGGCTAGGGGACGGCCGGGGCAGCATGCTGGACGGCTGTCGGGATTGCCTGCAAACAGGCAGCATCTGCCCAGACTTTAGGCGGATGCCTTCAGCCGGACGATGACGGGCACTGCGAGGATCCGATCCGTCGACCGCGTCGGCGGCTCGCCCGCTGTCTTTCATGATCGTGTCGCGGCATCTCGACCGGACCGTGCGGACGAGACATCGCTCGCTGCTGCCTGATACCGGACGGACCACTGAACTGGTGGTGCGACACACTTCGCAATTGTTCGAGTTCTACTGTAACCGGGGCATGTCACAATTTGGACACACCAAGGCCGCAAGCGTTTCATGGGGTTGAAATCCGTCGGGAACGGGTACGCTCCTTGCCTATGCTCCCAGCAGATAAGGTCCGTCAGGACCAACACAGGGGGCCTTCAGCTTGCAGACGTCAAAATCCGCCCTCCGGAAGAAGTTACTGCTGGGCGCAGCCGCGATCACCTTGGGACTGCCGGCTACCGCAGCGTGGCCACAGGATGCAGCACCGACACAAACCCCGTCCGCAGGGACGACTTCAGGTAATGGCAGCACGGGCTTCGCCAGAGCCGCTCCGCCGACTGCTTCCGGCACCAGCGAGAGCATCACCGTCAGGGCGCAGCGGCGGCTCCTGAAGGAGAAGGATTCGCCCAGTGCCGTGACCGAGCTTGGCGCCGCGCAGATCGCCCAGACCGGCGTGCAAGGCAGCGCCGCGACGCTGCTCAGGGCGGCGCCGTCGGTCTATGTCTACCAGCAGGGCATCGGCAACAACGAGCCGGTGCTGTCGATCCGTGGCACCCGTGGCCTGGAGACCGCACAGACCCTGGACGACGTGCCGATGCAGGATCTGCTGAACGGCGGCACCGGCGGCTACCTGAGCAACATCATCAGCGGTCACTTCAACCTCGACCAGATCAGCGGCGTTTCGATCTACCCTGGCGTGGCCTATCCCGACAAGAACACCTTCGGCACCATCGGCGGCACCATCGCCTACAACACGCTGCGCCCGACCGACAAACGATATGTCGACCTCACCGGGTCGATCGGTTCCTTCGGCACCTACAACGAAGGCTTCGAGTTGAATTCTGGTCGTCTGGACGGGTTCCTCGGTACTGGCGACGAAGCGCCGAAATTCCTGCTGAAATATTCCAACCTGCAGACCAACGGCTTCATCGACTACACGCCAGCCCGTTACAACAACATGCTGTTCGCGGTCGACAAGCCCTATGATGGCGGGCTCTCGAAGCTCCAGGCAACCGTCATCTACAACACCGGCAACGGCCTGATCACGCCGGAGCCGATCCCGCTGCCCTATCTGGGGCAGAACGGCTTGTTCAGCAACTACTCGCCCGACCAGGAGTTTTTTCGCCAGCAGAGCGACTACCTGACGACGATCATTCGTGATGACACCTATATCAACGACTACCTGAATGTTGGCTTGAGTTTATTCTATCTGAACTCGGACACCACCAACACCGACTACGCCAATCCGGGCATCTTCTCTACGCCGGGAATTCCTGGCTCGGTGACGGTCAATGGTGCGGCCCCATTCACCCAGACCGCCGCCGGCTTCGGCGAGCAGAGCCTGTTTGGACCCGGGCAACAATTCTACCAACCGCCGGTCTACCGGTATGACGGAACCGCCACGTATCCGCCCGGGAGTGCCGGCTGTCCGGCCAGCGTCGCCGCGCAATGGGCGGCGATCGGCCAGCGCAGCCCATGCGGCTACAACGCGTCCCTGAACACGATCCATAACGACACCTATGGCTTCCAGCCGCGCATGACCGTTACCTTGCCGGAATACTTCGGCATCAGCAACACGATCAAGGCCGGTGGCCTCGTCGCCAAGGAGACACAGGGAAATTCGCCGTTCTACTATGGCGCACTGCCAACCATCCCGCAGACCCAGGGCAACCTGACCGTCAACGGCGCCGCGGGCGGCGACGCGGCGGACGGCGGCGTGCAGCGGACCATCTATCTCAGCTTCCTGCAGGACAAGGTAGACCTGCTGCATAATACCTTGCATCTGACGCCGGGCCTGACCCTGCAGGGCACGGCCTCCAGTTTTGTCGGCTCCAACGTCTATAATGGCACGCCATCCGCCGCCACGCTCGCGAGCGCCTATTGCCAAGCCGGCAATCCCTGCAACTTCGGCTACTACAAGGCGACCAAGTGGGATCGCGACCTGCTGCCGTTCTTCAACGTCAGCTATGACCTCGACCGGGTGCTGCCGGCGGCGCACGGTCTCTCGTTGTATGCCAGCTACGGCGAGTCTGCCCTGTATGCGCCGGTGACCGACTTCCAGCCGAACCTGGCCGGACCGGTCCCCAGCGCCTCGATCGTGCACATGTACGAGGGCGGCGTGAAATACAATGTTTCCAACCTTGTGCTGTCGGCCGATTATTTCTACCAGAAGGTCGACCGCGACTTCGGCTTCTTCCAGTACCAGTCAGGGCCGCAAGCCGGACAGACGATCTACACCGGCGATGGCGCGCGCGAGTTCAAGGGCGTCGAGGCTGCCGCGGTCTGGCAGGTCAACCGTCAGTGGCAGCTCTTCGCCAACGCCTCGCACACGCTCGCCAAGTATCTGGCGACGTCGCTTGCCTTCGTCACGGTGCAGGAGGACCAGTACGGTATCGGATTGAAGGGTGCGCCGATCAGCGGCGTTCCGGACTGGTTGTCGACCTTCGGCGTCGACTACAACCATCGCAGCCTGGCGCTTCGTGACGACGAGCTGAACGTGCGTTTCGAAGGCCAGTATACCGGGCATCAGGCCACGACCTATGACCTTCCCGGCACCGCCAATGTCGGCAGAATCCCGGGCATCGCGGCGGCTCCTGGCACCTATGCCTATTACAACGCGGTCACCGGCTCCACTATCTATGATCCCAATGGCGGGCTCAAACCGTTCGTGGTCTTTAACCTTGATATGAACTACAAGCTTCCGGTGAAGAATGTCGGCCCGTTGAAGACGATCAGCTTCGACCTCAACGTCCTGAACCTGTTCAACAACCAGTATTTCCAGTACTTCTACAAGCAGACCTCGCCCAGCGCCTGCGGTACGATAACCAGCGGACCTTTCAAGGGCCAGCCGGCCAACAACTACAGCTGCACGCCGCAGTTCGCAGACGGCCTTCCCGGCGAGCCGTTCGCCATCACCTTCACGGCGACCGCGCGTTTCTGACAGGCACGACCGGTTCCGGAGCGGCACCGGCTGCTGCTCCTTCCTCAGCCAGGTAGAGCATGATCGAAGTGATCATGCTCTGCCTGCATTCGCCGCCATGTCGGTCAGCATGGCGACGAGCCGTGCCACCACGTCCGTCCAGTCCCCGGGTCGGGACTGGCGGATGATCCGCAACGACGGATACCAGGAACTGTCGGTGCGGCCATGCAGCCAGCGCCAGCAATTGTCGTAGCGGTCGAGCAGGATCGTCGGCCGGCCGAGGCCGCCGGCCAGATGCACGACCGAGGTGTCGACCGTCACCACCAGGTCCAGGCTCATCAGCAGGCCGGCGGTGTCGTCCATGTCCTGCACCCGCGCCATCGGATCATGCAGCCTCAGGCCGGATGGCGCGTCCGCGATCTGGTCGGCATAGGGGCCCTTCTGCACGCTGACGAACGTCACGCCATCGATCGCGGCGAGTGGCGCCAACGCCGCCAGGCCGATGCTGCGGCGGCGGTCGATCCCGTGCGCGACCGGATCGTTCGGACGCGGCGCGCCGCCCCAGACGAGGCCGACGCGCCCCCCGATCCGCACCGGCAGCAGGGCTGCCATCGCCGCCACGCGCACGGGGTCGGTACGCAGGTAGGGCGCCGGCCGTCCGGACGCATCGGCGGTGCCGGCGAAGGCGCGCGGCAGGCTGATGAACGGGCAGTGCCAGGTGAACTCCAGGTTCGGCACGTCGCCGCTCAGCACGATCGCGCGCGGCTCGACCCGCTGCGCCACCCGCCTGAGTGCTTCCGGCACCCACATCACCACCTGCGCGCCGCGATCGGCGAGCAGCGGCACGTAGCGGAGGTACATCAACGTGTCGCCGTAGCCTTCCTCCTGCGTCACCAGCACGGTGCTGCCGGAGAGATCGCTCTCGGGCGCCAGCGTCGGCAGCAGCAGGCGGCGTGGCAGATCGGTATGGCCGGGCAGCGACAGCCGCCACTCATGCTCGGTCCAGCCCTGCGTCATGCGGCCCGCCTTGAGCAGGCAGATCGAGTGGTTCAACCGGATCTGCGCGTCGTCCGGCTTCAGGCGGATGGCGCGGTGGTAGTAGGCCAGGCTGTCCTCGAAGGCGCCCTCGTTGGCCAGCGCGCAGCCGAGGTTGGCCCAGGCGGCGTGGTTGGCGGGGTTGATCGCCACCACGTCGCGAAAGATCGCCAGCGCCTCGTCCATGCGGCCGAGTGTCGCTAGCACGATGCCGAGCTGGTTCATGGTCGGGAGGTCGTTCGGCCGCACGCGCAGGCCGCGCCGCAGCACCGTCTCGGACTCCGCCGGCCTCCACCACCCGGCGAGATACTCGCCGTAGGCCAGCAGCAGGCGCGGATCGTCCGGCGTGAGGCGCAGGGCGGCGGCGTAGGTCGCGTCGGCGTCGGCGTCGCGCTGCTGCCTGGCGAGTAGGTCGGCCAGGTCCTGGCAGGGGTGCAGCGCACCTGGCCGCTCGCGCGCGATCTCGCACAGCATCCGGGCCGACGCGTCCGCGCGACCCAGCGCGCCGAGGGCGAGGCCGTGCAGCAGGCGTGCCTCGATATCGTCATCGCCGACGAACGTCCCGCTCAGCGTGCAGGCCTGCTCGTGACGACCTTCCTGCAATGCGTGGTAGGCGGCTCGCAGGGTGTCGTGCCGAGCGCCGGACGGGGAAGGACGCTCGCGCTCGCGCGCCTCAGCCGCCATCGAGGATCCGGCGTATCGTCGCGGAGACCACGGAGGGCAGGTACGGCTTATTCACGTAGGTATCCAGCGGGTTCGACGGCGGCACCTCCTGCGGCCGGCCGCTCATGAAGATCACCGGTAGGTCGGGGCGCTTCGTGCGCACCTTCTCGGCCAGCGCACGGCCGTCGAAGCGGCCCGGCAACTGGATATCGGTGAGCATAATCGCGAAATCGTCGCGTTCTTCCATAAGCGCCAGCGCGGTCTCGCCGTCCTCGGCTTCCACCACCTCGTAGCCGTCGTCGGCGAGCATCTCGGACAGGGAAAGGCGGATCAGGAACTCGTCCTCGACGAGCAGCAGGCGAGGGGCGGCCATCACGCACTCCGACAGGGAACCGGATCGGTATAGAGCCTGGATGTGGGACCGGAACGCTGGCATGCAATCGGCGCGGCTGCATTCGCATTCGGATCGGCTCGCGGGTCAAGACGCCGTCCGGCCCCAGCCTGCCCTGCGCATGGGCCTGCCGTATGCATGGCATCGTGCCGGAGGCTGCATCCCGCACGCGGCCGTGCTACAGGCATCCGCATGATCGACCCCTTCGCCTGGATCGCCGGCTGGATCCACGAGAACGCCCTGATCCCCGCACTGTGGCAGCTCGGCTGGATGCAGTGGGAGGATGTCTCTTTCATGTGGGTGCTGTTCGCCGTCTACGGCGTGCTTCAGGTCGCCATCAACTGCGCGATCTGCATGCCGATGGAGTGGCTGCGGCCGCTGCAGCGTTTCCCGCGCGCGCCCGGGGCGGGCAGTGCCGTGAGCATGGACATCGTCTACACGCTGATCGCCCGCATCGGCATCTTCCCGCTGGTCAGCTTCTTCGGCTTCTACGAGATCCAGACCTGGGTCAACGGCGCGCTCGCCGACCGCGGCTACGTGCCGCCGACGCTGGAGACGCTGGTCCCGGCCCTGCTCGGCATGCCGGTGCTGACCTTCCTCATCTACGCGGCCATCCTGGATCTCACCGACTACTGGCGGCACCGCTTCTCGCACCGGTTCGGCTGGTGGTACGGCCTGCATGCCGTGCATCACGCGCAGCGCGAGATGACGTTCTGGTCCGACGACCGCAACCATGTGCTGGACGACGTGATCACCTATGTCTGGTTCATCGCCGTCGGCCTGCTGATCGGGGTGCCGCCGATGCAGTTCCCGATCCTGGTGCTGTTCCTGCGCCTGGTGGAGAGCCTGTCGCACGCCAACACCACCATCTCCTACGGCTGGCTGGGGGAGCGGCTGCTGGTCTCGCCGCAGTTCCATCGCGCTCATCATGGCCTCAACGCGGCCGGGCGCCGCTCCTGCAACTTCGGCGCGGTGTTCCCCTGGTGGGACATGATGTTCCGCACCGCCGACTTCCGTCGCGACGTGGTCGAGACCGGCGACGTGCACGCCGACGCCGCGATGACCAGCGGCGGATGGCTGGCCCAGCAGCGTTCCGGCCTGCGGCGCGCCTGGCAGTTGTCGCGGCCCCGCCGCCGCCTGCCCGCCACTGTCGGCGGCGGCTCGGTCAGCGGCGGGCCGGCCAGGTGACCGCGCCGGTCAGCTAGCGCCCGGATCGGCAGCCCGACGAGCGCCCGTGCCGCACGGCGGCAACCGACGCACCCCTGGCGCGTCCATGCTCAATCCACGGAACGTGACCATGGCCCCGCATCCCGAGACCTGGCTGAAGGTGTTGCCCGACGGGCTCTACTGCGAGCCGGGCGGCTTCTACATCGATCCGCCGGGTCCGGTCGGCCGCGCCGTCATCACCCATGCCCACGCCGACCATGCCCGCCCCGGCCACGGCGCGGTGCTGGCGAGCCCGGAGACAATGGCGCTGATGGACGTGCGAATGGGGGCAGGGCGGTCCGGCGCCACTCGCCAGGTGCTGCCCTACGGCGAGGCGATCAGCCTGGACGGCGTGCGGGTCTGGCTGCGGCCGGCGGGGCATGTGTTCGGCAGCGCCCAGGTGGCGATGGAGTGGCAGGGCAGCCGCGCCGTGGTCTCCGGCGACTACAAGCGCGTGGCGGACCCGACCTGCCTGCCGTTCGAGCCGATCCCGTGCGACGTCTTCGTAACCGAGGCCACCTTCGGCCTGCCGGTGTTCCGCCACCCGCCGCCCGAGGGCGAGGTCGCGCGGCTGCTGGAGAGCGTGGCGCTGTTCCCCGAGCGCACCCACGTCATCGGCTGCTACGCGCTCGGCAAGTGCCAGCGCCTGATCGCGCTGCTGCGGGCAGGCGGCTGGGACCGGCCGATCCACCTGCACGGCGCGCTGATCCCGCTCTGCGAGGCCTACGGGCGCATGGGCATCCCGCTCGGCGAGCTGCGTCCGGCCACCGTCGCCGCCAAGGGTGAACTCACCGGCGCGATCGTGCTGGCGCCACCCTCGGCGATCGCCGACCGCTGGGCCAGGCGACTGGCCGATCCGGTGGTCTGCCTCGCGTCCGGCTGGATGCGCGTGCGCCAGCGCGCCAAGGCGAAGGGCATCGAGCTGCCGCTGGTGATCTCCGACCACGCCGACTGGGACGAGCTGGGCACCACGCTGCGGGAAGTGGACGCGCCCGAGATCTGGGTGACGCACGGTCGCGAGGAGGCGCTGATCCACGAGGCTGGCAAGCAGGGACGGCGCGGGCGCGCCCTGCGCCTGATCGGCTACGGCGACGAGGAGGACGACGCCGCACCGGCCCACGCGACCGCGGGGGAGGCGGCATGATCGCCTTCGCCGCGTTGCTCGAACGCCTGACCCTGACCCCCGGGCGTCTGGCCAAGGTCGCCCTGCTGCGTCGCTTCTTCGAGACCGAGCCGGACCCGGATCGCGGCATCGGCCTCGCCGCCCTGACCGGCGAGCTTGCCTTCGACGCCGCCAAGCCCGCCCTGATCCGCCAGCTCGCCGAGAGCCGCACCGACCCGGTGCTGTTCGCCTGGTCGTACGACTATGTCGGCGACCTCGCCGAGACCGTCGCCCTGATGTGGCCGCAGCGGCGGACCAACGCCTCGCCGCCGCTGCTCATGGAGGTGGTGCAGGAACTCGCCGCCACGCCGAAATCCGAGCTGCCGACCCTGGTCGCGGGCTGGCTCGACGCCTCGCCGACCGCGGTCCGGCTGGCCATCCTCAAGCTCATCACCGGCGCGCTGCGCGTCGGCGCCTCGGTGCGCCTGGCCAAGATCGCCCTCGCCGAGCTCAGCGGCGGCCATATCGCGGCGGACGACATCGAGGAGGTGTGGCATGGCCTGTCGCCGCCGTACACCGACCTGTTCGCCTGGTTAGAGAGGCGCGGCGCGCGGCCGGACCCGATGGGGGCGCCGGTGTTCCGGCCGCCGATGCTGGCCCACCCGCTGGAGCCCGCCGACCGTGCCGCCCTCGACTTCTCCCGCTTCGTGGCCGAGTGGAAGTGGGACGGCACCCGCGTCCAGCTGGTCTCGACGCCGGGCGGCAGGCGGCTGTACTCGCGCGGTTCGGAGGATATCTCGGCGGCTTTCCCCGAGATCGTCGAGGCGATGGATTTCGACGCCGTGCTCGACGGCGAACTGCTGGTGCTGCGCGGGGGTGTGGTGGCTCCCTTCGCCGACCTGCAGCAGCGTCTCAACCGCAAGGCGCCGACAGCGCGCATGATGGAGCAGTTCCCGGTCGGCATCCGGCTCTACGACATCCTGTTCGAGCTGGGCACCGACCTGCGTCCGCTGCCGTTCGAGGATCGCAGACGTCGCCTGGAGGACTGGTTCGCCCGCACCCGGCCCGCGCGCATGGACCTCTCGGAGATTATCGACACGCCCGACATCGAGGCGCTCTCGGTGCTGCGCGACGGCGCCCGCGCGGCCTCGATCGAGGGGCTGATGCTCAAGCGCCGCGACAGCCCCTATCTTCCGGGCCGGCCGAAAGGCCTGTGGTGGAAGTGGAAGCGCGATCCGCTCAGCATCGACGCCGTGCTGATGTACGCCCAGCGCGGCCACGGCAAGCGCTCCTCGTTCTATTCCGACTACACCTTCGGCCTGTGGCGGCCCGTGGAGGGCGGCGGCCCGGAGGAGCTGGTCCCAGTGGGCAAGGCCTATTCCGGCTTCACCGATGTGGAGCTCGGCATGCTGGACCGCTGGATACGCAACCACACCACCGCCCGCTTCGGCCCGGTGCGGGAGGTGGCGCACGCGCGCGACCTCGGCATCGTGCTGGAGATCGCCTTCGACGCGGCGCAGCTCTCGACGCGGCACAAGTCCGGCGTCGCGCTGCGCTTCCCGCGTGTCGCCAGGCTGCGTACCGACAAGCCGCCGGCGGAGGCCGACCGGCTGGACATGCTGATGCGCCTGGTGGCTAGCTTGGACGCGGCCGGTGGAACCGCCTGACCCGCCCTCCGTTCAATTCTGCAAAAGATGAGCTTGGCATGTCTCAGACCCTGACCCATTCACAACCGTTCGAGGCGCTGCGAGGCCCAGCGAGCGGTCCGTCCGTCGCACAGGCCTGTCGGGCGGTACGGCAATACACCGAATTTCTCGCTTCCGGCCTGACGGCGGAGGACCAGTGCGTGCAGTCGATGCCGGACGCGAGCCCGGCGAAGTGGCATCGCGCGCACACCACTTGGTTCTTCGAGCAGTTCGTGCTCGAGCCGCACCTGCCCGGCTATCGGCGCTTCGACGAGGCGTTCTCGTTCCTGTTCAATTCCTACTACGAGGCGGTCGGCCCGCGTCATCCGCGTCCGATGCGCGGGCTGCTGACGCGCCCGGACAACGCCCACGTGGCGCGCTACCGTGCCCACGTCGATGCGGCGCTCGCGGACCTGCTCGACCGCACCGAAAGCGAGGCCGTCCGCGAGCTGGTCGTGCTCGGGCTGCATCACGAGCAGCAGCACCAGGAACTGCTGCTGACCGACGCGCTGCATGCGCTGGCCCAGAACCCGCTGGCGTGGCGCGGGCCGGGCATCGCGGTGATCCCGGGCTGGACCACGCTCGCGAGCGAGGCCGGGCCGACCCGCTTCATCGAGCGCGCCGGCGGCCTCGCCGAGATCGGCCATGCCGGTACCGGCTTCGGCTTCGACAACGAGTTCCCCCGCCACCAGCAGCTGCTGCAGCCGCATGCGCTCGCCAACCGGCTGGTGCGCAACGCGGAGTGGCTCGACTTCATCGCCGACGGCGGCTACCGGCGTCCGGAACTGTGGATGGCGGATGGCTGGGCCGAGCGGTGCCAGGAGGGCTGGGACGCCCCGATGCACTGGCGTCCGGACGGCCAGCATGGCTGGCGGCACGTGACGCCCGGCGGCTGCGCCAGCCTCGCCGCCGATGCGCCGGTGGTGCATGTGAGCTGGTACGAGGCCGACGCGTTCGCGCGCTGGAGCGATGCGCGCCTGCCGACGGAGGCCGAGCTGGAGGCGGCGCAGGCCGACCTGCCCGAATTCTTCGGCCATGCCTGGCAATGGACCAACAGCGCCTATCTGGCCTACCCGCGCTTCAAGGCGCAGGGCGGGGCGATCGGCGAATACAACGGAAAGTTCATGATCAACCAGATGGTCCTGCGCGGCAGTTCGTACGCGACCTCGCCTGATCACGCGCGCGCGAGCTATCGCAACTTCTTCCAGCCCGGCAAGCGTTGGCAAGCGACCGGGCTCCGGCTCGCCCAGGACCGCTGAGCGAACAGGATCATCGACCCATGAACATCCGTCTGACCGACCGGCACGACGTGCCGGCCGACGCGAGCGGCGACGTCGCCGACATCCTGGCCGGGCTGCGGGCCCAGCAGAAGAGCCTGCCGTCACGCCTGTTTTATGACGAGGCCGGCTGCGTCCTGTTCGGCAAGATCACCGAGTTGCCGGAATACTACGTGACCCGTGCCGAGATGGCCCTGCTGGCAGCCGATGCCGACGACATCGTGTCCGGCAGCCCCGCCGACAGCGTGCTGGTGGAGTACGGCGCCAGCGACGAGAGCAAGGCCGCCGTGCTGCTGCGGGCAGGCGCCGGTCACCTGACCGCCTACGTGCCGATCGACATTGCCGGACCGGCGCTGGCGCTGCTGCAGGATCGCATGCGGCACACCCACCCGACCCTCGACGTGGAGCCGGTGGAAGCCGATTTCACGTCGAGGGTGATGCTGCCCGCGGTCGCCGCCGACCGGCCCCGCCTGGGCTTCTTCCCCGGCTCGACGATCGGCAACTTCGAGCCCGAGATGGTGCTGCGCTTCCTGCGCCAGGCGCGTGCGGACCTGTCGCGAGGTGCTGCCGGCACCGAAGGGCCGAGGTTCGTCATCGGCACCGACCTGCGCAAGGACCCTGCGGTGCTGCTCCCGGCCTACGACGACGCGGCCGGCGTCACCGCGGCGTTCAACCGCAACATCCTGCGCCACGTCAACCGTATCGCCGATGCCGACTTCGATCCCGACCTGTTCGCGCACCGTGCGGCCTGGAACGAGCAGGAGGGGCGGATCGAGATGCACCTGGTCAGCCGGCTGCCGCAGGGGGTGCGGGTAGCGGGCCACGCGATCGGCTTTGCCGCCGGCGAGAGCATCCATACGGAGAGCAGCTACAAGCACACCCGCGAGGGCTTCCTCGCTCTCGCGGCACGCGCCGGATGGGTTGCGGACGGCTTCTGGACGGATCCCGCCAGCCGCTTCGGCATGCATCGGCTGACGCCGGCCTAGGCCAGTACGCCCCGCCGGACTTCGACCGGTGACGGCGCCGGCTCGCCGATCGATTGCAGCAGATCGATCTCGACGGTGCGGGTGATCGCGCGCATCGGCAGCGCATGCACCGTGTCGGCGAACGGGCTTTCCAGGTCCGCCCCGATCCTGTCGAGCGACACGAACAGGAAGCCGACCAGGGTCGAGCCGAACGGCGTGATCCAGCCCAGTTCCTGCATCGAGAGCGGCAGCACGACGCAGAATACCCGTGTGATCAGGCCCGGGAACAGGGCGAACTGGATCGCGAGCGGCGTCCGCAGGATGCGCTCCAGGCCGCCCTGCGCGTTGGCCAGCTCCGACAGGGTGCGGTCGATCGCCGCGTGCTCGGCGCCGTCGATGCCGTGCTGGCGGACGCTGACCGCGATCTCGCGGCCGATCTCGGCGAGGATCGCGTTGGCCTGGTTGCTGTGCTGCGCGATGCGGCTGGCGAACTCGTGTCGCAGGAACGGCGCGATCTCGGCAAAGACGTCGATGCCGAGCAGGTTCCCGCGAAGGGCGCCCACGTAGCCGATCATGGCGCGTGTCAGGTCGGGCCGGCCGCGCAGGAGCGTGTCGGCCTGCCGGGCGAACGACCGCGTATTGTTCACGACCGCACCCCAGAGCGTGCGGGCTTCCCACCAGCGTCCATAGGCGGCGTTGTTGCGCACGCTCATGAACAGCACCAGCACGGAACCGATTAGCGAATACGGCAGCGCCGGCTGATCCATCCAGGACCGGTGCGCAAGCTGGAACGCCAGCACCACGACGATGTCCCAGGCGAACAGCACCAGCAACGGCCACAAGCTCTCGCGCAGAAGCTGAATGGCGCCCGCCCGGTGATCGACGATCATCGTGCGCCGACCCCGGGGACCGCGAACCTCCGGGGCCTCGTGCTGCGTGACGTCATGGGCTGTCATCCGTCCGTCGTGTTGGCATCGTCATCACGTGGCACGCTCCGGCACGGTGCGCAAACCCGCGGCCCGCGGCAAACGGGCCGATATCGAAACTATTGTGGGATGCTAACGTTAATCTCCTGTTGATGCTGGATGCGTATCCTGTCGGAACGCATGATCGGCCGCTGCGCAACATCGGATCGAATTTGGATACCCCGGCTGCGTTGGCGGGCGTGCCGACCAGCGTGTTGCAAAAGGACCAGATCATGCCAAAGCAGATCTCGACAGGCGATCCGATCTTCGCCGCATTGGCGTTGCCGTCCGCGTTCCTGCACGACGTCGTCGATCTGATCAACCGTTCGCAGAGCCTGCTGGGCGAGATCGACCAGCTCGATGCGACGACGCTTCCCGGCGGTGGCACCGCGGAGATCGAGTCGCAAAGCGGCCAGCAGAATGGCGGCAACACCACCTGTCACGCGTCGGTCATCAACATCGCAGCGTTTGGCAGCTACGACGATGCGAAGGTTCCCTATGGCGGCGGCTCCCTGGCGGCGGGCCAGACCGAGGGCCTTACGCCGGCAGGCGTCTTCGTCGGCATCCTGGCGCACGAGATCGCCCACTGGGGAGATGCGCAGCTCGGCCCGCTGTACAGTGCGGGCGTCCTGCCGTCCTATACGCTGGAGCAATCGGTCGCCACCGAGTTCGCCAGCGAAGGCAAGGCCGCCACCAGCCAATACACCGCCATGTCGCAGATCCAGGCATCGGAGGCGGCGCAGCCGATCCCGGCCGGCATGGCCAACGGCAACGTCCTGTTCGACGTGAACGGCCATCCGCCGCAGGATAGCGTCCTGCTGCAGCACGTGCAGTCGATCGGTGTCGGCGCGGGCTCGCATGCGGCCGATATCTCCTATTTCGGCAGCCAGTTCTGGAACGTGGCGGTGGATGGCGGCACCTATCTCACGACGATGTGGGGCGGCTATGGCGCGGCGGGTGCGAGGAACGATCTCGGCATCGACGAGGCCCGGATCGTCCAGTACCAGGTGAGCGAGAACGATTCCGGCACGCTCGCCGGCTGCACGATCGAGACCAGCGCGTCTTCGGGCCAGACCGGCCAGCCCTCGGTGGCGGCGTTGACCTACCGGATCGCCTTCGCCGCAGCCGGCAGCCAGCAGGCGCGGATCACCGACACCGCGACCGGGGCGGCGGTAGCGACGGTCGATACGGTAGTGACGTCGGCCGGCGGCACCGTGCAGTTCTCGATCGTTGCAGATGCCTTCACGTTCGCCGTCATCGACGATACTGTGGCCACCGTCCGCGGCGATCGCGATACGCTGACCCTCGGCAGCCGCGACAGCCTGTTCCTCACCGGTTCCGGCAACACCGTCACGGGAGCCGCCGGCAACATGATCAGCCTGTCGGCGTCGTCGTCCGCGGTGATCGCCACGCAGCACGGCGGCGGCACCATCAGCCTCGACGGCGACGCCGCCACGCTGGAGGTCCTGGGCAGCGGTGCTGCGGTCGGGCTGCTCGGCAACAGCGACGCGGCGGTGGCCTCCGGCAGCACCGTGACCCTGGCCGCCTCGATCGCAGGCTCGCTGGGCGGCAGCGACGACATCGTCATCCTGGGCGCCGGCGACACGCTCTCGCTGACCGGCGACCGGGACACGATTGTGCTTTCTGGCGTGCCTTCTGGCGTGCCTTCTGGTGTGCTTTCTGGCGTCCTCGCAGGCGGAGACGGGGCCGGCCAGAGCATCACCCTGTCCGGCAGCCAGGACCGGCTGTTCGGCGGCTCGCATCCTGCCGAACTGCGACTGACGCTCTCCGGTGCCGCCTCGACGGTCGTGCTGACCGGCGGACACGCCACCATATCCGGGGCCGGGGTCGGGACCACGGTGTTCGGCGGCGGCAGCGACGTCGAGTACGGCGGCGGCGACGGGATCCTGGTGATGGGATCGGGCGCCGCGACGGTCGCGGGCGCCGCCGAGGGCGCGCGCGAGACCGTGTTCGGGGGTGCTTCGGGCCTGTTGTATCAGGGCGGACGGGAATATGCCGACGTGGTCGGTGGCGCCGGCTCCTGCACCATCCGGGCCGGCGTCGGCGGCGGCTGGTATGGCGGCAGCATCGCCGGGAACAACTTCCTCGCGGCCACCGGCGCCGGCACCGTGCTCGCGGCCGGAGGCGGCGGCGACACGCTCGTCGGTGCCACCGGCGGCGGCGCCTACCTGATCGCCGCGGCGGGCAACGAGACGCTGCGTGGCGGCAACCAGACCGGCGAGAGCACCGTCTTCCTCGGCTCCGGCGCCGACCTGCTGGTGGCCGGACCCGGCGGCTCCATCGTCGACACCGGCGCGGGCACCGTCACCCTGTATGGCGGTGGCGGCCACGACCATGTCTGGGCGGGCAGCGGCGATGGCGACGTGTTCGTCACGGGTGTCGGCGGCCAGCTCGAGATCCACGGCTTCAGGACCGGCGCCGACCATCTGCTGAGCGCCGGGCAGGCCGTGGGCGACGCGGTCCGGACCGGCGACGGCACCCTGTTCACGCTGTCTTCGGGAGCCACGATCATCCTCGCTGGCGTTGACGCCCCGCCCGGCACGGCCTTCGCCTAATATCCGCCGCGCCATCCGTTCTGCCCGGTGCCGCCGCGACGGGCCCCATGTCGACGTGACGGGCCATTAGGTAGCAAACACATCAACCGTCCCGATGTAACCGGGGCAAAACTCCGGGGCTGGTGATCATTTAGGGCTTGCTGCGACGCGGGCGAGTACGATTCGCTCGCTGCATGTCCTCACTCTCTGATCCGTCTGGTCTGCCGCGTTCT
>JAABUX010004065.1_pt1 | contig 18857 bp, 14 predicted proteins | sample 5561851 | NCBI WGS metagenome assembly JAABUX01 (sample SAMN10711883, study PRJNA513361) | rock metagenome | isolation source: Antarctica rocks | place: Antarctica: Victoria Land, Richard Nunatak red sandstone | collected 2016-01-03 | reverse complement strand
TCACTTTCATGCGGTAGTGGCCCTGCGCCACCGTCTTGTCGATCACCTCGTTCAGCGACCGCACGACGGCGAAATGGAGCGGGTCCAGGGCCTGCCCGATGCTGAGCGTCAGCCGGTCGCTGGGCTCACTGGTGACAAAGACGAACTTCTGGTGTCCCTGGACCAGGGCGCGGATGATCTTTGTCGCCTCGACCATGAAGTCGAGGTTGCCCGAGCCGGTGATCAGCTCGTACGGCGCGGGATTACCGTGGCCCATGCGCCAGGCCGCCTCCGAGCGGTGGAGCAGGATGGCGCGCTCGGCGTAGGCCATGATCCCTCGCCCCGCCAGCTCCGAGAGGGTGTCGCGCTTGCCCGTTTGATTGAGTCCGTTGCGCGGCTCGCGGCGCTCCAGAAGCTCGAGCATCTCGGCGACGGGATCGCCGCCGGAGACGCGCAGGTCGCGGCGGAAGAGCCGGCGGCCCCAGTTGCCCTGGTTGCCCAGGTACGAGACCAGGCAGACACCGATCTGGTGGATGGTCACGGGGAGCGTGTCGTGGACCTGCCGCGTCCCGTCGCACGCCTCGACCCGGCCGCTGAAGAGCAGGTCGCGGTGGATGCGCCGCAGGTCGGCGAGGTTTGCCCGGTACACGCCGGCGCCGCGCGGGGCGCCGTGGTACGTGCCCAGGCGCGGGAACAGCGCGCGGCGGATATAGTGGTGCAGGGCGTTCTCCTGGGCCACGGCGTCGCGCACCTCGGCCTCGATCCGCGCGTAGGCCGCCGCCAGGTCATCGTCCGCCGTCCACGTCGCGAGGTCCAGGGCGTGGAGCAAGTCCTCGCCAAAGCCCTCGGCAACGTCCCCGCTGCTGACCTCCGGGCCGTTCCCGGATGTTGGTATCGTCTCCGCGTCACCGCTATCGTCGATCATCGGCGCTGTCCTCGTCGCCCCCGCTGTCCTCGTCGCCCCCGCTGTCCTCGTCGCCCCCGCTGTCCTCGTCGCCCCCGCTGTCCTCGTCGCCCCCACGTGCAAGGGGCCCTGTGGTGTGTCCCGCCTCGCGCTTACGTCCCGCCCGGCGAGGAGAGGTTCGACATCATGGCACGAGGCCCAGACGCCGGATGAACGAGTCGGAGCGATCCGTCGACGGGACGAGGAACGCCGCGTAGCGCCGCGCCACCCGCCGAGGCAAACGATAGGTCGTCACCAGCCGGTCGGTCGCGGCGGCGCGTTGCTCCGCCGGCGGATAGGGGGCGACATCCCCGAGCACGGCGCCCGAGGGCGCGAGCAACTCGTAGGCCAGGAGGTCGGCGTCGCGCTCCGCCGCGTCGATGGCGGCGTTGGCGTGCTGTCCGTCGTCCGCGCGGTCCATCAGATGCACGTGCAACCCAATGGGGACACGCGCGAGGAGCGCGTCGATGCGCTCCTCGGGTCGCGCCGGGCGGTCGCCGTCGAGCACCTCCAGGATGCGCGGCCCGAGGCGCTCCACGGTGACCTGGCGCCGTCCCTGGTACTCCTTGAGGAAGTGGGCGGTCTCGTGCGCCAGTGAGAAGCGCTGCTCGTCCTCGGCGTCGGTCCCGTCGATGAAGACGAAGCCCTGGCCGTGCTGGGCCACCAGGCAGGCGCGCAGCGGCCGGTCGGGCACGTCGAGGCGGCAGTGGATGTCCTGGTTGCGCAGCCACGCGTCGATGCCGGTCAGGCGCAGCCGGGGCAACGACACGACGGTCAGCGGGAGGGCGATGGCGATGGGGCGGCGCAGGCCGCGCGGGACATCCTCCGCGCCGCCCGCGTCCCGCCAGAAAGCGGCGGCCATCTCTACGGCCCACAGTGGAACGCTCATCCCGGTTCTCCTTCGGTCCTATCGGCGCCGGCGCGGTCATCGTCGCGATCCCGCGCGGCCATCAGCAGTCCGCGCCCCCCCGCCGTCGGGCGGCGCAAGCGGGACAGGGCGTCGGAGCGGCGGACGATCGCGCTCAGCACGTCCGCGCGCACGGTGAAGCGCGTCGCGATGTTGTCGATATCGTCGCGGAACGCCGCGGGCGCCGGGCGTGGCCGCCGGCAGAGTCGCAGCGGGCCAAGCGTCGCGGTTGGGCAACCCAACGCCGCGGCCAGGCCATGCTCGTCCAGGCCCTCGCTGCGCGCGTAGTCGGCGAGGGCCGACGCGAGGAAGAAATCGTCGCCCTCTACCCGTCGTGCCAATGCGTCGATGCGGTTAGTCATGGTGATCTCCCGCGCGCTCCACGCGCTTAGTCAGGCGGTCTTTGACCCGTTTGACCTCGCGCCGCTGGTCGTCCGGCGCGAGGTGAGTGATCCCGAGGGCCGCCGCGAAGAGAGCCGTCTTGCGCTCCTTCCCGTTCATCAACTCCAGCACCCTTTCTTCTTGCGCGGTGAGTCCGGCCCGCACGGAGTCGGGAACCACCGGCACGGCAGGTTCATCCGGCTCGTCCAATTCGTCCTCCCGGCGCTCGACGATCAGCGCCGGATCGCTCTCCGTGTCCCACAGGTATGTGCGCGCGTCGGGCGAGAGTTCGGCGGCGTCCCAGTCGGCGCGGCGCTTGCCGTGGCGCGACTCGGAGCGGAGCGCGTTCAGGAAGTCTCCCCGGGCCGACAGCCGCAAGTACGTTCCAAGAGTTTGCCTCTCCGGCTTATACGAGGCGGGGTTCTTGATGAGGCTCAGGATAGCATCTTCGGCCGCTGTCGTACAGACGTGGGGGTCCGCGCGTGGGTTGAGCCCCGTGAGCCAGTCGGCCAGGGGGTCGAGATAGGCTGCGGCAAGATCGGGGGGCGCGACGGCGTCGCCGTCCAGGAGACGGCGATGCAACTCCCGCGCCTCCTGCTGTGAGAGCGGTTCTATCTGGGAACGACTCATTGGACCTCCACCGGACCTCCTACATCGACGGGCCCGCCTATCACCTATTTCCCCGCGACGGCCGAAAGTTCGACAGCATCCACCAGTCACTACATTATCGACGCGTGTCCGTTGCGGCGACAGGCGCGAAACGGCATGGAGGACGCCCTCACCCCCCGACCCCCTCTCCCGTGCGCGGGAGAGGGGGAGGTACACAGCCGACCGTCTATCACGCCGAACGCACCTTTCCCATGCGCGGAAGAAGGGGAGGTAGCCCTCCAACTTACCTGAAACACACCCAAACGACATGGATATGCCCGGGAGTCGTGGCGCGGGCCCTGGGCTCACGGCCACGATTGTCGCACTTTCGTCCGTGATGAGGAAGTATGTCTGGATCGCTCGGACAGCGCGCGGCGTCCCGTTGAAGCCAGCAGTGCGGATCGCGCTGCCGCTATCGACGCGGTTAGCAGTTAGAGGTGATAGTAGCGTGCGCGGCGAAAGGACGACAGACGATGAAGATCATACACACGGCGGACTGGCATCTTGGCGACCATCTCGGGCCTATCGACCGGACCGACGACGGGTTCCGCGCGATCGAGCGCATCATGGCCTGCTGCGACGAGCATGACGCCGACGTGCTGCTCGTCGCCGGGGACGTGATCGAAGACTACCATGGCGACACGCTGACGCGGCTGGTGGCGCGGCTGGCCGCCCTGCTGCGACCGCGAATGGAGCGCGGCATGCACGCCGTCTTTATCCCTGGCAACCACGACCGCGAGCACCTGTTCCAGCTGGTCGAGACCATGCAGGCGCTCTCCGGGAGCGAGACAACGCGGCGCATCCACGTCAGCGGCCATCCGCGCACCCTGACGCTGCCCGACCCGAGCGGCGCCTTTGCGGTGCAATTCGTGCTCGCGCCCTATCCCACCGCGCACCGCTATCTCCCGTCCGACGGGGGCACGCGCCTGCCGGGCGCGGCCGAGAAGCGCCGCGTGCTGGCCCACGCCTTTGCCGACTACTTGACCCTGGCCCGCAGCGCGCTCGACCCGCTCCTGCCGGCGATCCTCGTCGCCCATGCCACCGTGCAGGGCGCCGAGACCTCGTCGCGCTTCCGTCTCGGCGAGGCCGAGGATATCGTGGTCGAGGCGCGCGACCTGCCGGCCTGGACCTACGTGGCGCTGGGCCACATCCACAAGCCGCAGGCCATCGGCGGCCACCCGACAGTCCGCTACGCCGGCAGCCCCGACCGACTCGACGGTGGCGAGCGCGACGACGACAAGTCATGCGTGCTGATCAAAGTCGACCGCGCCGGGCTGGTCGGCGAGCCGCAATTGTTGCCCCTGCCGGCCACGCCCATCTACTCCGTGCGCATCGACGGCGAGACCGACATGGATGCGCTGGCCGTGCGCTACCCCGACCGCGAACGGGCGCTCGTCGGCCTGCAAGTCGGGTACCGCCCCGGCGTCGACAATCCCCACGCGCTGGTGACGCGGGCCAGAGCCCTGTTCCCACGCGCCTACAAGCTCGACATGCAGCCCCTGGCGGGCATGGACGAGCCGGACGGACCGGATGAGCCGGCCGGCGCGCGCGTCGCGGCCGGCGACGCGCGCGACCTCGGCGGTACCGTCCGCGCCTACGTGGAGCGGCGGCTGGGCGCGATCGCGCCGGAGGCGCGGGCGCGCGTGCTGAAGCTGGCGATGGACACCGTCCAGGAGGTGCGCGATGCTGCCGCTGCGCATTGAGCTCGACGGCTTCCTGACCTACCGTGAGCCCACGGTGCTCGACTTTGACGGCGAGTGGCTGTGGGCCATCACCGGCAAGAACGGGTCGGGCAAGTCCGCCATCTTCGACGCCATCACCTACGCGCTCTACGGCGAGCATCGCGGGGGCGGGCAGCGCGACGAAAGATTGATCGGCCAGGGGTGCGAGGCGCTGCGCGTGCGCTTCGATGTCGCGGTCGGCGCCGACGTGTACCGCGTGGAGCGCACCGTGGAGCGAACGGGGCGCCGCGCCGTCAAATACGACAAGACGCGCCAGGCCTATCGCCTCGTGTTCGCGCCGGGCGGCGCCGCGCCCGATTGCGTACCTATCCCCGGCACGGACCGGGAGAAGGGCTTGCTGGAGTGGGTGGAGCGGACGACCGGCCTCGGCTACCGCTCTTTCGTGGCCTCGGTGCTGCTCCAGCAGGGCAAGTCCGACCGCTTCGTCCTGGCCACGGCCCGCGAACGGCAGGAGATCCTGATGGAACTGCTCGACCTGGAAGTCTACAGGCGGCTGGAAACGGCCGTTAAGGCGCGCTACCGGCGCGACGCCGACCGCCTGGCCGAACTGGACTGGCAGCTCGCGCGCTATGCCGCCGCCACGCCGCTGGCCATGGAGGAGGCCACCGATCGGGCCAGCGCGCTCGGCGTAGGGGCCGGCCGCGCCGACGAGGCGGTCGGGCAGGCCACGACCACGCGCGCTAACGCCGCCCTGTTCCACACCCTGGACGCGAGGGCGCGGACCGTTCGGGCCGCACTCGATCAGGTCGACGGCCTGCTTGCCGACGCGGAGGCGATCGAGCGCGACGCCGCCGAGCAGGGCCGGCTGCGCGATGGGCTGCCGGTACTGGAACGCATCGTGGCGCATCGTCGGCGAGCCGCCGACGCAAGCGACGCGGCCATCGCCTTGCGCCAGACTATAGCGGACGCGCGCCTAGAGGAGTTGCGGCGGCAACGGGACGCCGCCACGGAGATGGTCCTGGGCGCCAAGCGCGCCTTCGACGACGCCGGCACGCGGTCCGTGGCGGCGCGGCGCGAGGCCGATGCGCTGAAGTCCCTGGCCGACGATGGCCGCGAGGCGCTGCGACTGGAGGATGAACTGGAGCGCGCGTCCGACGCGCTGTCCCTGCCGCGCGGCGACCTCACCAGTTATGAAGATGCCGTGGGGCGCGAGGAGGAACGCGAGGCGGCGTGGCGGGCATTGGCCCCCTTGCGCGCCCTGCGCGAACAGCGCCGCATCGTCGCGGCGGCGGAGCAGGAGCGGCGCGAGGCCGAGGCGGCGCGGCCGGCCCTGGACGAACGGGTGGACGACCTGCGAGACCGCGCCGGGAGCGCACACCGGGAGGCGACCGCTGCCGTAGAGGATGCGCGCTCCGCGCGCCTGGACGCGACGACGCGGCAGGCCGCGCTCGCGACGGCCGAGCGGGAGCTGCGGGCGCGCCGTGACGCCGCGGGCGAAGCGACCTGCAGCCGTTGCGGGCAGCCGGTCGATGGCCCCCGCATCGAGCGCGAGATCGCCGACGCGGAGGCCGCCATCGCGGACCTGAGCCGCCATGCCGACGCGCTGGAGCGCGCGGCCGTCGCGGCGGAACGGCGGGCCGGGCAGCTCGACGCCGTGGCCCGCGAGCTCGAGGAGCAACGAGACGCGGCGGGTAGGGCGGTCATCGCGGCCGGAGACGCGGCCACCGCGCGGGCCGCGCGGCGCGACGAGGCGCTGCAGCAGGCGCAACAGGCCATCGACGAACTGCCCGGCGTCTACCGTGAGCGCGCCGTCGACCCGAACTACCCAGCCGCGCACGAGTTCGCCGCCGTGGAGCGCCTGGCGGAGGAACTGGCCGCGGCGCGGGACGAGCGCCGGCGCCTGGACGAGGTCCGGGCGCGCGTCGCGCTGCTAGAGGAGCAGGCGCGCGCGACGGAGCGGCGGCTGGCCGAACTGTGCGACGCGCACCCGGGCGTCGACGTGGCCGCGGCGCCGGCGCGTCATGCCGCGCTGCTGGAGCGCGCGGAGGAGTGTGGTCGACGGGAACAGGCGGCGCGAGTGACCTGGCAGCGGGCCACGGCGGAGTCCGAGGCGGCCACGGCGGCCTGGACGCGGGCGGAGGAGAGCTGTCGCGCCCTGGCCGAGAGGGCCGTGGCCAAAGAGGGCGAGGCCGCTGTCGAGGGCGGGGCCGCCGACGCGCTGGCGAGCGGCCTGTCGCTCGACTGGCGATTCGTCGCCGCGACCGAGGCCGCCGCCCTGGAGATCTTGTGGGCGCGGGCGGAGGCCGTGGCGGAGGCGCCCCAACGTCTACGGGCGCTCGGGGAGGCCCGCGCCGCTTGGCAGTCCCTGGCCACCGAGTTGAAGACGCTGGACGAGAGCAGCGCCGCGATTCCGGCGGACGACCGCTTGCCGCTCGACGAGGCCGAGCGCCGTCTGGTCGCGGCAAAGGAGGAGCAGCGGCGCCGCAAGGAGGAGCACGAGCGGGCGCGCGCCGAGGCGGTGACGCTGCGCGACGCATTGCGGCAGCGGCGTGACCTGGACGATCAGTACGCCGCGCTGGAGGTCAGGCGCGACGACTACAAGCTGCTGGCCGAATACGTGGGACGCGACGGCCTGCAGGCCTGGCTGGTCCAGAAAGCGCAGTTGGCTATCGGCGAGTCTGCCAACTATTTCCTGGCCAACATCTCGGGCGGCACGCTGAGCTTGGCCATGCGGGCCGACGGCGACAGCCTGGACGCGCTGGTCAGCGACTACTCCTCGGGCGGCGAGCCCATGGACATCGCCTTCATCTCCGGCAGCCAGCGATTCCGCGCGGCGGTCGCCCTGGCCCTGGCCATCGGGCAGTACGCGGGCGGCGGCGCGCGCCGCATCCGGTCGGTGATTATCGATGAGGGCTTCGGCAGCCTGGACGCCGACGGCCGGCGCGAGATGATCGGCCAGCTCAAGGGGCTGGAAGGCATCCTCGACCGCGTTATCCTCGTCTTGCACCAGGACGAGTTCCACGAAGCCTTCCCGCACGGCTACCACATCGAGAAGACCGACGGCGTCTCCCGCGTCACCCTGCGCAACGGGGATAAGGCGGCCATGACAGGCGTGGTGTGACCTAATGAGTATTCTTGCTAACAGTAGGAGGCCGGACGATTGTTATACTTATTACGCGATGGGCGAAGTTGTCCTCCACCGTGTTCCCTACACGCCGTAGGGGTGAACCGTTTGTGCATCCACTGCATTAGCGTTGTGGTGCTGACTGTCCCCATCAAGCATGGGGGAGTTTTCTTGGTCAAGTATGTCCATCAACTGCCTTAGCACTTCGTATCATACTATTCTAAGTATGTGCATCCTCTGAAGTAGCGTATACTCATGTACAGCTGATTTTCTTGACGATGGGGAGTCTTTCTGGTAGGCTCCTCGTAAAGGAGGATAAATAAAAAAGCGGAGGCCGTGCGCTAACACAGCCTCCGCCGCAAAAGGGGGATAAAGGCCCCCTCGCGGTACCGACGGCTCCGCAAAGCTGAACGGCATCCTCATTTTACCCAAAACGCGGGTGCTGGTCCAGCTTACCTACGACAACGACAATGCTCATGAAAGGTATGCTAGTATGACCACGCACTCAGTACCTTCACACCATCACTCGGACATCCCCATCCTCCACATCCCTGATGACTTTACTGTGGAAGAGCAGGACGAGGAGTTCGCACAACTTCCCAATACTTGGCAGCGCGCCGCGTACCCGCCGCGTGTGCTCCGGCACATGTTTGCCACGTACCGCCTTAATCGCACCCTGGACACCGCTGACCGCTAGGCTTGACCGACCGAAGTTGGGGAACGGGCCATATGACCCGTTCCCCGAAAGGACCGACATGGACAACACTGTTCCTCCTGAATCCATCGACAAACTTCTGGTGTTGTGGGCTAAGCTAGCGCGCAAGAAGGAACGCCCACGGAGTTGGCTCCCTCTCCTGTATCACCTGCTCGATGTCGCCGCCGTGGCCGAGGGTATATGGGACGCTGTCCTCTCGCCGTGGGTGCGCAGGCGCATCGCCGCAGCGATGGGCCTCGACGAAGCTACGGCCAGGAAGTGGTATATTTTCCTGGCCGCCAGCCACGACATCGGTAAAGCCTCCCCTGCATTCGCCCATCTGCGGACGATCCCGCAAGAGTTGCGGCAACAGATTGAAGACGCTGGCCTGCCCCCCGTGCCCCGGGCCAAGATCCAGGTCATGCATGGCGCGGTCTCTACCCACGTGCTCAACGACGAACTGCGGGCGCCACGATTTGGGGTCTCGTCCGACATCGTGTCTACTCTGGCGACAGCCGTGGGAGGACACCACGGCCTATTCCCAAGCCGTGGTCAGGCGGGTAATAACGTGAAGGAGCTAATTGGTAATCATCGCTGGGTCGATGCGCGCCGGCGCTTACTCCACGAACTGGCCGACCTGCTGGAGTTGCCCCGTAACCGACCCCCGCTCCAGATAGACAACTCTGCTGCGATGTGGCTGGCTGGCTTCGTTTCGGTGGCTGACTGGATCGGTTCAAACGAGAGATACTTCCGCCACGCCGTTGCGGACGTGGCAATGAAGCCCGTGTATAACCCTGTTTACATCGTCTCGGCGCGGGAGAACGCTGCCAAGGCTCTCCAGCGTCTGGGCTGGATCGGCTGGACCCCATCGCGGGAGCAGCGATCGTTCAAGGACTTGTTCCCGAACCTCGCCGCGTACGAGCCGGTGCCCATGCAGCAGGCCGTTATCGACTTGTCGGCGGTGGCCTCGCAAGGGTCGCTATCGCCGACGCTTGCCATCATCGAGGCTCCGATGGGCGAGGGGAAGACAGAGGCGGCCCTCTACCTCGCGGACCGGTGGGGCATCACTCTTGGCCAATCCGGCCTGTATTTCGCCCTGCCCAGCCAGGCCACCAGCAACCAGATGTTCCGCCGGGTGCGCAAGTTCCTGGGCCGGCGCTATCCCAAAGACGTGGTAAACCTGCAACTGCTCCACGGCCACGCCGCGCTCTCAGGCGAAGTGCATCTGCGTCGGGAGAACGATAACCAGGCATATCTGTTCGAACCGGGTGGCGTCGCAGTAGACGAGGACGACGAGGACCACAAGATCCGGGCGCGAGTGTCCGCTGCGGAATGGTTTACCTACCGCAAGAGAGGCCTGCTCTCCCCTTTCGGGGTCGGAACGATCGATCAAGCATTGATGGCCATACTATCCACCCCGCACGTGTTCGTGCGCCTGTTCGGTCTCACTGGCAAGGTAGTTGTCGTCGATGAAGTGCATGCCTACGATGCCTATATGTCGCACCTACTGAGACAACTCCTGCGCTGGCTTGGCGCGCTGGGCTGTTCGGTGGTGCTGCTCTCGGCAACCTTGCCCACCAGTCGCCGGGAGGGGCTAGTCAAGGCCTATCGTGAGGGGGTGGGCACGGCTCCGTCATCCGAGCCCAAGCCCGAGGGCTCGCACGAGCCTGAGCCGTACCCGCGCATCACATGGGCGCCGGCCGACGGGCCGGTGATGGTCCGCCATGTGGCCGCGTCGGAGCACAAGCGCAAGACGCTCTACCTGACGTGGGTCGATGGCGAACCCAAAGCGATAGCAGCGCGTCTTCGGGTCGCGTTGGCCGATGGTGGATGCGCGGCTGTCATTTGTAACAGCGTGGGCAGGGCACAAAAGGTGTATCGCGCTGTCAAAGCCGCCTTCGCAGACCCAAGTCTGCCCCTACTCTCAGCGGAGATCGATCTGCTACATGGGCGTTTCCCCTTCGAGGACCGCGCGGAGCGAGAGAAGCAGGTGCTCGATCGCTTCGGCGAGGACGACAACGAGGCCAACAGTGAAGCCAACGACAGGCAGGTGAAACGGCCGCTCCGGGCCGTATTGGTGGCGACGCAGATCATCGAGCAAAGCCTGGACATTGACTTCGACCTGATGGTCACGGACCTGGCGCCGGTGGACCTGCTGCTGCAGCGCAGCGGTCGCCTGCACCGCCATAGACATACTTTTCCACCGCACCTGCGACGGGAGGCGCATCTCTGGGTGTGCAGTCCGCAGCTCAAAATGGACGGTGTGCTGGACGAGCCACGGGACAACGTCTACGACGAACACGTGCTGTTACGCAGTTGGCTTGTGTTGCGCGGACGGACCCGCATCGAGGTGCCGGGAGACATTGAACCTTTGGTGAAGGCAGTCTACGACGAGCTTGAGCCGCCCACCGAGCTTACTGCCGCGGAGCGGGCGCGCTGGAAAGAAACACGAGAGGAGCAAGGCCGAGCGATCAAATCGGATGAGGGCAGCGCCAAGGACAGCTACATCAAAGCTCCGGGCTACGACGGAGGAAAGGCTCTGCTCGACTCACTCGTCGGACACCCCAAGCGCGAACAAGAGGACGCACCCGAACTGCACCCTGTGCAGCAAGCCAAGACGAGATTGGCCGAGCCTAGCGTGGACATCGTGTGCCTCTACGGCACAAGGGAGCGTGCCACACTCGACGCTGCAGGTACCCAAGTGGTTGATCTCGCAGTGAAGCCGGACCAGCAGCTGACGATGCGACTGCTCGGGCGCTCTCTCAGCGTGTCTCTCAAGCACGCGGTTGGCCCGTTGCGGGCAGAGCCAATACCCCAAGCATGGAAAAGGGCCGCGCTGCTGCGCTGGCAACACCCCGTCTTCTTCGATAGCAAGGGCTATGGTCGGGTAGGTAACGTCCCGCTACGGCTCGACCAAGAGGAAGGTCTGTTGATTGGCCGCACAGGGGACAAGGAGGTATGATGAGCGAGCATTTCGATTTGATCGTCGAACCATGGATGCCGTGCGCGATGCACGATGGGGCCTCGATGGAATCGCGGCACTTGGAGTTTGGGCTGCGCGAGGTGTTGGTGCGCGCGCATGATATCGTGGAGCTTAGCGACTCATCGCCGCTGGTAACCGCGTCGCTGCACCGCCTGCTTCTCGCCGTGCTACACCGCATTTTCGGCCCCGAGAGCAGGGCCGCGTGGTGGACTCTGTGGCGGCGAGGGGCCTGGGACATGCACGAGATCAGCGCCTACTTCGCGCGGGATGACGTGCGCGACCGCTTCGACCTGTTCGGCGAACACCGTCCGTTCTACCAGGTGTCCAAGATCGCGCGCGAGTACGCCGGTCCCGTGGCCCGGCTGACGCACGAACTGTCCAGCGGCAACAACGCCACCCTATTCGACCACACGACCGAGGTCGCCCCGCGCCCGATGACGCCAGCGGAGGCGGCGCGTTACCTCGTCGCCTACCAAAACTACGCCGTCGGCGGCCTCGTCTCGTACGAGAAGGGGCAAGATCCCAAGGTGTACAAATCGGCGACCGCAGCGCCCTTGGCGCGGGGCGCGCTCGCGTTAGTGCGCGGGAATAACCTTTTCGAGACCCTCGCGCTCAACCTGCACCGATACAGCGATGACGAGCCGTTTGCGCGGCAGGGCAACGACCTGCCCACGTGGGAACGAGACGATGAGCCAACTGCGGGAGAACGTCCGGTGAGCGGCTACCTCGACCTGCTGACGTGGCAGAGCCGGCGCATTCAGTTGTTCCCTGAGCGCAATGGACAGGGCGACGTGGTGGTGCGACAAGTGGCGATCATGAAAGGGTGCCAATTCGAGAGCGGGTTCAGCCGGCGCGGCAAGGAGCCGATGGTCGCGTTCCTCACACCAAGGCCGTCTAGCAAGCCTATCCCCGGTCAAGACCCCTACCAGCCTCTAGGTTTCCGCGACGACAAGGCGCTTTGGCGCGACAGCGTGACCATCCTTCAATCGGTCGCTTCCACCCCCCTTGTTGCCCAAGACCCAGATAGGGCTGCCGACGCGCTGGAGACTCGCCCGCGCACCCTCAACTGGCTCGACGATCTCAGTATCCCAGATGAGTTGGGCCGGAGGATACTCAATCTGGACATGCTGGGGATGCGCGCGGACAAGGCCAGCGTGCTGGCGTGGCGACATGAGCGTCTGCCCTTGCCCCTTGCGTACCTGCGCCAGGATCCCAATGTCGACGTCTCCCTCTTCTTTGGGCTGCGGGAAGCGTTGCATCTCGCGGAGTATTCAGGGCAGGCCGTACAGCGCGGCGCGCGGGAACTGGCGCGGACGCTCCTCGCGCCGGAGTCGGATCGGTCGGACACTCGGCAACCTCAGGAGGGTGATATCTCGCGACTGGCCGCGAGCCTCGGGCTCGAACGCTCCTACTGGGGCCAACTGGACGTGCATTTCCGGCAGTTGCTGCTCGACCTCCCTATGGAGCCGGTTGAGCGGGACGACTATATCGTTGCCTACGACCGCGCCACGCTCGTCGTCTGGGCTGGAGACTTGCGCCACGCGGCCAACCGGGCTTTCGAGGCAGGGACGAACGGCCTCGACACGTCCGCACGTACGCTCAAGGCGGTGGCCAAGGCGCGCTATACGCAGCAGGTCCAGGTCCGCCGAGCCCTTGAAGGGTATCTGCCAGCGGCAACGTGAGAGCCCCGTCGACCGATGCTGGTAGCGGCTTGCACCGGCAACAAGAGAAGTAAGGAGGTTTTGTATGAGCCCACCCACCGCGCGCGATGTCCGTTTTGTGACCCACCTGGAACAGTTTCTGCCAGGGGAACGCCCTGGCAAACCTCCACGGCTTGGCGACCGTGCGGCCTTGGCTGCCCTACGCCGCGGACTAGGCAACGCTCCCGGCGAGACGCCAGACATGTATCCCTACGTGGTAGCCGCCATCCCTAGGGAGGTAGGGCCAGATCAAGAAGCACCCTACTACCTCGTGGCTTCGCTCTTCGCGCTGCACCCCAACATCCGGTCCAGGGACGACGCCCCGCACGCTAACCTCGGCGACTCCATGGCCCAGTTGTCCCATGCTGTCGATGGCGACGGGCCAGAGCGGCGCTTCGTGGCGCTGCTAAACGCGCCCATAGAGCCCCTGGATGCCTTTGCACAGCATCTGCGACACGCCGTGAGCCTATTACGAGCACACGATATCGTCATAGATTGGGCACAACTGCTCACTGATATCCGCCACTGGCCGCGCGAGCATCGTCCCGTGCAGCAGGCATGGGCGCGTTCATTCTGGACCTACCGGCCCCAGGACACGCAGGTCGACTCAGATGCTTCAGATGGGGAAGCTGTGCTGACTCACGATACCGATGACGACGATACAGACGACGAATAGGACTGAAAGGACGAGGACACCTCATGCTTATCGAACTGCACATTCTGCAAAACTTTGCGCCCTCCAACCTGAACCGCGACGACACAGGCTCGCCCAAGGACTGCGAATTCGGCGGTTTCCGCCGCGCACGCATCTCCAGCCAATGCTTCAAGCGCGCCATGCGTCAAGCGTTCAAGGACGATAAGCTCCTTGCACCTGATGATCTTGCCGAGCGCACCAAGCGCCTGGTCGAGGAGTTGACCGGCCGCTTCGAGCAGGCTGGCAAGGACCGCGATCAGGCCAACGCCGTGGCGCGCGCCGCGCTCAACGCCGCTGGCCTCAAGGTCGAGACCAACGAGAAGACGCAGTACCTCTTGTTCCTCGGCCGGCGGGAGATCGGGGCCATGGCCGACCTGTGCCTGGATCGCTGGGACGCCCTGCTGCCCGCCGCCGATGACCAGGCATCCACGGACGGCGCACAGGCAGTTGCCGCGAAGGGCGGCAAGAAGGCCAAGACGACGCCCGTCGACCCCGACCTGGCGAAGGCCATGCTGAAGCTGCTGAACGGTGGCCGCGCCGCCGACCTCGCGCTATTTGGGCGCATGATCGCCGACCTGCCGGAGCGCAACGTCGACGGCTCCTGCCAGGTCGCGCACGCCCTCTCCACCAACACCGTCAACGTCGAGTTCGACTTCTACACCGCCGTCGACGACCTGAGACCCGAGGATACCGCCGGCGCGGACATGCTGGGCACGATCGAGTTCAACTCAGCCTGCTACTACCGCTACGCCAACGTCGACGTGCGCCAGCTAGCCGTCAACCTGGGGGGCGACCTCGACCTGACCCGCCGCACCGTCGAAGCCTTCCTGCGCGCCGCGATCACCGCCGTCCCCAGTGGCAAGCAGAATAGCATGGCTGCCCAGAACCCGCCCTCGCTGGTCTTCGTGGTGGCGCGCGAGGCCGGCATGTGGTCGCTGGCCAACGCCTTCGTACGGCCGGTCCACCCCAAGCAGCAAGACGATCTGGTGGCGCTATCAATCCAGCGGCTCGACCGCCATTGGGGTGACGTGGCCAGGATGTACGGCGAGCGCCAGATCGTCGGCAAGTGGGTCTGCATGCTCGACGCCGGGCTGCCGGACGACGCCAGTCTGCCGGACGACGCGGCTTTGCCAGGCAGTCAACTGGCGCGCCTGGGTAAGTTCGCCGTCGAGGGCGTCGATACGCTGATCGACCAGGCGCTGCAAGCCGTCGCCAGTGGCAGCGGCGCGGTAGCCGTATGAGCACCCTCCTGCTACGGCTGGCTGGGCCGATGCAGTCGTGGGGCACGCAGAGCCGCTTCACGGAGCGCGACACCGGCCGCGAGCCTTCCAAGAGCGGGGTGGTCGGGCTGCTCTGCGCCGCGTTGGGCCGCCCGCGTGAGGCGGACGTCTCAGACCTCGCCGCGCTCAGGATGGGCGTGCGCGTCGACCGTCCTGGCAGCCTGAAGGTCGATTACCACACGGCCGGAGGATCGCACCGCAAGGGCGAACGCTACGGCGTGGCGCAGGTCGGCGGCGGCACGCGCACCATCGAGTCGCGCCGCTACTACCTGGCCGACGCCGACTTCCTGGTGGGCCTGGAGAGCGACGACGAGGACCTGCTGCGCAGGCTCGACGCGGCCCTGGCCGATCCCCACTGGCCGTTGTTCCTGGGCCGGCGCGCCTTTGTGCCGGGCGAGCCGGTGCGCCTGCCCGACGGCCCGCCGCTGGGGCCGGGGCTGCGGTCCGACCCCATCGGGAAGCTCTTACGGGAGTACTGGCCCGCGGAGCGCTACGGTCCCCGCGGCCGGCCGCTCTCTGGCGGGGAAAGGGAGGCGCAACTGGTCCTCGATGCCAACGTTGACGCCGATGACGCTGACCTTTCCCCCGACCCCGACAGTTCCTATGATCTTCTGGAGATGCGCCGCGACGTGCCGCTGTCGTTCGAGAGTGCCAACCGACTGTTCGACGTGCGCTACGTCCGGATTATGACGATCAACGTTCCGGAGGTGTCCTCATGACCGCGATGGCCGCGCCGACGCGCGTCCCCGTCAGCATGCCCCCGCTCTACCTCTCGCGCTTGCCGCTCAACCCGCGCAACAGGGCCGTGCGCGCCGACCTCGCCGACTGCCATGGCTTGCATCGCACCATCCTGCGCGCCTTCCCGCGCGTTCCTGACAATGGAATAGCGGGCGAGGCAACCCAGTTGCCCAGCGCCCGCGACCACTTCGACGTGCTCTACCGCGTCGAGGGCGACCGTCGCGCCTCCGATGCGCTGGTGTTGCTGGTGCAGTCGGGCGTCGCGCCGGACTGGTCAGGGCTGCTGCATGAATATCCCGGCTACCTGCTGGCATCCAGTGGCGCACCGGCCACGTTTGCCTGCAAGCGCGTCGACCATCTGTACGCCGCGTTGGAGGCGGGCGCGGTGCTCTCGTTCCGCTTGCGGGCCAATCCGACGCGCAAGATCGACACGTACGGCGGTCCCGATAGCGGCGAGCGCCGTAATGGCCGGCGCGTCGAGCTACAGGGCAAGGAGAAGCAACTGGAGTGGCTGCGGCGCAAGGGGACGCAGGGCGGGTTCGAATTGCTCACGACGGCCGTCAACCCGGATGTCCTCGACGTGCGCGCGGCCAGCACCGGCAAGGTCACCGGCACGCGCGGGACGCGAGAGACATCCGCCGACGCCGACGCGGCGGCCGCATCGCGCAGCCTCACCTTCGGCTCGGTGCTGTTCGAGGGACGGCTGCGTGTCGTCGACACCGACGCCCTGCGCAATGCCCTTGTCCAGGGCATCGGCTCGGGCAAGGCCTACGGCTTCGGATTGCTGTCGCTGGCACCCGCCGGCCCGCGTGATGCGGTGGCGACGGCAGGAACGGTGGGGAGGTGACCGGATGAAAGACCTGCATATCCTGCCCAAGGTGCGCGATAGCTGGAGCTACCTCTACGTCGAGCATTGCCGGCTCGACCAGGAGGACAAGGCCATCGCGCTGCACGACCTCGACGGCAAGACGGCCGTCCCCGTCGCCTCGCTGAGCACGCTGATCCTGGGGCCGGGCACGACCGTCACCCACGCCGCGATCCGCGCGCTGGCCGACAACGGCTGTCTGGTGTTGTGGGGCGGCGAGGAGGGCGTGCGCTTCTACGCCCAGGGCATGGGCGAAACGCGCTCGGCGCAGGGCATGCTGCGCCAGGCGCGGCTCTGCTCCGACCCCACGATGCGCCTGCGGGTGGTGTTGCGCATGTACGAGCTGCGCTTCGGTGAGCTACTGCACGAGGACTCGGCCCTGCAGCAGGTCCGTGGCAAGGAGGGCTTGCGCGTGCGCGAGGCCTACGCCAAAGCCAGCAAGGAGACCGGGGTCGCGTGGAAGGGGCGCTCCTACAAATCGAGCGACTGGGCCTCAGCCGACCCCATCAATCGGGCGTTGTCGAGCGCAAACAGTTGCCTGTACGGCGTATGCCACGCCGCGATCGTGGCGGGCGGCTATTCGCCGGCGCTGGGCTTCGTACATACGGGCAAGATGCTCTCGTTCGTGTACGACGTCGCCGACCTCTACAAGACCGACCTGACGATCCCCATCGCGTTCCGCGCCGTCGCCGTGGGGACCGACAACGTGGAGCGACGCGTGCGGCAGACGTGTCGCGACGCCTTCCGGTCGGAGCACCTGTTGCAGCGCATCATTCCCGACATCAACTGGGTGCTGACGCTGGACGGGAGCGGGAGCGTCAAGGAGCGGCCAGAGTCCAACTTCGACGATGACGACGCGCTGCCAGGCGGCATCTGGGACACGGAGGTCGGCGAGGTCGAGGGCGGCGTCAACAGGGCCAACGAGTACGACGGGGATGACGAGCCATGATTGTCCTGGTGTTGGAGAAGGTCCCGGTGAGCCTGCGCGGCGAACTCACGCGGTGGATGTTGGAGGCCAAGCCGGGCGTCTTCGTGGGCCGGCTCTCGGCCATGGTGCGCGACAAGTTGTGGGAGAAAGCCTGCGACAATGTGAAGGGAGGGGGCGCCATCCTGGTGCACAGTGTCGACAACGAGCAAGGCTTCGCCATCAAGGTCTACGGCGACACAAGCCGCACCACCATCGATTTTGACGGACTAACGCTCATCAAAGTCAAGAAGTGATCTTAGAGAGCTTGTTGTCAGTGCCGTCCCCACGCGGGTGGGGGTGAACCGGCCGACGCGCCTGGCGCGCTTGCCGTGCCCGTGCCGTCCCCACGCGGGTGGGGGTGAACCGCGACGAATGGCTGGACGAATCGAATCGCTCACGCCGTCCCCACGCGGGTGGGGGTGAACCGCGTACACGTTGTACACGTAAATAAGGAAATTTGCCGTCCCCACGCGGGTGGGGGTGAACCGGTGTAGGGGGTCACGCTTTGCCACGCCGGCGTGCCGTCCCCACGCGGGTGGGGGTGAACCGGCGGTGGAGCGCGACCCTTTTGGCGTGAGCGCGCCGTCCCCACGCGGGTGGGGGTGAACCGAGGGTGAGGTGGTCGCCCTCAGTTCCACCCTCGCCGTCCCCACGCGGGTGGGGGTGAACCGGACCAACCTCTGAGCGGGTCATCGACGCCGCAGCCGTCCCCACGCGGGTGGGGGTGAACCGGTGTAACGCGGCTACGTTACGAATTGTCCGACGCCGTCCCCACGCGGGTGGGGGTGAACCGGCCAATTCGGCTTCATTGCAGGCAAATTCGTGGCCGTCCCCACGCGGGTGGGGGTGAACCGAAACGTACGAGCGTACGATTGTCCCGACCTCGGCCGTCCCCACGCGGGTGGGGGTGAACCGGTGTAACGCGGCTACGTTACGAATTGTCCGACGCCGTCCCCACGCGGGTGGGGGTGAACCGACTGCCCCTTCGACGCGCGCAAAAAAGACAGCGCCGTCCCCACGCGGGTGGGGGTGAACCGCAGACGTTTGTGCATCGTGGTGACGCCACGCTGCCGTCCCCACGCGGGTGGGGGTGAACCGCTGAAGGCGGGAGACCACAGAGGATGGCGCACGCCGTCCCCACGCGGGTGGGGGTGAACCGAACTCACCGGTCGGGAAGGAAACTACAATCCCGCCGTCCCCACGCGGGTGGGGGTGAACCGGACACGCCCGGCCAGGCCGATGGGGAGACGGAGCCGTCCCCACGCGGGTGGG
>JAABUX010004063.1_pt1 | contig 18860 bp, 12 predicted proteins | sample 5561851 | NCBI WGS metagenome assembly JAABUX01 (sample SAMN10711883, study PRJNA513361) | rock metagenome | isolation source: Antarctica rocks | place: Antarctica: Victoria Land, Richard Nunatak red sandstone | collected 2016-01-03 | reverse complement strand
GCGCCGTGGTCGAACTGCGCGCGCGGCGCTGCCGTCCGGGTCGCCGTGATCGGCGTCTGGCCGCGTAAGCCCCCGGCGACGGGGAGGGGGGCGCACATCTTGCCTCCTATTCTGAAGATGAACTATTATTGCTGGAAAGGAGGAGAGGCAGGCGACGTGGAAGCGATTCGACAGCGCTGCGGTACACCAGCACTTGGAGATGGTACTTACGGCCGATACCGACGAACCACTTCCGATGGCTGTGGTTGCCCGTAGCATGGGATACCACCATCAATACTTGCAGACGCGCTTCCCTAAACTCTGTGCAGCTATATCGGCACGCTATCTCAGCTATCGACGACGACGTAGCCAAGAGCGGATGCATAATTTGCAGAGTGATGTGCGGAATGCAACGATCACCCTTCATCAGCAAGGAATCTACCCTAGCGAAGAACGTGTGATACTGGCGTTAGGAGGTCGAGCTGACTTTAGGGCCTTCGGGATACATACGGCGTGGTGCGAGACCATGGCCAAATTGCGGTTGCCTTTGCATATTGGGATGGGTCGCGATTGATGAATATGGAGGCGTCACAAGTCGTTCGTGCTACACATTGCGGACCTGGATGTCAAGGCATACAATTGGGACAGGCATAGCGTCCTTCCTGCACAAGAGCTTCTCCCTCAACGTCCCTATCCGACCGGATCGCCAGCGTTCATGTGACAATGTCCTGGAAAGAGTTGGCGTAGTTATCTTGCATCTTGATGCCAGGAAGTCTTGTAGTTATCTGGGGTGATGTAGCCTTTCGTGAGATCTTAGCGCCGGTCCATAGCGGGGGGATATCGTCGCGCGTAGGAACGTACGATGGTGTCCTATTGGCCCTGTTCGCCCGACTGCGCCAATCGCATCGCTTGATCCACGGCGAGGCCATGACCAACATCCAGGGCTCGCTTGACCTCGCTCTCCCCGAATCGGTTGCGGGCGATCGCAAGATTACGCGTGCGCCGTCGACTCTGTTCTCTCAGGGGGCCGCTACTGACGCTCCCCCTAGCCGCATCGGCCGCCCCGTAGAGCTGCATGCCGAGGCTTACATTTCTCAATCCGCAGAAAACCGCGGCCAGTCCCTCCAGGCACGTCGCCATCCCATCCCGATCGCCAAGCTGTTGGTAGAGCACGATACTCTCTAGCCAGCGTAGGCGCGCCTGTCGAGGATCGCCTTGCCCGAGCGCGATCTGGCCCAGGTTGCTCAATATGCTGGCACTTCCCCAGGTGTGACCCAAGGCGCGCTGCAGTGCTAAACTTTCCTCAAGCCGCGCCGTGGCCTCCTGATTGTTGCGTGCGAGAAAGGCGAGATTGCCGAGATTCATCTGCACCGCAGCTATACCGTCATGATCATCCATCTCTCGCCAAAGCGCTAAGCTCTCCTCGTACCGCAGCCAGGCTGCCGCGACATCGCCTCCTGCGATGCCAGGACTCCGGCCCCATTGAGCGCCATCGCACGGATAGGGGGGGCAACCGTCGCGATGTGCGGCAGGGCGAGCAACCGGTCAAGCCAATAACGTCCTTCGTGCACGTAACCTGCCAGATACCAGAAGCGCCAGAGGGCTGCGCCTAGGCGCAGCCCTACCGCCAGTTCGCCGGCCTCACAGAGCCGTCGCAAGGCCATCCGCAGGTTGTCGACCTGCATCTCCAATCGGACAAGCCAGTCACCGTGCACAGATTCACGCAACGCCACCGCCGCTTCCTCCGCGAGCACACAGTAGTGGTCCGCGTGTCGTGCCTGCGCCTCCTGGAGTTCCAGGCCGCGCGCATCAAGGCGCTCCCGCGCGTCGGCACGGATCACCAAGGGCAACGAGTAGTATGTGCGCCCGTCATCGCCCACCACGACCTGTAGCAGGGCAGCCCCGGTGAGGCGGTCCAGCCCTCGCGAAACGGCCACATGATCCGCGTCACAGACCGCACGCGCGTCCTCACGCGCGAATGCGCCAGCGAAGACGGCAAGCTGTGCGTAGAGGTCTCGTTCCGGCAAATCGAGAGAGTCATAGCTCAAGGCGATCGCGGCATGCGTCACGCGTTCCCAGTGCGGAAGCCCATCACGCTCCGGGGCCGCCTCGCCCAGGATTTCCTGCAATCGCGCGCGCACGCCAGGCACCCGCGCGGCTCTCCACTGCGCACCGACCAACTCAATCGCTAAAGGTAGGCCGGCGAGATCACGACACAGCGCCACGACCTCCGATATGATCCCACTGTCGATGGAAGCGGTAGGACTTGCACCATGTGCAGACCGGAGGAGGATTTGGACCGAGGGGGCCCGAGACACAGCGACGGGGTCTGCTCCCTGATCCGGTGCGGGGAACGCGAGCGGCTTGACGGGCAACTCTTGCTCCCCGGGTACAGCCAACGCGGTTCGATTTGTCGTCAGGACGCGCAGCCGTGGAGCTACTCCCAAGAGTGTTTGCACGAGTTCGCCCACGACCGTGCCAATATGGTCGCAGTGATCGAGCACGAGCAGCACCGTTCGCGGGGCCAATGTGGCGGCAAGCGTCGCCCGCGATGCATGTGCCGTCCGCGTCCGAACACCCAACTTTCGCCATATCACCCAGGGAATCAGTACCGGATCGTCCACCTCTTCGAGCGGTACGACGAGCGTCTCCACATCGACGCCGAGTGCCGCCCGCGCCACGGATGCTGCCTGCAAAGCTAGTCGCGTCTTGCCAATGCCGCCGGGTCCGGTCAGGGTGAGCAAGCGTGCGCCCTCCCGGAACCGGCGGTGTATCATCTCCAACTCCCGATCACGGCCCACGAGCGGGCCAACTGGTCGCGCGGCCATAAGCGTGCTCGGTATGGGTCCCGGAGATGCTGGTAACTCCTGTACGGACTGCCTTGGCTTTCCTTGCTCCGGCGTGTCACCCCCGCGCTCGGTGGCGCGCTCAAGGAGGCGCCGTTCGGCGGGATTCACAGGGGCGGGTACGGCAAATTTTGTTGCGATTCGTCGTCGTGTCGCGCGCTTTGTCCTCGCGACCAGATCGACGAGCCTTTCATCAAGCAAGGCGCGCTGCTCGGGGTTGAGCCGCAAGGCGTCATAGAGCTTCGGGTAGGTGAAGGCACGCGGATAGACTATTTTGTTCTCCTCCAGGTTTTCGATGGTGCGATAGCTGACGTTGAGCTCCGCGGCGAGTTCGGTTTGCGTCAAGCCGCGCGCCACCCGGAACCCCTTGATCAGTTCCCCGAGACTGCGGTTGGCATCCGGCTCCATCTTGTCTACCGTCCTCCCTGCAGTGTTCGCAGGTCTTGGAAGTTAGCGGCGCAATTAGCCTATCCCCGCGCTATGGTACCATGTCGCGCCCTCCCCGTCTTCCACCTCGTCGACCCACCAGATATGACAGCTCGTGTGGCTGGCCTGTGGCCGTGTGGGTCCCAGGTGGGCCGAACACGCCCAGGTGTGCTTTGCTACAGGTACGAGTGCCCGCTGCCTCAATTCGGGTCACCGCCGTCGGGTCATGAGAGAGGCTAGCTACACGTACGTCGACTATGTAGATTAGATGCGCCGAGGAGATGGAATTGGCCATATCATGGGTGGCCGCCGACACGACGACTCGATAGAAAACATAATACCACTGACTGTCGCTACCCGCATCGCGTGACGGCCCGTGTGGCCGCGACTGAAGGGAATGAATGCATCATGGGCCTCTTCGACACGCTTACCCGATCTCTCACTCGCCTCGCCACGTCCCCCTACGAGGCCAATGGCGCTGAACGCGCAGGCGCCTTGGGCGAGGCTATGGCCGCGGAGGTGGTCGCCACCGCTGGCAATATCCTCACCATCGCCAACCCGATCGTCCCTCACCCGCATTTGCCCGCTGCATGGCTCGAGAGCGACATGCTGGTCTATGCCTACGGCAAGCTCTTCTGCATCGAGGTGAAGAATTATCACGGCCGTATCACCTACCCAAAGGAGAGTCAGTTCGGGGCGAGCAACCAAACCCAGATCGTGCAAATCAAGCAGGGGCGCTATGGTGAGTCTCTGCTCCCGAAGCAGTACCCCAACCCGCTGCGCAAGACGACCGGCTTCATCCACCACCTTAAGCGCTATCTGAGCCGGTACGACGCGCGCTATGGGCGCGTCTTCATCACGCCGGTGGTGGCCTTTGGGCCGCAGGCCGACATTCGTGATGTGCACGACCCGGCCGCCGGGATGATCGCAGTGACCGAACTGGAATCGTACCTGCGAGGATACGGGCGACCGCTCGGGGACCCTGCCGCGCCTCAGTGGATGGCCGCGATGTTCAGCCGGGTAGCCTCGTGGGATTGGGTTTGCACGACGCGCGGAGAGTGGCATTACGGGGTGTTGCAACCGGAAGTGCTGCGCTATGTCAACGCACAGGACGAGCGTATCACTGTCCCGTGGTGGGATCTGAGCGGGGTGATGGTGCGACCGGGCAGCTTGTTCGGCGACGATGCGCTCACGCTAGAGTTGCGCAACGGTCAGCGTGCCGAGGATCGCTGCCGGACCGGAGGACTCGGCCTCACCTGCGGGGGGCACAACAGGCCGTTCGACCTGCACCATCTGCGGCAGGTCCTCGTCAAGGTGTCGGGCACGATAGAACGTTAGCCGCACGATTCCTGCCGCCCATGGATGGTGGGGGCGGTGATGCACTGCATGGCCCATCGACCCCAGGCGGACCGCCGCGAACCTCCACGCAATTGGACGCGGAGCGGCGCTCTCGTGTACGCTGTACTCGTTATCTTGGCTTCTGCTGTCGGCATCGAGCCGGGACATGCACACAATCTCATTCGGACGACCGTGACCTGTCCTCGAACCATGCGCGAGCCACCGGCGTGTTGCTCCCGGTGCGCGGGCATGAGCGGGTGCGACGTGGATCGGAGAGGGGCGCTCCGTGGCGCCTGCACCGGACCCTTTGGACCTTGCGGACTAGGCGTCACCGTCATCGACGAAGGTTTGTTCACGACCCGTCCTCTCTGCAAGACCGGCGAGAAGGGCATGAAGTAAGTAGGCGGCCAATGTCGAGGAACGAGCTACTCGCGGGCAACAGGGCCGCTACGTCGACCCGTGCCAGCTTCGCCGCGCGCGGTTAACCTTGGTCGAACAGCATACTGCCCATATCATCGGAGAGGTCTATTATGATGTACTCGGAGGCGACGGGGTTGGCGTGGGAGATTGCCAGGGGGGAAGCGGGTCTCTGCAATGCGTATGAGATCGAGCCGGCACACCTGCTCATGGGTATCGCCAAGCTGTGCGAAGGGGATGCCAACGGCTGTGATGCCGACGAGATTGCGCGGGTGCGCGCGTTCTTCGCCGACGCGCGGCTTGACGGTACATCCTTCCGTCGCCGTCTGCGGCACGTTGTCACCCAGCCTGGGGATCGCCTCCCCCTACCGGGACATCGTAGCGCCACAACGAAACTGGTCTTTGGGCGCGCCGAGAAGCTGGCGACCCCTGATGAAGCTGCGCGACCTGTCCTTCAACTGCGCCACTTATTGCAGGCGCTATTCGAGAGCGACAATCCCCCGTGGGCGTTTCTCCTGGCTGAGATGGGCGTGGCCGACCCCCTAGCCCATCTCGTCGCCGCGAAGGGGCGTCGGGCGACCCCCTGGCTCGATCGCTTTGGCCGCGATCTCACTCAGCTCGCGGCCGAGCACCGCCTGGATCCCATCATCGGGCGCGAGAGCGAGATCCGGCAACTGGCGCGGGCGCTTATCCGGCCGACCAAGCGCAACGCGATCCTGCTGGGCGACGCGGGCGTCGGCAAGACTCGCATCGTCGAAGGGCTGGCCCAACACGTCGCGAGCGCCAATCCACCGCCCCTACTCGGCGGCATGCGCATCGTCGAGGTATCGCTAAACGCGCTGATCAGCGGCACGGAACACCGCGGCATGTTCGAGGAGCGACTCGGCGCCCTGATCGCGGAGGCGAGCGCGGACGACGAGATTATCCTGTTCATCGATGAGATACACACCTTGTTGGGCGCGGGCGGCCACGCCGGCTCGGCGTCGGACGCCGCGCAGATCCTCAAGCCGGCGCTCGCGCGCGGCGCGCTCCGACTTATCGGCGCCACGACGTTGGCCGAGTATCGCACCTCCATCGAGAAGGACGCGGCCCTCGCGCGACGCTTCCAGGAGGTGATAGTGGATGAACCTGATCGCGACGAGGCTGTTGCCATCCTGGCGGGGCTGCGGCCGCGCCTCGAAGCCGGCTTCCCTGGGGTCAGGATCACGGACGACGCCATCGTGGCCGCCGTCGATCTCTCGCGTCGTTATATACCGGACCGACGTTTGCCGGACAAAGCGGTAGATTTACTGGAGCAAGCCTGTACCCGCATCATCCTCCCATCGATCAGTCCCTGGAGCGCGACGCCCGTGGCCGGGGACGTGGGCCGGACAGAGGTGGCCGCGGTACTGGCGAAGCAACATGGCCTGCCGCTGGCGCAACTCACGGAGGACGAGACGCAGCGCCTGCTGGCGATGGAGGAGGTGCTGGGTCGGCGCGTCATCGGACAGGAGGAGGCGGTGCGCACGGTCGCGGCGGCAGCCCGCGCCGCGCATGCCGGGTTCAACGACCCCCATCGACCACTCGGCGTCCTCCTCTTCGTCGGGGCGACGGGGACGGGGAAAACCGAGTTGGCCAAAGCCCTCGCTGAATTCCTTTTCCATGATGAGCGACGCCTCATCCGCCTCGACATGTCGGAATATAAGGATAGGTATGACGTGTCGCGCCTCATCGGCGCGCCGCCTGGGTACATCGGCTACGACGAGGAGGGCCAGTTGACCGGGCCGGTGCGCCGCAAACCGTACAGCGTCGTGCTGCTCGACGAGGTGGAGAAAGCGCACCCCGAGGTGCTCCACCTCTTTCTACAGGTACTTGATGAAGGGCATCTGACCGACGCGCATGGCCGGCGCGTCTCATTCAAGGACACAATCATCATCCTCACCTCGAACCTGGGCGCCGCCGCCGGCTATGCGGGGGCAAGGCAGGTAGGCTTCGCCGTCGATGCGGCGCGCATGGCCCCGATGGCCGAGGAGGTATATCGGAAGCATATCGAGGACGCGCTGCAGGCCACACTGAGTGATGAGTTGCGCAATAGGATCGGGCAGGTAGTGGTTTTCTATCCGCTCGACGCCGTGGCCATACGGCGTATCGTGGATCGGATCCTCGACGGCCTGCGGGTCACGCTGGCCGAGCGATACGCGCGGGCGACCATCACGCTGAGCGAGGACGCCTATGCGTTGCTGATGGAACGCGGGATGGATCCCCAGTACGGCGCGCGCGAGATGAAGCGGGCGGTCGAGCGGTTGGTGAAGCAACCGCTGGTCGACGCATTCCTGGAGGGACGATTCGGACCGGGCGCGGCGATCAGGGTCGAGAGGCGGTCGGAGAAGCTCGCCCTCACGGAGCTGGAGCGGGATGAGCCACCGAGCGGGGCCAGCGGGCTCGCCTGGGACGGCTAGAATAGGTAATGTCCCGCCATCGTTCCGCGCGCATGCACATACCGCTGTGGCGGGACACGGTTAGGGATAAGGGCGAGGGGGGAGGGTTGAACCGTGTGCCAAACCGGCGGCCGGCACGGCATGACCAGACGTTCCAGGGGTAGCTCGTCCGCGCTAGATTCGATGAGCCGCGTCGCACGGGCGCGCGCGAGGATAAGAGGAGCGGAGCCGTGGCTGTGCTAGACGACCTCGACCTCAGCGGCGCCCTCCTCCGTGAACGCTACCTACTCAGCGGCCGCCTTGGGGCGGGCGGCATGGGCATCGTTTACGCCGCCCGCGACACCGAACTGGAGCGTCCCGTCGCGATCAAGGTCATCCGGCCCGAGCAGGCCCAGGCGACCGAGGCGCGCGAGCGCTTTCGCACCGAGGCGCGCATTCTCGCCAGGTTGCGGCACCCCAACATCGTACCCGTGTACGACTTCGGTGCCGAGATCCTCGACGGTGCCACCCTGCTCTACCTTGTCATGCCCTACATCGGCGGGGGGACGCTCCACGAGCGCCTGCGGGTCGCGCCGCTCTCCTACAACGAGACGGCAAAGATCCTGGAGCAGGTCGCTCACGCGCTCGACCACGCCCACAGCCAGAGGGTACTCCACCGCGACCTCAAGCCTCTTAACGTCCTCTTCGACGAGGACGGCGCGGCGCTGGTGGCCGACTTCGGGCTGGCGCGTCTCATCGACGCGGGGTCACGCGCGCCAGCCTTGACGTACGCGGGGACGCCGCCGTACATGGCGCCGGAGCAGTTGGCGATGGGTGAGGGCTCGGCCGCGACCGATGTCTACGCCCTGGGTATGATGCTGCACGAGATGTTGACCGGTGGGGTCCCCCCGCGCGCGCAAGATCGGGACGGCCTCTTCATTGCCAAGATCAATGAGGCATTGCCCGGACGCGTGCGGGCCGCGCTCGCCCAGGCGACGCACCACAAGCAGGCGGAGCGCTACCAGCGAGCGAGCGATCTGGCTGCGGCATTCGCGGCGATCAAGCCGGCACGTCATAATGGGCACTCCGCCGCCGGGGTGGCACCCGCGGATGAGGTGGTCGTGCCAGCGGCCGACGGGGCCCTGGAGGGGGCGGTGCGGCAGGCGCGGCCGGGCGCGATCCTGCGTCTGGGCGCGGGGACGCATCGGCTGGACCGGCCGCTACGTATCGACAAGGCGCTGTGGCTGCTCGGGGCCGGTATGGAAGCGACGCGGGTCGTGTGTGACGGCGAAGGGTATGTGCTGCGGTACGAGGCGCAGGGGCGGCTAGTGGCGTGCGACCTGACTGTAGCGCATGAGGGGACGACGCTGGCCAATGCCTTGGAGGTGGCGCAGGGCGAGGCGGACCTTGAGGCTTGTGCGTTCACCAACGCGATCCAGGACGAGGGCGACGAAGGGGATCCAGGCGGCAATGGAAATGGGTTGGTGGTGCGGGGCGATGCCTGCGGTGTGGTGCGCCACTGCGTAGCGGGGGGGAACGCACGAAACGGCATGAGGATAGGCGACCAGGGGCGGGTGTGGCTGGAGCAGAACGATTGTTCGGGCAATTTGTGTGGCATCGCCTACTTCGATGAGAGCGAGGGCGTTGCCCGTACCAACACCTGCGCCGTCAATATCTACCACGGCATCATGGTCAGGGACCAAGCGCGGCCCGCTCTGCACAGAAACACCTGCAAGAGCAATAAGTACTGTGGCATCGCCTACGTTGGGGACGGCGTGAGCATTGTGCGCGCTAATCTCTGCACTGACAACGCTCACACCGGCATCGCGGTCGGTGAGCGAGCGCGGCCGGAAATAGCCGAGAATACGTGTGAGTGCAACGAGGAGTTCGGTATCCTGGTCGACCATCAAGCCCAACCCATACTGGAATGCAATATATGCAGCGAGAACAAGAGGTGCGGGATAGAATACGGACACGATAGTGCCGGTGTAGCGCGTGGGAACACATGTGTAGGCAATACTCTCACGGGCATCGAAGTCAACCATCACTCACAACCGCTCCTCGAGAACAACGTCTGCCAGAAAAACAGTGGGAGTGGTATTAGCTACTTCGGCGAGGGCGGCGGCGTCGCCCGTGCCAACCATTGCATCGACAACACCCTTTCCGGCATCCTGGTCATCGAGCAGGCGCAACCTGACCTTGAGGGGAACATCTGCGCCTCCAATACACAGAACGGCATCGCCTACTTCGATGAGAGTGGGGGCGTCGCCCGCGCCAACACCTGCACCGCCAATACGTACAGCGGTGTCTGGGTTGGCGAGCGGGCGCGGCCAGAGTTGGTCGAGAACACCTGCGAGCGCAACAACAGTAGCGGCATCGCCTACTTCGGCGATGGCGGAGGCATCGCCCGTGCCAACATCTGTGCCAGCAATGCACAGCATGGCATCCTGGTCAGCGAACAGGCACGGCCCGAGTTGGAGGGGAACACCTGCAAGAGCAATAAGAACTATGGCATCGCCTACGGTGGGGACGGCGTGAGCATTGCGCGCGCTAATCTCTGCACTGACAACGCTCACACCGGCATCATTATCGGTGAGCGAGCGCAGCCTGAGTTGAAGGGGAACACCTGCCGCGAGAACAAAGAGGGCGGCATCGGCTACTGCGGCGAGGGCGGCGGCGTCGCCCGTGCCAACCATTGCATCGACAACACCCTTTCCGGCATCCTAGTATTCGAGCAGGCGCAACCTGACCTTGAGGGGAACATCTGCCGCGAGAACGAAGGGAGCGGCATCGCCTACTTCGATGAGAGTGGGGGCGTCGCCCGCGCTAACACCTGCACCGCCAATACATATCAAGGCATCGCGGTCAGTGAGCGGGCGCAGCCGAAATTGGAGGGGAACACCTGCCGTGAGAACAAGAGGAACGGCATCGGCTACTTCGGCGAGGGCGGCGGCGTCGCCCGCGCCAACATCTGTGCCAGCAACATCTTTAACGGCATTGGGGTCAGCGAACAGGCGCGGCCCGAGTTGGAGGGGAACACCTGCCGCGAAAACAAAGGGGTCGGCATCGGCTACTGGGGGGATGGTGGGGGCGTCGCCCGCGCCAACACCTGTGCCGACAATACATGCCAAGGCATCCTGGTCACCGAACAGGCGCGGCCTGAGCTGGAGGGGAACATCTGCCGCGAGAACAAAGGGGGCGGCATCGGCTACGGCGGCGAGGGCGGCGGTATCGCCCGCGCCAATACCTGCGCCAGCAATGCACAGCATGGCATCGCGGTCATCGAACGGGCGCGGCCGGAACTCGACGGGAACACCTGCGAGCGCAACGAAACGAGCGGCATCAGCTACGGCGGCGAGGGCGGCGGTATCGCCCGCGCCAACACCTGCGCCGTCAACACGGAGCACGGCATCTTGACGATCGGACAGGCGCGGCCGGAACTCGACCAGAACATCTGCCGAGGCAACGGCCAATATGGCATCGCCGTCATCGCGCCATCTCACCCTCGTTTAGGAAGGAATGAGTGTATCGACAATGTAGCTGGCCCTATTTTCAGCCAACCGTAGGGCAACATCCATGGACGTCATCCACCGCACAGCATCCATAGTCCGGGGTGCGCTTATCCAGTACTGAGCCGTTTAGGAGCCATCTCATGTGTGACGACCCACCAGATCAGCATGTTCATGTGGCTGGGATGTGGTTATGTGGGCCGGACATTTGCGTGATGTACTGTAATGGAGATGCGGTCGCCAGAACCAAATAGGCTAGATGAAGCCAATGGCGCTGCCTGGAAGTCATCTGGTGTCACGAGCAGCGCTTAGTGCAAGATGGAAGGAGAATGAAATTGAGTATCGCGGCCTTTTGCGGACAGTGCGGCGCGCCGGTCGTCGCCGCCTCTCAGTTCTGCCACGGATGCGGCGCCCCTGTTTCAGCCCAAGGATCGGTGGTCACGCCGCCAACAAGTCACCCTGCTCAGCCGGGCGCATCATCCCTTATGGCCTGTCCACACTGCAACCAACTGGACGCGAGCCGCAAGGTGTCGGCCGTTGTCAGCGACGCGACCACGCAGGGCGCCATCGCGGGCACTCTGCTTGGCGGGGGGTACCAGTTCGGGTCCGCAGGCGGCCCAACGATCGATAGGGGCATCTTCCGGGGGACGACCGTCAGCCAGACCCATCTCGCGGGTGTCCTCTCGCCGCCGGCGCGGCCCGTCGAACGCAATGCCTGGGGCATGGGCACGCAGTTCGCACTCTTCGGTTTGGTCGCGGCCATAGGCCTGGCGACAGTGCCTATGCGGATGCCCAACGCCGAGATCGGCGTCATCATTGTCAGCATTGTTTTCGCGGCGCCGTTCGTCGCGCTCGCAGCCTGGATCGTCCGCTCTCGTATAGTGCGACAGCGGGCGTATCGCGCGGCGTATACGCTGGATGCTCCCATGTGGGAAGCGGCGATGCGCAACTGGGACAACCTGTACTACTGCCACCGGTGCGATGGCATTTACTATCCGGGCACGGCGGCAATCTATCGTGCTACGCAGGTCATGGACGTGATATATAGCTACTCGTGATGCGTGTCAGAAATAGCGGTGTCGGCTTGTTATTTGAGCAGGAGAGTGGGAGATACAAGATCGGTCACGGGTGTTTTTGATGGTGTGGAGCCAAGGCTAACTGGGTAAATGCTCAGCTAACTGGTCGTACGATCATGACAGCAACGCGACCATAGTACGCAACGCATGACAGGAGGTGTGGCGGTGAGTGACAGAGATGGGGATTATGCCTGGGACATGCAAAACGCCAGGGGCAATTTTGCATCAGACATGCAGAGATCGCACCACGACAGCAGTATCAATCCCCTGGGTACTTATCAGGGCGCTGCGGGCAGTGCTCTGGATAGATGGGCCACCAGCGATGACAGTCCGAGGCCGCGTGGCGCGCACGCGGTAAGTTCCTCGACGTATCCCGGCGGAGAGTGGGAGCTGGAGGGTGGTCATTATCCCCCGAGCGGGTCAAGCGCCGCGATGACTGCAGCAAACGCTCAGTATAAGCAGCGCAAACTCGCCCGGAAGAACCCTTCCAATGTGCTCCGCCACTCCCTGCTTACGGCGGCGCTGTCCCTCCTTGGCGCCATCTTCATGCAGTTTTCCGTAGGGACAGTTGGCTGGGCATTTCCGCTCATCATTGTGCTATCTCTGGCGAAAGCCGGCTATAGTGCCTGGAAGCTGTACGGCTTGTGACGCGCTAGCGGACTCCCGCACTACGGGTACACCGCCGTCTATCCTGGGCAAGCCCCGCCCGCGCCGCAGGCCCAACCTCCTACCGCACTGATCACCCCGCCCTACGCGACGCGGGTATACCCCTACTCTGCGTCGCAGCCTCTCTCTGTGTCAGAGTCGGCAAGTTCTGCTTCGCATGAAACGTCGATGTTATACTCCTACAATCCGGCTGCCGCCCCGCTTGGCAACGCCCAGCAATGGCTGATGGACTCTCTAGACCTGTTCTTGAGCAACTGGTTCTACAGGTGCTACGGCAACGAGTGGCAGGCGCGATGGGAACGGGTGTGGACCCAGCGTCAAGCGCCGACGAAGGGCGAACGTGACCTGGTGGCCTATCTCAGCCTGTGGCTTGATCTGTGGCCCCAGGGACTCCGGTAGCATTTCCACCAGGATGAACACAGCCGTGCGCTTCGTCGACCACATTCGCCACAATCGCATCTCTTGGGCACATCAAAAGTTGGCCCCGGAGGAGGGTCGTCCCGCAGTCGAGGCCATCCGTGTTCGCCTCATGCATTTGGATGACCACACGCGTGTCGTATGGGTAGACGAGGAATTGGAGGGCATTGGGTCAAGTCATTATGTAAGACATGGTTCAAGCGGACTTGACAGTGTTGCGCCTGCTGGAGGCTTACACTGTCAAGCTTGATCGAGCGTCGCGTGAACCATGTCTAAGATAAGATGCCACCGTCAGTAGCCGATCGCTATGCCGAAAGGAGATGGGAATGGAAATGATCATAAATTCATGCTTTGAGCCAGAGTCCAGGGCTGCGTACCAGAGCCGCGTCGACTTTTTAGTTCTGAATAGCCTAACGGCGGCAGATACGATAGCGCGAACGGGTTTTCGTGCCAACCTCGCTGCGTTAGGGCGGGAGTTACAGGAGCGAGGCGGCACTATTAGGACGCAAGCAACTTTCGCCAAGTCGCCCTCCTCCCTGAACGTCGAGGATGTCGTCGGTGAGGCAAGCCTTGCGGGGGTGAAGTTGACAAGTATCGGCAGACGCTACCAAGAGACGCCCCTCGTCCCGATTCTGGCCCTCCTTGCGATCTTCACTCTGAGCGGTTTGCGCACCGTTCCGACTCTTGAGGGCTTCGGCAAGATGGTTGTTGCATTGAGCGATGTCCTTGGTCAGCTCGATCTATACACCCAGGCAATGCCGGCGATTGGCGGCGTTTGTCTGCTCGACTACCTCTAATTTCAATGGAAATTGGCTGTTACAGCGATGAACGGTAGCGGCTGCATATGGATTTGGACGCTATATGGCGCGCACTACGCGTATCGGCCCTGTGTATCGGTGGATGTCTCTTGGTCCTTGCCACCACCTCGATCATGACCCCGCCACCTCGGGAAGGGCAATCACGTCAGCCGCACAACAGGTACTGGCGGAGTTGTGGCTCGGGCTGATGGGGATTGGCGCGAGCCTCGTGTGGCTGTCGTGGTCGGACCGCTGGCGCGTCATGCGTCACGTCGGGATCATGGTCCTTACCATCCACCTCATCGCGACCGTAGTCCTGGTGATTAGCGGCCCGGCAATTATCGGAGTGGCGAGTGACTAACCCGATTATGGCTACTTCAGTATCACTTACCCCGCCTCGTTGGTAGCATCGGTGTCCTATTGACTTCTCTGTGGCCTATCACTCGGCAAATCCTGTGGGGGGATTGTCGTGCTCACCGTTCGCAGCGCCTACCGACGCCTGATCCACACCGTCCACCATGGAGGCTGGGGCATTGACGGCGGCTACATCTGGGGCACACGACTGCCGGGTTCGGGCCGTGTCGCTGATCGCGAAAACTTTCCAGGCAACGCACTGTTTTGATCACATCGCCTTTCCACTACGGCTATGACGATTTAGACGCCAAGACATTCCTACGGCTTGCAAAGAATGAGCGCAGGACTACATGTTTCGCTAGTTGCAACGTCTATTTGTACTGGCGGGAGTGGAAAGGCGGCATGATCAGCTACCTGGAAAAACAAAGGGTTCTCAGGCACTTTTGGTGATGCCTAACAGCCGTCGATGACGCTCGGTTTGAGAACGACAATGCGGTCGATGTGCTTAACGGCCCGGATCGAATACCACCGATTTGAATATCCTAACCTTCAGCCCAGCCCTATCATCGCCATCACCGTGCCGCGTTGTGAACACTCACTACATCTTTGCTCAATGAGCGTAACCACGTCGCACTCCACGGGTATCACCAAAAGTGCCTGAGAACCAAACAAAGCGATCAATGACAGGCCGTCGGCTTGGCCCTCTTCTCAACAGTTGTTCCCTACATCGATCGCTACGCCACCGTTCCCCCGTTCCCCATGTCTTCTTCCCAGCAAACGACGACCACGCTACAGTTCAATGTCAAAGCGGCAGCTTGCTTTAAAGGCTTCTAGCGAGTGGTTGCGGTATAGTTGGCGCGTCTCCACGTACGATGAGGCGTCCGACGTGCCGCATCGTCAGTGTGGAAGCATTTAGGATCGTCACGGATGCCCAGGTGAAAGTCGCCCAGGCGCTTTCGGGGTATCTAGAGCAACGATTCCGATCGCAATACGGGTAGGATGGCTTTCGCAAGCTACCAGTGTGTTCGGCGGATGGTCGAAGCTAACCCCTCCAACACCTGATCTCGCCGCCGTGGTGCGGCGGCGACGTAGGCATCGCTTACATCGTGACCTGGCGTTCGAGCAAACACAACACCGCTTTGCCTTTAGTGTATTGTCTCTTGTCAATGATCGGGTAATCCTATCGAGGCGTATCCGCTCAGTGCCTGATGTACGTGCCACCGACTCCAAAACAAGTTTAAACACTTGCGGAGCATAACGTGTCGCTTCCGTTTACGCAGCATAAGCTGTCGTTTAGTGACAGGTTATCCTCGGAGTAGCATTCGTGGCGACGGGCATGATCCACGTCGTAGCCGTGGACGGGCTCAAGGTGTCGATCTTCGTCGGCACGGTCTACCGCCTGTCGCGCCGCGCCGTGGGCGCGCGCCTGGCCCCGCTCCCCGCCCTGGCCGCGCTGCTGCTCTACGTGCTGCTGACGGGCGCGACCCCGGCCGGACTGCGCTCCGCGCTGATGTGGACGCTGGCCCTCGCCGCCACGCATGTTGGGCGGCGCTCCGACGGCGCGACGTCGTTGGCGCTGGCGGCGGCCCTGCTCGCCCTCGCTACCCCGCGCATCCTGTGGGACCTCGGCTTCCAGCTCTCCCTCAGCGGGACGGCGGCGATCGTGCTGCTCACGCCCGGCATCGAGCGCCGGCTGGCCCGCCTGCCCGCCGCCGTGCGCGAGGTGACGGCCGTGTCCCTGGCCGCGCAGGCCGGGACCGTCCCGCTGGTCGCGGCCGGCTTCGCGCAGGTCTCGCTCGTCGCGCCGCTGGCCAACGCCCTGCTGCTGCCGCTGCTCGGTCCCATCATCGTGCTGGGCGCGCCCGCGGCCCTGGCCGGCGCGCTTGTCCCATCGCTCGGCACGCTTCCGGGCCTCCCGGTGTATCCATTCCTGGCGCTGCTGGCCGTCGCCGTGCAGGCGCTGGCGCGGCTGCCGCTGGCCGCGTTCCCGTCCGCCGCCTGGCCCCTCGCCGTCGTCGTCGGCTACTATCTGCTGCTGGGGCTCGCCGCACGCGGCCCGTTGCGCGCCGAGGGTCCGGCGCCGCGCGACCGCTTTGTCGACGGCCCGCGCCTGGTCTGGCTGCGCCCCGTGGCGGCGCTCGGCGCGGCCGTCGCGCTGCTCGCCGCGACCGTGGCCTGGCAGGCGCCGCGCGGGCGCTACGTCCTCTCCGTCCTCCCCCTTGGCGCGAGCCAGGGGTTACTGCTGACGACGCCGGGTGGGGACGTCGCCCTGATCGACGCCGGGGACACGCCGAGCGCCCTCAACGCGGCGCTGGGCAATGGACTGCCCTTCTGGCGCACGCGGCTCGACATGATGGCGCTCTCGGGGGTCGACCGCGCCCATGTGGGCGGGCTGCGCGACCTGTTGGCGCGCTACAGCGTCGGCCACGCGCTCGACCCCGGCGCGGTCTACCCCGCGGCCGACTACGTGCGCTGGCGCGCCGCTTTGCGCATGGGCGGCGTTGCCGAGTCCAAGCTGCGCGCGGGCGCGCACTACGCGCTGGACCGCGACGCCCACCTCGACGCGCTGCTGCCGCGCGGGCTGGACCCGGACGCGCCCGACACGCCGGTCGCGCTGCGCCTGGTATTCGGCCGCCTGTCGGCGCTGCTGCTCAACCGGGCCGCGCTCGCCTATCCCGGCCTCGCGTCCGCGCTCGGGGCCGGCGGCGCCAGCCACGACACCGTGCTCGTGCTGCCGGGCGCCGCCGGGGCCGCCGACCCGCGCGACATCGCCGCGCTGGTGCGCCTGTTGCGCCCGCGCCTGGTCGTGCTGCCCGCCCCGACCGACGCGCACGACGACCCCGCCGCCGACGCTCTCGTCACGCGCGCCACCCGTGCCATAGGCGCGCGAGTGTGGCAGAGTACCGGCCACACCCAGTTGGATCTCACGACCGACGGAGCACGCTACGATGTAGCTGTTGACCATCCGTGATCGGTCGTTACGGCTGTATCTTCAGCAGCTTGACCGCGCCGGGGTCGGCGATATAGAGGGCGCCGTCCGGCCCGATGGCGACGCCGCTGGGCTGCGTGAGCGCGCCGGCCGTTCCCACCGCTCCGCTGCCGAGGGCGTGGATCGTGGCGCCTGTCGTCGCGTCGAGCTCTAGCACATGGTTGACGTGCTGATTGATGGCCGGCGCGTCGGTGGCGAAGAGATGGCCCTCTTTGTCCACGGCGAGGTACGGCTCCTGGTAATCTTGCGCTACCCAGCCGGCGAGCGGGTACGAACTCAGGTACGCGCCGGTCAGGGTGAAGCGCTGCACGCGCTTGTTCCAGTAATCGGCCACGTAGACGACGCCGTTGTTGTCGACGGCTACGCCCGAGGGCTCGTCGAAGCTGCCGGGCGCCGTCATCTGGGCCGCGACGTGCGAGCCGGTCCCGATGTTGAACAAGTGCGTGCCCGTGGGGCCGTAGACCTGGATGCGCTCGTTGCCCGTGTCGGCGACGTAGAGGTTGCCGTTCGGCGCCACGGCCAGCTGGCGCGGGCCGTAGAACGAGCTGGCCGTCACGATCTTGCCCTGGTTGCCGGAGCCGAACTGGCGCACGAACGCGCCGGCCGGCGTGAACTCCTGGATACGCGACCAGTCGGATATATAGATGTCGCCGTTATGCCCGACCGCGATCCCGGCTGGGTCGACGCCCGCGTACAGGTTGCTGAACTGGCCCGGCCTCGTCCCAGGGCTACCCCACGCCGTGACGTAGCGCCCGGAGCGGTCGAACGTCACGACGCGCTGCGCGCCGGCGTCAGCCACGTAGATATTGCCGGCCCTATCCACCGCCACCGCGCGCATGATGGTAAGCGGATGCGGTAATGTCGCGCCGTTGATAGACAGACGTGGCCGCACGGGGATGGTCCGGGTGCTCGAGACATCGTTGGGGATCATGGATAGCGTGGAAGCGCCGTTGGTTACAGCGCGCTGGTGCGCGGAGGTCCACAGAGCCGTCCGTGGGACGTAGCGCGGCGCGAGGTCGCCGCGCACGTAGACGTAAAACGATTCGACGTTGGCCCAGTTCGTGAAGTCCGCCTGGTTAAACGGCGCGCGTGTGGCCCACCAATTGATCAGGCTCCCCCACGACGAGGGTTGCATGGCCTGACCCAGGAAGCCTTGCAGGCCCGTTGTCTCCCACGCCTTGTAGTCTTCTTCGGGGAACCACCAGCGCAGCTTGAATTGGTAGGCCGTGTAGCCGGCGAGGCTCTCCAGCTTGCCATGGTCGCGCATGTAATCGTGGGTGGGCCAGCCCACGAGGAGGGCGTCGTAGCGGGCCTGCACGGCTTGCGTCACGGCGCCGGCGTCTGCATCCGTCGCCACAATATCTCCGCCGCCGCCCAGCATATAAGGTTCGTCGCGCAAGTACCACACCCACGGCCAGGTCTCACGCCTGTCCATCCAGACCTGCTGTCGCGGCCCCTGTGCGGGGAGCGCATGGAGGACCGGCGAAACAGCCGGCACATCCTGCGCCGTCTGGACGTAGACGAGCATCTCGGTCGGATTGGCCCCGTCGACGTAGGCCAGCGCCACCGCGGAGCGGACCGAGACCAGCGCCGTGACCGCCAGCAGCCCGGCCGTGATGAGCCATTTCTTGCTGAAGCGCGGGGCCGCGT